>Ga0256406_1004670_pt1 | contig 15395 bp, 16 predicted proteins | sample RumenRJG_03DNA_FD_185986 | JGI IMG/M metagenome (GOLD analysis project Ga0256406, IMG submission 185986) | Bovine rumen microbial communities from Lethbridge, Alberta, Canada - RJG_03 | ecosystem: Host-associated > Mammals > Digestive system > Stomach > Rumen | place: Canada: Alberta | collected... | reverse complement strand
GCGTGAAGGAAGAGGGCCTCGACAACAATCTCCTCGAACTGATTGCCGCTGATCCGATGTTCCACGTGACACTGAATGAACTGAAGGCGAAGATGGACCCGAAGCTTTATGTCGGCTGCGCGCCGCACCAGGTGGAGCGCTACCTTGACACGATCGTCCAGCCGATGCTCGATGAGAACAAAGAACTGCTGGGTGAGAAGGCAGAGATTAACGTCTGACAGGAGCAGAGCATTCAGGAGGAAGTAAAGCTCTGGCCCGGATTTTCGGAAAACGGACGCGGAAGCAGGACTGACTGAGAACGGAATGAAATAAGCTGCTATTATAAAACTTATCAAAAATATTGATTGTACTTATATGCCTTCTGGATTTATTATTAGAAGCGGTGTGAAAGACACTGGTTTCGGATGAAATCCGGAAGGCATTTTCTGTGCCGCAGTGCCGGGGCAGGCTTATGGATATCAATATGGATATCTATGGTTTCCCGGGGAGCGTGCAGGAAAGGGCAGTGTTCAGCACATTGAGTAGTGCAGCAGACAGATACTTTGATTTTTCCAACGGAGGAGAGACATGGTAAAAGCAGTTGTCGGTGCAAACTGGGGTGATGAAGGAAAAGGCAAGATCACGGATATGCTCGCGGAAGACGCGGACGTGGTCATCCGTTTTCAGGGCGGCGCTAACGCAGGCCATACAATCGTTAATAAGTACGGCAAGTTCGCGCTGCATACAGTTCCGTCCGGGGCGTTTCACCCGAACATCATGAACGTCATGGGTGCAGGCGTCGCGTTTGATATCGAGAAGTTCATGAACGAAATTCATTCGATCACGGAGAAGAACGTCCCGATGCCGCAGATCATGATTTCGGACCGCGTGCAGGTCATGATGCCGTATCATGTCGAACTTGACTCCCTTGAAGAGGCCCGTCTTGCCGGCAAGTCCTTCGGCTCGACGAAGTCCGGCATTGCGCCTTTTTACAGCGACAAATATGCAAAGATCGGCTGGCAGATCAATGAGTTCTATCAGGATGATGACGTCCTGATGGAGAAGATCAACCGCATTGCGGACATCAAGGATGCGCTGCTGGTTAATCTTTATCATGTCGATCCCATCGACCGGAAGGGACTTCTCGAGTGGATCAAGAAAGTCCGCGAGGAAGTAAAACCGTACATCGGAGATGTTTCCCTCTATCTTACCAATGCGATCCGCGAGAACAAGACAATCCTGCTCGAGGGTCAGCTCGGAACGATGAAGGACCCGGACAACGGGATCTATCCGATGGTCACTTCCTCCAGCCCGCTTGCAGCCTTTGGAGCTGTCAGCTGCGGCATTCCGCCGTACGAAATCAAGCAGATCGTAGTAGTATCCAAGGCATATTCGAGCGCGGTCGGCGCCGGTGAATTTGTTTCCGAGATTTTCGGCGATGAGGCGGCTGCACTCCGCAACCACGGCGGTGACGGCGGTGAATACGGTGCAACGACCGGACGCCCGAGAAGAGTCGGCTGGTATGACTGCGTCGCGTCAAAATACGGCTGCAGAGTCCAGGGCGCGACCGATGTCGCCTTCACCGTGCTCGACGATCTGGGATATCTCGATGAGATTCCGGTCTGCGTCGCGTATGAGCTCGACGGAAAGCAGATCACGGAGTTCCCGGTGACAAAGGACCTCAAGAGATGCAAGCCGGTCTACAAGGTATTCCCGGGCTGGAAATGCGACATCCGCGGCATCCGCCGTTTTGAGGACCTTCCGCAGAAGGCGCAGGATTATGTGAATTTCATCGAGCAGCAGATCGGTTACCCGATCACCATGGTCTCGAACGGCCCGGCGCGTGAGGATATCATCTATCGCGAGAGCCCGCTGAAGAAGTGATCGGATGCGGGACTTTCTCATCGTAAAAACCCATGCAGTCCGATAAGAAATTCCATAAATCAACTGGATATACAATGAAGAGCGAAGAAAGCTTATCAAAATCAAGGGGCAGAGCCGATCAGGAAAAACAATCGGGGGTTCTGCCCCTGATTTTGATGCCGGGGCTCATTGCATTCTTTGTGGGGCAGCTGATTCTCGCCCTGTCCGGAACAGGACTTGCGCCGGTGATATCTGCCTGCGTACTTTTGGGTTTGCTCTATACGAGCCGGGGAGGTCGGAAAATTATTCATTATGATGACAAATCTTGAGTACTACAGAGTCTTTTACTACGTCGCCAGATGCGGCTCACTCACGCAGGCGGCGGATAAACTCTCGATTTCGCAGCCCGCGGTTTCCCAGTCCCTTCATCAGCTGGAGAGCACGCTCGGAACCCGTCTGTTTACGCGGACAAGCCGCGGCGTTAAACTGACAAAAGAGGGAGAACTTCTGGCTTCCTATGTGAGCCGGGGGCTGGAGCAGATCGAGCTTGGTGAGAAGAAACTGGAACAGATGCTGAACCTTGACATCGGCGAGGTGCACATCGGCGCGAGCGATATGACGCTCCGGTTCTATCTTCTGCCGTATCTCGAGAAATTTCACGAGAAATATCCAAATGTAAAAGTGATCGTAAACAATGCACCGACTCCGGAGACGCTGAAGACACTTGCGGATGGAAACATCGATTTCGGAGTTGTCTCGGGACCGCTGCAGCATATGAACGGCATCGAGGCCTTTCCGGTCCGCCCGGTCCGCGATACGTTCATTGCTGCCCGCCGGTACATCACATACCGCAACCGCACGCTTGATTTCTCGGATCTGGAGAAACTGCCGCTGATACTCCTCGAGCCGAAGACCTCGACCCGTTCCTTTATTGACCATTTTCTGTCCTCCAACGGAGTGACCCTCCATCCGGAATTTGAGCTTGCAACCTCGGACATGATCGTCCAGTTTGCTCTGCGCAATCTCGGCGTCGGCTTTGTCATGCGGGATTTCGCGCTCGATGAGATCAATAACGGCCGCTTGTTTGAACTGCGTTTCAACAAGAAAATTCCCGGCCGCTCTTTCTACGTGGCGGTCAGTCACCGTGAGACGCTCTCTGCAGCAGCGTCAAAACTCCTCGACATCATCGGGCTGGATGTCGGGCAGCAGAAGAGCTGACGGATGCGGGAATATCGTTTTTGGTGAAAATGGACAGTAATGCCGTAGAAGATGGTAAAAGCGGCATCGGCTGCCGCATTCAGCAGCACCGTATCCGCGAATTTTGCCTCAGCGAGGAATAAAAATGAAGAGTAAGCTTAAAAACGTGATTTTTGACTGCGGCGGGGTCCTTGTTACATACCATGTAAAGGACTACTTTCAGCAGCAGGGATATTCGGATGAAAAAGCGAAGCGCCTGATTGCCGCAACGATGGACTCTGAGAACTGGAAAGAGTATGACCGCGGAGTTTTGACGGATGAGGAAATCCGTGCCCGCTTTGCGAAGGATGCTCCTGACTTAAAAGAGGATATCGACAAAACACTGACGCATATGTACCGTCTGTGTACGAAGCGTGATACCGCGATTCCGTGGATCGAGGATTTGAAGTCCCGCGGCTATAAGACGTTTGTACTCAGCAATTTCTCGGGAACCTGCTATCACGACTGCAGTGATGCTCTGGATTTCGAATCGCATGTCGACGGAGCCTTTTGGTCTTATCAGCACAGGGTCATCAAGCCGGAACCGGCTGCGTTCCTGGATATGCTGTATGATTTTGGCCTGAAGGCCGATGAGTCCGTGTTTATCGACGACACAAGAGAAAACATTGAAGCGGCGGAACGAGTCGGCTTATCCGCCGTTCTCTATACGACCCAGGAAGAGACGGAGAGGGCGCTGAATACACTGCTGGAAGAATGACGGCGGCAGAAGTTCTAAAGTGACACCGATGTGTCACTTTAAAACTCCTTTATCACTTTCATCAGCCCCGCCGTCTTCCGGATGGTCTTCATTGAATTTCTTTGCGGCGTCTTCCATTTCTTTGCGGGCTTTCGGATTTGAATTCATGATGTTAAAGCTTGCGATGGTCTTTTTGTGACCGAGGAAGCCGACGGCCCAGATAATGACCCAGGCTGCAATGGGAAGGAAAATGGTCATAAGAAGGCTTACTTTAAAGGCTGTATCCGCACCAGAACTGGAGAGCAGAGCCAGAATCAGGGTCACGATGTACATCGCCGCGATGGCGCAGATTGTGATCCAGGCAAGAACCCGTTTCAGGGTCCAGGGGTATTTCTTTTTATCTGATTCAGTGGTATTTTTATCCATGGTTTGTGCTTCTTCTTTATCGAAAGCGATTTTCCGGAGTTTCAGTCTTTTCCGGAAGTATGATCGGTAGTTCATCCCCCGGAAACGGTGGGCAGGGAATCGGAATTATTATAGCTTTTCAAAAACCCTGTTGACAATAGAAGATAACCGGATTATGATAATTAATGCTGTTACTGAGCGGGCTTTATAAGGCGGTTCGGTAGAAGCAACACATCCAAGCAGAGTTTCCACTCTCACCCGTGACGAAAGTCCACGCGGTTAATAAAGGTTCAGGTTCCGTTTTCAGGTGTGAATCGGCAGGAGCGTTTGTGCGGCACAGCCGCGGTGAACGACAGGTGTCGAGGACAGGCAGAGCGGCAGAATCCCTGTTGAATGTTGTAAGACAGATGCAGGGTCAGGGGCTGCAGAGCATGTCATGGAACGCAGGCGGCGATCGCCGGAGAAAGCATCTATTGAGAAATGTAAACGGAGCGGTTGAAGACTTTGAAAAGCAGTGGAATCCGCAAGGACCACTGCTTTTGTTTTTGTGCGCCGGGCGGCGCACGCTTCTCAGGGAGGATACGGCAATTAACAACAATTTCTTTTACGTCAATGAACAGATCCGCGACAGGGAAGTCCGCGTGATCGGAGAGCACGGGGAAATGATCGGAATCATGTCCTCGCAGGATGCCCTCAAGGCTGCACAGGAAGCCGGTCTTGACCTTGTCAAGGTCTCGCCCAATGCAAAGCCGCCGGTGTGCAAAATCATTGATTACGGCAAGTTCCGCTATGAACAGGCCCGCAAGGAAAAGGAAGCAAAGAAGAAGCAGAAAGTCACGGAGATCAAGGAAATCCGCATGTCGCCCAATATCGACACAAATGACCTTCAGACCAAGACCGCTGCTGCACGCAAGTTCCTTGAGAGGGGTGACCGTGTCAAGATCACACTTCGTTTCCGCGGCCGTGAGATGGCGCACATGAATGCGCACATGCACATTCTTACGGATTTTGCCAATTCGCTCACTGACATCGCAATCGTCGAGAAGGCGCCCAAGGTGGAAGGCAGAACGATGACAATGTTTCTGACTCAGAAGAAAAACTGAACTGAATGAAAACGGGTCCGGATGCGTTAAGGCGGTGAATGCGGCTCATCCGGGAAGAACAGCTCCGCTGTCAGGATTTCGGATTTTATCTGAGAGAGAATAGAAATTATTTATCAGGAGGAAAATACAATGCCCGCAATGAAGACAAACAGATCTGCTGCAAAGCGTTTTAAGGTCAGCGGAAACGGAAAGTTAATGAGATACAAGGCAAACAAGCGTCATATTCTTGCTAAGAAGGCTACCAAGAGAAAGAGAAATCTTCGTCAGCCCACCGTTACCGATGCAACGAGCATGAAGGCAATGAAGAGATGCCTTCCTTACGCGAAGCTCAGCAAGTAAATCAGATCAGGGCAGAATCGTCAAAACATGTCCTGTGGCAGAAATTTTTGGAGGTAAGTTAAAATGGCAAGAATTAAGGGCGGCCTTAACGCCAAGAAGAGACATAATCGTGTTCTGAAGCTCGCCAAGGGCTACAGAGGAGCAAGAAGCAAACAGTACAGAGTAGCAAAACAGTCCGTTATGCGTGCTCTCAATTCCTCGTTTGCAGGCCGCAAGCAGAGGAAGAGAGATATGCGTTCTCTCTGGATCACCCGTATTAATGCCGCTGCAAGAATCAACGGCATTTCCTACAGCCGTCTGATGCACGGCCTTGATCTCGCTGGCGTCAAGCTGAACCGCAAGATGCTCGCCGAGATGGCAGTCAATGATGCAGAAGGATTCGCAGCACTTGCAAAGCTTGCTGATGAGAAGAATCCGGCACCCGCGAAAGCAAACTGATGCTCCCACAAAGTTGAAGTACGCGGCGCCAGCGAGAAGCTGACGCCGCGTTTTCATTTTCTTTCTTGCAAATCAGGAACAGATACCGTACAATAGCTTTTGCGTGCAAGAAAGAGCACATCGGGGTGTAGCGCAGTTGGTAGCGCACCACGTTAGGGACGTGGGGGTCGTGAGTTCGAGCCTCGCCACTCCGATTGACCAGATGGCCGGGAATCATCGAGAAATCGGTGGTCTCCGGCTATTTTTTTGCCGGGCTATTTCTTTTGCCGGGCTATTTCTTTTGCCCGGAACTTATGTTCCATAATGCAAACAAACATAATAGAATAGTAATATTAACAAACATTATGCGGAACCGAGAAGAAAACAGCCAAGAATAGCACAAGCAAAGAAATATTACACTGAATAAATACGAAATTCGGAAATATTTCATGGAACGCCGTGAGAAAGGCGGATCAACTGGTGGATATGAAACCGGACACCACTGACGATGAAATTGGAAATGGTCAGATTGGCGGCTTCATATCTTTTTTATTTCAAAAATTATAGCAATTTGATATAGCAAATCCTCGCCTCGGTTTCCATAAATGCCGTTCTTACGCGTTTTTTTGAGGTTTGACTTCTTGACAGCGCGGGGAAAGAAATCTAAATTATTAGAAAATCGATGGATTAAAAGATGACTATGGATCCAGAGACGAGGAGGAAAAAATCATGAAAAAGACTTCCAGAATAATCAGTGCAGTGATGGTTTCTGCCATGGCGGTTTCCATGCTGGCAGGATGTGGCAGCAGCTCGACGGGATCAGCATCTTCAACGGCAGCTTCTACCGCGGCAGCAAGCGCAGATACGGAATCTGCTGCAGCATCCGGTGCGACCTTCAAGATCGGCGCCATCGGACCACTGACGGGAGGCGCGGCAGCTTATGGCAATGCGGTATGCAACGCGGCTGAGCTGGCTGCAAAGGAAATCAACGCAAATGGCGGCATGAACGGCTATCAGGTGGAGGTCAAGACCGAGGACGATGAGCTTGACAACCAGAAGTCGGTCAATGCATACAATACACTGAAGGACTGGGGCATGCAGATGCTTGTGGGACCTACCACATCCGCCTGCTCGATTGCCGTTTCCGAGTATACGAAGGATGACAACATGTTCCAGATCACCCCTTCCGGTTCGGCTGTTGACTGTGTGAAGTATGACAATGTCTTCCGTGTATGCTTCTCCGATCCGGCACAGGGCACGGCTTCGGCGGATTATATCGCAGAACACCAGCTGGCCTCGAAGATCGGCATCATTTATGACAGCTCGGATGTCTATTCGTCCGGCATCACGCAGAACTTTGTGACAGAGGCACAGGCGAAGGGACTTACCATCGTCTCGCAGGAAGCGTTTACCGCGGATAACAAGACAGACTTCTCCGTGCAGCTGCAGAAGGCAAAAGACGGCGGTGCAGATCTTGTATTCCTTCCCATCTACTATACGGAAGCTTCTCTGATTCTGCAGCAGGCAAACACCATGGGATACAAGCCCACATTCTTCGGATGCGACGGTCTTGACGGCATTCTTTCCGTCGATAATTTTGATACCAGTCTGGCCGAGGGCGTCATGCTTCTGACTCCTTTCGCAGCGGATGCGGACAATGACCTGACCCGGAATTTTGTCGCGGCTTATGAGAAGGACTATGGCGGAACCCCGAACCAGTTTGCAGCCGACAGCTATGATGCAATGTACGCAATCAAGGCAGCGGTCGAGAAGGCAAACATCACTCCTGACATGAGTGTATCGGATATCTGTGAGGCGATGAAGACCGCGATGACGCAGATCACGATCGACGGACTGACTTCCAGCGGAATGACCTGGCAGGCATCCGGCGAACCGAACAAGGAGCCAAAGGCGGTCATCATCAAGAACGGCGCCTACGTCAGCGCAGAATAAAGGAGTTTCCTCCTAAAAACATGCGCAGTGCGCGGGCTGCTTCAGGGCAGGGCGGTCTGGCCCGGCCGGCCCCGGGCCGAATGAAGGAACCGGACCGGCGTGAAGGCTGCAGGCTTTGCAGCAATGGATACTGCGGATCATTTAAAGAGAGAGGCGCGGCCCGCGCAGCGGACCGCGCCTCTCTGAATTCGTTTCCGGGATGCATCCCGGGAGGTATCGTATGAGCTTTCTTACATCACTTGTCAACGGACTGAGCCTCGGCAGTATTTATGCGATTATTGCACTCGGATACACCATGGTGTATGGCATCGCGAAGATGCTGAATTTTGCACATGGCGATTTCATCATGGTCGGCAGTTATATCATCTTTACCTGCGTATCTACGGCGGGCCTGCCGCCTGCAGTCGGTATATTGCTTGCGATCATTCTCTGCACACTTCTCGGAATTGGAACGGAAAAAGTGGCGTACAAGCCGCTCCGTCATGCCAAATCCAATCTTGCGGTTCTGATTACAGCCATCGGTGTCTCTTACCTTCTTGAAAATCTGGCGCTGCTGATTTTCGGTGCGGATACCAAGTCATTTACAAACGTGGTGACCTGGCCGGGACTGACGCTTTTTGGTGGTCAGCTCCGAATCCAGGGCGTGACGATCGTCACCATACTGGTCAGTCTTGCAATCCTGATCGTGCTCCAGCTCTTCATCAATCATACGAAGAATGGGCAGGCCATGCTTGCGGTGGCGCAGGATCAGGGAGCGGCGACTCTGATGGGCATCGATGTCAACAAAACGATTTCACTGACCTTTGCGATTGGTTCCGGACTTGCGGCCATCGCCGGTGCACTGCTGTGCTCCGCATACCCGTCCCTCACGCCGTACACCGGCGCTATGCCGGGTATCAAGGCTTTCGTCGCGGCTGTCCTCGGCGGAATCGGATCCATCCCGGGCGCCATGATCGGCGGTCTGGTATTGGGAATTGTTGAAATCTTGAGCAAAACGTATATTTCCTCCCAGCTGTCAGATGCGATCGTGTTCGGCATTCTGGTCGTCGTGCTGCTGGTCAAACCGACCGGTCTGCTGGGTAAAGTCACACAGGAGAAGGTCTGATACCGCAGAAAGTGCGATATCGATAACAGCCTGCACCGGGGCAGGGAAGGAGATTTCCGAATTATGACGGACAAAATTCTGAAAGCAATGACACTGAAGGGAAAGGCAGCCGCAGGCCGGAAAAGCCCGGCCGCGACGTATGCCTTCGTGATTGCGGCATATGCGGTGCTTGAACTATTTATCCGGACCGGCGTTATGTCGAGCCATCTGCAGGGGCTGCTGGTACCGATGGTGTATTATGCGATCGTGGCGGTAGGTCTCAATATCTGTGTCGGCATACTGGGTGAGCTGTCCCTGGGACATGCCGGTTTCATGTGCATCGGAGCGTTCGGAAGCGCGGTTTTCTCCCTGCTCACAGACGGTGTGCTGCCTGACGGCCTTCGCTTTCTGTTCGCGTTCCTCGTCGGCGTCGCGCTCTCGACGCTGTTCGGATTTCTGATCGGCATTCCGGTGCTGCGTCTGAACGGAGACTATCTTGCCATTGTGACGCTGGCCTTTGGCGAAATCATCAAGAATCTGCTTAACGCACTCTATCTTGGAATCGACGAGAACGGACTGCATGCCTCACTGTCGAATCAGATGGCATTGGGCCTTTCTCCGGACGGGAAGATGCTGATCAACGGCGCAATGGGTGTCACCGGCACCCCGCATGACGCAAATTTCACGATATCGGTTGTGGTTCTGCTGATTGCATTGTTCTTCGCGCAGAATCTTGTCCATTCCAAACACGGACGCGCGATCATGGCAATCCGTGACAACCGCATTGCGGCGGAGTCCATCGGTATTAACATCGTCAGGTACAAAATGCAGGCGTTCACCATCTCGGCTGCCATTGCAGGCGCAGCGGGCGTTCTGTTCTCCCACAACATTTCCACCCTTCAGGCGACTTCACAGAATTTTGGCTATAACGTGTCCATCATGATCCTGGTCTATGTGGTTCTCGGAGGGATCGGAAATCTCCGCGGCTCTGTCATTGCGGCGTCCGTACTGTATCTGCTGCCGGAGCTGCTTCGCGGACTCAACAAGTACCGCATGCTGATCTATTCGATCGTTCTGATCGCGGTGATGATCTTCAACTGGGCACCGGCTGCGATCACATGGCGTGAAAACCTTGCGGCAAAAATCAGAGCCGGCCGGCACGGCAGAAAGGAGAATGCATAATGGCACTTCTGGAGGTAAACAATCTGTGCATCTCCTTCGGCGGTCTGCGTGCTGTGGATGATTTTCATCTGACGATTGAGAAGGGGCAGCTCTACGGCCTCATTGGACCGAACGGCGCCGGAAAGACGACGGTGTTCAATCTGCTTACCGGCGTCTACACACCGAATGAAGGCCGCATCATTCTCGATGGACAGGATATAACGGGACACAAAACCATTGAAATCAATCAGGACGGCATCGCGAGAACGTTTCAGAACATCCGTCTGTTCTCGCAGATGTCGGTCATCGATAATGTCAAGGCTGCACTGGAAAATCAGTATTCCTACAGCCTGTTTGATTCCCTGACGCACCTTGGAAAGTACCGGCGGGTTGAAAAGGAAATCGGGGACCGGGCGATGGAACTGCTGAAGGTCTTTGATCTCGACCGCTTTTCGGAAACACTTGCATCGAATCTGCCCTACGGACAGCAGAGAAAACTCGAGATCGCCCGCGCGATGGCAACCAATCCAAAACTCCTGCTGCTTGATGAACCGGCGGCCGGCATGAATCCGAATGAGACCGCGGAGCTGATGAAGACCATTCAGCTGATACGGGATAAATTCGGCATCACGATCCTTCTGATCGAGCATGATATGAAACTTGTCAGCGGTATCTGTGAGCGTCTGACGGTTTTGAACTTCGGGCGTGTCCTGTGTGAGGGACCGACGAGGGAAGTGCTGAGCAATCCGGAAGTCATCAAGGCATACCTTGGGGATGAATAAGCGGAACGGGAGATAGCCATGGCATTACTGGAAGTAAAAAATCTGAGTGTTTACTACGGCGTCATTCAGGCGCTGAAGGGTATTTCGTTTCATGTCGACAAAGGCGAGATCGTTGCGCTCATCGGCGCCAACGGCGCCGGCAAGACGACTACGCTCCACACCATCTCCGGCCTGCTCCACCCGAAGACCGGGGAAATCCTGTACCATGACAGGGACATCACTAAAATGCCGGGATCACAGATTGTGAAAATGGGCATGGCACAGGTCCCGGAGGGACGCCGGGTTTTTGCGGATATGACAGTGGAACAGAACCTGCGGCTTGGCGCGTACACGAGGAAGGATTCTTCAAAGACTGCGGAAACACTGGAGAATATCTACAAACGGTTTCCAAGGCTGAAAGAACGGGTCCGTCAGCCCGCGGGAACGCTTTCCGGCGGCGAGCAGCAGATGCTCGCGATGGGCCGTGCTCTGATGTCGGAGCCGGACATCATTCTGATGGATGAACCTTCCATGGGTCTTTCCCCCATCCTGGTGAATGAGGTAATGGATATCATCAAGGCGGTACATGAGGAAGGCACCACTGTGCTGCTGGTCGAGCAGAATGCAAGAAAAGCTCTTTCCATCGCGGATCGGGCTTATGTTATGGAGACCGGAACGATTACCATGGAAGGCAGGGCGAAAGACCTGCTGAATGATGAGAGTATCCGGAAGGCCTATCTGGGCGAGTGACCGGAAAGAGCATCCCGGTGAGTGTATGGAAGGCCTATCCGGGGCGCAGCCGGAAAGCCTGTCTTATGGAGTAAAAGGGGCAGCATTATGAAAAAGATTGTTTTTACGATCGAGCGGCAGTATGGATCCGGCGGACGGACCGTCGGGAGAATGCTGGCGGAAAACCTGGGGATTCATTATTACAATAAGGAACTGGTCAAGCTGGCGGCGGAGGAGAGTGGTATCTCCGAGGAACTGTTCGTGCAGGCGGATGAGAGTCTCCGGAGCGACCGGGCGCGGTTCAGTTTCCTGAGAAACCCAAAGACAGTTTACGACGGACAGCTCTTCACGCCGGACAGCGATGAATTCACCTCCTCCGAGAATCTGTTCAATTATCAGGCCAGAATCATCCGGCACCTCGCCGATACCGAGCCGTGTGTTATCGTCGGGCGCTGCGCGGATTTTGTCCTGAAGGACTATGACAACGTCGTTTCATGCTTTATTCACGCACCGATGCCGTTCCTGCTCGAGCAGGCGGCCATGAAGCAGCCGATGCGCGGCGAGGAGCTCCAGCGGTTCATCGAGAAAACCGACCGGCACAAGGCAGCTTATTACGAGTACTACACCGGCCAGACCTGGAATGACGCCAACAATTATGATTTGTGTCTGGATGCAAGCCGGCTTGGATTTGAGAAGACCATGGAGGCTATCAAAACCTACACCCGGGTGCGGTTCGGAAGTGATGTGTTTGACTGAAATGCTTTGCCGGAACGGGGTATCAAATGACACAGCAGGAACAGTATGAGCGAATGACCAGGACGCCGGTACACCATCTGATCTGCTCGCTAGCGGTGCCAACGATTATCTCGATGCTGGTCACAAACATCTACAATATGGCCGACACGTATTTCGTGAGCGGTCTTGGGACCAGTGCTTCAGCGGCAACCGGTGTTGTCTTCGGCCTGATGGCGATTCTTCAGGCTTTTGGCTTCATGTTCGGACACGGCGCCGGGTCGCACATCAGCCGAAGGCTCGGAGCGCGGGACGTGAACAGTGCCCGCACGTACAGTACGATGAGTTTTTATCTGTCGCTGGCTGCAGGCGCCGTCATCGCTGTACTTGGGATCGCTTTCATGGACCCGTCCATGCGGCTTCTCGGCAGCACGGATACCATTCTTCCGTATGCCAGAGACTATGCATTCTATATTCTCATCGCCGGCCCCGCATTTACCTCGAGCTGTGTCATGAACAATATCCTCCGCTATGAGGGCAAGGCCTTCTACGCGATGATCGGGCTGACGAGCGGCGGGATTCTCAATATCTTCGGCGATGCTTTTCTCATTAATGTGCTCCACATGGGAATCTCCGGGGCGGGACTTTCAACGGCCGTCTCGCAGTACATCAGTATGATTATTCTGGCGGTTCCGTTCATCCGGGGACAGGTGCAGAGCAGCCTTTCACCGCGTTATTTTCGGTTTTCGTGGAAGACAATGGGAGATATTGTGTATGTGGGCTTCCCTTCTCTGATGCGGCAGGGACTGAACGCAGTCTCCACGATGATCCTCAACAGCTGTGCGGGTGTTTACGGGGATGCAGCAGTGGCAGCCATTTCGATCGTGAACCGGATTATGATGTTCATGCTTTGCGTGACGATCGGAATCGGGCAGGGATTCCAGCCTGTGTCGGCGTTCAACTACGGTGCAGGGAAGTTTTCGCGGGTGAAGGAAGGATTCGTTTTTTCGTTAAAACTGTCCACAATCCTTATGGTGATCGCCGCTGTGGCCGGATGGATATGGGCGCCGGAGCTTATAACTATTTTCCGCGATGACCCGGAGGTTATCGAAATCGGCACGACGGCGATGCAGATCCGCTGCATCTCTCTTGTGTTTCTTCCGATGTCGGTAAATGGAAACATGCTTTTCCAATCCATCGGGAAGGGGGGAACGGCTACATTCCTCGCGGCGCTTCGCTCCGGAATTATACTGATTCCCCTTGTAATTATTCTGTCTGCGCTGTTCGGACTGGGCGGTCTTGAAGTTTCGCAGGGCATTTCAGAGCTCATCGCGTCGATCATCTCAACACCATTCTGCGTGGCATTTCTCCATAGACTCCCGGCTGACATCCCCGGCTGACATCCCTGGGCTGGCATCCCTGGTAGACAGTTCAGGCAGACATCCCGGGCAGTAGACAGCCATGGAAGACAGTCCGGCGGATGGCAGGGAAGGCTGAACAAATTTTTTGTTATATAAAATTCAATTATACGGCGCTGTAATTGAGATCCGGATTCCGGTTGAGAAATTCGATATTGAAAAGCAGGGTGAAAATGACGGTCAGACAGTGTTTTAAATATCATTCACAATTTATGAAATGCATCATGGAGGAAAACTATGAACCAACTGATTTCGGACCCGAACGCGGTGGTAAAGGGAGAGAAATATCGTATTACGGTTCTCACACCGGAGCTCTTCCGGCTGGAGTATTCGGAGAGCGGAAGTTTTGACGATGAGATGACGCAGATCGTCGTGAATCGTCTGTTTCCGGTCCCGGAGTTTTCTGTGAAGGAAACGGAAGATGAGATCCAGATCATCACAGAGAAGGCGGAGCTTCATTATAACCGTCGGCCGTTTGAGAAGTGCGGGCTCTGGATCCGGATTCGTGGCAACGGCGCCAATGCGACCTGGCATTACGGGGATGATGCGGACAATCTGCTCGGGACGGCGCGCACGCTGGATACGGCCGATGGAGACGATCTTCTTGACGGCGGAAAACTGCCGATGGAAAAGGGGATTTTCTCCTTTTGGAGCGGCTTTTCGGTGATTGATGACAGTCATTCGGTGCTTGTGCACGAGGAGGGAACTGTTTCGCCCAGAACGCCGGGGAATACCGATCTTTATTTCTTCGGCTATGGTCACAATTACCTCAAGGGACTCGCGGATTATTATCATCTGACCGGCCATCAGCCGCTGATTCCGCGGTTTGTTCTCGGCAACTGGTGGAGCCGCTATCACAAGTACACGGAGCAGGAATATAAAGACCTGGTCCGGCATTTTGAGGCGGACAAGGTTCCGCTGTCCGTCGCTGTCATCGATATGGACTGGCATCTCGTCGATATTGATCCGAAGTACGGAAGCGGCTGGACAGGATACACCTGGAACAAGGAATTTTTCCCGGATTATAAGGAATTTCTCGCCTGGCTTCATGAGCACGGTCTGAAGACAGCGCTCAATATTCATCCGGCAGACGGCGTGCGCGGACACGAGGTGATGTACCGCGATATGGCAGGGGCACTGGGACGCGATGCAGATGCGGAAGAGCCGGTTCCCTTTGATATTGCGGACCCCGCGTATGTTAAGGCGGCGTTTGATTATATTTACCATCCGTATGAGAAGGACGGTGTCGATTTCTGGTGGCTCGACTGGCAGCAGGGCGGCGTGACGAAGGTGCCCGGGCTTGATCCGCTCTGGATGCTTAATTATTACCATTATGAGGACAGCAGGCGCGACGGAAAGCGCGGTCTCACCTTTTCACGGTATGCGGGACCCGGCAGCCACCGGTACCCGATTGGTTTCTCGGGCGATACGATTGTCTCATGGAAATCACTCGCGTTTCAGCCGTGGTTCACGGCGACGGCGAGCAACATCGGTTACGGCTGGTGGAGTCATGACATC
>Ga0256406_1004669_pt1 | contig 15396 bp, 14 predicted proteins | sample RumenRJG_03DNA_FD_185986 | JGI IMG/M metagenome (GOLD analysis project Ga0256406, IMG submission 185986) | Bovine rumen microbial communities from Lethbridge, Alberta, Canada - RJG_03 | ecosystem: Host-associated > Mammals > Digestive system > Stomach > Rumen | place: Canada: Alberta | collected... | reverse complement strand
ATGCTTATCAGTGCATCGCGAAGCTGATGAGGAAGATGATGGTCACGACCCACATCACAGGCGAGATCTCCTTGATGCGGCCCGAGAAGATCTTGAGCAGGCAGTAGGAGGCGAAGCCGAAGCCGAAGCCGTTGGCGATCGAGTAGCTCATCGGCATCATGATGATGGTGAGGAAGGCCGGGATCGAGTCGGTGTAGTCCTTGAAGTTCACGCCGGTGATGTTCTTCATCATCATCGCGCCGACGATGATGAGCGCCGGGGCGGTGGCGAAGGCCGGGATGAGGCCGAAGAGCGGCGCGAAGAGGAAGGCCAGCAGGAAGCAGATGCCGACGGTCACGGCGGTCAGTCCGGTCTTGCCGCCGGCGTTGACGCCCGCGGTGGACTCGACGTAGGAGGTCACGGTGCAGGTGCCCATGACAGCCGAGACCATGGTGCCCACGGAGTCGGTCATGAGGGCGCGGTCGATGTTCTCGATCCTGCCGTCCTTGTCCATGAGGCCCGCGGCCTTGGTGACGCCGATCAGGGTGCCGATGTTGTCAAAGAGCTCGACCACGGTGAAGGTGAAGATGATCGAGATGAGGCCGTAGTGCACGGCTGCCGGGATGTCGAGCTGCAGGAAGGTCTCGCTCATGTGCGGCAGGTCGAGGGAGACGATGTCGGAGATCCCCTGGGGCGCCGGGGCGGCGCCGATGATCATGCCGATGATGCCGGTCACGAGGATGCCGGCGAGCATCGCCGCCTTGACGCGCAGCGTGAGCAGGATGGCGATGACGATGATGCCGAGGCACGAGAGGGCAACCTTCGGATCGGTGAAGTGGCCCAGCGTGACCTTGGTCGCATCGTTGGCGACGATGATCCCCGAGGACTGGAGGCCGACGAAGGCGATGAACATGCCGATGCCGACCACGACCGCGGCCTTTAGGCTCATCGGCACCGAGTCGATGATGAGCTGGCGCAGCTTGGTGACCGTGAGCAGGAAGAACACGATGCCGGAGATGAACACCGCGCCAAGGGCAGTCTGCCAGGGCAGGCCCAGCGTGCCGCAGACGTAGAACGCGAAGAAGGCGTTCAGGCCCATGCCCGGGGCCATGGCGACCGGGAAGTTCGCGAACAGGCCCATCGCCAGGGTGCACAGCGCCGCCGACCAGATGGTCGCGGCCACCGCGGCCTCGCGGGGGATGCCCGCGTTGGACAGGATGGACGGGTTAACGAAGAGGATGTAGGCCATGGCCACGAAGGTGGTCAGGCCGGCGATGATCTCGGTGCGCACGCTGGTGTGCTTGGCCGAAAGCTTGAAGATCTTTTCAAGCAGCCCGGAAGGGGCGGTGCCGTCTTGTGTCATGTGAACCTCAAAACAAGGTGGGGGAAATTACACCCGGAATTATAGGTTGTTTCGCTTGTGCACGCAGTGAAATTGCATCTGCCGCCCGTCTTGGAGCGCAAAAAGGCCTTGAGGCCCATGCAGGTGCGGAGATCGGCGCCTGGCGCAGGCGGGGGCCGGGCTGCCTTTGGCTCAAGGGCTTCGGGGCCTTGCTCAAGCAGGTCCTGGCAGGGGCGGCTGTACTGAGATGATTTCATGAACTGCGTCACAAAACCTGCATGAATACGGAATTTAGTTTCATTTAATTTCTCATACGCTGTTTTGCATGGAATTTATTTTCTTGTGTGCAAGATTTTCAGAAACTAGAATGTAAGCAGGTTTTAACAAGGCAAGTGTGCTTTTTTAACATTCTGGGAGCGTTCAACGATGCTGGACAAGCGTTTTGCGATGGTTGCTTTTCTCGCCGCCCTTGCGGGCTGCGTCCTTACCGGTTGCGGCAAGCCGGAGGGCCAGCTGGCGCTTAACAACTACAACTGCCTGGCGGCGGCCCGCTCGAGCTCCCCGGTCAGCGCCAACCTTGAGTCGTTCGTAAGCCAGTGCCGCCAGGCCAAGCTGGGCCCGTTCTCCGGGATCTACGCCGACATCGCGGCGGCGCGCAGCTCCTGCGCCAGAGGCGGCAGGTGCGACGCCTCCCGCGAGCTCTCCTCCCAGGGCTACATCGCCCGCTGGAAGTCGGCGAGCATCGACTAAGCCAAGGCTTTCGTTTCATGCCTCCTACCAAGCCCCGCACTGCGGGGCTTTTTCTTGGACGGGGCAGGGGGAAGGCAGATCAGAATGGGAAGGTCACAGCCCCGCGCGGCGCTCGGACGCCCAGCGCCTTGAAGAGCATCTGATCCGGCTTTGAGCTATCCCCGAAGATCTATCCTCCATCGCATCTTGATGCCATCACGTTGTTGAGGAAGGCGAGCACTCTCCCGCGGCTGTGGCTGTTGAGCGTTAATCTGACGCTTGGGGAGGGGCCGTCCCCGCATGAGGCGTCGATGCGGGAGTTGGCCGCGAGGAGCAGCATCGAGGCGGCTTCCTGGGCGAGGATCCTGCCGCAAAGCCCGCGCGAGAGAGCGGAAGGCCGGAGGGATCGCAGGCGAGGCGCTGCGAAAATGCACCAAGCGACGCTTCAAGATCCGCAAGCTGCCTGAAGGCGAGATAGGTCTCCGACGGATCATCGACGCCGCTTAAGAGCAGCGCCAAGACGCCTGAATCCTCGACAGCCCCGCCTGCCAGGCGGTTGTCGATGGTCGCCTGGCCATCCTCGATTTCGCAGAACCTCTTTAAAAGCTCCATCCCGGCCCTGCCGGGATCCCCTCCTTCGTTGAAGATCCCGCGGGCGCGGGAGAGCCTTGAGAGAAGGCCGAGCTTGTCATCGCTGCCTACCGCGTCGCTCTGATACAGGTGCAGCCAAAGCCGGCTTCCGCCATCCCCGGGCGACGCGCGCTCAAGCCTCCCGTCCCTTGTCTCGACTTCAACGGAAACCGCGCGCTCCCAGGCAGGGCTGCTAGGCGTTGAAGTCCGAGAGCGCGGGCCTCATCTGGCCTAGGATCGACTTGAGGCCCAAAGCGCCCTCAAGGCTAGCGCGCATCACGAAGCCAAGGCCGCGCCCCAGGCACGAGGAGGCCTTGGCGGCAAGATCCTCTCCTTCCTCCGACACGATCACGCATGACGAGGCCGAGAGGGCGGCCACGGACGCCAAGCGGCGGCATGGGCATATAGGGCTTCAGGCGCTTGTGCCAGGGCTCGAAATCGAGCTTGCCGCCCTTGTGGCGGAAGATGCGGAAGCGCTCAAGCCCCGGGTAGAGCCTTTCAAACTCCTCCTTGAAGATGACCTCCATCACGCCCTCGCACCCCTCGGCGGGCACGAGCCTGCCCACGGTCTTCGTGCTGGTGCGCCTTGGCTGCTTCAAGTCCTTGTCCCTGTGCGACTCGCAGGTGCAGAGGCAGCGTCCGCCGTTGGTCACGAACGCGGGAAGCTTGGGGATTTCGGGCGCGGTCATCTGAGGCTCCATAAGGCGGTTTTCTGAATCTATAGCAATCTGCAAGGGAGTGGCGGCTGCTCGTTCATTTAAAATGGGCGGTGCGGCAGGGAGGCCTTGGGAGGAGCAGCGATGGGCGGGCACAGGATTTTGGCAGGCTGCGCCTGCGCGGTTTCATGCGAGACCCTCTTTGGGCTCAGCTACCTCTTCACGAAGGACGCCCTGGCAGGCGCAAGCGAGCTTGCGCTCCTAGGCTGGCGCTTCCTTGCCGGGGTGATCGCCATGGCCTTTTGCGCGGCCTTTGGGATCATGAAGGTTAAGCTGCGCGGCAGGAAGCTTTGGCTTTTGTCTTCTATAGCGCTCTTCAGCCCGGTCCTGTACTTCATAGGCGAGACCTTCGGCATAGGCCGCACCTCGGCCTCCGAGAGCGGGGCCTTCCTGGCCTGCATCCCCGTGGCCGCCCTCTCGGCCTCGTCCATCTATCTGAAGAAGAAGCCCTCCAGGATCCAGGTGATCGGGATCCTGGTGACGCTCTGCGGCGTGCTCGCGACGCTGGCCGCGGCAAGCGCGCGCCCCTCGTTCTCGCCTTTTGGCTATGCGATGCTCCTGCTTGCCGTGGCCTCGTATGCCATGTACAGCGTGCTGGTCGAGAAGGCGGAGGACTGCTCAAGCGCTGAAATCACCTTCGCAATGCTCCTGGCAGGTGCGCTGGCCTTCGTGCCCGCCGCCATTGCACAGGCGTTCATGTCAGGAGAGATTAGGCATCTTGCATCGCTTCCCTTCGATGACAGCCACTTCCTCGCAGCCTGCCTCTACCAGGGGATCGGCTGCTCGGTCGTCGCCTTCTTCCTGTCAAACGCCGCCATAGCGCGGATCGGGGTCAACCGCGCCGCCTCGTTTTTAGGCGTCTCCACGGCCGTCGCGGTGCTCTCGGGAGTCCTGATCCTGGGCGAGCAGTTCACTTCCTGGCAGTGCGCGGGCGTGGCGCTCATCCTCTCAGGCGTGCTCATCGCCAACAGCTCAGTGAAGGCCTGAGCGAGGGCAGGGCAAGCCTTATTGCCCATATGAAAATGGCTGGCGCGATGCCAGCCATTTTAAGCTGCGGCGCTGCCGCAGCTGATCCTCGTCAGTGCCTGACCGCCGGGTTGTCCGGGCGCATGATGTGGCGGTTGGTGAGGGCCACGCCGATGCCCACCACGGCGATGCCGAAGAAGGCGGCCGAGATCGAGAGGTGCTTTGCGACAAAGCCGATGATCACGGGCCCCAGCAGGATCCCCGAGTAGCCCAGCGCGTTGACCACGGTGATGATGCGGTGCACCGGCATGCCCTTGACGGTGCCGGCAAAGGACACCATCTGCGGCACGACGTTGGCAGCGCCCAATCCCACGATCGCAAAGCCCAGCGCGGCGAAGGCCGCGTGCGGGATCAAGGTCACGAGGAAGCCTGCCGACACCATGAGGCCGCCTATGAACACGGTGCGCCTGCGCCCGGTCCTGAGCACGATGCGGTTTCCCAGGAAGCGCATCACGGTCATCGTGCAGGCGAACGAGGTGTAGATGTAGCCTGCGTACTCGAGGCTCATCCCGCGCTCCTGGTGGGCGAATACCGCCGACCAGGAGAGCACCGCGCCCTCCGAGCCGTACATGAAGAAGCAGAGGAAGCCGATGACGATGACGGTGCCCGGGATGTGGAACCTGCCGTGCTGCGGCTCGTTCTCATCGGCCTTGCCCGCGGGCGCGCTGTCGTACTTCTGCACGTCCGAGATAAGGTGCCTGCACCCGAAGACCACGGTCGCGACGCCGATCGCGGCCACCACGGCGGCGCTTGGCGCGATGCCAAAGCCCGCGGCGAGCATGGTGCTCACCAGCGCCGCGCCGATGATGGTCCCCAGCGAGTAGCCGCCATGGAAGCCAGACATGAGCGGGCGCTTGTAGATCCCCTCGAGGATCACGGCGTTGACGTTGGAGCTCACGTCGATGCAGACCGTGGCGATGCCAAAGCAGAAGAGCAGCACCGCGGTAAGCGGCAGGCTGGGGCTTATGGTGATCGCAAGCAGGGACAGCGAGATCAGGATCCCGAACACGGCGGTCTCGCGCCTGGAGCCCAGGCGGGCGACCGTGTAGCCTGCAAGCGGCAGCGTGAGGAGGCCGCCTAAGCCAGAGGCCAGGAGCAGCAGCCCAAGCTGGCTCTCGTCGAGTTCGAAGCGGTCCTTGATGAACGGGACCATCGGGGCCCAGGCGGCCTCGAGCACGCCCAGGATCATGAATGAATTGCGGTTTGATGCGCGCAGCGCGCGGCTTTCGTCTTTTGCCATAGGGCTCGCTCCTTCAAAGGCGGCCGCCCGATCCTCGGGCGCGGGGGCATCTTAGCATGGCCGCCTTGAAGATGCGGGGCTGTGCGCAAGCGATTGCTGGTCAATGAAGTATGGAAAAACGCTGTCTGTTACATACATGAAACTGATTTTTTCGCCATGCCAATGATCGTGCCTGGTTAAAATCAAGTCAAAATCGTTCAGTATTTTTTCGCCTATCCTGGCTCTTGCGCAGCGTGTGGGGGATTTTTTTTAGCCTTTGTAAGCGTTTACGGGACAGAGGGGCGCTTTGCGGCCGCTATAATCAATACGGCTTTCTTGGATGGCGGTTGTGGAAGCGGGGCTTGCCCCGCGTGGGGCCGCCCGCCGTTCCTGATTGCCCGGCAGCAGGCATGCGGCGGAGCTGCCCGCGCGGATATTGCAGATCCGCGCGGCGCATGGGGCGGGTTTTCCAGCATCCGCTCCTTCGCTTCCGCCGCAGCGCGCGGGCGAACGCCCGCGCGCGGGCCTGCCGCTTTCCCAGCGCAAGTTAGCAATTATAAAAAGCGGATCGCGATTCCGCCGTATGCAAAGGAACCAACACTCAATGAACAAGACCATTGCGGCGCCGCTCACTGCGATCGCCCTTGGCGTCCTCATGGCGCCGCAGGCTGCAAATGCCGCATCCGACGAGGGCGCAGGATTGCCCTTCACCTGGCAGGATGCCACCGTCTATTTCGTCATCACCGACCGCTACTCAAACGGCGATCCGTCAAACGACCACAGCTACGGCCGCCCCGCGGTTGACGCGGCAGGCACCAGGGCCGGCACCTTCCACGGCGGCGACTTCAAGGGCCTGACCGGGAAGCTCGACTACATCAGGTCGCTGGGCGTCAACGCCATCTGGGTCAGCTCGCCTGTGGAGCAGGCCCACGGCTGGGTCGGCGGCGGCCCGCTTGGCAAGTTCCAGTATTACGCCTACCACGGCTACTACGGGCTGGACTTCACCTCCATTGACGCCAGCATGGGCACTGTCGAGGACTTCCGAACCTTTGTGAACGAGGCCCACCGCCGCGGGATCCGCGTGATGATCGACGTGGTGATGAACCATGCGGGCTACGGCACGCTCAAGGACATGTGCGACTTCAAGTTCGGCAAGACCAAGGACGGCTGGGACGCCTGCAAGGAGTGGAAGCCCGATCCCGCCAAGGGCGAGTCCTTCCACGACAAGCCCATCGACGAGGGCGAGGATCCATCCTGGAACCGCTGGTGGGGCAGGGACTGGATCCTCTTCAACGGCTACGGCGAGAAATGCGGCGCCGAGGACGGCTTGGACAAGTGCCTGGCCTACCTTCCGGACTTCAAGAACACGCAGACCAACGGGCCCAAGGTCGCAATCCCGATCTTCCTGAGGGAGAAGTGGTCAAAGCCCGATCCCCAGCACGACATCCCCGCGGCCAAGCCCTACCGCGAGGGCAGCATGAGCGTCGCCCAGTTCCAGGCCCACTGGCTGGCCTCCTGGGTCGAGGAGTTCGGCATAGACGGCTTCCGCTGCGACACCGTGAAGTACGTGGCCAACTCCACCTGGAAGCTCCTGAAGGATCTCTCCGTCGAGGCGCTCAACAAGTGGCGCGAGAAGAACAAGGGCAGGGATCCGGCCGCCGACTGGACCGATCCCTTCTTCATGACCGGCGAGGTCTGGGGCTTCACCAATGATCCCAAGGACGAGTCGGGCTACGGAAGGCAGGGCGGCTTCGACTCGCTCATCGACTTCTACTTCAACTCCGACGGCGTCAACCTCAACACCTGCCTGGTGCCCGACACCGACGAGTGGGAGCGCTACGCCCGCGACTACGGCCGCGCCGAGGGCAAGCCGGCCCTGCTGAACCTCACCTACATCTCCTCGCACGACACCTCGCTGTGCCGCAAGAAGGACATGGCCAACGCGGGCATACTCTTCGGGCTGCTCCCAGGTGACATCCAGATCTTCTACGGCGACGAGACCTCGAGGAAGAACGACAAGGGCGGCGGGGTCGATCTCGAGCAGGGCATGCGCTCGGACATGAACTTCCCCGCAGACGTTGGAGAAGCCAGCGAGTGGGCCGCCAACGTCGGCACGCTCTCAACGAAGTTCTCCTCAAACCGCATCCTCGCGACCTGGCAGAAGGTCGGCCAGTTCAGGCTCCGCAATCCGGCCGTGGGCGCCGGCGCGCAGGACAAGCTCGACGACGGCTCCTACTGCAGGCACTTCAAGGATCCTGCAAAGGGCATCGACAACCGCGTCGTGATCCATTACGGCAAGGCCTCGAAGGTCCTGACCGGCAAGTGCTTTGCAGAGGGCACGGAGCTTCAAGACGGCTTCACCGGCAAGACCTACACCGTAAAGGACGGCCAGGTCCCCGCCGAGGTCGAGACCGTGGCGCTGCTTGAGGTGAAGAGGTAAGGGGCGGGGCGCGGCCCTGCCTTCTTCCCAAACCAAGGCCCCTGCCTGACGCGGGGGCTTTTTCCTGTGTATACTGTTCTAGCCGGCAGCCCCGGTTCATCTATCTTCCAGCTTTCAGGGACTTATGAAGAAAATCATCGCGGCCTTTGTTTGCGCCTTCATCTGCGCCGACGCCATCGCCTCGCTGCGCATCGACGTCAAGAACGACTCGTCCGAGGACTGCTCCATCGCAGTCAACGCCCGCACCGACAAGACCAAGTGGGTCACCGCCGGCTGGTACGTGTTCGCCTCGGGCGACGAGGCGCCGATCATCATCGACGGCGTCAACGACACGCGCAACGTCTTCATCTACAACGACTGCCAGAAGTCCGTGCCCAAGAACGCCGAGACCAAGAAGGTCTGGGTCAAGACGAACTACAAGTTCTACGACGACATGCCCAAGAACAACGAGAAGGGCTACGAGGAAGTGACCTTCGTAAGGCTCAACAGCGACCGCTACGTGATCTCGGACTGAGGATCGCTGAAAACTCCCCTAAAGCCAGGCCGGAGCGGCATCCCAGGCATGCCGCCCCGGCCTGTTCCGTTGCTGCATGCGCATTGCCCGCGCAGGCCCCTTTTCCCAGCTCTCCATGGAATTGGCACGGCTGTTGCTTAATCCCTCATGACAAATGAAGCGGCGGCATGGTTTGCCGCCCTGGAGGAGCAAATGTCATATCTGGTTACGAACAGCAACAGGGAGCTTTCTGACTACCTGCAGGGCCTGCTGTCGGCCAACGGGACCTCGTCGTCCTCTGGAAGCAGCGCGTCCAGCACTGCCGAGCTGTCCGACGGCCGCGCCTTCTCGGCAGACTTGAGCTCGGTGCTGATGAGCCAAAAGGACAGCAGCGACAAGACCATCAAGGACCATGGCCAGCTCGTGCTCAACAAGGCGCTCTACAACGGCGTGCACGACGATCCTGACGAGAAGAACACCATGGTCGGCAGCGACTCGGCCAACTCGCAGTCAAAGTCCACCCTGGACGGCCTCAGGATGCTCGAGCAGGACGGCAAGGTCGACAAGTCCGAATGGCAGAAGGCCTTCCCCGAGGGCCAGCAGCCGGACTACTCGGTGCTGGAGACCATCGGCAGCGGCCTGCTCTCGGCGGCAAAACTTGCCGGATCCGTCATGGCCTTCCTGTAGAATCGATCACAGATAGGCAAGATCCCGCCCTGGCGTACAGCCAAGGCGGGATTTTCTGCATCTTGCGAAAAGGAAAAACTGTCTATACTTTGGGCAACCAAATCAATACTTCAAACATGCATAAGGAGCAAACATGCATCCGTTCGAGCTCTACCTTCCGACCAGGCTCATCTTCGGGAAGGACAGCATCAAGCGCCTGCCGGACGTGCTTTCCGGCCACACCAACATCCTCCTGACCTACGGCGGAGGGAGCATCAAGCGCTCGGGGATCTACGACAAGGTCAAGGGCCTGCTCTCGGACAAGCACATCTGCGAGCTTTCGGGCATCGCCCCCAACCCCAAGGTCCAGTCGGCCCGCGACGGCGTGAGGATCGCCCGCGAGAACCACGTGGACGCGATCCTCGCCGTGGGCGGCGGCTCGGTGCTCGACCTCTCAAAGCTCATCTCCGCGGCCATCAGCTACGAGGGCGATCCCTGGGAGCTGGTGCTCGATCCTTCCAAGATCACCAAGACCCCGGTGCCGCTCTTCGACGTGCTCACGCTCACGGCCACGGGATCGGAGTACGACAACTCCGGCGTGATCTCAAACCCCGACACCGACGAGAAGATGCCCATATTCGGGAACCTGAACCCGGTGGCCTCGATCCTCGACCCCACCTACACCTTCACGGTCAACGCCTGGCAGACCGCCTCGGGCTCGGCGGACATCATGTCCCACACCTTCGAGTCCTACCTCGTCGCCGAGGGCACCACGCTGACCGACGGGCTTTGCGAGGCCATGCTCAGGACCGTCATCAAGAACACCCCGATCGCCATCAAGCACCCCGATGACTACGACGCGCGCGCCGAGCTCATGCAGGCAGCCTCCTTCGGCTGCTGCGGGATCCTCGCAGACGGCATGACCCCCTCGCCCTGGGTGTGCCACGGCATCGAGCATGAGATCTCGGCCTTCCACGACATCACCCATGGCGCGGGCCTTGCCGTGATCACCCCGCACTGGATGCGCTTCTCGCTCACCCCCAAGACCGCCGAGCGCTTCAAGCAGTACGGCGTGAACGTCTGGGGACTGGACAAGGACGGCGATCCGATGGAGGTGGGCGCGCAGGCCATCGACAAGACCGCGGAGTTCTTCAAGTCGATCGGGCTGCCGTCGAAGCTCTCGGAGATGGGCGTCACCGACGAGCACTTCGGGCAGATGGCCGACCACGTCCTCAAGATCTGGTTTGGCGACTTCAAGACCGCAATAAGGCCGCTTGGCCGCGAGGACATCATCGGGATCCTCAAGGCATCGCTCTGATTCAGGAAAAAACTGAACTTTTGAAAACAAGGCTGCCGCAGACCGCGGCGGCCTTTTTCGATCATGGCCTTGGAGCCTTTGAAGTCTGGATCCTGGCTTTGCAGATTCTGGACGCGCCAGGAGGCGTTGGAGATAAGACGTTGAGGGAAGCTATGCCTGATGATCCACATCATTGCCGCTTGATGAGGATGGCCTGGCGGAAAGCTGCGCCTTGAGATCACGGATCTCAGATTGTAGCGAGTCGAGGATCTTCTCGAACGAGGAGAGCTTCTTGATGACGAGCTGGCGGCCGAGCTTCTCCTTCTCCCGCGCCGCTGCATTGGCTGCGGCAGCCTCGGGATCGAGCCTCTTCCTGCCGCGGCTGCCGTTCTGGACGATCTCCCTGGGTGGCGGGATCGAACTTGCCTATGCACTTGCGCTTCTGCACCTTGCGCTCAAGCGCCTCGTCGAAGACGTAAGTGGTCTCGTAGGCGTACCACGTGTTCGTGTGCTTGTTGAAGGACTTGGGGATCGACATCTGCCTTGCCATCCCTGCAGGGTTAAACGTTGCCCGCCCTGCATATCCGCGTTTGGCATGCGGCGGAAGCATCGACCGCGGAAGCAAGGCAGAATGGCATGCGGCTCCAGCTTGCGATCGGGCGCCTCAGCTTTTCCCAAGGCAGGATTTCAGATCTTGGTTCAAGATCCTCAAAATCCCTGCAATGTCTGCCAGGGGCAGGGCATGCGTTGCAGATCCAACGGCGATTGCAGGCAGCTTTTCCATGTTTTCCATGACCATCAAGTTGTTTTTGGCAAGAAAACTGACGCAGCTCAGCACCGCGGTCCTCTTGTTTCCATCAGGGAAGGCATGCGCGAGCGCAACTGAGGACAAGTAGTGGGCGCCCAGGATGAACAGGTCGGTTTCGCCTGAATAATAAAAGAGATCCTTGGGGTGCTGGGCCGCCGCTCCAGCCTTGCCGAGGAAAGGATCGCCGAGCACGCCTTCTATGTGAAGGAGGCTGTAATTGAGCGGGGCGATTTCCCCGCCTTCAATCCATGCGATCTTCTTCATTCACATGTCCTTGAGCTTGTCGAGGGTCTTCTTGTAGATGCCGAGCAGAAGGGAGATTTCATCCGGGGTCAAGGGGGCGTCGGCATTGCGTCCGTCGTCCTTCCATCTCTCATCGATCCTCTTTTGAAGGAGCAGGTACTTCTTCGTCTGCTCTGGTTCTATCGGTGATTTCATATCTTTTTGTTTTTAAAATAAATTGCCTGAATCGCATTCTACGCCGCTTTCAGGTGCGGCCAAGCGGGCAAGCCCAGGCTTTTGGAGCAAGCTGGGAATACTTTGGATCGGGCAGGGCATGCGTAAAAATTTATCATCGCCTATATCATGCCTTTTAGTAATGTATAATGCGTTCAAATTCACAATATGACAGTAAAAAGAGGTTAACAGCATGCATCCGTTCGAGCTATACCTTCCCACCCGCCTCATCTTCGGAAAGGACAGCATCAAGCGCCTGCCCGACGTCCTTGCGGGCCACCAGAACATCCTTCTGACCTACGGCGGCGGCAGCATCAAGAAGATCGGCCTCTATGACGAAGTGAAGAAGCTGCTTGCCGACAAGAACATCTTCGAGCTCTCCGGCATCGCCCCCAACCCCAAGGTCCAGTCCGCCCGCGACGGCGTCAAGATCGCCCGTGAGCACAACATCGACGCGGTGCTCGCCGTAGGCGGCGGCTCGGTGCTCGACCTCTCAAAGCTCATCTGCGCCGCCATCAGCTACGACGGCGATCCCTGGGATCTGGTGCTCGATCCCTCCAAGGTGACCTCAAGCCCCATGCCGCTCTTCGACGTGCTCACGCTCACGGCCACGGGATCGGAGTACGACAACGGCGGCGTGATCTCAAACCCTGACACCGACGAGAAGATGGCCATAGTTGGGAACCTGAACCCGGTGGCCTCGATCCTCGACCCCACCTACACCTTCACGGTCAACGCCTGGCAGACCGCCTCGGGCACCGCCGACATCATGTCGCACACCTTCGAGCAGTACCTCGTGGCTGAAGGCACCACGCTGACCGACGGGCTTTGCGAGGCCATGCTCAGGACCTGCATCAAGAACGCTCCGATTGCAATCAAGCACCCGGACGACTACGACGCGCGCGCCGAGCTCATGCAGGCAGCCTCCTTCGGCTGCTGCGGGATCCTCGCAGACGGCATGACTCCGTCTCCTTGGGTGTGCCACGGCATCGAGCATGAGATCTCGGCCTTCCACGACATCACCCATGGCGCGGGCCTTGCCGTGATCACCCCGCACTGGATGCGCTTCTCGCTCACCCCTGAAACCGCGCCGCGCTTCAAGCAGTACGGCGTGAACGTCTGGGGACTGGACAAGGACGGCGATCCGATGAAGGTGGGCGCGCAGGCCATCGACAAGACCGCGGAGTTCTTCAAGTCGATCGGCCTGCCCTCCAAGCTCTCCGAGATGGGAGTCACCGACGAGCACTTCGGGCAGATGGCCGACCATGTCCTCAAGATCTGGTTTGGCGACTTCAAGACCGCAATAAGGCCGCTTGGCCGCGAGGACATCATCGGGATCCTCAAGGCATCGCTCTGATCCGCCTCTGAACTAAAAAACGCGGCGCCCCTGGCGCCGCATCCCAAGGCCCGGTTCCTGCCGGGCCTTCGCGCATCCATCCCTCAGCCATTCACCAGCCGCCTGCATGTGCCTGATGGCGCGTCCTGCCCTGAATTTGGCGCGAAATGATATGTGATTGCCGGCATCCTGCTGGCACAATGCCCTTGTTTCAAATCTTTACCAAGGAGCGAGGCAATGCAGGAGCAGAAGAACAGGAAGGTCGCGCTGGTGACCGGGGCATCGGAGGGGCTTGGGAGCGGGCTTGCGGCGATCCACGCCGAGCGCGGCGGCGATCTGGTGCTGGTCGCCAGGAGGAGAAGGAGTGCCTCGAGGAGCTTGCGCGCCTGGCAAAGTACAAGGAGCTCATCGCACCCGAGATGCTCTCCATAACCGAAGACGAGTCTTCGCTCTTGGCCACCTTCCGCGCGTTGTGGGTTGGCAGCGCGCCGAGCCCTGAATTGGGGGCGGCCGAGTTCATCTTCCTGACCAATCTCATGCGCAAGGCGGCCGATCCGTCGATAAGCCAGCTTGGTGCCTCGGTGCGTGGAGGCTTCGATGACGAGGATGTCGCGCGCTACCTAGGGTGCCGCATCGAGGACGGGGAGAGGTGCGAGATCCGCTTCTCAAAGGCGGATATGGAAAAGCCCTTCTCAACCTGGAGCCCAAGGATCTGGGACAACATGAGCCCGGTGCTCGAATCGCGCCTTGGCAAGGCCCAGGGCTCGTCCTCCTCAAGCGTGGTCCAGGTCCTGCAGTCCATGCTCCCTGCAGGACAGTGCGGAATAGACGATGCCGCATCGAGGCTCTGCACGAGCCAGCGCACGCTACAGCGCAGGCTCCTTGACGAGGACACGACCTTCCACAAGCTCCTGGCCTCCGCGAGGCTCGATCTGGCCTGCCGCTACCTCAGCGGCACCACGATGTCCGCCGGGGAGGCGGCCTTCCTCCTGGGCTACAGCGAGACCCATTCATTCCAGCGCGCCTTCGCCTCGTGGACGGGCATGAGCCCCTCCTCCTGGCGCAGATGCGCCTGCGGCATGGCCTGACGTGCTATCCTTTGGCATCATCGTTTGGGAGCAGCATGCATTCAAAAGCCTTGGGCCACCTGCTGGCAATCTTCACGGTCTTCGTGTGGGGCATCACCTTCGTCTCATCGAAGGTCCTGCTCGAGGGCTTCACCCCGGTGGAGATCCTCTTCGACCGCTTCCTCATCGGCTTCCTCGTCCTCTCGCTGTGCGTGCGCACCTGGGGCTTCCTGCCGACGGCAAGGCTCAACGCCTACGCCGCCGCAGCCGCGTTCTTCGGGATCACCTTCTACTTCATACTGGAGAACAGCGCCCTTGAGTTCGCCCCGGCGGCCAACGTCTCGCTCATCGTCTCCACCGCGCCGCTCTTCGTGGGGGTGTGCGACCGCTTCACGGGATTCGTGAAGTCGCTGCCCGTGAACTTCTTCATCGGCTTTGCCATCGCCTTCGCGGGCATCGCCGCGCTCTCGGCAAACTCGCTCAAGCTCGAGTTGAACCCCGCAGGCGATCTGCTGGCCCTGGGCGCGGCCTCCTGCTGGTGCATCTACAACCTCTTCGTCCGCAAGATCTACAAGGCGGGCTTCCCGCCTTTGCGCGTGACCTACGTGATCTTCCTGTGGAACCTCATCCTCACGCTGCCGTTCATGGCGCTCATGGGCTATGAGCCGAAGATCGCGAAGGTCTTCGAGCCCAAGTACCTTTTGAACTTCCTCTTCCTAGGCGTGCTTGCAAGCTCGGCGTGCTTCTTCACCTGGAACAAGGCGCTCGAGCTCATAGGCGGCGTCTCGACCAACGTCTACCTCTACTTCCAGTCGGTGGTCACCGCGGCCTTCGCCGTGATCTTCATCGACGAGAAGGTGACGCAGTACACCATCCTGGGCATGGTGCTGGTGACGCTTGGGCTCATGCTCTCCCAGGGCGTGCGCTTCCACCGTGGTGGTGTGAAGAAGGGGGCGCATGGTGCTTGACAAGGCTGGAAAACAGGACCTCGTGCCGGCGCTGCGCGCGGGCGAGATGGTGCGCACCGAGCTTGTCGTCAAGAAGAGCCGCTTCATCACAAGTGTCGGCAGGACCAAGGGCGTGGACGCGTGCCGCGCCTTCGTCGCGAAGATAAGCGAGGAGTTCCAGGACGCCCGCCACAACTGCTTTGCCTTCAACGGCGGCAAGGCCGGGGAGAGCGGCTTTGCAGGAT
>Ga0256406_1004668_pt1 | contig 15396 bp, 14 predicted proteins | sample RumenRJG_03DNA_FD_185986 | JGI IMG/M metagenome (GOLD analysis project Ga0256406, IMG submission 185986) | Bovine rumen microbial communities from Lethbridge, Alberta, Canada - RJG_03 | ecosystem: Host-associated > Mammals > Digestive system > Stomach > Rumen | place: Canada: Alberta | collected... | reverse complement strand
CTTTGCCAAACTACACTCCATAGCGGAAACAGCTATGAAGAACGGAAATTCGAAATACAACGCATTCCTTGCTGTAGTACAACAGCAAGACAACTAATCATGTAATAGGGTGCTGAGTAGTTACTATATTACTTTGGAGCTAGAGCCTCCCAGAGATTATCATCAGGAAGGGGACTGACAACGCTTATCGGCTTATGGCTGACGGGATGGACAAACTCCACCTTATGGCTTATCAGACTTATTCCGCCATCGGGATTACTGCGTCGGGCACCATATTTAAGGTCGCCTTTGATGGGTAATCCAATGTGTGACAGCTGACAACGAATCTGATGATGACGCCCGGTCTTAAGGTTTATCTCCAGCAAGGAATAATTATCGCCCTTGCCAATTAGCTTATAAGTGAGGATTGCCTTCTTAGAATTTGGAACTTCACGGTCGTAAGCGAAGCTTTTGTTCATCTTCTCATTTCTGACAATCCAGTTGACAAGTTCTGCCTGCGGTTCCTTCGGACAGCCTTGGACAATAGCCCAATAGGTCTTGTGTACATCACCGTCTCGAAACATCTTATTGAGTCGTGATGTAGCCTTTGATGTCCTGCCGAAGATTACCAGTCCGGCAACAGGACGGTCAAGGCGATGCACAACACCCAGGAACACGTTTCCCGGCTTGTTGTACTTCGCCTTAATCCATTCTTTTACTGTTTCAGAAAGTGGTTTATCCCCGGTCTTATCGCCTTGGACAATCTCTCCCACTTCCTTGTAAACAATAATAATGTGGTTATCCTCGTAGAGAGGTCTCATTATTTCTATTTTTCAAATATTACATATTCATGCCACCATCGACCTGAATAACCTGGCCAGAGACATAGCTTGACATGTCAGAAGCGAGGAAGGTAGCGACATTGGCAATATCGTCGACCGTTCCGGCACGGCGCAGAGGAATGTTCTTAATCCACTCCTTGCGGATGTCCTCAGGAAGAGCCTGAGTCATAGCGGTATCGATGAAGCCCGGAGCAATAGCGTTGGCACGGATGCCACGACGGCCAATCTCCTGACCGATACTCTTAGCCAGAGCGATAAGTCCTGCCTTTGAAGCAGCATAGTTGCACTGTCCGGCATTACCGTGAACACCGACAACTGACGACATATTAATAATAGAGCCACCACGCTGGTGCATCATAATAGGAGTGATAGCGTGGATGAAGTTGAATGCGCTCTTCAGGTTGACGTTGATAACAGCGTCCCACTGCTGCTCAGTCATCTTCAGCATCAGACCATCCTTGGTGATACCTGCATTGTTGACGAGAATGTCGATATGACCGAAGTCCTCGTTAATCTTCTTGACGAGTTCCTCTGTCTCGGCAAAGTTTGCAGCGTTGCCTGCATATCCCTTAGCCTTTACACCCTTGGCAGCAATCTCACGCTCAGTCTCGAGACCGCCATGCTCCTCGTCGATAACGAGGTCGGTGAATGCTATATCAGCACCCTCAGAAGCAAACTTCAGTGCAATGGCCTTGCCAATTCCACGTGCAGCACCTGTAATCAGTGCTACTTTTCCTGTTAATAATCCCATAATAATAGTGATTAACTTTTAATGTATTATAATATTTTCTTGGTTGTTCTGTCTTTCTTCGAAGGGCGCAATCACCCAACAAATAGTTTCTTTTGCAAAGGTACGTTGCTTTTTTCTTTTATGCAAAATATCGGCTGAAAACTTAATAAAATTAACAGTAAACGAACGAACATTTTGTTTTTTGCTATTTTTTTCGTACCTTTGCAACCGAATTGATAACTGGAGTCTAGGCGCGGGGTAACTCCATCTCACATAGGACCGCACCGTGAACGCCGTTTTTATTGTTTTATTTCGGGATAATAAATCGGGTATTCTACTTTTTAGAATAAGGTTTAGCTCTATTTTGCCAGACGTATCTTGAGCGTTGGCATTTGTTTGCAGAATCTTTGACGTTCAGACTCCATAAAACCGTTTGTGATGAGATTTTTAAAAGAACTGAGAGTATTAGTATTATTAAGCATGATGGCATTCACTGCTATTAGCATGAACGCCAAAAATGAGAATGATGAATTCGACTGGTCTCCGGTAGTAGATGCGATTATCCACGTGGAGAGCCGAGGAAACGCAAGCGCACGCAACGGACAGTATGTCGGCGTGTTACAGATTTCACCGGTGCTGGTGAAGGCTGTCAATCAGGTGCTGAAAGCAAAGGGCAGCAGCAAGCGTTACTCACTTAAAGACCGTTACAGTGAGCGCAAATCACGGGAAATGTTTGAGATTTTTATGTCTTACTACAACCCGTCAAACAGCGTTGAGAAAGCTATCCGCATGTGGAAAGGCGGAACGGGCTACAGCGTTCGCGCTACTCAGAGGTATTACCGCACTGTAATGAAGTACGTAGATTTCGATTAATCGAAAATTATTCAAGACAAGAAAGGGGCATATCGGAATAACCGGTATGCCCCTAATATTTCTCTTTTAAGTTATAAATAATTTTAGTTTCAGCACTAGGTCATTACCGCCTGAAATGTTCCTTTGCAACAGACTGAGCCTCAATTATTTACAAACACATACTAGAACACGTTCTAAAAGATACCCAATTACAAGCTAAAAGATACCCAATTACAAGCTAAAACGGTATCTTTTACGACCTTGTTTGGCGTATTTAATATAGCGTGTAATTATATTTCAAAATTCTGTTTAATCTTTCTTCTCCCCAAAATTAAACCCGACATAGATGTTCACGTTGCCAAAGAACGTGTTTATTGAGAGTGCCGACTTGTTATAATTGAACATATTGAACGTTGAGTTGATGCCACAATACCATTTCATATTATTATAGACAAGTCCGAAACGACCAATTCCATCAAAGCCAATGTTATGGATAGAGAAGCCCTTGTGCATCTCGACAGACTTGTCACTGTTATTACCATAAGAATGTTTATAGGCAAGTGCCGCAGATACAGACGCAGAGAAGAGCCAGTTCTTGGCGAATACCCAGTTATAACCATATCCGCCGGCAAGTGACACATCAATATATTTGACATCTACCCTTCTATAATTAGAATCATTCGGGGCTGTAAAGACATTCTTGCCGAGCTTTTCATCAATGAGCCTTTGCAGTGCCGTCCAATCGGCTGAAATCTCATGATCGGTATAGGCAATACCAAGAAGAGGCGAGCCTGCACTCTTTCTCTGCACCGTGCTCTGGCTGAAAGCTGCCGGATAAGAGAACTTATGGTGATTGAGGATATAATAAATGTTGAAGCCCTTCACGCTAGAATGGAATCCGCTGAACTTGGAACCTTTTATCGGTTTGGTGTCAACGTCCTTTACTTTCATCCTTTGTATGAAGTAATCGTTTCCAGATTTTCGATAATAGATGTCTATTCCAAACAGATTAGTGTACAGGCTGACATCCAATTCCTGACGCTGGCTATCGTCATGGGAAAAGTCGAGATGGTTTACGTCAAGTGTATATCCGAGGAATATCCATCGCCAACCGAAGTAAGGACCCACCTTAAAGTTCCACTTCGGGGCAAAGGTTACGCTCATGTCGTTATTGTTAGTTATACGGTATATCTCATGTGTGTTGGTGTTCTGGAGCATTGCCGCATAGTTGTATTTCTGTGGTTCTATGTAAGTGGTGTCTATCTGACTGAACCGTTCGAAGAAATGGATAAATCCACGGCGCATTCGCTTTGACAGAGGACCGCCCGGCAAGCCTATGCCATAATTCAATGTGTCAAGCCTGATATTGTAAGTGGCAATGGAGTCAATTTCATTGACGTCATAAAAAATTGAATCGACAACAACGGTATCCATTGCCATTTCAACCGGGGAAAGTACTCTCGTCAGACTACCGGCATGGATAGTTTGCAACATTGCAAACAGGATTATCGTCAATACAAAATATCTCTTCAACTCCGGTTATATCTTTTCCGTTTATTAAATCTTGCCTAGTATTCTGTCCATCACCCAGTTGGTTGGCGTGGCACTGACGCTTGTTGTCGTGCAGTTGCCGGTTCCCTGCAGGGTCTCGACAACGCTCTTGATGATAGGCAGTTGTACGTATGGGGGATTGTCGACGGTTATCTCATGGACTCCGTCACTCAGGTAAAGATGGATTGGCTGATAGTCGAACACGGAGAAGCTCACCTTGCCCTTGTCGCCGACGACCTCTATCCGGTCTTCCTTGGCACTCTCATGGGCAACGAAGCACCAGCTTCCGCAACCGTTCAAACCGCTTTCAAACTGGAACACGGCGTTCACGGTGTCCTCGACTTCATACAGTCCGCCACGATTGGCAGTATATCCGTGGGCACGGGTTATGATGCCGAAAATATCCTGCAACATATCTATCTGATGAGGAGCAAGGTCGTAGAAATAGCCTCCGCCGGAAATATTCGCCTGTAAGCGCCAAGGCAATTCCTCGCCACGACGGTAGTCGAGGTCACGCGGCGGACAGGCAAAACGCAACTGGACGGTAAGTATCTTGCCTATCGTTCCATTGTTTATTATGTCTTTAACTCGCTTGAAATAAGGAAGATAACGGCGGTAGTAGGCAACGAAGCACGGCTGGCCTGTCTGTTCGCTGACTCTGTTTATGCGGACACAATCCTCATAACTGGCAGCAAGCGGCTTCTCGACATAGACTGGCTTGCCGGCACGCATTGCCATGATGGCGTAAGTGACATGAGCTACAGGCGGGGTCGCTATATAAATGGCGTTGACGTCAGGGTCGTCGATAAGTGCCTGGGCATCAGTATACCAGTGAGGAATGTTGTGTTTCTCAGCGTATGTGCGTGCCTTGAGCTCATGACGGCTCATAACCGCAACAACATGTGAGCCTGCTACCTCATTGAAAGCAGGACCGGACTTCTTCTCTGTAACTTCACCGCAGCCGATGAATCCCCAACCTATTTCTCTCATATCGTGTAGAATATTATTCCGGCAATAGTTTATACATTGCCAAAATGACCGGCAAGAATTGCCAATCATACCGCAAAATTACAAAAAATAAAGGCAAATCCAACATACTGAGGAGTTTTTTTGTACCTTTGCACTAAATTTTTAAGCAACCGGATAAATAGCGCAATGATTATAAAGAACTCTGAATTCGTTGTCTCTGCACCGACAGTGGAACGTTGTCCACAGGACGACAAACCTGAATATGCTTTTATCGGCAGGTCGAATGTCGGTAAGTCGAGCCTCATAAATATGTTATGTAATCACAAGGGACTTGCCAAAACATCGGCTACTCCGGGTAAGACTCTGCTCATAAACCATTTCATTGTCAATGGCGAATGGTATATTGTCGACCTCCCGGGATATGGTTATGCACGCTCGAAGACGACACAGAGTAAGTTGCAGATAATGAACACGGGGTATATCCTTAAACGCCAACAGCTTTGTTGTCTTTTTGTCCTTATCGATATTCGCCATGAACAGAAGAAGATTGACCGGCAGTTCGTCGACTGGCTGGGCGAGAATGGCGTTCCGTTTGCCATTGTCTTTACTAAGGCGGATAAGCTGACGGCTTCACGTGCCAAGACGAATGCCCTGCAATGGATGAAGACTTTGAAGGATACTTGGGAGACTCTCCCACCCTATTTCATTACAAGTTCTGAGAGCAAGGCCGGAAGAGAGGAACTGCTTAATTATATTGAGGAGATTAATAATTCTGTTTCGTCCCCTCAATAAAAAAACATTAATTCCCTCTCTCAATAACAAGACATTTGTCCCTATAACTCCCCAAATAGCAAAACATTTGTCCCTCTAACTCCCCTCTAACTCCCGTTAACTTCCCCTCTAACTTCCCAAAACAATAAACTCCCCTTCAACTCCTATATGTAATTATGCCTCAAATACCATATTTAGATGTCCAGAACCTGACAAAATCATTCGGTGCTCAGGTTCTGTTTAAAGATATTTCTTTCTCGATAGCCGAAGGACAGAAGGTCGGTCTGATAGCACAGAACGGCACGGGAAAGTCAACCCTCTTGTCTGTGCTTACAGGAAAAGAAGGACGTGACTCGGGAGAGATTATTTACCGCAATGACCTTAAGGTTGGATACCTTGAGCAAGAGCCGAAGTTTGACCCTGAGGAAAGCGTCCTCGATGCATGCTTCAACCATCATGGTGACCCTGAGCGTGTTCTGAAAGCTAAGCAGATTCTAACTCAACTGAAGATTCCTGATTTCAGTCAACCGATGGGACAGCTTAGTGGTGGACAGCAGAAGCGTGTTGCACTGGCGAATGTTCTCATAACAGAGCCTGACTTTATCATCCTTGATGAACCGACTAACCATCTCGACCTTGAAATGATTGAGTGGCTGGAGAACTTTCTCAACCGTGGAAACAGGACTCTGCTTATGGTCACTCACGACCGGTATTTCCTCGATAATGTCTGCAATATCATTCTTGAGCTCGACAATAAGACAATCTATACTTATCGTGGCAACTACTCTTATTATCTTGAGAAGCGGCAGGAGCGCATAGACAATCAGCGGGCTGAGCTTCAGCGTGTTAACAACCTGTACCGAAAGGAGTTGGAGTGGATGCGCCGTATGCCGCAGGCCCGTGGTCATAAGGCTCGCTTTCGTGAAGATGCATTCTATGAGTTGCAGTCAAGGGCAAAGCAACGAATCGAGGAAAGGCAGATGCGCCTTAAGTCGAGTAATATTTACATTGGCTCAAAGATATTCGAGTGCCAGTATGTAAGTAAGTCTTTCCCTATCAAGAACCCTGACGGAACTGAAGGCGAAAAGGTTATTCTCAAGGACTTCTATTACAACTTCGCACGCTTTGAGAAGATGGGTATCGTCGGCAACAACGGCACAGGTAAGTCGACATTCATAAAGATGTTGTTGGGCATCGTTCCGCCGGATAGCGGAAAGTTCGACATTGGTGAGACAGTTCGGTTTGGCTATTTCTCCCAGGATGGACTAAAGTTCCGTGAAGACCAGAAGGTTATTGATGTCATAACGGATATTGCCGACTATATAGACCTTGGTGGTGGACGCCACATGACGGCTTCACAGTTCCTGAATTATTTCCTTTTCACACGGGAAGAGCAGTACAACTATGTAAGTAAGCTGTCCGGTGGACAACGCCGAAAGCTATATTTGTGCACTGTCCTGATGAAGAATCCGAACTTTCTTGTCCTCGATGAGCCTACCAATGACCTTGACATTCAGACCCTCCAGGTACTTGAGGAATATCTTCAGGACTTCCCAGGATGTGTGATTGTCGTGAGCCACGACCGATACTTTATGGACAAGGTAGTCGACCATCTGCTTGTTTTCCGTGGCAACGGCGTCGTCAAGGACTTTCCTGGCAACTACACTCAGTACCGCGAGTATGAGAAACTCAAGAGCAAGGAAGAGCAATCAAAATCCAAGAGCAGTCCATCCTCGCCGAGTAAGCCGCTGCCTAGCAACGGCAAAGTCGCCGAATCATCGAAGAAGGACTACCACCACGACACCCGCAAGCGCATGACTTACAAGGAGAAGCGCGAATTCGAGCAGTTATCCAAGGACATAAAAGCCCTTGAAGCAGAGCAGAAAGAGCTGGAAACTGCCCTCTGTTCAGGTACTCTTAGCGTTGAGGAACTGACAGAGAAGAGTAAGCGTCTCCCGCAACTGAAAGACGAGCTTGATGAAAAGGAGATGCGATGGCTGGAGTTGTCTGAACTCGAATGAAAACTTAAATAACCCAAAAAGGAACAAACTCAAAGGCTTTTATAAAGATTAAATCATATCTTTTTTGTACCTTTGCACGGTTAAATTGGAACACTACAATACTTAAGAAAATGAGCATACAAACAGAAAAGATTAAGGAGCTCATCGCAAAGCGCGAGCAAGCACGTCTCGGCGGCGGTGAGAAAGCCATTGACAAGCAGCACAGCCGTGGCAAGTATACTGCCCGCGAGCGCATAGAGATGCTTGTCGACAAGGACAGCTTTGAAGAGTACGACATGTTCAAACTCCACCGTTGCCATAACTTCGGCATGGAGAAGAAGCAGTTCCTCGGCGATGGTGTAGTCGCTGGCTCTGCAACAATCGACGGTCGTCTTGTATATGTTTACGCACAGGATTTCACAGTTAATGGCGGTTCGCTGTCTGAGACAATGGCTCAGAAGATTTGCAAGGTCATGGATATGGCAATGCGCAATGGCGCACCGGTTATCTGCATGAACGACTCCGGTGGCGCACGTATTCAGGAAGGTATCTCCGCTCTTGCCGGTTATGGTGAGATCTTTGAGCGCAATATTCTTGCTTCAGGTGTTATTCCACAGATTTCTGCTATCATGGGTCCGTGTGCAGGTGGTGCTGTTTATTCTCCGGCTCTGACCGACTTCATCATCATGACTGAGGGAACAAGCTACATGTTCCTTACAGGCCCGAAGGTTGTAAAGACCGTCACAGGTGAGGAAATAGATGCTGAGCACCTTGGTGGTGCATCTGTTCACGCTTCAAAGAGTGGTGTGACAAGCTTCACTGCAAAGACAGAGGAAGAGTGCATGCAGATGATTAAGACTCTGCTGAGCTATATTCCTTCAAACAATACAGAAGAAGCTCCACGTGTAGAGTGCACCGATCCTATCAACCGCATGGACGATACACTGAATGATATAATCCCAGACGATCCTAACCAGGCTTACGATATGTACAAGGTTATCACTGCTATCACTGATAACGGTGACTTCTTCGAGGTACAGCCTAAGTTCGCCAAAAATATCATCACAGGTTTCGCTCACTTCAACGGACAGAGTGTTGGTATCGTTGCCAACCAACCTGCAGCATACGCTGGAGTTCTTGATGTTAATGCAAGCCGTAAGGGAGCTCGTTTCGTTCGTTTCTGCGATGCATTCAACATTCCTATCGTTTCTCTTGTTGACGTTCCTGGATTCCTTCCTGGTACTGGTCAGGAGTACAACGCGGTAATCCTTCACGGTGCTCAGCTTCTCTATGCTTACGGCGAAGCTACTGTTCCAAAGATTACTATCACTCTGCGTAAGAGCTACGGTGGTTCTCACATCGTTATGGGTTGTAAGCAGCTTCGTGCTGACCTGAACTTTGCTTGGCCATCATCAGAGATTGCAGTTATGGGTGCTTCAGGTGCTGTTGCAATTCTCTGTGGTAAGGAAGCTAAGAAGATTAAGGCTGAAGGCGGTGACGTCAAGGAGTTCCTTGCAGAGAAGGAAGACGAATACACAAAGACATTCGCTAATCCTTATCAGGCTGCTCAGTTCGGTTACATCGACGATGTTATCGAACCTCGCAACACACGCTTCCGCATTTGCCGCGCTCTTGCACAGCTTGCCCATAAGCGTCAAAGTCTGCCTGCAAAGAAGCACGGTTGCATGCCAATGTAATAGGAGGACAATATGGACAAGAATATATATGCAGCTATAGCAATGGCTCTGTATGAGTTCGAGGGCAACAACGTCCACGATCATGAGCCAGGCATAATCACAATAAAACCAAAGAGCACACTCTGGGACGCAAAATTCCTGAGTATGACCCCGAAACCATAATAATAAGAAAATGAAGGAATTCAAATATACAATCGACGGAAAGGAATACAAGGTCGAGATTGACAGTGTCAGCGAAGACTATGTAGCCGATGTTAAGGTCAATGGTGAAGAATTCAAGGTTCAGATGGAAAAGCCTGCTGAGCCTGAGAAGAAGAAGGTTGTTCTTGGCAAGCCTTCAGCTCAGCCATCTAACGAGGAGGAAGCAGCTCCTGCTGGCAACGTCAACACTGCCAATGCCATAAAGGCTCCACTGCCAGGCACTATCACTTCAATCGAAGTTAGTGTTGGTCAGGAGGTCAAAGCAGGTGATACTGTCGTTGTCCTTGAAGCCATGAAGATGGCTAACAACATCGAAGCTGAAAAGGACGGAAAGGTTACCGCCATCTGCGTGAAAAATGGTCAGAGCGTAATGGAGGACGACCCACTCGTTGTTGTTGAATAAGATTAGAGTTGTTTCTGAGATTAGAGTTAATTCTAATTGAGAGTATAGTTATTAGATTAGAGTTATTTCTGAGATTAGAGATATATCTTAGTTATAGATTTAACCCCCACTCATCTAGCGAATGCTAATGAGTGGGGGTTATTTATTATCCAAAGAAGAAAGGCGGTTCCCGATACTGGAAACCGCCTTTCTTATTTTTGGTAAAAATGTTCTTTTAGTTCAACCACTTAACATAGCAGAAGTCCTGACGATGAGGAAGCTCCTTGTTCTGTGGGAACATACGGACAGCATACTTGTAAGGACCTGCTTCAACTGGCTCAAAGTCAAGTTTGAAGGTGTAGTTGTTACCTTCGCACTTCACCATCTTGAACGGATAAACATGATGGATCTTTCTGTCTGCATCAGGATCACTGTCCAGAGTAACAAGCTCAAGACCGATAGCATCCTGCAGTCCTTGCTCATCGAGTACGTATGTAATCTCAGCCTTCTCACCGGTAGCGAGGTCTGTCAGAGCTGAATCATCCTTGCTAACCACACGGATGTTGTCCCAACGCTCAGCAACAGTCTCCTTCCAAAGAGCCAGTTCCTTAGCAAGACGGAAGTCATTAGCCTGGATTCTCTTAGAGCGCTTAGACTCCTTGTTGTAGAACTTGTCATAATAATCATCGAGCTGACGCTTCATTGTATAATGTGGAGCAATCTTTGCGATAGAGTTCTTGATGACACGAATCCACTCCTCAGAGTAAGTTTTGCCACGAGTTGTGTGGTAGTACATAGGAATAATATCATTCTCAAGCAGACTGTAGATAGTAGCAGCATCGAGCTGATCCTGATAAGCCTGGTTCTGATAAGTGCGATCCTGTGGAAGAGCCCAACCAGCACCCTCACGGTAACCTTCAACCCACCATCCGTCGAGGACAGAAAGGTTAACAACACCATTCATCTCAGCCTTCTCACCTGATGTACCACTTGCCTCAAGTGGACGTGTAGGAGTATTCATCCAAATATCTACACCAGAAACAAGACGGCGGGCAAGACGCATATCATAGTCCTCAAGGAAGATGATCTTACCGAGGAACTGCGGCATACGGCTAATCTCGAAGATCTTCTTTATAAGTCCCTGACCAGCACCATCAGCCGGGTGAGCCTTACCTGAGAAGAAGAACAGAACTGGATGCTCAGGGTCGTTGACAATCTTCTCGAGACGGTTGAGGTCAGTGAAGAGAAGATGTGCACGCTTGTAGGTAGCGAAACGACGGCAGAAGCCAATCATCAGTGCGTTAGGATTAATCTTCTCCAGGATGCTAACGACCTTTGCAGGGTCACCCTGGTTGCGCAGCCACTGCTTAGAGAACTTATCGCGGATGTACTTGACAAGCTTCTTCTTAAGAGCCATACGGGTATCCCAGATCTCCTTGTCAGGAACATCATAGATGGCATGCCAAATCTTCTCATTACTCTGGTCAGACATGAATGACGGATCGAAGTACTTGTCATAGAGATGACGCCACTCTGTAGCACACCATGTCGGGAAGTGTACACCATTGGTAACATAGCCAACGTGGTTCTCCTCTGGATAATAACCCTTCCACAGCGGAGCGAACATCTTCTGGCTAACCCAGCCGTGAAGCTTACTAACGCCGTTGACCTCCTGACAAGTATTGCAAGCAAATGTACTCATGCAGAACTTCTCGCCATGGTCGTCAGGATTGGTACGACCCATGCCGATGAACTCATCCCAAGAGATACCAAGCTTTGCCGGATAGCCGCCCATGTACTTGCCGAATAGCTGCTCGTCGAAGTAGTCGTGACCGGCTGGTACCGGAGTATGTACAGTATAAAGTGAACTTGCGCGAACAACTTCCATAGCCTGATTGAATGTCAGACCATCCTCGTCGATATAGTCGCAAAGACGCTGGAGGTTGCAGAGAGCAGCATGTCCCTCATTGCAATGATAAATATCCTTCTTAATGCCAAGTTTCTTCAGAGTAAGTATACCGCCGATACCGAGCAGGATTTCCTGCTTCAGACGGTTCTCCCAGTCACCGCCATAAAGAGAATGTGTGATAGGCTTGTCGAACTCTGAGTTCATATCGTTATCAGTGTCAAGCAGATAGAGCTTTACACGTCCAACGTTGACACGCCATACAAGGGCATGTACCTGATAGTTCTGATAAGGAACATCTACAACAAGCTGATTGCCATCCTTATCAAGTTCCTTGACAATTGGCAGAGAGTTGAAGTTCTGAGCCTCATACTTGGCAATCTGCTGACCGTCCATTGACAGGCTCTGCTTGAAGTAGCCATAACGATAAAGGAATCCGATACCGCAAAGGTCGACATTAGAGTCAGAAGCCTCCTTAAGATAGTCGCCGGCGAGCATTCCCAGACCACCTGAATAAATCTTCAGCACCTGGTTGATGCCATACTCCATAGAGAAGTAGGCTACAGAAGGACGTGTTTTGTCAGGCTCAACTCTCATGTAGTCCTTGAACTTCTTGTAAACGTCGTTGACCTTCTTCATGATAGCCTTGTCCTTGACGATAGCTTCCTTGCGGTCGTAGCTCAGACGCTCAAGCAACAGGACTGGATTATGTCCAACCTCTTCGTAGAGTTTCTCGTCGAGACTCTTGAACATGTTGCGAGCCTCATAGTTCCAAGCCCACCACATGTTGTGAGCCAACTCATCCAGACAAGCCAGCTGAGGAGGAACACTAGACCTTACGTTCACCTCTTTCCACTGAGGATCATTCGCATAATCTGATTTAATCTTCATAATTATAATAGTTAGTTATCGATTTTTAAAATTCTAATTATACACACAAATTAGCCGTTCTTTCTGTCTGCCATCCGCTTTTCAGCTTTGCGCAGGGCGAAGTCGTAAGCTTCCTCATAGTAGCGGAAGAACTCCGACCACAATGCCTTTTTGGACAGAGCCTCGGCATTATGTCGGCAAGATTCAACTGCCTTCTTGTCCTTGGCGGCAAAACGTATAACAACATCGCGGATATTATCAGCAACATCATTGTAGTTGCTGTCGGTACGATGGACTACCTCTACTCCATCTTCTATCTTGCTGTATCCACAACCCGGTTTCTCCTTATTTGCCCAAAGACCGAAACCTGCAAGATCCGTAGTAATGCAAGGGACCTTGAAGGCTACTGCCTCAAGCGGAGTATAGCCCCATGGCTCATAATAGCTTGGGTAGATACAAAGGTCATTGCCCAATATAACGTCATAATAAGGCTTATTCAGTATGCCGTCATCGCCGATTAGATAGCAAGGCACAAAGATAACCTTAACCTTGTCGTCCTTCTGGTTGTTCATTCCAAGCCACCTCATCATACCGAGAACACGGTCGTCATTCTCATTGTTGAGCTCATGGGTAATGACTGGATTTGGCAACATCTCGTCATACTCCTTATTAATGGCAAGTCTGTCCTGCAGATCCTTTCGCGGACCTTTCAGCCATCCAGGAACTTCAATGAAAGCAACAACATTGCGATTAAGCTTATCCGACTGACGCAGGCGGTTCATCGAATCGATGAATACATCAATACCTTTATTACGGAATTCATAACGACCGCTGGTAGATATAATTAATGTATTATCGTCGAACTTACAGCCTGTAAGCGCATTAGCTACACGTAACAGAAGTTTGCGAGCTGAATGGCGCTTGGTTGTGAAGGTTCGTCCCTTTGGAACGAAATCATTCTCAAATCCATTAGGAAGAACAACATCAACTGGCTTGTCGAGCAGTTCCTTGCACTCACGGGCAGTAATATCGCTGACGGTAGTAAAACAATCGACATATTTGGCTGTTTGTTTCTCCACACTATGCTTGCTCTGCATATTAAGTTCCTGAGCCATCTGGTCGCCATTATAAGCCCAAAGATAGTCATAGAGCGGTTTGTTGTTACCGGCTATGCTACGTCCGATACCAGTTGCATGGGTAGTGAATATTGTGCCTATCTGCGGAAGAACTTTCTGAATATACAGTGCTGCAATAGCCGTCTGCCATTCATTGACCTGAAAGACAACCTTCTTATCGTCAGGGATATTAGCACGATAAAAGCTTTCTACAACCTTTCCGGCTCCATAAGAGAACATAAGACTGTCATCATAGTCGCCGTAAGCGTGTAGTGAATCTACCTGAAAATCTTCCCAAAGTTGTCCGTAAATCTCGTTCTTATGAGAAAAATATGGACGGAAGTCCACAAGAATAGCGATAGGCTCGCCAGGAACTGTCCAACGGCCTACCTTAATGCGCAGTCCTTCGCGGAAAGCCTCCTTGCGCCATTCAGGGAACAGCGCATCATCTTCCTTGAAGAAAGGACATGTTTCGTCATGCCAACAGTCGGGACCAATAAAAATAACGTGATCCTTGAGCTTATCCTGAAGGGTTTTAGCCCTGGTAGAGAGGACTGCATAGATACCTCCCACCTTATTGCACACTTCCCAGCTGGTCTCAAAAACAAAGTCGGGAAACAACTTCTCTTTATCCATACAATATATTATATAGCGTGCAAAGTTAACATAAAAATGGTAAAAACGCAACTTAAACCCGTTAAAAATCAAAACTCAATGCAAATTAATTAGTGCAAATTAGTAACTTTGTACAAAAATAATCGAATATGAGAATAAAACTACTTATTGTTTCACTGCTTTTTGCTTTCGGCTTGTCAGCACAAGCAGCAGATGCCGATTCAACAACGTTCAAAGGTCGCATTGACAACGATGAATATCAGGTCTATATTGTAATGGACTTTTATAAGCGCAACATCGTTTGTCCAAGACAAGAGATCTTCGGTCAGAATCCGGGCTATTTCGGCGCAAAACGTGACACACGAAAATGGATTATCGAGGATGCCGACGTGAAAAAACATACCGCCCATTTAGTAATAATCAACGATTATGGAAGTGAAGACCTTGAAGCCAACCTGACATTGAATCACGACGGTACTTACACGCTGGAGCGTACCGAGGGCAGCACCATCAAGATCGTGGTCAACGGTAAATGGGTTAAGATTCCGAAAAAACTTGTCTTTAAGAGAACTAAATAAAACTTTCTACTTCCATTAAAACGCAAAACATGCCAAATTGCATTGTAATTGGGTATCTTTTAGCTCTTAATCGAGTATCTTTTACGAACTAATTGGGTATCTTCTATGTTGCATTCCAAATAATTGGCTTATATTTATTTTTAATTAACTCTGATTATCAACATTTTACCATAAATTCTATCTTTGGGTATGGGCATAAAGCACCTGACATGGTGTTGCCCTATCCGATAATTACGCTGTAGAACAATAGAGTTCTGTCAGCGTAAATACTATTAAAAAGCCCCGTCAAACAAACTTCTATTAGTGACACCATAAAGGTTCACGGTTTACTGCTCAAT
>Ga0256406_1004667_pt1 | contig 15400 bp, 9 predicted proteins | sample RumenRJG_03DNA_FD_185986 | JGI IMG/M metagenome (GOLD analysis project Ga0256406, IMG submission 185986) | Bovine rumen microbial communities from Lethbridge, Alberta, Canada - RJG_03 | ecosystem: Host-associated > Mammals > Digestive system > Stomach > Rumen | place: Canada: Alberta | collected... | reverse complement strand
CAGCGCTGCCGCATCGTCTGTCCAGCTTTTGCCGGCCGGTACGTTGATCTGGTCAGCGGGCTTTCCCGGATATCCGGGCGCTTTGAGGTAAGGTAACACAGGATCTGCATGCAGAGGACCGACATCCGTTTCCGGCTGACAGCCGGGGACGCGCCATGCTGCACCATGCCAAAGGGCGTATACACATCAAATGTGTCATTTCCCCTGACCTGACTGTCCAGTTTGGGGATGTCGAGGGCCAGCATGCCCTTTTCGTCATATTCACCGCCGGAATACATGGAGAAAGTAACGTCCGCCTGCCCCGTCAGAAGGTAGGTCGTAATCGAGCAGCTTTTTGCAAAGAGCTCGACACTGACCAGCCCGCCGATAATCGGCGCAAAGGCATCCCCGCAGTCAGAGAGGTCAATATAAAAGTCATTGACCGGCAGGTGCTCCAGCTGATCGCGGGTCAGCTGCAGGGATTCCGTCTCCATCAGTGCATTGGCAAATTCTGCGTCGGGACGGTAGACCTGCTTGTTTTTGTTCCACCGCATCCAGAGTTCCGGAGCAAGAAAGATGTCTTTGAGCTCCGAGCGGAGATCCGCCTGTCCGTTAAGAATCGCGTTCGTCACTTCATCAGGTAAGATCTTGTCCGTTATCTGAAACATGAACTCGTTGAGCGCCCGGTAACGCGGCGGGGCGGTTGGCAGAAGGAATTCACCAAGATTGCTTACATAGTGGGTAAATTCCTCTTCGCTGATTCCGTCCACGACCCCGCTGCCGCCCAGGTGGGTTTTGAGGAACCCGTATCCCCATTCGTCCGGGGCCATCTGTGCGATCATACGGACATACGCAAGCGGCGGGAATGCTGTCTTTTGCTTTTTCATTTTCTTTTTTCCTTTCCGTCCTTTTCTGTTTGGACATAAAAAAGAGCGGAACCTTTGGCTCCACTCATCCATGAACTGTTACCTTCTATATGCCGGAAAATTTCGGACAGAAGAAAAGCACGGGCGGCCCCAATTCTACGAATTGGGACAAGACCCGCGCTCTTCCTGCAAACTCAGATGTGGCAGTCCACGCAGGTCACAATATAGTCCTGCGGCTGCTGTCTCATAAGGTCAGCAAATCCGCGGATGTAATCTTCCTCTGCGTCCGGTTCCACCCAGGTTCCGTCTGCCAGAAGCACCGCATACGGCTGGACCGCAATCTGCCGCCGCGCAAATGTATCGGCGTCTCCGTACTGATCAAAATAGTATGCCGGCTTCCAGTGGCAAGCCTTGAGCTTATTCTTTTCCGCATCAGACTCCGGATCTTCCTGCCTCGTCAGCACCAGAAACAAATGCTTCTGCTTCGCATATTCTGCCTGATCGTTGGGGCCCGGCATAAGGCAAAGATCACGCACACGGCACTGATTGACCTTTCTGCCGTCTTTTGTCCGGATCTTATTCTTCCCAAAGCCGCCTTCCTTGTTATAATAGTCCCATTTGCTGTTGGGATTGTCCGTGGAGAGAATGTTGCCGCTCTCGTCAAGGTCACGGCCGTCTGTCACTTTCCGGTAAATCTCCTCGTCGGACAGGCTGAGATCCTTCTTGATAAGAGCGATCATTTCCTCTGTCTGTTCGATTCCGACCGTATCGTTCCTTGACCGGGCTGCCTTCAGCTCTTTCGTCCAGTTTTCAAGATAGCGCTGGTTGTTCTTTCGAAAATTTGGAACAATATCCTCTTTCCGCACTTCGATATACGGAGCAACTTTCTTATTTTTGCTGAAAGGTGCCAGTTTTCCTTTAATATTTCCACTTTTTGAAATAACCCAGACATTGTAGTGGCTCATAGTTTTTCCTTTCCGCCCTTTTCGGGCAAAAAAAGTGGAGCCATTTGCTCCACTCGTCAACAACTTACACCTTTTATATGCCGGAAATACGAATTTTAGACGGCCGTCGGCTTAACCGCCGGGCTTGCCCGGACAGGCCGCCGTTTTTGTACTTTTTTCAGCCCACAGCAGCGTAATTTGCCTTGACTTATAAGTAGAATAGATATATAATATATCTATACAAGGGAGGCTGCCATGAACTTCAAAAACGGCAACACACAAATCAACATTACGATTCCGGGTGAATGGAAAGCCCAGTTGGAGAACATCGCCCGCCTGCGTTCGGCCGAGGAAGGACGGAACATCACCTTCCTCGACCTGATGCGCGAGGCGATTCAGGAGAAGTTCCAGCTGGAGGATCCCCATCATGGACGACAGTAAGTACCATCACGGCGCTCACAGTGTCTACCTGACCCAGTACCATATCGTCTGGTGCCCGGAATTCCGTTATCCGGTCCTGTCAAAAGAACGGCAGAACCGCCTTCGCGGAATCCTCCGGGACGTCTGTGAGGCTTACCATTACCACATCCGGGCGCTTGAGGTCATGCCGGACCATGTCCACCTGTTTGTGGACGTCCCGCAGACCATCGCGCCCTGTGATGCTGTCCGGACACTGAAGAGCCTGTCGGCTGTCCGTATGCTGAAAGACGACCCGGACCTCCGCCGGTTTTACGCCCGATGCGGTGTCCTCTGGAGCCGGGGCCATTTTATTTCCAGCGTCGGCCATGTGTCCGAAGAGACGGTCATGAAGTACATCGAGGAGCAGAAAACACATGCCACATAACCACTGTCTTCCGGAAAACCAAACAAGGACACTGTACCGCAGTGCGTGCCCCCGCCATGTCGTGACGTATGAACTGGACATGCCGGAGGACGACAGACGGCATATGTTCCGCCTGAACGAAGCCGTCCGGCAGGCCGGGAACAGCATGGCCGGCCTGCTCTCCCGACGAATCGCCCAGATGAAGCGGACAAAGGCATACCGTGCCCTGCAGAAAGACTATGCATGGAACGCGGAGCACCTGAAGAAGCTGGAAAAGGATTCTCCGGCATACAAGGCATGCAGCAGGAAACTTTCCGCCATTGGAAAGAAGATGTCCGCCATGCAGAAAGCATACGGGGTCACATGGGAGGATGTGCGCAAGTCAGCTTCCCGGGCGGCCGCAGACTACAGCATTCCATATGTCTTTGCCCTGACCAGGGCGGAGGACATCTGGCGCGGCGCGGAGAAGATCCTGTACCAGGGCGCGGAAAGCATCGGGTTCCGCAGGTGGGGAGACTTTCCAGTCATGCGGGCCAAGCGGATCGACAGACAGATCATGCTTGGGACGACGCCCACCGGAGAGCTGGAAGTCCGGATGACGGGCTTTGCCCCGATGCGGCTGATCATCCCCCGGAAGGACTGGTTCCTGACGGATGAGGCAGAAGCCATCCTCCGGTTCCTGGAACATCCGGAGCAGGAAGCAGAGGCAGTCGCAGACATGGAACAGACCGGCGAAGTCGTCCCGGTGTTCCGCCCGTGTTACTGCGCCATCGAATGCCGGAAGATCCGAAGAAAGCTCCGCGTCTACGTTCAGATCGCGGTCTCAGCTCCGCCCGTCAGGAAGCTCGACCGGTTCGGCTGTTCCCGGTACGTGCGCGGGACCGGGAGGGTCGGCAATGATGTCGGCACGCAGTCCGTTGCTTCCGTTTCCGGCAGCACCGTTGAGCTGGAGAACCTGGCGGAACGCCGGCCCGGCCTTCTTGAAGAGCACGAGCACAGGAAGCGCATTCTTCTGCAGAAGATGGACAGGAGCCGGAGAGCCATGAACCCGGACCGGTACAATAAGGACGGCACCTATAAGAAAGGCAGTCATGGGCCGTGGAAGCGTTCCAATGCGTACCGCAGGGCAGCCGCCGAATTGAAAGAACTCTTCCGCAGGGACGCGGCTTCCCGGCTGTATGCCAACCGTGAGCTTGCCAACCATATGCGAAGCCTCGGCGATGTCATCATTGTTGAGCCGCCGAACGCAAACGCGCTGGCGAAACGGTCGAAAAAGGGCGCCGAACGTCAGGACAAAGTTTCGACTGTCAGGACAAAAGACGGCCGGACAAAAGAGGTCCGGAAGTTCAGGCGCAAAAAGCGGTTCGGCAGATCAGTCGGCAGGCGCTCGCCTGCCGGTTATCAGGCTGAGCTGAAAAAGAAGTTCGGTTCCGGCTACCATGAGGTGCCGGGCAAGACCTATCGGGCCAGCCAGTACGATCCGTTTAAGGACGACTATGCCAAAAAGAAGCTGTCCGAACGGTGGCATCACCTTCCGGACGGAAGAAAAGTGCAGCGTGATATCATGTCCGCGTTTCTGCTGTATTGCGCGGACGATCAGTTTGAAACCATCGACCGCGGCAGATGCCTCGCGGCTTTCGATACGTTCTGGGAGCTGCACCGGGATTGTATCGCGTGGATTGTGCAGAACCATCTGCACATCTGTAACTCGGGAATTACGGGTAAGTGAATTTTGAGGTTGAATATCATCCGTGTTACATGGGTTGCTGAACGATTTGGACGAAATATCTGGTTGAAAGCCACAGCCCCGGCAAACTGTCTAGATGAAATATCTGGTTGAAAACAAGGGCCGCTTGCGAACCATTTGGTCGCAAAATCTGGTTGAAAACGCACGAACAAAAAGAGCTGCCTGCCAATGCAAGCGGCTCTTTCTTATGCCCATCTGTCACTCGAAGACTTCTCCGGTCTCGGGATCAAAGTCAAGGTCATCCGGATTGTCCTCTGTTTCGTCTGTGCCTTCAAAGTAGAAAACAGGCCCATCCATCGGGATATCAGGTCCAATCAATGCCAGATTGCCATCAAGGACTCTCTGCAGATTTGTCTTGCGGTACAAAGTCCTTCCGCGCAGCACGTCAAAGGAATACCCCCTGCCGCGCGTATTGTTCTCACGGATCAGCCGGTTCGTGCATTCCGTATACCCGTTGGATATCGCGATCGGGCAGTCCCAGGCATTGAAAATCTGCTCATAGAAGTTATGGACCGTGGCGGCCAGTTCGCGAAACTTGCTGTACAGCTCGTCCTTCGGTATGGATTTTTCCCATTTGGCGAATGCCGCTTCCGCATTGTCACGGGATTCCATGTTGTCATCGTATATGTGAAAGAAGTCCTCTTTCAAATCGAAGGCAACGGCAAGCGGATGCAGCTTCCTGTCCTCCCGGCACATCCGGATCGCTTCTGCCTCGCCCGGTTCCAGATCCCTTGCTCTTGTTTTCAGTGTGTAGGCCAGTCCGCGCTTCGTTTTAATCCGGTCTTTTTTGGACATATCGCCCTGTATCTGCCGTCTGACGGCATCTACCGCCTCGTTCGCCTTCATGACTACATGAAAATGATCAATCGCCCATCTGGCGTTTGGCATGGCGTCACCGATGGTCTTCTGGAACGGGCGGTACATATCGGAGCAGACCCACAGAACTTTATCCCGGTCCCGCAGATTCATGAAGTATTCTGTCAGTGTTTTCTGGTTTCTTCCCTGCAGCATATCAAACAAAGTCCGGTGTTCCAGATCGGTAATGACGGTCAGCTCGCCCAGCCGCTTCACCTTAATCTCATCAATGCCGATAAATGCCGGTGTCTTGAACTGCAGCATGCTTTCGTGAAACTTCAGAAAGTCAACAAAGATGTTCTTGACGGTATTTCCGGAAAGCAGGTAATCTTCCCCGATATACTTGAATGCGTCGCGCAGGGACCGCTGGGCAATGGCCGCGAACGCGCGGGATGTAAGGCTCCTCTGCTCATCAATTCCCTTAATCGTAGGCGTCCAGATGCTCCGGCATTCCCGGCAGCGGATTCGCGGAACCGTCACGTCCCATTTGACCGGCATCTCCGCGGGAATGTCTGTCAGGTGAATCGTGCGCGTTCCGTGTTTGTAGACTTTTCCGCCGCATTTGGGGCACCGGTCAGGGACGGGTCCGTCATATACAAAATGAAAGACCTTGTACCGCGTTCCCGTTTTCTCATCGGCCCGATGGGTCGTCTCGCTGAATCTGCAGTCGGAAATCCCGAAGATCTTCTCAATTTCTTCGTGCATTTAGTTCTCCTTTTCCTGACGGAGCAGACCCATCAGATCCTGCATGTCAATCCGCTTGTTCTTGTCTACGAGGTCATAGATGACGTCCGCAAGCGGTCTCCACGCCTGCGGGTCATTGAGGATTTTGTCCGCAAGGGCCGCAAATTCATTGCTCTTCAGTGAGGCGGCGGCCAGACGGATAATGGATTCCAGACGCCCGTCGGCAATAATCGCCTGCTTGGAATTCGTCGAGTTCTGGATCTGCATCCGGCTGACATCATCCGCGGTCACATAGTCCGCAATCGCGTTGATCGTTCTGGCACCGGTTTCCGGCGGAACATCCTTGCCCCAGATTTCATTGATCTTCGCGACAATCATCTTCAGGGACTCCTTTCGGGAACTGTGTCCCTTGCCGCCGGCCCGCATCGGCTTTAATTTCGTCTCGCTCTCGTCAGCCTCCGTTGTCCCGATCGCGTGAATCCGGTAGTCCGAGAGGACAAGGCTTGATACGTCGATCTCTTCTAGCGGCGTACCGGAAATCTTATGGGACAGGAGCTTGGCAAATCCCGCAAACACTTCAAGGTCCGGTTCTCCGAGGTCAATGATCTGCGAGATGTAATTGTAGGCGGAGACGTACTTCTTCAGCTTCTTGCGGAAATCCATCAGCGTGTCGAGCTGCCCGGTAATAGCCTGCAGCTCCGTATCCGCCCGTCTGACCGCCTCTGTGTCATTCTCGGACAGTGCCTTGTCGCGCACGTTATGCCACGTCAGGAAGGCCGTCTGCTGTGCCTTCAGGGCATCGGTCCACCTCGCGGCAGGCCCGGAGACGGTCTTGTAGAGCCTCTGGCGGGCAGAATCCTTGCTTTCAATGTCGGCGGCGGACTGGTAGCGGATCCTTTTGTAATTCTCGAATTCGGCTTCCGTGTAGATATCGGCGGCGTCCAGCGCGTTCTTGATGTCATAGATGATATCGAGGTTCTGGGCGGATTCCATTTCAGCCCCGTTGTCATACTTCCGGAACGCCCGCGTGACGGTCTCCGGGTCGTTCACGAAGTCAATGATATAGACGTGATCCTTGCCGGAATAGATCCGGTTCAGGCGGGAGTAGGTCTGTACGATCTCGATATCGTTAGCGATCTTCTTGTCAATGTACATGGCGCAGAGCTTCGGCTGGTTGAATCCGGTCTGGAACTTGTTTGCCACGATGAGAAGCCGGTTCCGCGGTCGGTCAAAGGCGTTCTCGACAGACTCGTACCCAAGCTCGTTCATGTTCTCCTCGGTGTAGTCATAGTCCGTCTTGATAGCCGCAAACGGATTGTCCTTGAGGTACTGGTCCTCCTTCATGACCGCCTGCGAACCCTTTACCTTGCCGGAGAAGGCCACCAGCGGTTCTCCCGGAACCTTGAACTGGAGCCGTTCCGTGATCTTGTCGCGGTCATACTCGGGATGGGCACGGAGATATCCGTCAATGGCATACTTGTAGCGGACAACAGAAGGACGGCTCGATGTGACAATCATCGCCTTGGCCTGCCCGTTCAGCATGGCCGCCACGTTTTTGACGAAGTGCTCAATGATAAATTCCGCCTTCTCCATCACGTTTGTCGGATGCAGGGACTCCCACTGGGCGATCGTCCGAAGCGCCGCCCGCTCGTCCACGAGCTTGTCCTTGACCACCTCTTCATTCAGCTTGTAGGCAGTCTTGTAGGGCATATATCCCTTCAGGACATCGAGAATATACCCTTCCTCAATGGCCTGCCGCATCGGGTACAGATGGAAGGACTCCGGCAGCGGCTCGCCGGTCTTCGGGTCAAGACGGCTGCCCGGCCTTCCGAACAGCACCTTGGTTTCCGTCTTCGGCGTCGCTGTAAAGGCAAAGAAGGAAATGTTGGCCGGCATTTCCCTTGCGTCCTGCATCTGCTGGAAGTAAGCGTCAATGGCGTCCTCGTCCGTCACGGCGTCAAGATCGAGTTTTGTCTTGTCCTTATCCGCCGCGAGCTTCAGCGCGGCCTTCATTTTGCCCGCAAAGGAACCGGTCTGCGCGGAATGCGCCTCGTCGATCAGGACAGCGAATTTTGCGTCAATCAGGTCTTTGTCTCTGGCAATGGCGTCCATCGCAAACGGGAAGGTCTGAAGCGTAACCACGATGATTTCCCGTTTTTCGTGGAGCGCCTTTGCCAACTGCTTCGACTTTGCGCCGGAGGTTTTCTTCACATCATCGCCGCCGATCATTTCGATCAGGCCGACCGTCTTTTTGAGCTGCTTAATCGTCTTCTTGATGTTGGTATCAAGGCCCACGCGGTCGGTCACAACGATGACGGAAGAAAATTCCCGTGTGCCGTCGGGGTTCATCAGACGGATCAGCTCATGGGAAATCCACGTAATCGTTTCGGTCTTGCCGGAACCTGCGGAATGCTCAATGAGATACCGCTGACCGGGGCCTTTCTCCCGTACATCGTCAATGCACTTCGTCACGCAGTCCCACTGATGGAAGCGCGGAAAAATCTGTGTTTTGACGTCATGCAGGCGGCCGGTCGCGTCTTCCTTCTTCGACACTTCCTCAAACACAAAGTTATGGAAGATGCGGAGCCAGTTATCCTTCCGGCAGATGTCGTTCCAGAAATAGGAGGTCGGGTAGTCGCTGTCACCGTCCTGCATCGGCGGGTTCCCCGCATGGCCGTTATTGCCCTTGTTGAACGGCAGGAACCGGGGCTTTTTGGATTCCAGATTGGTACACATCCAGATCTCGTCTTCCGAAATGGCAAAATGCACGACAGCCCCGCGCCGATACATGAGCAGGTAGTTCTTCCGGTTCGTGCCGGGTTCAATCGGCTTCCGCTCGTTCTGGTATTCCTCGATGGCGTCCTGCACCGTCTGTGTCAGCTCGGTCTTCACCTCGGCCGTGCCGACCGGAATCCCGTTGATGAAGAATACGAGGTCAAGCGACTTATTCCCGGCTGTCTGGTAATGCACCTGATGCATGACGCGGAGAATGTTTTCGTCATAGAACACCTTCTGCTTCGGCAGTCTCGGATCGTCCGGAAAGTGGCCGGAACAGGTGACGGTCTGAAGCCCTGCGCTCTGAAACCCGTCACGGAGCGTGAGAATCGTCCCGTTGACTTCGAGGGACTTGACAAGAGCCCGTTCCAGGTTCGGCTCCCAGTTTCCACCGAACATCTTCTTCGCTTTCTCGATTTTTTCCGGGGCGGTTTTGGAGACATATTCCAGAAAATCCGGCAGATACAGGGCTGCATCCGGGTTAAATCCGGCGTCCGTCCGGCTTTCCCGCCATCCCTGTAAGACCAGCTGATCCGCGATATGCTGCTCCAGGTTGATTTCCTTGTGAAGATTATCCATAAGACTCCTTTCCAGTCTGACTATGGCCTGCTTTCGTTATTTACTGTTATGACTCTTTCCGGTCCGTATCTCTGCGTCAGGATATCGGTAAGCTCTCCATGGCTTTCATAAAAATCCAGTGTTTTATATGCGTGTCTGTCTTCAATATAAATGTTCAGCTTGTGCGGGCTGCCATCTGAGCGTGAAACCATATGATCAAGAAAAACCTTTTGCGTTTCATACTGCGTCATGTCGCGAAACCTGACCCATGTTTCATAGGCATACTCGCAAAATCTTGTGCGGCAGTAGATTCCCATCCGCTCTTTGATATATTCCAGCAGCATGAATTTATCCGGGATTTTCCGGCCCCGAAGGTACTGATACCCCCGCAGAGAGACATCAGGACTTCCCTGTTCTATAAAAATGGATGTTCCACATCCTCCACCCTCGTCCAACAAAAAGAAAGGAACTTTCTGTTTTCTTCCATGTGACAACGTGAATCTTGTCCCGTAACGCGGCAGATCGCTGTCGTGAGCGTTCCAGTATGTTTTGATTTCCGGCTGCATATAAAAAACAACCGGAACACTTGCGATCCTGTTGCCGCGATAATTCAGACAGGCAAATGGACGGAACCACCGGTATGTGTCATCCGTTCCCGGCAGAGCCCGGATATCACAGGCCCTGACATCAAATACCCAGATCAGGTCCGTGTAATTCGATTTCCAGAACAGCGTCCGTTTGACAAATTCTTCGCGGGAAAGGGAAGAATGCTGGAATTCAATAACCAGCCGCTGCCCGTTTGACTTCTGCAGACACACATCCGCAATGTGCTTCTCGCCGTCTGCTTCGAGAATCACTTCCTGCGCGTCTTTTGGAAAGAGATCCTGCATATGACGGTGCCATTCCCCTTTATTCCCGTACCATTCATCGCAGGCGCAGTCAGCCGCATGGGCGAAATGAGCGGCCCGCACGGTGCCCTTTTTCGCAATCATCTTGTTGTGACAATAGCAGCAGGTGTATTCCTTGTCGCCGCGCTGCGCGTCCGCTATGTGAACGCGGTTCCCATTCTTGTCTAAAGCGTAAATATATCGACTCATTCTTAGCTCTTCAATGCTTTTTCATGTTTCTTCTTCGGGAAGGTCCCCGAGTTTTGCTGCCGCAAACAGTTTCGTTCTCATTCATGAATTTCTGACCTGAATGTACTCTGCTCATAGATCAGGCTCCTTCCCTGCAGTCGATCTTGCCTGTGACGGCGTTGTAAATTAGTGACTTCTTGTATTCTTCCAGTTTTGAGATTATCTGTGTATGCTGATTTATAGCAGTATCACATTTGTCCAGTATAGCATCTAAATAATCAGCAATCTGTTTTTGCTCATCTAAAGAGAACGGAATCAACAATTTCAAATATTTCACTTCATCAAGTCCAACTTCAGGCCGTGTAGCCTTTTTACCGGCAATTTCCCATAGCTGATGATTGCCTACTTCTGAACTCAGAGCATAATAAATGTATTTTGGATAAAAGCAAGTCAGATCTACAGTAATCTTTCCTACATGGGATGTTGTATTTGCAATGGCAATAGATGGAGGCACAATGGCTGTTTTTCCAATAGTTGCCCCTGTTTTGGCAAATAATATGTCTCCTGGATGAAGAGTGCTATTTTTTATGGTTTCATTTTGCTCCGGAGTAATATAAACCATATTGTTCGTGTTTATAGGTTCTGCATATCCTAAATTCTGTACGCGAATAAATGGAATGCCTGTATTAGCGTAGTCATTAGCTTTGATGCTGCCATGATCACCATCTCCTAACGGGTATGGATGATTAAAATCAAGTATATGACTTAGTTTAAAAATCCCCCACGCCTCTGGAATGCTCTGAAGCCATAAAAATGATGCATCTTTCATCTTCGCATCCGGATTCAGCCCTTTTGTCACCGCCCGTGTGATTTCTGCTTTCCGGTATTCTTCCAGCTTTTCGATGATAGCCTTGTGCTTTGCGATGCTGTCATCAATGGCGGCACACTTGCGGTCAAGGAATGAGGCGATGGCGTGCTGTATATCGGAGGGTGGCAGGACAATATAGGTCCGTTTCAGTGTCTTCTGTGAGATACTGAACACCTTAACTTCTGTAAGATGTCTACGTATCTGATATCGCCAAGTGTCTGTCGTAAACAGATATGCCAGATATTTGTTGTCATGGTCTTCGATTGGAGTGAGCAACACAGTATGATAACCGGCATAAATCGTTTTGTCAGAATCAATAAATGCACAGTTACCTACGCCATCAAGATCTTCTGATGTATCAGCAAAGATAAAACCGTTTCGCTTGGCGATTGAAGAATCACTTCCATTACAAAATGTCTGTGGAACATGACGAAGAAGTTCATTGTGGCAATGGACATTAGAATTCCATTTTGCATGGATCTGACCATAACTAATCACATTTTCGCCCTGTTCGGTTAAATCTGTTTTCTTAATGGAAAGGCCCTTACCAAATGTGAATTTTGATTTTAACGGAACTCGTTCCCACTGCTCAGGGAAGTCTTTATCCCATCTATTATTATCATCCATCATTTCAGCAGCTCCTCTTCAAAAGAGCCAAGGCTCTTTTCCAGGTCGATGATTTCCTTGGCAATTTCTTCCGGCTTTCTCGGCTCTTCGTAGTGATAAAAGTAGTTGTTAAAGGAAATACCTGTACCGACAACGCCGACCTTGCCGTCCTGCAGAGGACCGGAATCCTTTACGGATTCATCGATCCACGTCTCCGGGGCATATGGAAGGACTTCCTTCTGCATATACGTATCAAAGTCCATATCCCACGGAATGTTTTCTGTATCCTTGAGGTCGGGATCAGGGACGACATTCCCTTTCTTGTCTGTAACAACCGGGAATGACTTATCCTTCACACCGAACGTTTCACGGATGGCCTTGGCAATCGCAGGAGCACCAACCGGCTTATCCATATCCCTGCGGACGGCCTTGGCGAATGTATCCGCCCACCAGTAGTCGCGTTCAGTTCCGTTCTGAAGTTCTCTGATAACGGCACTTTTCAGTACCTGCTTGTCGCTGTCTTTCAGCTTCGGAAGCGCTTCCAGGAGGCTGCTGACCTTGGCTGCGTCAAGCATGATCTTTTCATGAAGCGGTTGCTGCGTTGTCACCTGACGGAACATGAAGTCCGTATCCGGCACAATGACGCTTTTTCCGTGGTCATGGCCGTCGATATAAGTTTCCACAATCCAGCGGCGCTTGTCTTCCGGGATGTCGTACCGTTTGTTTCCGAGGGATTTCCGGCGGGACTCTTTCATATCCGACGCGTCGATCAGCTGGATCTTGTGTTTCCTGCCTTCCGGCTTGTGGTTGTTTAAGATCCAGAGGTAGGTATTGATCCCTGTGCGGAAAAAGATCTCTGCCGGGAGCTTCACGATGCAGTCGATCACGTCCTGTTCAAAGAGCCAGCGGCGGATATTGGACGGACCGCTGCCCGCATCGCCCGTGAAGAGCGGAGATGCAGACAGGACGATGCCCGCCTTGCCGCCGCCTTCCGATACCGGGGCCATCTTGGACACGACATGCTGCAAAAACAGCATGGAGCCGTCGCTGATAGACGGAAGCCCGGCCCCGAAGCGTCCCTTGAAGCCCAGTCTTGCCTCGTCAAGCACGGCATCTTTCTCTTTTTCCCACTTTTTCCCATATGGCGGGTTGGAAAGCTGGTAATTAAAGGTGTCATTCGGAAACTTGTCATCGGAAAGCGTGTCTCCATAGGCGACATGCGCGGACAGGTCCTTCACGGAGTCATATTCATCCTTGTCGCCGCTGCTGACATTGCGGAGCAGAAGGTTTGCCTTGCCGACGGCCCATGACTCACCCTCGATCTCCTCGCCATATGGCACGATCACGGCCGGTGCGGTCATCTTCCGGTTCTTATGCCACTCATCCAGAAGGTCGAGTGCGTCCGTAATGAATCCGCCGGTTCCCATGGTCGGATCATACAGCGTCCGGACAATACCCTTGTCGGAATTCATCAATTCGTCATCGTTGGCGAAGATCATGCTGGTTGCCAGACGCACGACGTCCTTCGGCGTCATGAAATCCTCGGCATCCTCCGCAATGGACTCGCCGTAGCGTTGAATCAGGTGTTCGTAGATATTGGACATCTCCCGGTCGGACACAGTCTCCGGGGAAAGGTCGAAGGCCGCGAACTTCATGCAGGTCGTGTAGAGCATGCCGTGTTCCTGAAGCGTCTTGCAGGTTTCCTCCATCTTGAACCGCTTCATGATCTCACGGGCATTCGGGCTGAATCCGTCGATATAGGACATCAGGGCCTCGTAGGTATCCGTAGCGCCCAGGTTGTTCAGACGGAAGTTTGTGACGTTGTAGAATGGCTTCTTCGAGAAGGAGCAGTAGTTCTCGCTTTCCCGTCCCCACTCGGTTTCGTGCTCCTTAAGCGCCTGGCAGACAGCATCCCTGGTCGGTTCCAGAGCGCATTCCAGCCTGCGGAGCAGAGAGAATGGCAGAACCACGCGGTTATAGTCCTTTCTCTGAATCACGTCACGCAGGTAATCAGCTACATTCCAAATCTCAGATTCGTAATTGAATCGTTTCTGTTCCATATCTTTAACTCCTGACGGTTTCAACCAAATTTTGAGCAATTTTCTGTGTTTATACTATCATTCCAGAGCCGGCTTTTCAACCAGATATTGAGCAATCGGACAGCCCTTGCCATCCCTGATTTTCAACCTGCACGCCTGTCAGAGTGCAAAAGAAAAAGAGCTGCATTCAACCACATCTCCTGTCATAGAGATAGATTGAATGCAACTCTTTTCAACCTCAGATTTCATTTAGCCGGAATTACCGTATAAACGGTTTTCCATATATCAAAAGTCATGAATCATTGGAATCATCAGGGCGGCTGACTGTCCGCCCGGCCTTGAAACAGAGGTAAAATGGATGTCCTTTATCACGCCCTGCATCCCGGATGCGGGTGCGCAGGCTCCAGTCCACCAGGCTCCAGGGGAACTCTTCCGTCCCAAAGCGGCTTGTCCGCAAGTACGACAGGAATGCCATCACCCCGCCCTGGAACCCACCGGGCTTGCCCGGTGGTCAGTCAGCAGGCGGCAAAAGAAAAGCACCGGCATATCTTGTCCCAATTCGTAGAATTGGGGCTGCCAGCGCTCTCCTTTCTTTCTCAAACTCGGCTCATTTCTTCCTGTTCAATGCGGTCTACCTCATCGACGGTGAGACCGGAAGCCTCAGCGATATCGTCTTTGCTGAACTTGCCCTTGCGAAGCATACGTACAACAGTTTCGCGATTCGCTGCCGCTTTTCCTTCCTTTCTTCCTTTTTCAGCGCCCCTATTTTCCACATATTCCAACACGTCACACATAGTCACTCCTTCTTTCTTTTCCGAAAGCACCGTAATGGATTCCTCAAACAAGCGATCACCGGTTAAGACAGACATGAGTTTCAGAACAGCGTCCACATGCCGAATCGTTTCAGGTCTTGGCTTGTAGTTCTTTGGCCCATACAGCCTTCTCTGGACAAAATAATCAGCCACGTACCGGAAGTCACTCTGAAACTGCCGCACCTGTTCCTCGCTTAAAAACGCGATCTGAAACAGGTTGATCCGATAGTCGTTCACGAACGGCTGATAAGGCTCCTTGATGTCAAGTGTATCCGTGAGATGCGGACTGAACGGCCATTTCTTGTCTCCAAAATAGAGGACAAGTGTAATCACCGGATAGACCCGCTTGGGCTGCCTGTCAAGCAGCTGCGCACGATAGGCAGCCCCATCATAGCCGATCACCCGAAGTGGCATAAACTGCTCCGGCTCCGTCTGATGCTCAAATCCGGCCATTGCGACAATGAGCTTGCCGCTCCTCACATATTTGACAACATCCCTCTCCTGCTCGTGCACCTGACCGTTCGCCTTGTACTGACTCTTGTCTTTAACGTTTTCAAGGTCGTCCGGTGACACAACCTGCTCGCCATGAAAGAGGAGAACGTTCATCACGTCCGCAAATACATCGTTGTAGTCCGCAAGGATCTTCTCACTGATGTCTTTTTCTCCCAAGCGGATCACCCTCTTCCGATGGCTCTTATGTCCATTGTACCGGCTTCCCGGCACGCCGTCAAACGCGCTTCGGTGCCTTTCCTGCTGCCGCCCAGAAGC
>Ga0256406_1004666_pt1 | contig 15402 bp, 15 predicted proteins | sample RumenRJG_03DNA_FD_185986 | JGI IMG/M metagenome (GOLD analysis project Ga0256406, IMG submission 185986) | Bovine rumen microbial communities from Lethbridge, Alberta, Canada - RJG_03 | ecosystem: Host-associated > Mammals > Digestive system > Stomach > Rumen | place: Canada: Alberta | collected... | reverse complement strand
GATCGTTTGAAGCTCGACCTCATAGGCGTGGAAATCGTCGATATGCGTGCTGACAAAGAACAGGGACGCCGTGCTACCTACGCCAAGCATCTTGCCGAGAAGAGAGCCCGTCAAGGGTATACCTTCGAGGAAGCCTACGATAAGATGTACGAGCGCAACTATTTCGGAATGTCGATGGTGGAGCAAGGCGATGCCGATGCCTTTATCACAGGCCTCTACACCAAATACAGCAACACCATCAAGGTGGCCAAAGAAGTCATTGGCATTCGCAAGGACTACAAGACTTTTGCCACTATGCACATCCTGAACACCAAGAAAGGTATCTACTACATCGCCGATACCCTCATCAACCGTCACCCCGACGAGAACGTGCTCTACGACATAGCCAAACTCAGTGCCCACTCTGTGAGGTTCTTCAATGAGGAGCCCGTAATCGCCATGATAAGCTACTCCAACTTCGGTACCGACGAGATAGGCAGCCCCGTGAAGGTTCACGCCGCCGTGGAGCGCATGCAGGCCGAGTACCCCGACCTGGCCATTGACGGTGAGATGCAGGTGAACTTCGCCCTTAACAAAGAACTACGCGACGAGAAGTATCCCTTCACCCGACTCAAGGGCAAGAATGTTAACACCCTCGTGTTCCCGAATATGAGCTCTGCTAACGGCAGCTACAAGCTTCTGCAGGCTCTGAGTCCTGACGTGGAAATCATTGGCCCGATTCAGATGGGACTGAACAAGCCTATACACTTCACCGACTTCGAAGCCTCCGTGCGCGACGTTGTCAACGTAACGGCTGTTGCCGTCATCGATGCCTACGTTGAGAAATTGAAGAAGAATAAGAAAGATTAATTCTGCTTTTACTCCAGCCGGACAGTTGACTCCACAAAGGCAGTGGCTCAGCTCGTCCGGCTGGCTTATACACCTCCACACACCTTCAACGCCTCAGATTCATTTTCCCTTCATAGTTACCAAGCAAGATGATAGCTTTCCCATGCGCAAAAATCAATTTAGGTCTTAACATCGTTTCCGAACGCGATGACGGCTACCATAACCTTGAGACCGTGTTCTACCCTATTCCCATCTGCGATGCTCTTGAGATAAAGTATATGAGCGACGAGTTTCCCTCCGACGTTCCCTGCGACCTGAAAGTGACAGGCAATGCCATTGAGGGCCATGAGGCCGACAACCTGGTAGTGAAGGCTTACAACCTCATTGCCGCAGACTTCAAACTCCCTCGCGTACACGCCCATCTCTACAAGCACATCCCGTCACAGGCCGGCCTGGGCGGAGGCTCCAGCGACGGAGCTTTCATGATTAGACTGCTTGATGAACGCTTCCGCCTGAACATCGGCAACACAGAGATGGAACGCTACGCAGCCCGCTTAGGTGCCGACTGTCCGTTCTTCATCTCCGCCGAGCCTGCTTATGCCGACGGCACAGGTACGCACCTCATGCCAGCTGACACGCCGGAGGGCAACCTTGACGGCCACTTCGTGACCATTGTGAAACCACCGTTGTCAATATCCACGAAAGAAGCTTTCAGCATGATAGAGCCTCACAAACCTCAGGAATGTTGTCGCGACATTGTGCGCAAGCCCATCGAATGCTGGCGCCATCTGCTCAAGAACGACTTTGAGGAACCGGCTTTCAGACAGCACTCCGAACTCAGAACTATCAAGGAACAGCTCTATGTCCACGGGGCCATCTACGCATCGATGACGGGAAGTGGAAGTGCCTTCTATGGCATATTCAAGCAAGAACCCACCATCACAGCCAGTGATTTCGAAGGCTGTTTCGTTGAGACCGTTAAACTCTGAGCAATGAAAGACAACGGCAACGAACTCTTCCCCATTGTTGACGAGCAAGGTCACACTTTGGGAAGCATACGCAGGTCCGAGGCACACGGAGGCAGCATGGTGCTGCACCCTGTCGTTCACCTTCATCTCTTCGACAGTGAAGGCAGACTTTACTTGCAGCTGCGCCCATTGTGGAAGGACATACAACCAGGGAAATGGGACACGGCGTGCGGCGGTCACATGGCATTCGGCGAGAGTGTCAGTGAAGCTCTCAGGCGCGAGGTGAAAGAGGAACTGGGAATAACAGACTTCGTGCCTGAATTCCTTGGGAGATATGTCTTCGAGAGTGAGCGGGAACGAGAACTTGTAAACGTGCACCGCACTACCTATGACGGCCCTGTGAGACGCAGTACTGACGAGCTTGCCGACGGCCGTTTCTTCACTCCTACAGAGATTCGGGAGAACCTCGGCAAAGGTTTATTCACGCCTAATTTCGAAGGCGAATATCGCAGGTTCTTCCTCTAACCGGCGGGTTACGACGTGGAGAGCAACTGAACCACATACAGCCTCCACATACAGATAAAAAAAGAAAGTTTTCAGGATGCATAAAGGATTAGACAACTATACCTATCTCACATCAGCCCCTGTACATCGCGTAGTGCTTACCATGGCCGTACCGACCATCATAAGCATGCTTGTCACGGCCCTCTACAATATGGCTGACACCTTCTTTGTCGGACAGCTTGACACACAGTCGACAGCTGCCATTGGCATCGTTTTCTCACTGATGTTTCTCATCCAGGCCTTCGGCTTCTTCTTCGGGCATGGCTCGGGCAACTACATTTCGCGCGAACTTGGAGCCAAGCGCAAGGACAACGCAGCAAGAATGGCTGCCAACGGCTTCTTCTTTTCTTTCGGGTGTGGTATTGTGATTATGGTGCTCGGGCTTCTCTTTCTCCGCCCCTTAGCACTACTGCTGGGCTCCACTCCTACCATACTGCCCTACACAGAGGACTATTTAGGCATCATTCTGCTCGGGGTACCTTTCTTCACGTCCTCACTGACCCTTAACAACCAGCTCCGCCTGCAAGGCAACGCTCTCTACGCTATGGTAGGCATTGTCACCGGCGCTGTTCTCAACGTCGGCCTCGACCCTCTCTTTATCTTTGTTTTTGGAATGGGTGTCAAAGGTGCCGCTCTCGCCACTATCATAGGTCAGGCATCGAGTGCAGTCATTCTTTTCGTCATGGCTGCTCACGGCGAGAACATAGCCATTCGCTGGCGTAACTTCTCCCCCTCTTGGTCAGCAGCAAAGGAAATCTTCTACGGAGGCAGCCCGTCTTTGTGCCGACAAGGCATGATGAGCATCTCCGTAATGCTCCTCAACAACATCGCAGGCAACTACGGCGATGCTCCTATTGCCGCCATGTCGATAGTCAACCGCATCACGCTCATCGTAATGGCTTTCGTCATTGGTCTCGGACAGGGTTTCCAGCCCGTGTGCGGCTTCTGCTACGGCGCGCATCTCATTCCAAGACTGAAAGAGGCATTCAAGTTCACTGTCATAGTGGGCACGCTCTTTCTGCTTGTCTGCTCAGTCAGTGGATGGTTGCTTAGCAGCGGGCTTATACGCATCTTCCGCGACGATGCCGAAGTGATTGCCGTAGGCACGATAGCCCTTCGCTGGCAACTTGTGAGCCTGCCTCTGAATGCTTTCATCGTCGGCAGCAACATGCTCACGCAGACCTGCCGCATGCCGCTGAGCGCCAATGTGGTTGCCGCAGCGCGAAACGGCCTCTTCTTTATCCCACTGATAATAGCACTACCCCACTTCTTCGGCCTCACAGGAGTGGAGATGTGCCAGGCGTGGAGCGACGGCCTGTCGTTCATGCTCGCCCTTCCTATCATCATCCATACGATGAGGAAGCTAAAGTGAGCCAAGAGTCCGGGGAAATCAGAGAAGAACCTTGGCTATAGCCTTGCGAATTGTGCCTTCACCGATAACGGGCGCATGGGCATCCTCGGGAAAGACAATAAGGAAATCGCCCGGCAGCATATCTATATAAGTCTGAGGACGGTCGGCAAAGGTTGCAAAGTCGCCTGCTTCATCATAAGGATGAAGCGTCTCCCGGCAGTCGTCCGTACAGCGCCAGCCCACTCGCTCGCGGCCTTCAAGAAGAATGTGAACATCAATGTAGCGGCGATGAACCTCCAGCACCTGGTCGGCTTCGGCAAGGCAGCGGGGCTCGGAATTGTTGATGAATATCTTGTCGCCATCCACTTCTATCCGCCCTGTTGGCATCGTAAGCAAGTCGTTAGTCTTTACGAACTGGAACAGTCGGGGCAACAACGGATGCACGGCCTCGATACGATCGGAGTGAGAAAGAGTACCGAATATCATAGCTTGTCTATTATTAGGATTTACATTTATTCTGATAACCGATTCTCCAGTAAAATGTTGTACCCAATTGCCTAAATATTCTCACCCAGAGGTATTTTCATATGACCGACCATAATGAATGGACAGATTGACTTTTCACTCATGACAAGACTCCCCGGACAGCCACCGAGAATAGCCGGCACATGAATTTTTGATACTTTCGGCAAGGCTTATCCCACGGCCATCAAACAGTGAGGCTCTTGGTAGGCCGGAGGAACAGCACGGTATCGATTTCCGGTATGTCTATACCCTCGTTCAGGATGTCCACCACACAAAGGTAGTGGATGTCGCCCCTGCGAAGCATTTCCAGCTTTCTTCGGCGGTCGCGCTCGTTGTCCTGCCCAGTAAGATAGAATCAGTCGGAGCAGAGGCCGCAGATTGGTAGGTTAGGTCCGTCCTCAAATATCCATTGCAGGGCGTGGCTATGTAGGTTAGATCCGTTCTCAAATATCCACTGCAGGGTGAACCTATGTAGGTTAGATCCGTTCTCAAATATCCACTGCAGGGCGCGGCTAGGTAGGGTTAGGGGCCGTCCGCAAGCTGCGAATGTAGAATGGCTTTCTTGTTCGCCCTTAGTATGCGGACGGCCACGAGGGCCGCGCCCTGCAAGTTGCTGCGGTTTGGATGAGTGGGCGGGAAAGTCATTATATGAAGATAGGTTTTCTTGTTCGCCCTTAGTATGCGGACGCCCCCTAACCCTACCTAGCCGCGCCCTGCAAGTTGCTGGGGCTTGACTGACTGGGCGAGAAAGTCATTATGTGAAGATAGGGTCTTCCAGCTCCGCAAACGCTCATGCTCTTTCTGAGGGGTAGTTTCTTGCTGATAGGCCTCAATTATTTTCGAGGCAGGAGAGCTCCAAAAGAAGAGAGTGTGCAATGAAAAACTTTGATTTTTGATACGAAAAAAGGTGCGTTAAATAATGCTAACACTAACCGAATCCTTTACAAATAAAAATCTCGAAATAGAGAAAATCAAAGTCTTCTGAGACTGTTTTTTGAGCACTTTTTGCTCGAGATCGGACCTCGAGGGCCTCGTCGAAGTACCTCGAGCGCCTCGAGATAGGACTTCGAGCGGCTAAAAGCATATGTTTTACAAGGCCAAAATAGGGCTTTTTCGGGCCTTTTTAAGCGGTTTTAGAGGCTCCTAATAGGCCTGTTAAAACGTAAACGCTTAATATGCAAACAGTTACAAACTCCTTCTATTTTGGCGTATTTGGGAGCAAAGTAAGTCTTGCTTCAAAATATGGCCGTATTTTGGCACTTTCGCGTTCTTTTTTCTTTACAAGTTTCGTGACGACCTTTGATTTTTGATACGCTTTTTCGGGCCGAAGTCAGGAGAGTGTGCAATTTTCAGATACATGCCAAATCCCGCTATGCCCACTGCAGGGTGCGGCCCTCGTGGCCGTCCGCAAGCAGCGAATTTTGAAGGTGTGAGAGACTCTCTTGGCATCGCCAATGCATCACCCAAATCACCCCAAAAGGATGAAAAAGGTGATGGAAAATAGTCATGGACAGGCTTACGCTCCCGAAAGGAGCTCTGAGGCAGAAGCTACGGGATAGCCTTACGAGCAAGCTCGACGGCTGTCCCATAGCTTCTGCCTCACCCCTACGGGGACAAAGCCTGTCCATGACGAAAATCGCTGTCGCGTAAAATTGCACCTGCGGTGCATAAAATGATATAGCCGTAAGGTTCGTTTCGTAAGAAAAAGACCATAAGCAACTCAATCTATGGAGCAGTTATCTATCATGCGGGATTCCCTTGAATCAACTCTTCGCTATACGCTCATTCAGACGATTAGGATTACCAAAACCACGCTCGTTCCTCACTCAAAAACCGCCTGTCGCAGTAATGATTCGCATTCATGCTCTCAATACGTCAGGAACATATAGTACAATTTTACACGGAGGGGGACATGGAGTTACAGAAGTCTGCCACTACCTGTTGCTCACTTCTTTCGTCGCGGTAGCTTGTTTTGTGATGCAAGGGGTTTATTTGTTTTTGTATAATAAAGGTGTCTTTGTGTTCTCTCATCCAAGCACTGGGGTTATCCGGTGTGCCGATTCTTTGTTTCCGATTGAAGAAGTACTTTCTATTTTCCATCACCTTTTTCCTACATCAATCAGTTGAAATCCTTTTGGGTGTTTAGGGTGACGCATTGGCGAAGTCCGGAAACAAGTGTGCAATGAGATTCAAGCTAACTAGCTATCGTAAATATGCCCCCTGCAGATTGTGCCCTCATGGTAGTCCGCATACTACACCAGGCAGTAAAAACGGTTTTGAATCCATCGAATTTCCTTCGATCCTTTTCCATCAAGCACCAGCTAACGCTACTTATCCTCACTCAGCAGTGGATGACACACTTTCTGAACTAGAAGAAAAACTATGTTTCTGGCCGCTCTTAGTCCGACTACGAGGCTCTCGAAGTCCGACCATGAGGCCCGCTAAGTCCTGTCTCGAACGAGATGAAGTCAGAATAGCGCCTAAGAGTGGCTAAGTTTTCTCTATTTCGAGATTTTTATTTGTAAAGGATTTGCCTGTTTTTATTAAGACTTGGCAAAGGCGTTATACCAATACTCGGAGAGGTCGGGATATAGGACTCCCCGGCCGAGATATATTGACAGCCCATCATCTATTGCACCCTCATTGTGGAAATAGGCAGAGGATGACAGCTTGTCTTTTAAGTGCACTGCAATGCTTACAAAATGCTATCATCTGACAACATCAGAATCAAAAACTTACAACGGGAAAGCAATTTGTATGTTAAAAATTTGTTCGGTTCGTGAAATGTTTTTATCTTTGTCGTGTCATTAAGATTTAGTAATAATTTTAACCCAAATTGCCTATCGATAGAGATTTACTCTTAACAATAAGTAAAAGAGAATGAATCAAATGGAGAAGATGAGCGACGAAGAGCTCGCTTTGTCTTATGTAGAGGGGAACAATACGGCTTTCGACTTGTTGCTTTCGCGCAACCAGTCAAAGATTTATTCCTATATACTTTTCGTAGCTGGCAACCGTGAAGAGGCAGAAGACTTCTTTCAGGAGACCTTTGTCAAGGTGATTTCCAAGTTGCAGGAAGGTCGCTACAGTCCTTCCGGGAAGTTTGTGGCTTGGTGCATGCGCATAGCTCACAATGTCATCCTGGACCATTACCGCGAGCGGCAGTCGCGAAAACTAATAGAGCCAACAGCTGATAACGACCTCTCGAACATCAGCTCGGGGGAGTGCATTGACTATGGCATTGAAGGACAGTATGTCAACACGCAAGTGCTGGCTGATGTCCGACGGCTCATGGAGAAGTTGCCAACCCCGCAGCGTGAGGTTGTCTACATGAGGTACTATCAGAAGATGTCGTTCAAGGAGATTGCCGAGACCACAAACGTAAGCATCAATACAGCTCTTGGACGCATGCGCTATGCGCTTATCAATCTGCGCAAAATGGCGCGTACGTGCGACCTCGAGTTGTTGATGGCCTAAGCTGGAATTCAGTACTTCATGAGGCTGCGAATAGCTTCCTCAGGGTTGTCGGCCTTGAAGACAAAACTTCCGCTTACAAGCACGTTGGCTCCGGCTTCGACAAGTTGGTGTGCATTGGCTGATGTCACCCCTCCGTCGACCTCTATGAGCGCGTCGGAGTGAACTTCGTTGAGCATACGCCGTAGCCGCGCTATCTTGTCAAGAGTATGGGGAATGAATTGCTGTCCGCCAAAGCCTGGATTGACACTCATGAGCAGAAACATGTCGGCATCACAAAGGATGTCCTCCAATGTGCTGACCGAAGTGGAGGGGTTGAGAGCTACTCCAGCCTTCATACCAGCTTGATGAATCTGCTGCAAAGTGCGGTGCAGGTGGACACAAGCTTCCTGATGCACAGTCATCATCATGGCTCCTGACTTTGCGGTCTGTTCGATATAGCGTTCGGGCTGGACTATCATCAGATGCACGTCGAGAGGTTTCTTGCAGATTGACTTCACGGCACTGATGACGGGAAATCCAAACGATATGTTGGGTACAAAGACACCATCCATCACGTCCATGTGGAGCCACTGAGCCTCACTGCGGTTTATCATCGCGATGTCAGGTTGCAGGTTTTTGAAATCTGCCGACAGCAAGGAGGGTGAAATGATTGTTTCCATTGCTTCTTATTAATTTAGACAGTAGACCTGCTTTGTGCCATTTACCTTCAGCACGCGATAGGTGTAAGCTATCTGTCGAATGATGTTGAGCGTCTTTTCTGACGGGCTCACTTCTTCTGGTGTAAAATGCCTCATAGGCGTTAACTTGATTATGGTTACATCGAGATAACGCCATGTTGTGGGCTTTATTACTTGGAAGAGGCTAAATTTTCGTTAAGTTATCGTCCTTTTTTCCTATTGACCATTGTCCGTTGGTATGTCTCTGCGTTTTATCATGAACATTCCGAGTCTATGCGTACGATCTTTTCGTCCAAGTGACCTCAGCACGTAGAATCCTTCAGGAAGTCGCGAAACGTCGGCATAGCGTCCGCGATAGGGTAGGGTGGCTATAGGACTGCCTTGAAGCGTTTCCACTATCACGAAGGCTGCATCGAGTACACTTCCCTTTGAGGGCAGTTCCAACCGCTTGCCATTGCAGGCGAGGAGCAATGCCTTAGAATGGGAGCTGCCGGCCTGCAGCGGTGTCTCGTCCTGAAGGGCATCGCTCTCGTTGCCGTAGCGATCCATGGCTGTGACAGCATAGTAGCGTCCCGCCTTGGGAATATTGACGCTACTGTCGCGCAGAGCTGTGGCAATAAGATTTGCCGCATCGTCGGTGTTGACAGGGTAGGTGTCGCTGCTATATATATTATATAATAGGTAGGGACCCCCAGAGCGGTCGCGCGCTCCTTCCCATGAAAGCCTCGTTTCCTGCTTGTCCCACACGATGACAGTCGGAGCAGACGGCCTCACCTTTGAGGCCCATGTCATTGCTGGCACAAGAGCCGGCAAGCGATCGAAGTCATCAGCAGCAAAGGAGTAGATGCCTTTCACGTTGTCGGTGAAGAATCGGCTGCGGAAGTAGGCATGTCCGAGACCGTGCTGACGGAGCACTTCCATCTCGCGAGTGATTATGTCCGGATTCCAGTCGCGCTCCTTGGGTGAGAGAAAGTAGATGCCCAATCCCGGGGCAACAATGCGTCCACAGCTTTGTTCCTGCCAGTCGACAGCAAAAGGGAAGAACTGGTCGTCCTTGAAGTACATCATCGGGAAGAGTTCATCCATGATTCCGCGGGCAAGCCATCCCTGAGCGTCCTGACAAACGGTGCGGTAAGCGTTCCATCCGTGGCTCCACGCCCTAGGCAGGTCATCGGCTTTGCCGATGGGCGAGCAGCTTATTTTCACCCACGGCTTCAACGACTTCACCCTGTCATGGATGGCCTGGACAATGCGCGTGATGTTCTCACGTCCCCGTGTAGCATCTACCTTTACTGGCCATGTCTCAGGATACCTGATATAGTCGAGATGGATTCCGTCGACATCGTAGTTGCGCGCTATCTCCTCACAGATGTCTGCCAGATAGCGGGCTGTTGTAGGACTTTCCGGATTCATATAGCCATCGGTACCAATTTTTCTGATAAGCTTTGGGAAACGACGTCTGAGCTTTTTGCAGCCGTACGACTCCCATCTGCCAACGGGAATGGTAACGACCCAGGCTTGTACCTCCATGCCGCGTTTATGGCCTTCGCTGATGGCAAAAGCCAGGGCATCGTAGCCTGGACTGCGCCCCGGAAAACCGGAAAGACAGCCGTCCCAAGGCTCATAGGATGAAGGATAGATGGTGGTGGCTCGGATGCGCGTCTGTAGAAGGATGGTGTTTACACCAGCTCGTTGAAGTTTGTCGAGGATGGAGCGGAGCTCTTGCTTCTGTCGTTCGGCCGAACGTTCAGACTGGCTGTAGGAGTGGGGCCAGTCAAGGCCGCCGATGGTAGTGAGCCATACAGCCCGCACCTCGCGCTTAGGCTGCCGGTTGAAGAAAGCTTGCGCCGAGGCTGTCCGTCCTTCGCAGAAGAACACCGCTAAGAGTGCGAGCAATAGGTAAGTTCTGAGTCTCATTCTGTTGAATCTTCCCCGCTACTGTCATCTATTGGAACAATGACACCGAGGTCAGAAGAAATTATTAATTAGTGGCTACAAAGTTACACATTCTTTTAGGTTAATTCAAAATAAATTTGTTACTTTTGCACGACAATATTAAAACAACAACGATGATATCTTTTGTAGTCTCTCTTGTCGCCTTGCTGCTTGGCTATGTCCTTTACAGCCGAGTGGTAGTTAAGGTCTTCCAGCCCGACGACAGGCCGACACCGGCAGTGTCGATAGCCGACGGTATAGACTATGTGTCAATGCCGACTTGGAAGGTCTTCATGATTCAGTTTCTCAATATCGCGGGAACTGGGCCTATTTTTGGCGCCATTATGGGAGCATGGTACGGTCCGTCAGCCTATCTGTGGATAGTGTTCGGATGCATTTTTGCCGGTGCTGTCCACGACTATTTCTCGGGCATGCTTAGCGTCAGACATCAGGGACGCGACATTCCTGAGCTTGTGGGCTACTACCTGGGACGTAAGGCAAGAGGTTTCATGCTTGTTTTCGCTACCTTCCTTCTTATTATGGTGGGAGTGGTGTTTGTGCTCTCTCCGGCCATGATTCTCGGGGACTTCTGTCTGAGTACACTCAGCTGGGTGATTATCATCTTCTTGTATTATCTCTTGGCAACACTGCTGCCTATTGATAAGATAATCGGACGGATTTACCCCATCTTCGGTTTTGCCTTACTCTTTATGGCTACCGCTCTGATGGTGTGCCTGCTTATCAAGCAGCCCAATCTGCCGGAAGTATGGGACAAGGCTGCGGCCTTCAATTTCAACGTTCCTCAAGGCATGCTTGGTGTAGAATCCTACTTCAAACGTAATCCGCTTTTCCCCTGCTTGTTCCTTACAATAGCCTGCGGAGCCATTTCCGGTTTCCATGCCACCCAGAGTCCGCTTATGGCACGGTGCTTGAAATCGGAGAAGGACGGACGTATGGTTTTCTACGGAGCCATGATAACAGAAGGTGTGGTTGCACTTATCTGGGCAACGGTGTCCATGTATTTCTTCTATTATGGAGGTTGGAAGGAGGTTGTCGATGCAGAGACCGTCAATAAGTTCCTCGCACAATTCCAGAACAGTGATGGCAAGACCCTCGTACAGTTCTTTTCAGCTCCCAAAGTCGTTGAGTATGTGTGTACGGGTTGGTTAGGTATTTTTGGTGGCATTCTGGCTGTGTTCGGTGTAGTAGCAGCACCTATTACTAGTGGAGATACAGCCTTCCGCAGTGCCCGACTGATTATAGCAGAAGCATTTGACTTTGATCAGAAGCCCATAGCCAAGCGTCTCTTGGTGGCTGTGCCGATGTTCCTTTTATCAATAGGTCTGCTCGCCTGGGAGATTACTGATCCCGACGGATTCAATAAATTATGGAACTGGTTCGGCTGGAGCAATCAGACCTTAGCCTGCTTCACGCTTTGGACTATCACTGTTTACCTGGTGCAGGAACGTAAGTGTTTCTGGATGACCTTGATACCAGCCCTCTTTATGACTACCGTTTGCTCAACGTTCCTTTTTGTGAGCGGACAGGCTTTTGGCGGATGGATACCACGCCCAGTAGGCTACGGCCTGGGACTTGCCGTTCTGTTGCTGGCTCTTGTATGGTTCACGAGCTGGTTCAGGCGCCGTCCTGTGAAACGCAATTAGTCCTGAGGCAACCTTAAGTTACACTCATTAAATAATGTAATAAGAAGATTTCGTTTATGAAAAAGTTATTTGCAATCCTGGCAGTAATGCTTTTCGCTTTGTCTGCCTCTGCCCAATTCCAGGAAGGAAAGGGCTACCTCGGTGCTTCTCTCACCGGACTGGACCTTAACTATAACAGTAAGAATGGCTTTAATATAGGCGTTGAAGCCAAGGCCGGTGTGTTCTTCGCAGACGACTGGATGTTCCTTGGGCATGCTTCCATAAAACATAATGGTTCCAACAAAGTGCCCGACGAGATTTCCGCCGGTGCTGGTATCAGATATTATATTGAGCAAAATGGTCTTTACCTCGGTCTGAATGGAAAGTTTGTCCATGCTGACCGCAACTACAATGATGTCATGCCAGGACTAGAAGTGGGTTATGCCTTCTTTATCAATCGTTCGGTTACTATTGAGCCTGCCGTCTATTATGACCATTCCTTCAAGAACAGTGATTATAGTACAGTGGGCTTAAAGATTGGACTAGGAATCTATCTCTTCGATGATTGAGCAGTATCCTTCGAAACTGCTTGACAAGGCTGTGTCGGAGCTCTCGCGACTGCCTGGGATTGGCAAGAAGACTGCATTCAGGCTAGCGCTCTTCCTTCTCAGGCAAAACGAGAGTGATGTCGACGCTTTTACCGATGCCATCTCACGGATGCGCAAGGAAGTGAAATACTGCAAGGTTTGTCATAACATCAGCGATACTGATGTCTGTCCTATCTGTGCGGACTCTAACCGCGACGCATCAACAATATGTGTGGTAGAGAACGTGCAGGATGTCATGGCAGTTGAGAATACACAGCAGTATCATGGACTCTACCACGTTCTGGGTGGTATTATATCGCCTATGGACGGTGTCGGTCCGGACTCCTTAGAAATAGACTCCCTTGTTGAGAGAGTGGCTAAAGGGGATGTACGGGAAGTAATTCTTGCGTTGAGTTCTACGATGGAGGGTGATACAACAGCCTTCTATATCTCTCGCAAGTTGGCTCCCTATGACGTAACGCTGAGTGCTATTGCACGTGGCATCTCTGTAGGTAATGAGCTCGAATATACAGATGAAGTGACTTTAGGACGCTCTATTCTTAATCGTACGCCCTTTGGGAAATGATGATTTCGCTATGCTGGAACAACTTAAAAGGACCAATAAAATATTATCTGCCGAGTTTCTCGTTCCGATAGCCATTTCACTTCTTGTGGTGATTCTCTTTGAGACTAACCTTTTAGAAAGTGGTGGCTGGGAAGGTTACAAGCCTCAGGAGTTCGTGGTACAGACAGTCATGGAATTACTGACGATATGCTGTATTCCTCTTGCACTCCGGCTCTTCAAATTTCGAAAGATAAGCAGTCAATTGCTCTCAGGACAACCAGATGTGCCCTCAAAACTATTGATATGGGGTAGCGTGCGCATTTGGATGCTTTGTCTGCCTATGACAGTCAATGTGCTGCTCTACTATCTCTTTGGACTGAATGTCGCGTTTGGCTACATGGGAATAATCCTTTTCCTGAGCCTCTTCTTTATCAACCCGTCGCTTGGACGCTGTGTCGCTGAGACAACAGTGGAGTCAGAGCACGGCAACAATTAACCTGCTGAAGTATTGAAACTCGATATTGTCATTGTTAACTACAATGTAAAGTACTATGCCGCGCAGTGCTTAACGTCAATAAAGCGCGCTTTGAATGGCATTGAGGCTGAAGTGTGGGTTGTTGACAATCATTCTTCTGATGGCTCTGTAGAATTTCTTCGAAGAATGTTTCCCGATGTACATGTCATAGCCTGCAAACACAACTTAGGATTTGCACGCGCCAATAATATCGCTATACGTCGTGGACAGGGAGAGTTCGTATTATTGCTTAATCCCGACACTGTTGTAGGGGAGGACCTCATAGAGAAGACGCTCAGCTTTATGAATACTCATCCCGATGCAGGAGGAATAGGAGTCCGCATGATGAATGTGCGTGGAGAAGATGCCCGCGAGTCGCGTCGTGGATTACCCGACCCCCTGACTGCTTTCTACAAGATGAGCGGTCTTTGTGCACGTTATCCTAAGTTGCATTCCTTTGGACATTACTATATGGGGTGGCTTCCGTGGGATGAGCCTGCAAAGATAGAGGTAATAAGTGGAGCATGTTTCCTGCTGAGAAGAGAGGCATTGGAGAAGATTGGTCTCCTTGATGAAGATTTCTTTATGTATGGCGAGGACATCGATCTTTCTTTCCGCCTTCTTAAGGGTGGGTATGAGAACTGGTACCTGCCCGTTCGCATTCTGCATTATAAGGGCGAAAGTACACAGAAGTCGTCCTTCCGCTATGTGCATGTCTTCTATGAGGCTATGCTCATCTTCTTCCGAAAGCATTACGGGCACATGTCGTTCCTTCTCACAGCTCCTATTAAGACGGCAATCTTTTTTAAGGCTATGGTGGCTTTCGCTTCCATGCAAATTGCACGTATGCAGAAGAGCCTGGGCTTTTTCAGCCCATACCATGATGTCGAGCTTTCCTATTGTTTTCTTACAAATGACAAGTCGATGGATGACTGCAAAAGAATTGCACAGGACAATGGAATAGAAGCTGTGTTCCACAACTGTAATGCCCAATTGCTCAATGAGGGCCATGACATATTGGATATACCCCAAGATAGAAAAGTATGTGTGGTTTATGATACTTCATTGTTCAGTTACAGTAAAGTGCTTGATGTTGTGGCAAACCACAGTTCTGCAAATGTGGAAATAGGATTTTACGACCCAGACAGTCACTTTGTAGTTACACAACAAGGTATCCTGAAATGAAAGATACAGGTAAAATAAACTCGCTTCCAAAGGTCACGCTCCGAGCAATGGAACCTGAAGACCTCGATTTACTCTATTCTATAGAGAACAACATGGAACTTTGGTGTGTAGGTACTGCCAATGTGCCCTATTCGCGCTATGTGCTTCACGACTATATAGCCAATTCAACAGGAGATATCTACAGTGACAAGCAAGTCAGACTCGTTGCTGTTGCTGCTGATGGTTCCACTGTGGGCGTGGTTGACCTTGTTAATTTCAGCCCACAACATCAGCGTGCTGAGGTTGGTATTGTCATTGTGAAGGACTACCGAAATCAAGGTTACGGCCAGGCAGCTTTGTTGCAAATTATAAGTTATGCCTCGACAGTACTCCATCTTCACCAACTGTATGCCATTATCAGAATAGATAATGAAATCTCTGAAAAAGTGTTCTCAGAGATTGGTTTTCAGGCATCTGGAAGATTGCAAGACTGGCTCTACGACGGACATGACTATGAGGATGCTGTGGTGATGCAAAAAAAAATATAAAAACTTTGTCCGAATGTTTTGCGTTTAAGAAATTTCTTTGTACCTTTGCAATCGCA
>Ga0256406_1004664_pt1 | contig 15404 bp, 18 predicted proteins | sample RumenRJG_03DNA_FD_185986 | JGI IMG/M metagenome (GOLD analysis project Ga0256406, IMG submission 185986) | Bovine rumen microbial communities from Lethbridge, Alberta, Canada - RJG_03 | ecosystem: Host-associated > Mammals > Digestive system > Stomach > Rumen | place: Canada: Alberta | collected... | reverse complement strand
TCCGCAGATTCATTGAGCAGTACAATCGGATGTTTGCGCACCCATTCAACTGGACCTATAGGACAACGCCTATCGGCGATTAGCTTTTTCGTTTTTATACACGGTTATTTTTGCAATGCAGTACTAGCAAATCAAGCGAAAACAAATACGTTTGCTTTTGCGCTCGCTCAATGTGCACGGTAAATGCCCCCGGCACAGGGAAACAACAGGAGTAACTGGTGTGGAGGAAAATCAATCCTTTGAGGAGATACTTTCTGAGAACCAAAATCTGGAATTTCATATACTGGACGAGAAACTGAGGAATATCCTTCAGATCAGCTCACTGACTCAGGATATTCTCAAGGCGATCGGGGCGGCAGGACCGGACGGACGATATAACAATGCAGGTGCGTTGCTTGCGGATACAAACCAGTTCAGCGGGATTGACTGCGTCCGATTTGGTGAAACAGAAGATATCGTACTTGATCGGGAGACATTTGACCACCGGTTGGTACTTCTTCAATACGATGAGGCGATTTCTTTTTTTAAGAAATACTACCAGTATGATTTGATAGAGGGAAAACTCAGGAAGACGATTGAGAGGATTCCTGAAAAAGCGTTTCGGGCAGTGATTGCCAATGCCATTGTTCACCGCGCATGGGATACCAATGCGAATATCAGAGTTGCAATGTATGAAGACAGAGTCGAAGTATTTTCTCCGGGAGGACTGCAGAGCGGGGTCACTGAGTCGGCGTGCATGAAAGGTCGAATTCCCGCGTTTCGCAATCCGATTCTGGCAGGTGTATTTTACAGACTGCATATCATGAAGAGCTTCGGAACGGGAATCAGAAGAATGAATGAGGCATATAGGGACAGCGATGCCAAGCCGACGTATCAGTTTTCTTCCAATGCCATAAAAGTTTCGCTTCCGGTAATTGTGTCAGCACGTTCTCTCAGCGGTGCGGCTAGGGCTGTGTATGACAGTCTTGACGACGTCAGAAAATCGAGCACGGATATCGCAGGTTTGACAGGCTTCGGAAAGAATAAAACACTGTGTATTCTTGATAATCTTGAGAAAATGGGATATGTCGGAAAAAGCGGCAAGGGAAGAGCAACAAGATATATCGTCCGGCGCGAGTGACAGCAGTTTGTGTAAAGCCTGCATTGAAAAGAAGCTTTCACACAGCTATGAACAGTCAGTCGCTGGTGAAGGCAGGCCTATGGACGAGGTGTTCGCCGAACTGGAAAATATTGAGAGGTTGTCTGAGTAAGTGACGACAAGCGGCTTTCTGACCCGACCTGAACAACTGTAAACGACCAGATGCCCCAAGTCGCTGAAACCAAGCGGCCCGGGGCATTTTTCGTTGATGCAGATGAGAAGGAACCTGCAGCCAGAGACTTACCTCGAATACTTGAAGAATCGAGACGAATCGGTATTCCCTACAGGCTGATCCCATACCCGATCGCAAGAAGCGCCTGGGCGAGCGTATAGGTCTCCATCACACCGATGCCCTTTCCGTGCAGGAAGAAGCGGTGTGCGAGGATCGAGTCCGAGAGGACAAAAAGGCAGGAACCGGTAAGACAGAGGATAAACGAAGCAGTTGAGACCGCACGAAAGCGGCAGAAGGTCAGAAGGCACATGCAGGCGATGGCACAGCTGTAGCAGATGACCGCGGGCAGGAGCTTTCGCGGAACGGCTTTGAGGAGCTGTCTCTGGCAGAAAATGGCAGGGAACAGGACGAGGAGCCCGAGAAGTGCCGGGATCAGAGGAAGGCTGCCGGATCCCTTCATCTGCGTAACGGACAGTGCGGCATACAGGACATGTCCTGCAAGGAAGGAGAGACCGCCGGGGACATAGGTCTTCCGGTGTTCGAGGAGGACATCGCCGAGACCTCCGAGGAGCAGTGCACCGATGAGGACGAACACGAGGGGATCTGTTACCGGGAAATGGCTTATGAGAGTAAAGCCAGCAAGAAGGGGCATGAGAAAGCCCTTTGCGGGTCCGCAGGTGCCGTCGTGCCGCACGTGAGAAAAGCAGAGGAACGAGAGCAGGCAGTAGGTGCCAAGAATCAGAGCGGAAAGGGTGGCGGTCATTGTGGTACCTCCTTCTGTCTTTAATGAGTAGCTTTGTTACGCTTTTATGATAACATGCCGCTCTTTCCCGGAAAATGGAATGCGGCCGGGAAAAAAGTATGTTAGACTTTTTCCATAAAATCTGTTTCTGCCCGGGGAATGGTTCCTTTCCCTCCGGCGTGCTTTTTTCAGGGATCGATCTGCCAGTCGGTCCCCGTGCGATGCACCGGAGAAAGGACAAGTATGGAATACGAATACGATGATCTTGCCTACTGTGAAGATGTGTATGACGACAGGAGCTGGCAAAGGGGAGGCGGAGGTAAGGCCAGAAGGTCTCATGTGATCTCTGTCCGGGATCCTGCTGATGCGGTCCGGGAGGCGCGCACCATGAAGCAGATCTCCCAGGAGGAGCTCTCAAGGCTCTGCGGGATTGATTCCGGCAACATCTGCAAGATTGAGCGGGGCCAGCGGGTTCCGCGGTACAAGACCCTGGAGAAGATCGCATCCGCGCTCGATCTTTCGATGGAGATCACGCTGATTCCGAAGCACATGGAGTAAGGAACACATGCTGTACCTGTTTTCGGCGCTGTATCAGGAGGCGGCGCCCCTCATTGACACACTGAAACTGAAAAAGACCGACACGGCCCGCGGCATTGATTCGTTTGCAAGTGAGGACGGAAGCGTACTTCTTACCCTCACCGGAACGGGAAACTACAATGCGATCGCGGCGGTGAGTGCACTCTTTGCCGTCAGAGAGGCCAAAAGAGACGATCAGGTGATTTTTTACGGAAGCGCTGCCCTGGTGCGGGGCAGTGCTTTCCTGTATCGGGTCCGGGAGATTCACGACAGCGCCACCGGGCGCCGTGCCTTCCCGGATCTGCTTCTTACTCTGCCCCTGCCGGATGCGGCAGCCATTACCCTGCCCAGGGTCATGCGGACAAGAACCATGGTCCGGACCTTTGCGGCCCACGAGGAGATCGGCGAGTCCGTGCCGCTTCTTGCCGACATGGAGTCGTACGGGGTCTATGAGGCCGCGGCACGGCATGTGGGACCGGATCAGATCACGATTCTTCGCTTTACGAGTGATGCCGGGGAGAAGATCTCCGGACGTCAGATGCAGAGCGTCTCGGAGCAGTATGCGCCGGGGGCCCTGGAGGTGATCCGGGAGATCTGTTCCGTGGGGGAGGATCAAAAAGAGGTGAAGCTTTCCGATGAGGACGAGGCGCTTCTTTCACGCTTTTCCGGCTGGATCCACGCGAGCGTCTCGATGAACACGGAGCTCTCCCGCCTGGTAAACTATGCGAACCTGTCCTCCATCTCCTGGCAGCTGATCGCAGAGGAGTACCTTGCCCTTCCCTGCAGGAGCCGGGTACAGGGAAAGAAGATCCTTGAGGAATTCCGGGAGAGGATACTGCATGCGTGAGAGAAAAGCATTTTCCGTGATCTATGTCGAACAGGAAGCGATGGGACGAAAGGAGACGGAGGGCATCCTCTCGCGGTTTCCGGACGCGGAAGTGATCGTCTGCGGGGACTACCACGAGGTCTTCAACCGCCGCCGGCAGTCCTTTTCGAAGCAGCACCGCGCCCCCGCACTGATCCTTGCCGTTCACCACGGGGAGCTGATCCATCAGGGATCTCCGGTCTGTCAGTCCTTCCGGGAGGACTGCTTCTACTATGCTTCTTCCATCATGAACTGCCCCTACGACTGCACCTACTGCTGGCTGAAGGGCATGTACGAGAGCGGGGACCTTGTGGTCTTTGTAAACCTCGAAGACCTTTTTCAGGCGGTGGAGGACATGCTGGGAGAGCACCCCGTGTACCTGTGCGTGAGCTATGACACGGATCTTCTTGCGATGGAGCCCGTCACCGGATATGCGAGTGCCTGGAGCCGGTTTGCAAAGGAGCATGAGGATCTTCTCATTGAGATCCGGACGAAGGGTTACGGGCATCTGCCGTCCTCGATGGCGGTATCGGAGAGGACAATCCTTGCCTATACGCTGAGCCCTGCGCGGGCGGCAGAGCAGTTTGAACACCGGGCACCTGCAACAAATCAGCGCATCGAAAACCTTCTGGAGGCACAGAAGGCGGGCTTCCCGGTGCGGCTCTGTTTTGATCCGGTGCTTGTCTATCCCTCCTGGAAGGAGGACTATGCGACGCTGTTTCAGACCCTGGATCAGAAGATCAACTGGGAGAGCATCCGGGATATCTCCGTCGGGACGTTCCGGCTCTCGTCGGATTACATGCAGCGCATGAGGCGGCAGGATCCCACCTCCGCGCTTCTTGCCTATCCGTATGTGTGCACGGACGGGTTCTACCACCTGCCGGATACCATCGAGCACGAGGTGGAGACCTATGTCACGAAGCTTTGCAGGGATCGGGTAAAAGAAGAGAAGATTTTTCTCTGGAGAGAGGTATGAGCGAACTTAAATGTGCGCTGGTCACCGGGGCAACTTCCGGGATCGGCCTTGCGATCACAAAACGCCTTCTTTCGATGGACTACACGGTCCTCGGAGTCGGGCGGGATTTTTCGAAAACAAGGGACCTTGGCACCGCCTTTGTGGAGGTACCGGTGGAACTTACGAACCGGTCGATGACGGTGGCGGTCCTGTCGAGAATTAGGGAGGCGTACGGAAAGAGGCTCTCCCTTCTCGTGAACAATGCGGGGTGCGCCTATTACGGGATTCATGAGAGTCTGAAGCCGGAGCAGATTGCGGAGATTGGCGACGTGGATCTTACGATGCCGATGGTCATCACAAACCTTCTTCTCCCGGCGATCCGGGAAAACAGGGGAACCATTGTCAACATCTCAAGTGTCACCGCGCTTTCCGCATCTCCCCATGCGGCGGCGTACGGCGCGGCAAAGGCGGGACTCGTCTCGTTCACGAGATCTCTGTTTGCCGAGGAGAGAAAGCACGGCGTGAAGGTCTGCGCGATCCTGCCGGACCTTACCGACACGAACCTGTACCGGAATGCGGACTTTGAAGCGGACAGGAGCGAGGGCTGCTGCCTCTTGCCGGACGATGTGGCGGATGCGCTCATGTTCCTTCTCACGCATGACTTCAACACCTCGGAGATTGTCCTGCAGCCGCAGTACAACCGGATTGCAAAGAAGAAGGACGAGACGGAGGAGACCCGTGACCAGTGAGAAGCTGAAGGCCATGCCCTTTGGAAAGGTCTATCCCTGCCTTGTCGCAAAGGCGGAGCGGAAGGGAAGATCGCGGGAAGAGGTCGATACCCTCACCTCGTGGCTTACCGGCTATCCGGCGGACGAGATTCACTGCATGGAGACGGACGGCACGACCTACGGGGAGGTCATGGCATCTCCCTACTGGTCAGAGGACGGGGAGAAGATCAGAGGCTCCATCTGCGGCGTCCGGGTTGAGACCATCGAGGATCCGTTCATGCGAAGAGTCCGGGAGCTCGACAAGGTGATCGACGAGCTCGCAAAGGGGAAGAGCACAGAGACAATCATGGCAGGCAAAGAGAGGGGCTGACTGTGAAAACAAGGGGGATTGCAGCAGGACTGGCACTGCTTCTTGGAGCGGTACTGATGACAGGCTGCAGGGCAGGCGAGACGACGATTACGTATGACAACGGGGATGCCTATACGGCAGGCGGAACGTCCCTGGCAAAAGCTATCGATTCGGTGGAGATCCACTGGTCGGCGGGGAGTGTTCTCGTCATGAGCGGGCAGTATGAGACGATCTCGTTCTCGGAGGACGGGCAGGATACGGAGGGAAAGATGGCCCTCCGCTACCTTGTCGACGGAAACAGACTTGTCATCTGGCCCTGCGCGTCCGGAACAGCCGTATCCCAGGACGATGACAAGGACCTTGTGGTCACGGTTCCGGGGTATGAAAGTCTGACGGGTCTTTCGATCGATGCCGGGAATGCGATGGTGGAGGTCGACGATGTCGACACGGCGCAGCTGTCCGTCTCCAACCTCACCGGGACCATTCGGGTAGAGACAGCTTCCCCGAATGTCGGCATGGACCTCACCTCCGTCCACGGCGATGTCATCGCGGCGCTGAGTGCCCTGCCCGCAAAGCTATCGATCAGCGACACCTCCGGCAACGTCTCGCTCCAGATCCCGGAGGATTCGGACGCCACGTTTGACTACACGACGACAAGCGGGCGCTTTACCTCGGGAATGGCGTCCGAGCAGAACGGCACCCTGTACACGATCGGAGACGGCGGTACGCAGTATGAGGTCGACACGGTCTCCGGGGATCTCACGGTGGTCTGGCAGGAAGATTCGGAGCAGTAGAAAACACGGATTGAAGAGAGAATGGAAACAAACAAGCCCTCCGGAGCCGCAATGGTTTCGGAGGGCTTGTTTTGTTCAGCCTATGGTGTTTTGTTTACTTTGAAGTGCCTTCCGATCATGCCTTCGGCCCGGGGAGCAGGGTGCACAGCACCTCCCAGAGGGCTGCTGCTGCAACCCAGACGATCCAGGTCAGGTGCCAGGCACCGGTGAGAAACGAGAGGACAAGGAAGAGCACGGTCATGCCGCACCAGAAGGGTGTGCCGATCCTCTGGCCCACGTATTTCTTCCGCCTTGTGTAGTCGCCCTCCTCGAGGAGAACATTGCAGGCGCCGGAGAGAATTCCCTCCCGGACGAACAGAAACACGGCAAAACCGACGAGGAACAGAAGAAGGACCAGTGTCCAGGACGGGACGTTGAAGATCCCTCTTGCGTAGTCCGTTCCGGAACTTGTCGCGGAGAAGATGATGAGGGGAATGACGGCGACAATGCAGAGCGCGACACCGATGCTGATCCTGCGCACCCGGATGCTCTGGTGTTTCTTTTTCTTCTCCCGGACCATGCTCTCGACGCCGTAGGCGGTATCGAGGGGCTCCTTCTCGAGATAGGAGAAGGGCTCTTTTCGAAGGCCCTGCCGGACAAACAGGAACACCGCAAAGGCTGCAACGGCGATGAGAACAACGAGCCCCGCCGCGATCTGCAGATTCGTGGGATCCCCGTCGAGGAAGAAGAGAAGAAGGGATGGCGAGATAATGCAGAGGAAGACGCCAAGACCATGGATTTGTGCGCTTGCCTCTTCATGGGCAAGATACCGGTTGGCCTCTTCGAGGGAGACCGGGGTGAGGGAGGTGCCATCGTCTGTCAGACTCTCCTTTGCCCCGTCCTCGGACAGTGTTTCCTCTTCGATGTCATCCTTTAGGAGATAATCCGTGGAGACTCCGAACACCTCTGAGAGCTTCAGCACCTTGTTCATGTCCGGCATCGCCTGTGCGCCCTCCCATTTGGAGATTGCCTGGCGGCTGACGCCGACCTTCTCGGCGAGCTCTTCCTGGGACATGCCGGCTTTCTTTCGAAGCTGTGTCAGCTTGTCTGCAAAAATCATATCGGTCCTTTCCGTGCGGCACTGCCGCCCTGTGTGCGTGTCTTGGAACACCTTCATCGTACAAAACAGGGCGGTTGCTCACCACCAGCCTGAACTGGAACTTGCGCAACCTGCGGTTGCAGGTGGTTGCGGACGTGGAAAATCGCGGTTTCTGAAGGGACAGGTCCTATTTCCGGCCTGCTTTCAGGAACTCCAGACACCGTTCCCGGATCTCGTCGGAAAAGATGCTCTCCTTCGCCCAGATGAAATCAAAGTCATGGGTCATGGAAAAGTCCTGCAGATCGATGACGCGAAGCGTGCCCTTTTCGATCTCTTCCCGTGCGGCGATCTCGTACAGGAAGGAGATGCCGCAGTCCTCCAGAAGGAGACGAACGATCGTGTGCATGTTTTCGGCGATCAGGCGGTGTGAGAAATTGGTGACGGCAAGATTTTTGACCGCAAGGTTCCGCTCCAGGATGTTTCTCGTGCCGGAGCCTTCCTCCCGGAGGATCAGCCGCTCGGAAAGAAGGTCGCCAAGCTTCTCCGGGGGCTTTGCAAATGTATGGGCACTGCTGCAGACCGGGACAAAGCGCTCGCTCCGAAACGTCAGGTGCTCATACTCCGATGCAGGATAATATCCTTCCACGAGTGCAAACTCGATTTCCCCCTCATCGATCATTTCCATCAGCTGCGCCGTATTCCCGGAGTGGATGTGCAGGTTGATGTCCGGGTGGTTTTGAAGAAAACCTGCGGCCGCATGCGGCATCACGTATTCGGCGATCGTCCTCGTGGCTCCGACAGACAGAGGCTTTACGGGATCGTCCAATGTGCGCAGCTTTTCAGCAATTTTCTGCTCATCATTTTCCATGACGGTCATCGAATCGCGCAGAATCTCCCCGGCCCTTGTCAGATGGATCTGCCTGCCCGTCTGCTCAAAGAGCCGGACCCCGTACTGCTGCTCCAGGTATCGGATATGCTGGGAGACGGCGGGCTGCGTGATGCAAAGCTCCTCGGCCGCCTTTGTGTAGTTCATGGTCCTGCAGACGCACAGGAACGTTTCGATCCGGAAATTCATGAATGAGCCTCATTCGATAAAACTTTATGGAACAATTACGATTTATAATTTTTCGTTCTCCATCACTCCCTGTATCATAGGAGGCACGAAATGGTAAAGGAGATACGAAATGAGTCAGGTAAGAAAAAATGTCACAGGTGTACTGGTATGTCTTGCGATCTCGCTGCCGTCGTGGCTGCTCGGTAAAAAGTTCCCGGTCATCGGAGGACCGGTCATCGCAATCCTCATCGGCATGGTCCTTGCGCTGTTCTGGCAGGACAAGGGACGGGCAGAGTCCGGGATCCGCTGGACCTCCAAATATATCCTTCAGGCAGCAGTTGTGTTCCTGGGCTTTGGCATGAATCTCTCGGTGGTGCTTAAGACCGGCAGACAGTCCCTTCCGATCATCGTCTGCACGATCTCCACCTCACTTCTTATCGCCTGGGTGATGCACAAAAAGATGCATATCCCGGGGAACGTCGCGGCCCTTGTGGGTGTCGGCTCCTCCATCTGCGGCGGCTCTGCCATTGCCGCCACTGCGCCGGTGGTCGGTGCGGACGACGAGGAGGTCGCACAGGCCATCTCGATCATCTTTTTCTTTAACGTGCTGGCGGCCGTGTTCTTCCCGATCCTCGGCTGTGCCATCGGGTTTGACACCACAAGCGGGGAGGCATTCGGCATCTTTGCCGGAACCGCCGTCAATGACACCTCGTCCGTGACCTCCTGCGCCTCCACCTGGGACAGCATGTGGAACCTCGGAAGTCAGACCCTCGACAAGGCCGTCACCGTAAAGCTGACAAGGACGCTTGCCATCATCCCGATCACCCTGATCCTTGCGATGATCCGCGCAAAAAACAGCCGGGACAGGAGCCGGGAAGAGGGCTTCAGCTTCAGGAGAGCCTTCCCGATGTTCATCGTCTACTTTGTCCTTGCCTCTGTTGTCACAACCGTTGCCCAGGGGTTCGGCGTCAGTGCGGCCGCGTTCACACCGATGAAGGAACTGTCCAAGTTCATGATCATCATGGCGATGGCCGCCATCGGCCTCAACAGCAACATCGTAAAGCTCGTCCGCTCCGGCGGAAAGCCGATTCTCTTGGGTGCCACCTGCTGGGCCGGGATCACGCTGGTAAGCCTTGTGATGCAGCATGTGATGGGGATCTGGTGAGACGGATCAGTTTTCATCCGGACTCTCGTCCCCGGTCAGAAGAGGCAGGAGCTGGCGGCGGGCCCTGATCCCGAGTTTTCGGTAGATGTGCTGCACGTGCTTTCGAAGCGTCCCCTCGGAGATGGAGAGCTCCCTGGCTACCAGCTCATCTTCCTTTCCGGTAAGCAGAAGCTGCAGGATCTGGCTTTCCCGCGGTGTCAGGTCATGCGCCCGGCACAGCTTGTCGATCCGCTCTCTGGTGATTGCCATGGAGGGGTTCTGCCTCTTCTCCCGCTCCTTCAGAAGGCGGACGAGATGGGACGATAAGAGGTGCATGAAGAAGACATCCTCATCGGAAAACTCGCCCTGCTGCCTGGTGCGGTAGAGGGAGAGGGTGCCGAGAAGCCGTGCCCCGTCAAAGAGGTTCGTCTGCAGGGTGTCATACACGTGGAAGGGCTCATAGCAGACCGTGTAGATCCGTGTCTGCCGGCGCTTTGCGGGAGTCAGCCATTCGCTCTCTCTTGCGACGTTCTCGTGCCCTGCCATGGAGCTCCAGAGCATGTGGTCGTCCTGGGAGATGCGAAGGTAGGCTTCCTCCGCGGGAAGGAAGGATTCCGGAACGCACACGGGATCCGAAAAGACGGGAGCGCCGTTCTGTACGCTTCCGGAGTGGAGAATACTGCCGTAGGCGCAGGAGAGCGCGCGGACAAGACCGTTCAGGAGCATTTCTTCCCTGTCCCGGACCGGTGCACTGTCGTACACGTGATAGATAAGGTCATTCAGAATGATAAGATCGTTCTTTTCCATGAGAAGAGAATACTCTTTTTTGCGTATCCCGGCAAGGGAAAATACGCGGACGCTTCCCTTGTCCCGTTTGCGCTGATCCCGTACCATAGGGACAACAGGAAACGGGCGGCGTGAAAAGCCCGCTGGAAATTTTCAGATCGGATACAAAGGCGTATGCGGCTGACGAAAGTCAGATCCCATGCGCCTTTTTTGCATGCGATCCGGAGTAAAGAACAGAGAGTACAGAGCAAGGAAAGATTCAGGAAAGGAAGGTTTTCATGGCAACGGACAAACAGCAGGTCATCAGCGATCTCGACGAGATCATCGGTCTCATCGGCAAGGACACGAAGGACATCACGAAGGACGAAAAGAAGAAGATGGTCAGCGACACGCTGAACTACTTCGACAACTACGTCTCCCCGGGCTGGCTGAAGTACCGCAAGTCGGTCTCCTCCGATTCCGAGAACGGGGCGGTCCTCGAGTGGTATGACGAGGGTGCCTACATCTACGGTCTCAATGACGAGAAGTTCATCGACTGCCTGGGCGGCTTCGGCATCTATACCTGCGGCCACCGCAATCCCGAGATCATGGAAGTCGTGAGAGCACAGCTCAACCATCAGGCCCTGCACTCTCAGGAGCTGCTGGATCCGCTGCGCGGCTATCTCGCAAAGGCCATGGCGGACATCACCCCCGGTGATCTGCAGCAGTGCTTCTTCACCAACGGCGGTGCTGAGGCCGTTGAGATGGCTCTGAAACTGGCCCGTATCGCAACGGGCGGACGCTGGTACATCTCCACGGTCGGTGCCTTCCACGGCAAGTCCATGGGTGCCATCTCCGTCGGCGGCAAGTCCACCTACCGTGTTCCCTACACCCCGATGGTGCAGCAGGTCCAGCACGTGCAGTACGGCGTTGCCGAGGACATCGAGAAGGCCATCAGGAACCTGCAGGCAGTCGGCGAGCCGGTTGCAGCCGTGATTCTCGAGCCCATCCAGGGCGAGGCCGGCGTCATCATTCCGCCGGATGGATATCTGACTGCTGTAAGAAAGATCTGTGATGAGACGGGCGTTGCCCTGATCTTCGATGAGATTCAGACCGGCATGGGCCGCACGGGCACCATGTGGCGCTGCGAGTACGAGGGCGTAACACCGGATATCATGACCTTCGGCAAGGCCTTCGGCGGCGGAATTCTTCCGATCACCGGTATCATCTGCCGTCCGAAGATGTGGGTTCAGGACCTCATCGACAACCCGTGGCTCTTAGGTTCTCCGACCTTTGGCGGCAACCCGCTCTGCTGCGCGGCAGCACTTGCAACGATCCGGTACATGTTAAAGAACGATATCCCGGGTGTCTGCAAGAAGAAGGGCGAGATTCTGAAGGCAGGTCTGCAGTCTCTTGCCGACAAGTATCCGGACATCATCCAGGAGGTTCGCGGCACGGGCCTCATGCTCGCCGTCGAGTTCCACACGACCGACCTTGGCTACCAGACCTCGAAGGGCCTGTTCGCACGCCGCGTCCTGACCGCAGGTACTCTTGTGAACGCAAAGACGATCCGCTTCGAGCCGACCGCCGTCATCTCCGACCAGGATATGAAGGACGTCATTCAGAGGATGGACGAGGCACTCGCGGATACGAGAGCAGCCATGAAGAAGTGATGAAATACTGCCTGTAACGGTACTGCAATGAGGTATACTCCGAATCGGGTATACCTCATTTTGCTACCGGAGAGGGTCTCCAAGAAAGGAGTTCCCATGTCGATCAATCTGGGACTTGTTGCGATCCTGATCACACTCGGTATCATTGTCGGATCCGTCATCACCAAGCGGTGCTTCGAATTCATGTTCGCGGGCTCCATGGTGGCTGCCGTCTTCCTGTTCAAGAGCGGGTTTCTTGCCGGCTGGGCGCAGTCGCTTCAGGATCAGCTCTCCGAGAACGTCTGGGTGATGCTGGTGTGCCTTTTGTTCGGCGGACTCATCGGACTTCTCACCGACTCGAAGGGGAGTTTCGGTTTCTCGAAGTACATCTCAAAGTTCTGCAACACGCAGCGGAAGACCCTGCTCACCACCTTCGTCATGGGCATCCTGATCTTCGTTGATGACTACCTGAACGTCCTCTCGATCGGCGCCTGCATGAAGAAGATCAGTGACAAGCAGAAGCTCCCCCGGGAGACGCTTGCCTACCTTCTCGACTCCACGGGAGCCCCGGTCTGCGTTCTGCTTCCGTTCTCGACCTGGGCCGTGTTCTATGCGTCCCTCTTCTATGAGCAGGACTCGGTAAAGGCGCTCGGTGCCGGAAGTCCCATCGCATCCTATACGCTTGCGATCCCGTACCTGTTTTATCCCATCATCACGCTCATCATTGTCTTCCTGTTCTGCATGGGGTGGTTCCCGAAACTCGGGCCCATGAAGAAGGCCTATGAGCGGGTGGAAAAGACGGGCATGGTTTACTCCGAGAGATCCCGCAAGTATAACCATGCGGAGCTCGAGGAGGACGAGAGTGAGGGAAACATCTGGAACTTTCTGATTCCGATGGGCGTCCTTGTCGTCTATGCGGTGGTCACGGGAGACATTCTCTCCGCCGTGATCCTTGCCCTCATCGTCTGCTTTGTCCTGTATGTTCCGCGGAAGATCCTGACACTCGATCAGTTCTTTGCGAGCATTATCCGTGGATTTGCGGACATGCTGCCGACCCTGACGCTGCTCCTTACGACCTTCGTCCTGAAGGATCTCTCGGGGCAGATGGGCATGACCGAATACATCATTCAGATCGCGGAGCCCTACCTCTTTGCCGAGGTCTTCCCGGCGGCGGTGTTTGTTCTGGGCGCCCTGCTTGCCTTCACGACAGGTTCCGACTGGGGCATGTCGTCCATCATCACCCCGATCGTGTTTCCTCTGGGGGCAGCGCTTGGTGCAAACCCGATCCTCATCATGGCGGCGGTCATCTCCGGCGGCACGTTCGGAAGCCATGCCTGCTTCTATGCCGACGCAACGCTTCTCGCGTCGCAGTCGTCCGGCATTGACAACATGGAGCATGCGCTCTCGCAGCTGCCCTACGTCATCATCTCGGCCGTGGCCTCCGTTGCCTGCTTTACCATCACGGGCTTTATCCTGTAGGAGGCATATGCCGGCAGGTGGTACAATGGTTCCCGAAGAGGGAAGGAGTACAGCATGGATCACTACGTGGTTACAATACAGCGGCAGTTCGGCAGCATGGGACGGCCGATTGCCAAGCAGATGGCACAGATTCTCGGGATCAACTTCTATGACAGAGACATCGTCGAGGCAGCGGCAAAAAAGCTCGACCTGCCGGTCGATGTCGTAAAGAAGGAAGAGGAGAAGGCAACGCCTCGCCTCGCGTCTCAGGACTTCCTTCGCATGTGCTTCCCGCTGGACGACGGCACAAGTTCGACGCAGGACGATATCTTCATCGCGCAGAAGCGCGTGATCGAGGAGATCGTAAAGAAGGAAGACTGCATCATTGTGGGCCGGTGCTCGGACTTTATCCTGCACGATGACCCGAACGCCATTCACATCTTCATCTACGCTCCGTTCCAGGCGCGCGTCTATCACTGCACGCATGATCTCGGTCTTACCGAGAAAGAGGCAAAGCACATGATCCGCGAGGTCGACAAGGCGCGGCGCTCCTACCACATGCGGTATGCGGGCTATGCCCCGGGAGATCCGAGGTTTAAGCAGCTCCTGATCGACAGCTCGCTCTTTGGCGTAGAAGGGACGGCACAGTATCTTGCGGAGGGCGTCCGGAGGAAGTTCGGAACCTTAAACCAGGAAACGGAAACAAAATAGCGAAGAATCAGACACCCGGGGAAAACCTGCAAGCAGGAATTCCCCGGGTGCTTCTGTCTTGATGAGTTTGAGCTTGTCTGTGTCAGTAATAAATCGGCTGCCTGAGTGCCGCGAAGATGCCGGTCGTAAACAGAATGATCCAGATCACGAGCCAGACGATCAGCCAGCAGAACTGCGAGCGGGCGAAGTTTCTGCGGTTGATGTTCTCGTCGGAGAAACTCCAGACGATCGCAAGGATCAGACCCACCACCGGGATGGCAAACAGGCAGGTATACCCGAAGTATCCCCACATCGAGATCGGGCGGTACTGCTCGGGGCCGTTGAATTCTTCTTTCATGATGTTCCTCCTTTTTTAAGAAAACAATCGTTTCATGGTGTTAGAGTGCTGCAGCCTTCAGCATCACGAGCATCCAGATGTACGCGCAGGTCTTCGGAATCATCAGCATGCCGACCATCGGATGCTTCTTGGCAAAGAGTGTCACCGGGAAGTAGCAGGCAAAGCTGATGATAATGGCGATGCTCATGCGCTCCATGTGATGGCCGTCGGCGTTTCCGGAGAGGGCAAAGAGGATCACGAGGACAAGGCCGGTAATCGCAAAGGGGATGTTCCGAAGAAGCGAGAAAAAGCGGTTCCCCTCGTGGTGGAGCCAGTTGTTCTGCGGAAACAGGCAGACGATGATCCGGAAGAGTGCGCTCGAAAACAGGAGCACCGGAAGGATTGCCGGCACGCCTGCGGAAAGATCCGGAAATTCACAGCGCCAGAACTCGTAGAGCAGAAGATAGAACAGAGTCATCGTAATTGACGAGACAAATAGACCTGCGCCGAGGGCTGCCTCGGTGTGCGCTCCGGTCCCTTTGAGGGCCCGCACAACCCGGGGCACCAGGTGAAAGGCATCGCCAAGTCCCAAAACCAGGGCAAGAGCGCCGCCGATCAGAGAGAGCTCTCCCGCACCGGTGCTCAGGAGATAAATCCCCGTGCCGATCGCAAAGCACAGGTATCCGATATCGAAAATACTTTCCATCAGATCCGGCATGCGAAGCCGGTGTCTGTTCTGCTCCATACAAAATCCCTTCTTCCTGAACGTTTTCCACCGGGTATTGTACTAAACCGCTGACGCGGTAGCTATAGCTCCCGGTAAACTAATTGGAGCCTATCATTCATGCCCGCCTGCAGGTTGTAATGCCTGCCGGTGGACTTTTTCGAATACGTTCTTTTCTCGCAC
>Ga0256406_1004663_pt1 | contig 15406 bp, 14 predicted proteins | sample RumenRJG_03DNA_FD_185986 | JGI IMG/M metagenome (GOLD analysis project Ga0256406, IMG submission 185986) | Bovine rumen microbial communities from Lethbridge, Alberta, Canada - RJG_03 | ecosystem: Host-associated > Mammals > Digestive system > Stomach > Rumen | place: Canada: Alberta | collected... | reverse complement strand
AATGTCATATTACTTTTCTTTGTTATGGTGCAAAGGTAAGGAAACTTTTCTTTCTATCTCTTCCGTTGCGCCAGAATGTTTAGTTAGCCCCCCAATCCACGGACAATATCGGTTGAGCCGAAATTTGTTGTTCTACCTTTGACAAAGCTGGTCACTATTCGCTCAAATGGTAATGGAAAATCATTGACAGGCTTACGCTCCCAGCGGAGCTCTGAGGCTCAACCTGTGGGATAACCTTACGAGCAAGCTCGACGGCTATCCCGCAGATTAATCCTCATCCCTACGGGGCCAAAGCCTGTCCATGACGAAAATCGCTGTCGCGTAAAATTGCACCTATGGGTGCATAAAATAATAGGTGCATCATTCTTCTGCCCAATGCGCTTTGAAGAAACTGATTTGAAGCGATCAGCCATAAATTTTCTGCGCGCAAGCGCTATTTTCCTTTACCTTTTCCATCTGAAAATGGTAGGGCTGTCCACTCAGCACGAATGCTGATTTCAATTTGGAAGATTCAGGTAGCTCTGTGGAAGAATAAGGTTGTTGAAAAATAACGATATTTGGGTACACCATATTGAACACCCTATTTCGGAACTTGAACTGTATTATTACACCCGGCTGCATACAGTCTGATAATCTTTCTTTCTTGACTTTATTCATGGCTTATTACGTCTGCAATAGTTTTATAGAATTTGTGCTGTTATTATTTTTTAACGCAACTATATTGCTAATAGCAAAATTTATATTTATTTTTGCAAACGAAATTAAACCTACGACTACAAACAACATGGAAGGTAAAATAATATGAAGCAAAACACCACATGAGAGAACACTGTCCAATCGGTCAGCCATCGAAAAATTGTATGTAGTGCACCTGTTGTCAGGTCGTACTTCATAGACTATCTGAAATAGTATTCCTTAAACATAAATCATTTATGAAAAGACAACATCTTATCCTGGGAGGGGCATTGTGCGCTCTTCTCATGGCCGCGGGTTGTACTGACAACACCACGACCTCGGAGATTGCCATGAGTTATGCCGACCCAGGGAAACCAGTTAAGTTTACAGATTTTACTCCTAAGTCCGGAGCAGCCGCTACCCGGATTTACATTACCGGTGACAACTTCGGCACCGATCCCGACAAGATTCACGTCACAGTAGGCGGTGTGCCTGCTGCTGTGATAGGCAGCGACGGACAGCGCATCTACGCCATTGTGCAGAAGCGTTCCTACAACGGCGATGTCACCGTTAAGGTGCAAGACCAAAAAGGCGACACCATTCAGAACTTCACCTTCGACAGTCTCTTCCAGTATCAGCCCCGCACGGTGGTCGGTACGCTCTTCCGCAATGTCGACGAGAAGGGCAACGCAGGCTTCCAGGAGGGTGACTACAGCAAGGCTTCGCTCGCTGCGTCCGACTGTCTGCTCTTCGACCCCAAGTACAAGGAAGGCAGTGGTGAGGACCGTCTTCTCTTCTCTTCGAACTATTATGATGGCATTTATCAGATTAATCTAACCCAGAAGAATGTCAAGCGCCTCTTCCCGCGTTCGCAGTATAAATGTCTGCAGTCGTTCACCTTCACTGCCGACGGCGACACGATGCTGCTGCCCGACGACAACGGTCACGGTTCCGACTACACTGCTCCGAACATGTACTATGCCCTTCGTTCTGAGGGCTTCCGCAAGGTGCGTCCTTACAGCTATGCTCAGTGTACCTATGCCGTGGTGTCGATGAAAAACGGCGATAAGTTCTATGGTTCATGGGAACAGGCCACCATCTACCGCATGGGGAATAACAAGGGTCTCATCCCCTTTGTGGATGATCCGGCAGCCGGACAGACCAAGATGTTCTCGCTCTCGCAGGTGACAAGCATCTGGAATGGTCATACGCGAATGATTAAGCATCCCGACGAAAAGTACGTCTATATATGGGTAGTGCAGAACGGATGTATCTTCCGTGCCGACTATGATGCCGAGAAGCATCTCCTCAAAACGCCGGTTCTTGTTTGCGGAAGTCCCGACCAGTCGGGCTTCAAGGAAGGTGTGGGTGGCAATGCCCGTGTCAGTAATCCCTGGTCGGGTTGCTTCGTCCTCAACCCTGACTACGTGAAGCATCCGCGTCCCGATGGTGACAAGTACGACTTCATCTTTAGCGGGTGCTCCAGTAACGACTGCATCTGGCGTGTCACGCCCGACGGAGTCTGCAAGCTGAAGGCTGGTCGCAGTAACCCCAACTCCGACGGAAAGACCTACGGATATGTGGACGGTGACCCGCTCACCGAGGCCCGTTTCGAGCAGCCTAAGGGTATCACCTACGACGAAACTGACGACATGATTTACGTGGGCGACTATGGAAGCCATGCCATTCGCTATATCACAACCGAATAAAGAATCTTACATCATGAAAAGATATTTCCTACTACTCCTGGTCATGGCTGTGTCGTTGTTCACGGCTATGGCGCAGAACGAGAGTGATAATGCCAATATTGTGGAGGTGACGGGTACCGTGACCGATGTGAAGAACGAGCCTCTTGTGGGTGTCACCGTCTCGGTGCGCGACAAGGTGGGCTACAATGCAATCACCGATGTCAACGGACATTATAAGATGAAGGCCCCTCAGTACTCCTACCTCATATTCTCCTACATAGGAATGGAGTCGAAGACTGTGCTGCTGAAAAACCAGAAGGTGGTCAACGTGAAGCTTGAGGAACTCAAGGAGAATGTTGTCGACGAAGTGGTCGTCACCGGTACTGGTGTGCAGAAAAAGATTACCCTCTCCGGAGCTGTCACCACGGTGAACCCCGAGGATCTGCGTACTCCGACCGGAAGTCTCTCCAACTCTTTCGCCGGTGTGGTCCCAGGTGTGTTCGCCCGTCAGGTCACCGGTCAGCCGGGCAAGAACGTGTCTGAATTCTGGATTCGTGGAGTGTCCACCTTTGGTGCCGGTGCCAGTGCACTCGTGCTGGTGGACGGTTTCGAGCGTAACCTCGATGATATCGCTCCTGAGGACATTGAGAGCTTCACCGTGTTGAAGGATGCCTCGGCTACGGCCATCTATGGTTCGCGCGGTGCCAACGGTGTATTGCTCATTAATACTAAGCACGGAAAGATTGGTAAGACGCATGTCAATGTCAAGGGTGAGTACTCTTGGAACACCCGCACGCAAACACCGGAGTTTGTCGATGGCCTTACCTATGCGAGATTGAAAAACGAGGCCTTCGCCACGCGCAGCAAGCAAGTGCCCTATTCGGCCTCCGACCTCTATCTGCTGGAGCATCAGCTCGACCCCGAGATATTCCCGAATGTCGACTGGATGAAACTGTTGCTGCGTAAGGGCGCACCGAGCTATCGCGGTTTTGTAGACTTTAGCGGTGGTGGCGACATGGCACGCTACTTCGTCTCTGTGAGCTATGTCAACGAAGGCGGCATGTACAAGGTAGACAAGGCTATGAAGGACTACGACACCAATGCCAACTATCACCGCTTCAACTACCGTATGAACGTGGACATGAACCTCACGAAGACTACCCTTCTCAAGGTCGGCGTTTCTGGTTCTTTGGAAAAGCAGAACGAGCCGGGTATGTCGAACGACGACATCTGGTACTCCATCATGGGCACCAACCCCATCACCATCCCCGTGAGATATAAGAACGGCCGCTGGGGTGCTTATGGCACAGGCCACGAGACTAATCCCTACGTGATGATTACCCAGACGGGCTACAACGAGACTTGGAAGAACACCGTACAGACCACGGCTAATCTGGAGCAGAACCTGGATTTCGTTACCAAGGGTCTGAAGTTCTACGGACGGTTCGGCTTCGACGTCTACTCCAACAATAGCAACCGACGCATCAAATGGCCTGAGCAGTGGAAGACGGAGCGCTTGCGCTCGGCCACGGGCGAACTCATCTGGACCAAGGTGGCTGACCAAAGTCTGCTGCAGAGCAATCCCACCAGCAGCACTACCCGCAAGGAGTTCATTGAGCTCCAGATGGACTACGACCGCACTTTCGGCGGCCATCAGGTGGGCGGCGTGCTGAAATATTCTCAGGACCAGACCACCAACTCCTGGATTAACTACCGTCATCAGGGCTTGGCCGGACGCTTCACCTACGGCTACAAGTACCGCTACTATGTGGACTTCAACTTCGGTTACAACGGTTCCGAGAACTTTGCCAAAGGCCATCGCTTCGGCTTCTTCCCCGCTGTGTCGGGAGCCTGGAACCTCGGAGAGGAGCCTTTCGTGAAGAAGAATCTGCCTTGGGTAAATATGTTTAAGATTCGCTATTCCTACGGCCGCGTGGGTAACGATAATCTGGGTGACAACCGATTCCCCTTCCGTGCCACCTTCGGTATTTATGATGCTGACGACTATATGTACGGTGACATTGGCCAAAGCCTCTTCTACTATAAGGGACTTTCCTGGACGAAGCTGGCTACGGAGAGCGTCACCTGGGAAGTGGCAAAGAAGCACGACCTCGGTATCGACATGTATCTTTTTAACAACGAGTTCAGTGCCACCATCGACTACTTCAACGAGAAGCGTACCGGCATCTATATGGCCCGTAACTACATCGCTCCTTCTATCGGTCTGAACTACAAGGTGCCCAGTGCCAACGTAGGAGCAGTGAAGAGCTACGGTGTGGACGGCAACTTCTCCATACACCATAAGTTCTCGCAGGTCGACGTTACCCTGCGCGGCAACTTCACGCTCAGCCGCAACAAGGTGCTCGAGTACGATGAGGCTTACAGCCACTATCCTTACAGCCGCAATAGTGGCTACCGTGTGGGGCAGGCCCGCGGTCTGGTGGCTCTCGGACTCTTCAAGGACTACGACGAAATCCGTCATAGCCCCGACCAGACCTCTCTTGGCTCGAAGGAAGACATTGCTCCCGGCGACATCAAGTACAAGGATGTCAACGGCGACGGCAAGATTGACGGCAACGATATCGTGCCTATCGGCGCTACGGTGAAGCCCAATTTCATCTACGGCTTCGGTACCTCTGTGCGGTGGAAGGGCCTGGATTTCAACGTGCTCTTCCAGGGTGCAGGCAAGAGCTCCTTCTTCATCAATGGCTATACCGTCTATCCTTTTGCGGCGGGAGCCTGGGGTAACATCCTCAAAGATGTGGTGGGCAACTACTGGAGCCTCGGCACCAACGAGAATCCCAATGCCAAATACCCGCGCCTGAGCTACGGGGGCAACGGCAACAACTACCGTGCTTCCACCTATTGGCTGCGCGACGGCAAGTACATCCGTCTGAAGAACCTCGAGGTGGGCTACACGCTGCCTAAGCGCTGGACCACTGTGATGCACATCAACAGTGCCCGCTTCTACTTCATGGGAACCAACCTGCTGACCTTCGCTCCCTTCGACCTTTGGGACCCCGAACTCGGTAGTTCCACGGGTCAGGAGTACCCGCTCTCGCGCACGTTCACCTTCGGACTCACCGTGAGCATATAATTCAACACGAAGTTAATCTATAAATGAATCGAACAATGAAAATACTGAAGAATATCTTCGCTGTCGCCTTAGCCACGGGCGTGGGACTGGCTTCCGTGTCCTGTTCCGACTATCTCGACACACAGAAATACTTCAAAGATGAGCAGTCGCTGGAGAAGATCTTCAACGACAAGGAATTCACGATGCAGTTTCTCACCTTTGCCTACAGCCGTCTGCAAGGCGACAACATTGAAATCGGACACTCTAATCTCTGTCCTACCAACTTCTGCGACGACATGACGTTCAACGAGGGTGGCAACGGCGATCGCTATCGTAAGTTCAAGCTCGGTGAGATTGGCTACGGCTATTCCTACCAGGACTATTACAAGAATTGTTGGGACTGGTCGTACACCGGTATCCGGCAGGCCTCCATCTTCATCAACAATGTGCACTCCACGGAGCTTCTGACTGAGGAGGAGGCCACCGATCTCAAGGGGCAGGCACGCTTCCTGAGAGCTTACTTCTACTGGATGCTCTTCCGCAAGTTCGGCCCCGTGCCCATGATGCCTCTCGATGGTGCCGACTACACCAAGAGCTATGACGAGCTGAGCTATCCGCGCGCTACTACCGATTCGCTGGTCAACTTCGTGGCCACCGAGATGGCACAGGCCGCCCGTGAGTTGCCCGACCGCCGCGACAACCTCAACATCGCGCGTCCCACCAAGCGGGCCGCCCTGGCTGTGCGTGCCAAGATTCTCACCTATGCCGCCTCACCGCTCTACAATGGTAATACTGAGTTTGCCGACTTCACCGACAAGCAGGGGCATCAGCTCATCCCGCAGACCTACGATAACCGTAAGTGGGCAGTGGCTGCCGCTGCCTGCCGTGACCTCATTGAATACGCTGACCGCACCGGCCTCGTGGGCCTCCACACCGTCTCCATCAAGAAGACGGGCGGCGATGAAGCCTATCCCAAGACCGTGGTGCCGCCCTACAATGCCAAATATTCCGACCAGCCTTTCCCCAACGGATGGGCCGACATCGACCCCTATGAGTCCTATCGTTCCGAGTTCAACGGTGAGCTCTATGCCGTGGAGAACAACGAATTGCTCTTCACGCGTGGAAAGAATATGGACGACAAGGATTTGAAAACTGAGTACGGTGTGCCCAACCTCGTGCTCCATCAGCTGCCTGTGAGCTTAGGCGGATGGAACATCCACGGCATGACGTGGAAGCAGATGGCAGCCTACGATATGGCCGACGGCACAAGCTTCGACTACACCAAGATAAAGGAGAAGTATGGTGATGCCAACGTTTACACCACCAAGAACAATGGCAAACTGCATCCTTACGACCATCTGGCTAACAACGGTGTGTGGATGGGATATGCCAACCGCGAGCCCCGCTTCTACGCCAGCTGCGCCTACAGTGGTTTCGTCTGGAACAACAGCAACTGCACGGAAAATGCCTATCGCAACCTGCAGGTGTTCTACTACCGCGGTACCGACAATGGCCGTTCGAACGGTTCTGAGCGTTGGGTGAACACGGGTATCGGCGTTGCCAAGTATTTGCATCCACGCGACGGAAACCGTGGTACCAACTCCAGCATCATCGAAAAGGTGGAGCCTACTCTGCGCTATGCCGACATCCTGCTGCTTTATGCAGAGGCTCTGAACAACGTAGAGGGCAGCTACGACATTCCTTCCTACGACGGTACCACCACCTACACCGTCACCCGCGATGTGGAGGAAATGCGGCGCGGCGTGAAGCCTGTGAGGATGCGTGCCGGCGTGCCCGACTATGAGGACGACGTCTATGCTGACAAGGACAAGTTCTTCAAGGCCATCGTCCATGAGCGTCAGATTGAGCTCTTTGCTGAGAACAACCGCTACTACGACGTGCGCCGCTGGAAGATTGCACCCGAGGTGGAGTCAGCACAGATTTATGGCTGCAACACGCTGATGACGGAGCAGCAGCGCGACCTCTTCTATCAGCCCGTGCGCGTACCGAAGCTGCAGACCTCCTTCTCGCGCCGCCAGTACTTCTGGCCCATTAGCTACGAGGAGCTGAAGCGCAACAAGAACATGACTCAGGCCCCCGGATGGCTTGACTACGATTAAACCGCATTGCTTTTATTTACTGAAATATAATTGACTGACAATATGAAAAAGATAACCTATCTGGCCTTGGCCTTGCTCACCTGCCTGGGCTTCACATCCTGCAACGATGAATGGAGCGACGAGCTCTATGAGCAGATGGTTTCCTTCAAGTCGCAGGTCGGCTCCAATGGTGTCTACGATGTCTACATGCGTTATCATGCCGACGGCTCTGCCCGCTACGAGCTTCCCGTCATCGTGAGTGGTTCGAAGCAGAACAGCCACGACATCACGGTGAACATCGGTGTCGACAACGATACGCTGGCCATCCTTAATAAGGTGAAGTTCGCTGTCAACCGCGAGGACCTCTGGTACAAGCAGCTGCCCGAGCAGTTCTACAATCTCGACACCACCACCTGCACGATACCAGCAGGGCAGGACGTGGCTCTCTTCCCCGTGAAATTCAATATGAAGGGCATCGACCTCAGCGACGAGTGGGTGCTGCCTCTCACCATTGAGCCCTCGCCCAACTACAAGCTCAACACGCGCAAGGGGTGGTACAAGGCGCTCATGCATGTGAAGCTTTTCAACGACTTCTCGGGTACTTACAGCACCAACACCCTCAACACCTACATCGATGACGGTCAGGAGAAGGACCCTGCCACGGAGAGCTCCCGCGAGGCTAAGGTCATCAACGACAGCACCATCTTCATGTATGCAGGAACCATCTGGGACGAGGATGTCAATCGCAAGGCTTACGAGGTGGCTATCCGTATTCTTCCCGGCACTAAGGATGAGGACGGAGCTATCACGGGACCCGTTGAGGTGTGGCTGCGCCATCCTAACGATAAAGTGGACTTCAAGGTCACGGGCTCCTGTACCTATTATTATAAGAATCAGCCCCACGAGACGAAGCCCAACATTGAGCGCCGTCAGATGACCATCTATCTGGACTATAAGTTCACCGACTACACGACAGACCCCTCCAATCCGTTGCGCTATCACGTGAAGGGCAACATGAGTATGGAGCGCCTCTACAACCTGCTCATACCGGATACCGACCAGGCCATTCTCTGGTAACCGCACTTTACCGGAAGCAGGTATTCAGCTTAATGCTATTTCAAAGGAAGGAGACCGTCCGCGGCCTCCTTTCTTTCTATCCGGCTCTTTTTGTGTCTGAAATCTGTTGTTCAATTGTGTGTTCATTTGTCTAACAATTGTTGTCCAATTGTCTAACAATTGTTGTCCATTTGTCTGACAATTGTTGTCCAATTGTCTAACATATGTTTGACCAATTGCCAGGTGGTCGTTTGCCCAATCTTCAGCATTATGAAAGCCTTCGTTTGTGCTATGGAAAACGTTTCTATAGAAGGCTGTGCTGAGTGCATTCTTCTAACAAACAGAGGCTTCCACTTGTACGAACTCTTAAAAAAAGCAAAGAATTTGTCTTAAATTTTGTAAGAGCCGATTATTTGCCTAAATTTGTTTTCAATATGGGAGTACTCTACATTGTGCCTACACCAGTGGGGAATATGGAGGACATGACAATGCGTGCCATCCGAATTCTCAAGGAAGCCGACCTTGTGTTAGCTGAGGACACTCGTACGTCGGGTATTCTGCTTCAGCATTTCGACATTCATAATCATCTCGTGGCCCACCATAAGTTCAACGAGCATGGAACGTCGGCAGGCATTGTGGAGCGTCTCAAAGCCGGGCAGACGATAGCCTTGGTGAGTGATGCAGGTACGCCGGGTATCAGCGATCCCGGTTTCTTCCTGGCTCGCGAGGCCGCCAAGGCGGGCATCACCGTTGAGACCCTCCCCGGACCCACGGCGTGCATTCCGGCCTTGGTCGATTCAGGCTTGCCCTGTGACCGTTTCTGTTTCGAAGGCTTCCTTCCGCAGAAGAAAGGTCGTCAGACACGCATTGATCAGCTTCGCTCGGAGACGCGCACGATGGTGTTCTATGAGTCGCCCTACCGCGTGGTGAAGCTCCTCACCCAGCTGGCTGATGCTTTCGGAGGCGACCGTCAGGCCAGTGTGAGCCGCGAAATTTCCAAGTTGCACGAGGAGACCCTCCGGGGTACTCTCAGTGAGCTTGTGGCCCACTTCAACGAGACAGCACCCCGGGGAGAGTTCGTGGTTGTCGTGGCCGGATGCGACCGTCAGGGACGAAAGGACCCAAAGGCTGCCGGAGAGGAAGATGATGAGCCCGGAAAGGTAAAGTTGAACCGTAAATAAAATATCAAGACACAGCGTATGAAGAATGTATGGTTGCCATTGTTTGGTCTGCTTCTTCTCACCTTTGCAGGCTGCAGGCAGGAGAAGAAGGCGGCTCAGGTCGAGGCGATAGAACAGAACGACTCTCTGAGCAGAATCATAGAGCAGAAAGACAACGAAATCAATGATATGATGGGAACCCTCAACGAAATTCAAGAGGGCTTCCGCGAAATTAATGAGGCTGAGAACCGCGTGACCCTTGCAAAGGACGGCGAGGGAGCCAGCAAGTCGCAGCAAATAAGGGAGAACATCCAGTTTATCTCGAGTACGATGAAGCGCAACCGCGAGCTCATAGCCAAGTTGCGACAGCAGCTGAGGCAGAGCAGTCTGCGAGGAGACCAGTTACGGCAGACCATAGAGAACCTTGTCAAGCAGCTCAACGACAAGGACCAGCAACTACAGGAGCTGCGCGCACAGCTCGATGCCAAGGACATACATATCTCTGAACTCGACGAGGCCATCGACAACCTCAATACCAATGTGGCCGACCTGAATAAGGACAATGCGCGCAAGACGGAGACCATCTCCACACAGGACATGCAGCTCAACACGGCCTGGTATGTCTTCGGAACCAAGAAGGAGCTGAAGGCGCAGCGCATCATCGAGGGCAACAAGGTGATGCAGGGCAACTTCAATAAGAGTTATTTCACGAAGATCGACATCCGTGTTGACAAGACCATCCCTCTGTATTCCAAGTCGGTCAAGGTGCTCACGCTGCATCCGTCGAGCAGCTATACGCTCCAGCAGGACGCTTCGAAGCAGTACGTGCTCCACATCACCAACCCGCAGATATTCTGGTCCACGAGCAAGTACCTTGTTATTATGGTGAAGTAGAAGCGTGTCCGCCTGCTACCTGCGGTCGCGGAAGAACGCTTGCATGAGCGCTTTGCACTCATCAGCCAATACACCCTCGCTCACTTTGCAGCGGGGGTGCAGCATGTTGGGGCTGAAGAGACGGTAGCCTCGCTTCGTGTCGGGTGCGCCAAAGACGATGCGGCTCACCTGGGCCCAGCCCAAGGCACCGGCACACATCGGGCAGGGCTCCACGGTGACATAAAGGGTGCAGTCGTCTAAATATTTTCCGCCTAAAGCTTCGGCTGCTGCCGTGATAGCCTGCATCTCGGCATGGGCAGTAACGTCGTGAAGCGTCTCCGTGAGATTGTGGGCGCGGGCAATGACGTGCCCTTTGCACACCACGACGGCACCTACTGGTATCTCTCCTGCGGACGCGGCTGCCTGAGCTTCGGCCAAAGCCATCCGCATGTAGCGCTTGTCAGTCTCGGTCTGATTGTCGTTTCCTGTCATTTTCGTAAGGTTTTGATTGCAAAATTACAGCTTTCTTTTTGACACATCAAGGAAAAGTAGTACTTTTGCAATAATCATCCAGTACTTATGGCTGCTCACAACGACTTGGGACAATGGGGCGAGGACTTTGCTGCCGATTATCTTCGGACGAAAGGCTATGAGATAAGGGAACGCGACTGGCATTCGGGCCGTCGTGACCTCGACATCATTGCCCTGACCCCCGATAAGGCGACCCTTGTCTTTGTGGAAGTGAAGACGCGCATGCCCGGTGAGCCCACCGCTCCCGAGGATGCCATCAACCGCAGTAAGGTGAGGAACCTCGGACTGGCTGCCAATGCCTACGTGAAGTCCTACGGTGTGACCGAGGAGTTGCGCTTCGACATCATCACCGTCGTGGGCTCGTCACCGGCTGATGCAAAGCTTGTGCACGAAGAGGATGCTTTCAACCCACTGCTCGTCTACTGAACACCTATCCGACTATGAAGAAGAAAATCATCCGTCTCAAGGAAACGACGTCGACCAACGACTATATCCGCACCTGTGACTTGTCCGACCGTTACGACCTGCTTGTGGTCAGTGCCGACTACCAGACGGCGGGCCGCGGACAGGGCACCAATACCTGGGAGAGCGAGCCCGGAAAGAATCTGCTTTTCTCCATGCTGACCCATCCCACGTCTGTTCCTCTGGGCCGGCAGTTCCTGCTCTCTATGGCAGAGGCGCTGGCTTTGAAGGAGGCGCTCGACAGTTTCGTCGAGGGCTTCGAGGTGAAATGGCCGAATGACATCTATTGGAAGGACTCTAAGGTGAGCGGCACCCTCATAGAGACGCGTCTCTCGGGTGGGCATATCCAGGATTGTATCTTCGGCACCGGTATTGATGTCAACCAATGGGAGTTCCGCAGCGGTGCGCCCAATCCGCTTTCGCTCTGTTCCATCATTGGGCGTGAGGTGAAGACCGACAAGGTGCTAAAGCGGGTGGTGGAGGCCTTTGAAAAATACTACGGACTACTTATGGAAGGCGATTATACTGATATTGCTGCCCTCTATCATGAGTCGCTCTACCGTCGCCACGGTTTCTTCCCCTATGAGGATAAGGAAGGGCGCTTTGAGGCCGCTGTCGTAGAGGTGGAGGACGACGGTCATCTTGTGCTGCGCGACCGCGACGACAGGTTCCGCACCTACGGATTCAAGGAAGTCAATTTCATTCTCCCCCAAGGGCTGTAGCTCAGGGAGTGTCACATTTATTATTACAGCTATGTCAAGATTCAATCGCATCTTATTGAAACTGTCGGGTGAGAGCCTGATGGGCAAACAGAACTATGGCATCGATGCCGACCGGCTGGCCGACTATGCGCGCCAGATTAAAGAAGTCCACGACGCGGGTGTGCAGATAGGTATCGTTATCGGCGGAGGCAACATCTTTCGCGGACTCAGCGGTAGCCAGAAGGGCTTCGACCGCGTGAAAGGCGACCAGATGGGTATGTGCGCTACGGTTATCAACTCGCTTGCACTGAGCTCTGCCCTCGGGGCCATCGGCGTGAAGACTCGGGTGATGACGGCTATCCGCATGGAACCCATCGGCGAGTTCTACAACAAGTGGAAGGCCATCGAATATCTTGAGGCAGGTTATGTCTGCATCTTCTCAGCCGGTACGGGCTGTCCCTATTTCACCACCGACACAGGGTCTTCGTTGCGCGGTATTGAGATTGAGGCCGACGTGATGCTGAAGGGTACGCGTGTGGATGGTGTCTATACTGCTGACCCGGAAAAGGATCCCACAGCGAAGAAGTTCCACGACCTCACCTATGAGGAGGTGCTTGAGCGCGGGCTCAAGGTGATGGACCTCACGGCCATCTGCATGTGTAAGGAGAACAAACTACCTATCTACGTGTTCAATATGGATGTAGTGGGCAATCTGAAGAAAGTCATTGACGGCGAGGAGATCGGTACGTTGGTGCATTGCTGACAAACGGTTGAAAGCTTTCTGTCTAATTACGATTCAGCCCCAGCTTGGAGAAGTCCAAGCTGGGGCTGAATCTTTGTGTGGGATTCCAATGTGAGGAGGCCGGCCTACTCATTGGGCGCCGGCTGAGAGGCATGTTGACTATTTCTCTTCAGTATATTCTACGTATTCGCCTTCGTCCTTAGGGAATATCTTTTTCTGCTTGGTGCTGGAGGGTGCCTGGTCGACCACCCCTTCGCGGTTGCCGTAGGTCTTCGACCGCGTTCTTGGCTGATTGTCCTCGCCATTGACTTGCTTCTGGAATTCGTCTACGCCCCGGCGCACTTGTCTGATAACGCGCATAATGAACGACAGTACGACTACCAGGCCGATGGCGAAGATGAGGAATATAAACTTGAATATCATAATGAGCTACGGTTGTTTGTCGATAGTTTCTTTGCCTTGAGCTTCAGCACATCATCACCCACGGAGATGAAGAAATAGAGGGCTATGACCACCCACCATCCACGCAGGATACCGAACAGGACAAGATTGATGACAGTGAGAACGGCAAAGATATATTTGATTTCATTACCCTTCCACCTCCAGTGCTTGAACTTCAGCGCGAACATGGGAAGCTCGCAGACAAGCAGAATGCTGCTGGCCAGTATGAGCACCAACATGATGGGCAACGCCCAATGACCTGTTGTCAGCACGGCGGGAGAGGCAACGATGAGCGAGCCCCAGAAAAGCGCGTTGGCTGGCGTGGGGAGCCCTATGAAGGAGGTTGTCTGCCGCACGTCAATGTTGAATTTAGCGAGACGCAGGGCTGAGAATGCAGCCATGATGAAGGCAAAGTAAGGCACGTAGGGGCGCAGGCTCTCTAAGGCTGCGGGGTAGTCGATTACTCCGAGATGATAGAAGAGTATGGCCGAGGGAGCCACTCCGAAAGTAATGTCGTCGGCCAGAGAGTCGAGTTCCTTGCCAATGGGTGAGGAAACTTTCAGCAGGCGGGCCGTCATACCGTCGAAGAAATCAAAGACGGCACCGATGATAATCCACGTCAGTGCGACTGTAGGGTCGCCTATTAGGGCGTACCTCACCGCAATGCAACCTGAGAGCAGATTGCAGCAGGTTACGGTGTTCGGGATGTTTTGCTTGATCATTTCCTCTTTCCTCCTATTTCAATTTAGCGAGCAGCGTCAGGTCGCCGGTGGTCTTTTGTCCCACCTTCACGAATACTTCAGTGCCTAACGGCAGAAATACATCCACGCGCGACCCGAACTTGATGAAGCCTAAGTGCTCGTCGATGTAGCAGACTTCTTCTTCCTTGGCGTAGGTGATGATGCGACGGGCCACGGCACCTGCAATCTGTCGGCAAAGCACGTCGGTACCTTCGGGGGTCGTTATCATCACGTCGGCCCTCTCATTCTCCTCGCTTGCCTTGGGCAGCCATGCCTTGTGATAGTTGCCGTTCTGATGGTGGACAAACTTCACCTTCCCGTCTACGGGGAACCAGTTGGCATGGACATTGAACAGACTCATGAAGATGCTTATCATGAGGCGGCGGTCGTGGAAGTAGTGGTCTTCATCGACCTCCTCAATGACAACGACCTTTCCGTCAGCGGGAGCCACTACGAGTTTGGTCGTGTCGTCCTTGCCGAAACTGCGGCGCGGACAACGGTAGAAGTTCAGTACTATGCCGTAGACAGTGCCGAAAACGACGATGAAAAGCCAAAAGGGAATCTTCGTGTCGAAGCTTCTCCACAACAGTAGTGCAATAGCTCCAATGACGATAAACCCATAGATTAGGGTGTCCGTACCTTCACGGTGTATGCGGATTCTCTTTATTTTTTTCATCTTATTGTCGTTCTTTCCAAATTGTTTTGTTACTTTTTGCAAAGTTAAATCTTTTTCGTTGACTGACAAAAAAAATACTTTTAATCTTTTGTAATATCAAGATATTGCCGTACCTTTACCACTCATTTGAGATTAAACGAAGGCGCATGGAAGATTTCGTTCATTTACATGTACACACACATTATTCTATTTTAGACGGTCAGTCGAAGGTTAGTCACCTTGTCGACAAGGCCGTTGCCAATGGTATGCGGGGCATGGCCATCACCGACCACGGCGTGATGTATGGCATCAAGGAGTTCTCCGACTATTGTGCAAAAGTCAACAAGAAACTCAAGGCTGAAGGCAAGGAACCCTTCAAGCCCATCTTCGGATGCGAGATGTATGTGGCCCGTCACCGTATGCAGGACAAGGTGAAGGAGCATGGCGACAACAGTGGCTATCACCTCATTGTCCTGGCGAAGAACTATCATGGTTACAAGAACCTCA
>Ga0256406_1004662_pt1 | contig 15416 bp, 9 predicted proteins | sample RumenRJG_03DNA_FD_185986 | JGI IMG/M metagenome (GOLD analysis project Ga0256406, IMG submission 185986) | Bovine rumen microbial communities from Lethbridge, Alberta, Canada - RJG_03 | ecosystem: Host-associated > Mammals > Digestive system > Stomach > Rumen | place: Canada: Alberta | collected... | reverse complement strand
ACCATCTCTACCGTTGACGAGGATATCAAGACAATGATTAATGCTTAAGCAATGTTGAACGATGAATGATGAGTGACTTCATCATTCATCGTTTATCATTGAGTTAATTCTTCATTCAACATTCAACAATAAATTGTGTTATGGCAACGTTTGAAAAAGGAAAGGTTTTCGAGCCCAAGGCTTTGGTAGACTATGCTGAGGGCAGTGTGGTCAGTCGTGAGTTGGAGCACAACGAGGCCGGGAGTATCACCGTGTTCTCGTTCGACAAGGGGCAGGGGCTGAGTGAGCATCAGGCACCCTTTGACGCCCTTATCCAGGTTATCGACGGTGAGATGACGTTTGTGCTGGAGGGAGAGACCCTTCATCTTCATACAGGCGAGGCGTTGGTGATTCCGGCCGGAGCCCGTCATGCTGTCAAGGCCGAAAAAAGCTTCAAGATGATCATCACCATGATTAAAGGATAAGCAAATGAAGTATGTCAACGACACCGTCCGTCGGCAGGACCGACTGATGGACGAAGCCAGAGCTCTTCAATTGTTACGTGAGAGTGAGTATGGTGTGCTGTCGATGCAGGATGTCGACGGTGCGGGGTATGGTGTACCACTGAACTATGTGTGGGACGGTGACCACTCCATCTACATCCATTGTGCTCCGGAGGGGCATAAGCTGCAAGCTTTGGAGCGTCATCCTCAAGTGTCGTTTTGCATCATTGGCCGTGTGCATCTGTTGCCACGCAACTTCACCACAGAGTATGAGAGCGTCATACTTCGTGGTGAGGCTCATATACATCTTTCAAAAGAAGAGATGATGCGGGCATTGCATCTGTTGGTAGACAAGCTCTCGCCCGAGTTTAAAGAAATAGGGTATAAGTATAGTGAGAAGTCTTTCCACCGTGTGAACATCATCCGCGTGGATTTTACAACGTTTAGTGGCAAGTGCAAGCATGTCGCCAAAGCTGATTAGGCAGAAGAAAAATTCTACATAGAAAGTAAGGCACCCTAACTAGGGTGCCTTACGCATTTTTATAAAAGAAAGTTACTACTCCCAGTTGATGCCGGGCTTGTCACTCTCTGAGGAGAAGTCGAAGAAGTGGTTGCCTTTGGCATCGACAGAGCCGCTGTTGATGGGATTATCCTTGCCGACTGTTACGTTCAGCGTGTTTGGGTCGCTTGCAGCCATCATACTCTCGCTGCTGATGGTCCTGATATTCATGGAAGGCTTACTATAATTCTTTTTCATCTTTGTTGTTATCTGATTACTTTGTGACCGTTAATGATATAAATGCCGTGACGGCTCATGTCTTTGACCTGACGCCCGTCGAGGGTATAGATTTTACCGTCATTGATGGTGCGCTTGCCGTTGATAGTACCGATGTTTGTTATGACACCCCTGAAGCTAATCTTCGCAGCTGCAGAGACACCGGTGAGATAAGCTCTGAAAGCAGGAATATTGGCTGTTGACAGCACTTGGCGCAGTTGGACATTATTGATGTCTTTGGCATCTTGCAGGGCGTATTCGCTGCCGGTACCGGTCTGGGCTTTATAGGTGCCGATGAACTGGACGCCGCTTCCATTTAGCGTTGCCGATGCAGGCTGTGCCATATTAAGGTCGCCCGCACCTTCCACTGTCAGCGTGATATCTGCATTGGTGCTGTTGTGCACGAGATGGGGCACGGCTGCGGAGAGAATATTGGCATTCTTATTGAAGATGACATTGTTCTGTGTGGAGTTGGTGTCAAAGTCGTAGACGGTGAGACCAGCAGGGATATTGTTGACAACGGCAGGAACCATTGTCGAGACCAGCGCTCCGGCAGGGATGACACGTGTGTAGCTGTAGCCTTTGGAGCCGGTACTGATGAAGAAGTTGCTGTAGATGTCATGTCCATCTACAAACTCCAGCTTCTTGATGGGGTAGATGTAGGTTTCCTGGTAGACGAGATTCTTGGTGCCCGTGAGCTGGTCAGCCTGGGCGGAAGTAATGACATCGCCTTCCTTAGATCCGGATACTTTGATAATGGTATTGGGATTCTTCGTGGTGATGGTCGTTATATCACTGGCAAGGGAGGCTTTCGAGATGTCGAGGGCCGTGACGTCAAGGGCCTTAACCTGTGAAAGTTCGTCATTGGTTACATTGCCGGTGACCATTGTCCAGCCGTTTGTGCCTTCGGTGATAGTGAGCGGTTTTACGACTTCCTTGTTGGAGAAATACACGTTTTTGAGAATGATACCATCTGTGGTTTTCTTGTTTTCGGCTGTTTTGCCGCGTAATTTCAGGTAGGTGGTATTCTTCACGCCACTGAACTCATCGAGTGAGATGTCCAGGCTGTTCCATTTTCCACCCTCCACATTCCTATATGATTCTGTGCTGGTGGCCCCTTCCAAGGAGATATTCATCGTGCCATTCTGCAGGGGGAACACATCGACGTGGATACTTTTATACTGAGCGATGGTACTGCCCGTGGCAGATCCCATCAGCGTTCCCCAGTTTGTGGCGAGTCGTCCGTTGTTACCCTCGGTGAAAGTGAAGTCGCTTTGTGTGGAGCCCCAGTCCCAGCCGGCATCAGAGATGTTTTTTACGTCATCACCATTGTACCATACGTTGTCGCCCTTTACTGTAGCCGGTGCCGGTGTCGTCTCGTTGTCATAGACGAAGACTCGTGCCGTTGCTGTTCTGCCAGGCAGCTCTGATGGTGCAGCAGTGATAGTAACCCATCCCGCTTTCAGTCCTGTGAACTTTCCGTCCTCTACCTTGCCAGCGCCTTCCGGTGCGATGGTGTAGGTGACAGTGCCTAAGTTGACGTCAGCATCGCTCTCGTCCTTGGCAGTGATCGTAAGGGCTGTGCTCCCGTTCTTGGCAATGACGATGTTGGCGGCATTCATTGTGAAAGTCTTCAGCGCAGCAGCAATGCGCTCTACTGACATAGCCTGTGCATGTCCAGGCTGTTCCATGCTACTGCTGGTTTTTGCCCCAGCACCTGTAAAAAGAAGTGCTAAGGCAACAGATAGATAAAGTTTTCTCATTGATATTGGTTTTGTGAAGATAATTTACTTTTGTGATTTCATTCACAGGCATCATAGGTGTTGCCTATGGTGCCGATGAAGAATGTTATCTGATGACGACCTTCCGCGTCTGGGTGCCCGTCTTAATGATGTACACACCCGGTGCCTTAGCCGTTGTCACGCGCTGGCCTCCCAGGGTGTAGATGCCTGCGGGGGCAGAACCTTTGGCAGAGTCTGTGATGACGTTGCTGATGCCAGTAGAGGTGTTGACCTTCTTGCTGCGCCAGAAGAAGATATTGTCTATTTCCACCTCCGTTCCTTGCTTGCTGCCAGCGTCAATGCATATCAGGTTGCTCTTCAGACCATACTGCTGTCCGTTCCAGAGATTGGTGTTTATCTTTTTCAGTGCGGCAACGGGGATATCGAAGTTGTACCATTCGCCATCACGTTGCATATCGCCTAAGCGTGGATATATTTCTTTGTTGTTATTGGTGTATCCCGTAGCGCCTATGGTGAAGTGGGCCTGTCCGACGGTGAGATGATAGTCGGCATTACCCGTACTCTTCATGGCGAAATGCAGATAGGTAGAGTCGTCAATCTGACTGAGGTCGTAGCCCTTGTCGCTGATGATTCCCATCCCCGACCATCCTTTGTCGGTAACGACGGCTTTTGTCCATCCTTCCTCATAACCGAAGGAGTTGGTGCCTTCCGCCTTCCCGGCTTCGTAGGTGTTCTCCCAATAATAGAGATGAGTGTCATTGTCGTTGATGGCGAAGTCTGCCACGATGTTGTCTTCGCCCATGGCGTTGCGCTCTGCTGCTCCTGCGGTGACAGGCCAGAAACGCTTGTCGGAGAAGTCGAAAGTACTCTTTCCCTGCGCATCGAGGCTCTTTGTGGTATAGTAGCCAAGGGCAGGCTCTGCTGGCTCTGCCTCTGTGGGCTGATAGAAGAAGATGTTGTCTACGGAGAAGGCGCTGCCGCTGTAATAGACGGGCATGGTGTTGATACAGATGTCGTAGTCTGTATAGGCGTTGATGCCGCCTTTCTCAGGAGCATTGCTCCACAGCTTGCCGTAGTTCTTGAGTACTGTCACAGGGATGTCGAAGCTGTACCATTCGCCGTCGCGTGGGAAGTCGGCAAAGAGCGGAGCGTTGCTGTAGCGTCCCAAGGAGATGGCAGCATCGCCGTCGGAAGAGCCGAACTTCACCGTTACGGGGATATGGCCGACGGCAGCGTCGCTGCGAACGGAGAAGTGTACATAATAGCTGTCATCAATCTTTGAGAGGTCCTTCGCCGTCACCGTGTTACCCTGCCCGCTGATAGAAGCATAGCCCATGCCGTTCCAGTTGGAGCCAATGGTGGAGGCATAAGCACTGAAACCGCCATAAGGCTTGTTGCCGAAGGAGTTGGGCGTGTCGAGAACCGGAGAAGCCGTGAAGGTTTGCGGGTCTCCCCAGATAAAGAAGTTGTTCTTGGCAGCCTGCTCCGTGAGGTCGTTATCCTTGCTGACAATAGAATTGTCGTAGGTGCCACCGGCAGTGAGATGCTCCCACATATCCTGGCTGAGAACCAGGGGAGTGACATTCTTGGCTTTGGAGAAGTCGAAGACTGCATTACCGTCTTCATCAAGGCTCTTGTAGCCGTAAGTGCCGAGGTCGCCGGTATTGTCGGTATAGGTCGGCACTTTCTTCGTCTTGCTCTTATAGAAGAAGATGTTGTCGAAGTCGAGTTCAGCACCTTCGTTGCCGCCACTGAGGAATGCTATGACATTGCCCTCATAGCTCTTTGCCGTTGTGCCGAAGAGATTGGTGGCCATCTGATGAAGTACTTTGACAGGAATATCGAAATAGTACCACTGTCCGTCGCGTGGGAAGTCGCCGAGGCTCACTGCCGTGCCATCGCTCTGTCCGATGCGGAACTTGGCATCGCCCACTTGAATCGTGTGGGAGGTGTGCATCCCGGGGTCGTCAGCTTTCATGGCAAAGTGGAGCCAGTAGCTGTCGTCAATCATGCTTAGGTCTTTACCGTTGCCTGCAGACGAGGCGAATCCCAGACCAGACCACCCCACTGTGGTCACAGCATAGCGGTTGTAGCCCTCGTCCCAACCAAAGGAGTTCTTGCGGTCAGTGGTGCCGTCGGGAACGAAGGTGTTGTCCCATATATAGAGGAAGTTCTTGTTGTTATCGACATTATAGTCTGCCTTCATGGCGTTGTTGCTCAGCAGGTGTCCCGTAACGCCCTGCGAGGTGCTGATAAGTACAGCGTCTTCGACATCACTGAGGTCGAAGGGCGACGCTCCCTTCTCATCAAGGGCCTGGGAGGCAAATCCGCTCAGCACGGTAGTAGAGTCGGTGTTGTGTTCCGGCTCCGGCTCGTCGGGGATATTGGTTTGCTTATTGCCTTCGTCATCGATATAGGTATACTGGGCGTCGTTGTCCTCATCAGACTGGTAGACGCGGACCCAGTCGACAAACATCTTCGCTTCGTCACCATTGTTTGGCAGGGCTGTGATGAGGGCGGGGTCGTAAATGCCGGAATAGGTACCACCCACGGCGAGGTTGAAGAGAAAGAAGAAAGGCTTTTGGAAATACATTCCGGCTGCCTTGGCATTATCCTCATAGGCGACATCGTAGGAGAAGTATTTGGCTTGTCGCTTCTTGGCAGCTGTCCAGCCTTGCAGGTCATAGTACATCTCTATGTGTCCATTGTCCCAGACGACAGTGAAGACATGATAGTCGTCGTTCTCTACAGCATTGTCGACGGGGGCAGTGAAGTCCTGCGAGGCATACTGGTGGTTCTCGTTGGAGGCGTCGGTACCCCAGTGCAAGGTCCCGGCGAAGTACCTGTCTTGCATGCCGTTGTCAATGCCACTCTTATGCCCCATCTCGATGATGTCCATCTCGCCACACCGCGGCCATCCATATCGGTCGATGTCATTGCCCATCATCCAGTAGGCAGGCCAGAGACCGTCTTTGGTCTTTGGCATCTTGATACGTGCCTGGATGATGCCATGCTTGAAGGCTGCTTTGCCTTTACTGATGACGCGTCCAGAGGTGAAACTCTTACCGGAGAAGTTCTCACGACGAGCCGTAAGAATGAGGTTGCCGTCGGCTTGGGCGACATTCTCCTTGCGATAATATTGTAGTTCCTGGTTGCCACCGCCGTTGCCGTTGACTTCTATGGTCCAGTTGTTTTCGTTGAGCGCAGTACCGTTGAACTCGTCGCTCCATACCTTATGGTAGCCTGTGGGAGGGGTATCTATCTGCCCCATCATGGTCAAAGGGAGACCAAGGACGAGGAGGGTAGAGAAGATGCGTTTTTTCTTCATATTCTAAGTTTTAGCGAATGATTTTCTTTCCGTTGTGGATATAGACGCCCTTGGTGGGTTGCGCCACCTTGACGCCCTGAAGGGTGTAATAGCTGTCATCACAAGACTTCTGGGTTTTGATGTCCTTGATGCTGGTACTGGTCTTCTTATAGAAGAAGACACCGTCTATGCTCACGGCAGATCCAAGTTTTGTGATGTTATAGGAATAGACTGTCTTCCCCGGCTCTGGCCCAGATTTTGTCATCGTGCTTGTTGTCGGCTTATCGAAGGAGAAGACAAAGCTGTTAGCGATGGGTTTCGACCAGTCGTAGGTGAATCCGAAATCACCATTCTCATCGATGAGGTCTTTGATGGGGATATCGATATAATACCAGTTGCCGTCGTTAGTGATATTGCCCACACCCACGAAGTCACCGTTGCTCTTGCCTTTATTGATGCCTACTTCCAAGTCGAAGTGGTTCTGCTTGGTGCCGGTATCGCCTATCTTGAATTGATATTTTGATGACGCTGATCCAAAGTCGCAGATACCAAGGTGGATGTAGTAGCTGTCGTCTATCATGCTGAGGTCGTAGGCCTTGTCCACCTTTCCAAAATATCCCGTACCCCAAGCCCATTGTGGAGTGATGCTGAGCATCTCACTGTCGCCATAGGAATTCTTTGCGTCGGGACGTTCAACATTGACGAGTGTCAGATCTTTTTTATCCCAGTCGGTAACCCAATAAAAAAACTGGTTGTCTTTCTGCTCAGGATCGAGATTCTGATTGCTTTTTATCTTGCTGCCCATGGCTTGTATTTGTGATTGGGGCGCATACAGGACGACATAGTCCGTGCCGCTGTTCCAGTCGAAACCGGAGGCCGGAGCTTTTGTGATGTAGCCGTCAGCCATGGCGGAACCTGCTGAAAGGAGTCCAGTGATGAGAATCAGGTTCTTCCGGAGAAGTTGCTTGAGATAAAGTTCTGTCATATTCGTGTTTATTAATTGGTTTTGTCGGTTGCAAAATTAGGGCAGCTTCCTCTTCCAGACAAGTCGATATAGTCAGAAAGTGGATGAACTCGCTAAATATGAAAAGGTAAGTTATTGTAATTCAATATGTTATTTTGTAACCTACAGATAGAAAAAGTGGATGCGACAAAAGTTATCAGCGCACTGGATATTTCTCGTGGGCCGATATGCTCATAATTGGTTAGAGAGGTCCATAATTCAAGGAAAATATTGTGCCGCCCAACAGAACACAAGCAGCATAGCAGACTTTCAAAACGCTATGGACTATCTTTCGACCGCAGGATTTTATGCCCAAGGGGCAATTTTACGCGTTAGCGATTTTCGTCATGGACAGGCTTGACACCAAAGGTGTGGGGCTAAAGCTATGGGGTAGGCGGCGAGCTTGCTCGCAAGACTATCCCATAGCTTTAGACCCATTGCTCCTTGGGGAGCATAAGCATGACCATGATTTTCTTTTCTTTTTTCCGTTTGAAAATGCCAAAGCGATAATGGCAGTATAAAGATTTATATTTCCTCTCACTATGATTCCACGGAAAATATCCAGTGCGCCAAGTTATCTCCGCACCACCTTCACAGCACGTAGCTGATTGTTGGCTGTGCGAACGGTCTTAATGGTGATGCCCCGGGTAGGTGCGGCTATCCTACGTCCGGTAAGGTCGTAGTAGCGCGTTTCTATCGGATAGCTGTCGTTTTCAACGCTGTTGACCGCTGTTGTTTTGTCGAACTTCATGTACGAGAGCAGGAAAGTATTATTCCCGGCGTTGTAGACCTGCAGTTGATGCTCACCGGCAGCGAGCGAAAGGGTAGTGCCGATGTCTCCCCAGCCATTCGCTGAAATAGGAATATTGGAGCTTACTTTCTTTCCGTCGACATATATCCAAGGTTTGGAGTTGGCTTCCCATTTTCCATGCAGTAAGAGCGTGTAGCTGCCACTTCCTGAAACTGTTATCTGATATTGAGTCCAGGAAGCAGCCTGCAGTTCTACCTGCAGGGGGATATCGCTGCCTTCCTCCGTATTGGGCCTTGGTCTGACAATGGCGTTGTCCATAGAGGAATCGACATAATCTTTGGCGAGGATGGTCTCGTCGGTGGCATAATACCTGTTCCTGTCAAAGGTGGACATGTAGACATAGACTTTGCCGAGCTCAGAGAGTTCACTGCCTGCAGCATTGGCCGCGAACATATTGTTGTATGGATAGCTGGTGGCGCTCTGTCGAGGGTTTGCCATAAACCAGGCGTAGCCTTCCACCAGGTCGCTTTGCTCGAGTTTCTGTATCTTCTGCGTCATCTGGTCTATCTGGTTTTCCAACGTCGACGTGTATCCGTCTTTGTTGCCCTCCCAGGCACAGAACTCGGTAAGGAGCATCGGTTTCTTGCCGTAGGTGTCGAAATATTTTTTGATGTGGGGATATTTACCGTAGACATCGGTTTTGGACGGGTCGTAGAGATCTTTGTAGAAATATTCTGTCACAAACCATGTCTGCGCACTGTACCAGTTCATATAGCAGTGGAGTGCCAGCGCGTCAATTCTCGCGGTCGGATACGCCTCCAGAAAGGCGTCGAGCCATTCATAGGGCGACCAGGTACGTCCGCCGACCTTTTCTCTGGAGAAGTTGAGGGCTGGCGCCACGAGTTTGAGGTTGAAGTCTTTGGCTATCTGCTCCAATAGTGGCCATGCCTTGGCGGCATCGGTGGGTGTCATATTGGCTTGCGAGGAGAAGTTGGGCTCGTTGAAGCCTAAGAGATAACGCGTATTGGGATGGGTTTTCAGCCATGAGCGCAGGCGTGAGGCATCGAAGCCGGCATTCCAGCACTGTGGTACGAAGACGATGCCGTCATCCGCCTTATAGGCGTCTAAATCCTTATCAGCGCTGACACCCCAGTTGTAGACCCACGACACACCCGCTTGCAGTCGAGAAGCGTCAACAGCGGTAAGGGGGCGTACTTTCTCATCCCAACCCACACCCCTCTTGGCACTCTTTTGTTGTGCAAAGAGGGAGAGGGGAATGAGAAATCCTGAAAACAAACTTAATATTGAAAACCCAATCTTATTTTTTATCATCATGTTTAGTTTTTGGCTTGGTAGCTTTTGTTCTGACGGCAAAATTATATCTGTTTTGTCGTTCTGGCAAGACGATATAGTCAGAAGGTGGAAGAAAAATGGGCTTTTCGCTTTATAATATATTGAAAAACAGAATGCTATGGAAATTAGGTCTGCTCAAAATAGTGGACGAAGTATGCTCTTCGCATTGTCAATAATCAGCGGGCGTATTGTTCCAAGGGTGGATGTACTAAACTTCATCTGTGTCCTTGCTTATTTTCTCACCGTTGGCCATGTCTCCTCGCGTTGCGTGGTAATTCATTGGCTGTTTTGGGGTTAAGCGATTTTGTCTGATTTCTAAGACTGTCTTTACATCCACTTTTTCTTTATCGGCTCCTTTGTCGGAAAAGACATCTGTCGGTATTTCTTTAACTTTGCACTAGACATATTTTTAAGTAACATGATATGTGAAAACTAAATACATCAACTTTTATGAGGCAAATTTTTTCAAAGTTTTTCTTCCTCGCCCTTGCTGCGAGCGTGCCTGTGTGTACTCATGCACAAAATGTTGTGCAAGTGGGCAAAGGCAGTTATGCGGCCTACACTCCTTTTTATAAATGTAAGACCGACGAGCATGGTGGCGACCAGAGCCGAATCATGCAGACCCGCAAGCTGTATGTCCATGAGCGCAAAGGCGAAAGTATCCCCACCAATGACTGGTGGACAAATCTTATCACCGAGCAGTACAGTGGTCATCTGTGGAGCTATCCTCAGTTTATCCAAGCTCAGAACGATGGGCTCGACATCCAGTGGCCAAGCTATTGGATAGACAATGGTACCGAGATGAAAAGTCGGAGCGTGCTGAAAGTGATCGGCGATGACTTCCATCCTGTGGATGCCGTTGCGGAGAGCTGGCACGACTGGGACGTAGAGTTCTCCATGGCAGATGGTAATAAGAAGATGAATGTCACCATGGCTCATGGCATGCCATTCACATGGATGGAGATAGAGAATTTCTCCCCTGTTATTCAGGCTGGCAATGCTGTCTTTATGGAAGCCCATGGACAGGAGATGAGTGGTACAGTCGCTACCAACCGCTTCATTGTGAAAAGCGGTGATGATCTCTATGGCGTCTATCTGCCCGATAAGTCCGAGGTGAGCGTGAACCGTGGCAAGGTGGAGATTTCTGAATTGGCAGACCGTCGGTTTGTCGTCGTGGCGCTGCTGCAAGACGTCTCACAATTGAGCACCTTTGCCGACTACGCCTATCGTGTGCCCCGAGAGACCACCGTAGACTGGTCGTACAATGGCATGGGAAAGGTGAAGACCGTGTGGCATGTCAGAGCCGAGGATCTGCGCACGGGCAGTGAGGCCAAAGACGTGATGCAAGGATTCCTGCCCCATCACTATCGCAACGGTGCCACGGCAGCGTTTTCTTTTGCTGATGTTGCTTACCGTACTCCGCATGGCATGCTGAAGATGGCTACCGGCAATGACTTTGAAGTAGACTACGACTTCCACGGCATGCTGCCATGGTATGCGGCTCCCACCGATACCCAGCGTGTGAAGAATCCGTTCCTCAAAGACCGCATGTTGCAGATGATTCAGACCTATGCGTCGACAGCCGGCTTCGGTGCTGATACTTACTGGGGTGGAAAAAGCCTCACTCAGATGGCCCTTAACATGATGTTTGCACGTGAGATGGGCAACGAGGCGCTCTTCCGGGCCTGCCACGACAAGCTCAAGGATGCCTTGGTCAACTGGCTGACGTATACCCCGGGTGAGGACGCGTATTTCTTTGCGCGATATGACCGTTGGGGCGGTCTTGTAGGCTACAACACGAGCTATGACAGCGACACCTTCAATGACCACCATTTCCATTATGGCTATTTCACGCTTGCCGGTGCCCTGCTTGCTATGGTCGATGACGATTTCCGTGACAACTATGGTGAGATGCTCAAACTCGTAGCCAAGGATTATGCCAACTGGGACCGTAGCGACCATCGGTTCCCGCTCTTCCGCACCTTCGATCCCTGGGCCGGTCATTCCTTTGCCGGCGGCATGGGTGACGGCAATGGCAATGGACAGGAGTCGAGTTCTGAGGCCATGCAGGGATGGGGAGGTGTCTATCTCCTCGGTGTGGCGCTCGGCGATGACGCCATGCGTGACGCCGGACTCTTTGGATGGGTGAGCGAGGCGCGCGGAACGGCTGAATACTGGTTCGACCGGCACGGAGAAAAGATAGACGCTGCCACGTTCCATCAAGGTAACGACGAGAATTATAATATTGACTATACGAAATTCACCGATGAGAAAGGAGTGCCGCATCCCTATAACAGCAATCTCACCTGTCATGGCGTTGGCTATTGGACTTATTTCGGCTATAACTCCATCTTCATGCAGGGTATACAATGGATGCCAATCTCGCCAGCTCTGGACTATCTGTCAGAGGACAAGGACTTTGCGGCCTGGGACTACGATAAGATGTATCAGTCGATGAGCTTTGGAGGATGGGATAAAGCCTCAGCGACAAAAGATGGATTCCTTGGCAACTCTGGGGGTTGGGGAAATGTAGCTTTATCCTACCTTCAGCGCAGCAATCCTGACTCGGCGGCAGCCCTCTTCGACTGGCTCTGGAACCAAGACTACGACAACGAGGCCAAGACCGTCAACACCAACGGAATTACGTATTTCGTCACTCACTCCCATCTTTCCTACGGCGATTTGGACTGGCAGAGCTATGCCTCGATTCCCACGGCCCGCGTTTATAGGAAACCAGATGGCACCTATGTCTTTATGGCGTATAATCCCAAGGATGAAGACCAGGATGTCGACTTCTATGTCAACGGCCAGAAAGTCTATACGCTAAATGCTAAGGCACGGCAACTCACCGTGTCGGGACATACATCTAACGCGCTGACCGATATTATTCAGACGGGCAGCGAAGAGCCGGACCCACGTGAGGAACTCAGCATGGTCAATATCGCCCTGCATCGGCCTGCCACATGCAGCAGCTATGAGAATGCGGGGACAACGGTAGACCATCTTACCGATGGCGACCAGTCCACACGTTGGGGCAGTAAGCACGACGATGGTGAGTACGTCACGGTAGACCTCGGCGAGGAAGCCAAACTGTACAAGCTGCGCTTGCACTGGGAAGCAGCCTACGCCAGCCAGTACAAGATACAGCTCAGCAATGACGGCAAAAACTTTGTCGATAGCAAGACCGTCAATAGCGATGGCGGATACGATGATATTCTGATGGACGGAGCTTCCGCGCGCTATGTCCGCATCTTGGGAGTCAAGCGTGCCACCACTTATGGCATCTCGCTCTATGAGTTGGAAGCTTACGGCCGGCTGGCATCCATGACCGACGATGATATTCAAGGTGTTCAGATTACTGCTAATACCGACTTTCTTCAGCAGGGACGCGGTGCCCAGCTCACAGCGAAAGCCTATACGTTTGGCGGACAATGGGCAGACATCAATCCACAATGGTCTTCCGCTGATGGCACCATTACCAGTGACGGCGTCTTCACACCATCCATATATGGTACTGCCAACGTTGCGGCCATTTTAAAGGACAAGAATATCACAGCCTCGAAACAATTCCCCGTGGAAGAGGCTATCCGGCTGAAGACGCTCTCCGCCAAGGCTCCTCGTACCGAGATCGTCACCAATGAGAAGTTGCCGATAACATTTAGTGCAACGGACCAGTTCGGGTGTCCGACTGAGATAGAAGGAGTAAAGGTGAGCGTGAAAGGCTCGGGCGCTTACGACGAGTCAACAGCTACGTTCTCTTCAGCAGCCACCGGCATCGACAGCCTCTTCTTCAGTAAAGACAAACTCTGCGATACATTGGTCATCGCTGTAAAGAACTTCTCCGACATCAACCTTGCTTATGGCAAGCCGACGTCAGCATCCAGTGCTGAGAACGATGGACTGACAGCTTCTTGTGCTACCGATGGCAACATGTCCACCCGCTGGGGTAGCGCCTGGAATGGTCTCACTGATGCCGATGCTGACAACCAGCAGATTACAGTAGACCTTCAGAAAACTTACCACATCAATAAGGTGCAGCTCTATTGGCAGACAGCCCGCGCAAAGACCTATTTGCTGCAGACTTCTTTGGACGGTAAGGAGTGGAACACCATACGTGAGGTGACGCTCGATGGCAACACCGACCCATTGGAAGATGTACAGACTTTTGCTGACACACCGGCACGCTATGTGCGCATACAGGGAGAGACGCGCAACTTAGGTTATGGCTATTCTCTCTATGAGTTGCAGGTGTATGGCACCGGTGAGGTCGATACGCATGTCAACGGCATACGGATGGCACCAGCTGTCAAGTCGGGCATCTTCACGCTCAGTGGGAAGCAAGTCAGTAAGCCGACAGCATCAGGCGTGTATATTGTCAATGGAAAAGTTACTGTGGTTCGTTAGCACCTCCATTACCTCGACAGAAGTGTCGAGGTAATGGTTCATGGTCTCGACGTCATGGGACAGCCAGATACGCTCGAAGTCCTTAAACTCGTGGACGAGGCGACTGGCATATTTGTTCTCTTGCCATTCCTCCGTCTTTCCGTTGACACACAGTGTCACCTTTTCTACGGCATTGGGCGCAGAAGGGATTGTCAAAGTTCCCTTCTCGCCCTGTACCGTGATACCGGAGGGACTTGCCGAGTCTTTGGCGCTGATGCAGACAGCCATGGCAGTGGGGTATTGCATGATGAGGATGCCGGAAGTGTCGACGCCGTTGAAGCCGCGGTTGGCATAGTATTGGCACTTCATAGGTTTGCCAAACAGTCCTACTACGGCATTGAGGTTGTAGATGCCGAGGTCGTTGAGTGCTCCTCCACCAAGTTTGGGATTGAAGGCGGGAGCCACATCGCCGCTGAGGTATCTGTTGTATCGGCTGGAGTATTGGGAAAAGTTGGCTTGGATGATACGTATCGTACCAATACGTGGCAGCAATTCTTTGGCAAGTTGGAAGTTGGGCAGATGTAGTGTAGTAATGGCCTCGAAGAGCCAGAGGTGTCGCTCGCGGGCTATGGCAGCTAAAGTCCGTGCTTCTTCAACAGTTGTTGTAAACGGTTTCTCCACGATGACGTTACGCCCAGCCATCAGAGCCTGATGGGCGTAGCTAAAGTGAGCGGTGTTGACAATACCTAAATATACGAAGTCGGCATCGTCATTGTGGAGCAGTTCGTCATAGTCGGTATAGACCTTGGGGATATTGTACTTCCGTGCCATCTCCTCAGCTTTTTCCCTGTTGCTATGAGCGCAGACAGCTGTTATCTCTATCTCCGGGGCTTCACTTCTTAAAGCATTAGCCACGTCATTGGCAATCATGCCAGTTCCTACAATACAAAGCTTCATAACATTGTTGTTTATAAATATCTTAAGTTTTACACCCTCTAATAGAATGCTTAAAATAACAGTTCCTCAATAATTATAGGTTTTGTAATGTCTGAATATCGGAACCAATCACGTAAAGAGCAGCTGTTATAGCCGCAAAATTAAACAAATCTGTTCCACATGTGTACTTTCTTTTCCTATACTTTGCAAAGATATGCATTTTGCTTGGATTGAGCAACAAATTGAATGAGATAATACTTTCATGCCATTAAATAATTCCGTACTTAACTTCGTTAAACATCCAAACTCCGACAGTCATTTATCTCTTCCGTCAATGCTATGCCTGCGGAATGGCCTAAAAATCTGATGACTGTTGAAAAAGGTGGAGCTATTCTTGGAAATTCCATTCTAAAGAACTATTTTTGCAAAGTAGTATATTCAAAACATACATTTTATGAATTTTAGCGATAGAAAAAAGGAATTAGGCCGCTTGGAAGCCTATACAATTCCTTAAAATTTTATCTTTTACACAAATTCCTATAATTATTTTTCTATGTTCCCAATTGCTACGCCCTATATATAAATGGGAATAAATACACGCTCCTTTTTAGTCGTATTGATACAGTCTTCCTGAGATATGCCGTGGAAATCTGTGGCTTATGCCATCGATATCCGCGGCATTTG
>Ga0256406_1004661_pt1 | contig 15418 bp, 16 predicted proteins | sample RumenRJG_03DNA_FD_185986 | JGI IMG/M metagenome (GOLD analysis project Ga0256406, IMG submission 185986) | Bovine rumen microbial communities from Lethbridge, Alberta, Canada - RJG_03 | ecosystem: Host-associated > Mammals > Digestive system > Stomach > Rumen | place: Canada: Alberta | collected... | reverse complement strand
CCTCCTTGGTATTATGTTGATTTTGGTCGATTTTCATTATACCTAAGAGATGAGCACTTGGCTCTTTTTAATTTTTCAATTTACACCATTATACAGACGTAACCAGGACAGCCTTGAGAGCAATCTGCAATTCATAGCTGAAGCTCTTGGTGGGACAGGAGCATCACGAGATGTGATTAGAGACTATTTTATTAATGGGTTTTATGCAGATCATTGCTCAACATGTGCTACATCTTCTTCAGGGAAAAGGCCGTATTATTGGCTCTTCGACAGTGGTAAAAAGAACGGCTTCAAGTGCCTGATCTACATGCACAGGTATCAGCCAGACACCATCGCTCGCATCCGCACGGACTATGTCCATGAGCAGCAGTCCCGGTATCGCACGGCAATCGCTGATCTGGAAAGCCGGGTGGCCAATGCTGGAACCGGCGAGCGTGTGAAACTGACAAAACGGCTCGACAGTATTAAGGCACAGGCAGAGGAACTTCGAACATATGAAGAAAAAATCCACCATTTGGCCGATCAGATGATCCGGATCGATCTGGATGATGGCGTAAAGGTGAACTATGCAAAGTTCCAGGATGTACTCGCAAAAATCAAGTAAGGAGGTGGCGGCATGGCCGGTATGGATTTGAATACAGTGCGGAAGGATTTGGCACGACGCTTTGCTGCGCCGCTGCCGGAATTCTACAAGCGCCGGATCATTTTCTGGTACGACGAGGATCGGGAGTTTGAGGATCAGTTGGATGATATGATGCTAGACGGTGTGAAGGTCGCCCGGCTCACCGGCAGCAATACCTTTGCTGTGAAAAAGCTCCTCTGTGAGGATGATACAGTTTCCAACTACCTTGTGTATGATCCGCGTTCCTTCTTAAAGGATGATGAAAACTGGCTTATCAACGTGCAGCTGTACAGTGAAGAGTTCCGGGCTGATCTGAATTCCATCTGGATGGATGAGATGGGCCTTCCGGCAACTCCGATCATCCGGAATCAGGTGAAGAATTACCGAAAATTCTTCCGGGCCAAGGATCGCCGGGATGCGGTAAAGAAGCTGAACAGTAATATCTCCACAGCGGCGCAGATGCATCTGGCTGTGATGGCCGCACTCTGCGGGAATGACGATATCCAGCCGAGTCACATCATCCGTTCTGTGATCCATGCCGGACTGGATCTGGATTCCAACAGCATCTACCAGAGCTTTCTGACTTATGGTGCAGAGAAGCCATTCTGGGTGATGGTGGCGCAGGCGTCCGGTTACAATGAGGGTGACGATGTAAGCCTTGGCAGGCTTGCAATTCACATGCTGCTGACAGCGGCCACAAGAACGATGCATCTGGATCATCTGGCTGGGTTGGATGCCTTCATCTCCACACCGCATCAGGCATGGTGCTATGACTTTGTTTCCGAATGGCTGCACAGCGAAGACAACCGGCAGCTCTATGAGGTTGCCCGGTATGTGGAGGAAGAAGCCCGTCTGTCACGGCGGTTTTCACAGCTGGCTGTAGAGGATTTAGTTGACACAGAGGTCTTCCCGTGCATCAACGAGTGTATTCTGACAAGCCTTATGAAGGAAATCAGTGACCACATCATTCAGGTCGACACCATTAAGGCAACCGTGGAAAAACGCAGGACAATGGTCTGGTACGACAACGTATCCAGCTATTATGAAGGCCTCCTTCAGGTGGCCAATATGCAGTCGTTCTTCTTAGAGCATTCGGCGGGTTTCCATACAGTGGAACCGCATAAGATCTGGAAAGAATACACAACGGATTATTATCAGATGGACACCTATTATAGGCTGTTCCACCTGTGTTTCCAGAAGGCACTGAAGAGATCCAACTCCCTGCTGGATGACCTGTTTAAGCATGTCACGGAAAAAGTCGAAGGCCTGTACACACACTGGTTCCTCGGACAACTGGGCCAGAACTGGTCGGATGCTGCTGCGGAGGATCTGGAGAAATATGGCCGCATTCTGGAAGTGCCGCAGCAGGAAGACTTCTACCGTCAGAAGGTGGCAACCAATGACAACAGAGTCTTTGTCATCATTTCAGATGCTTTCAGGTATGAAGTAGCGGCAGAGCTTTCGGAGCAGCTGCGCCGAGAGACTCAGTGCACGGTTACACTGAACAGCGCTGAGGCGATCTTTCCGACAGTTACAAAGTTCGGTATGGCAGCCCTGCTGCCGCATAAGAAGCTGGAGGTAACTGAGCGAAGCAATGGAGACCTGGCTATTCTTGCGGATGGACAGTCTACGGATGCAGGATATCGTGACAAGGTGTTGAAAGCGGCAAATGAGGCCAGTGTTGCCCTGAAATATGACAATATCATCGGTATGAAGCGTGCCGAGCGGTCTGCTCTGGTGAAAGGAATGGAGGTCGTTTATATCTACCACGACAAGGTAGATGAGGCCAGCCATACCTCCGACAGTGCGGTCTTCCCGGCCTGCGATGATGCAATTGCAGAGATCAAGAATCTGGTGCGAATTATCGTGAACGAGTTCGGCGGCACCAATATCCTCATCACAGCGGATCACGGTTTCCTCTATACCTACAGTCCGCTGACCGAAGATGGCAAGGTGGATAAGACTACTCCGAGTGATCAGGATGTTGAGATCGACCGCAGGTATCTCATTACCCGAGCTGGAACCAAGCCGGACTACCTGCTGCCAGTGAAGTTCGGGGGTGAGGAATCTGATTATGAGGCATGGGCACCGCGTGAGAATGTCCGCATCAAGAAGAAGGGTGGCGGCTTGAACTTTGTGCATGGCGGTATCAGCCTGCAGGAGATGGTTGTGCCGGTAGTTGAGTACCAATACCTGCGTTCTTCTACTAAAGCTTACCAGCGTAACAAGGATAAGATCGACACTAAGCCGGTGACCGTGAGTTTGCTTTCGGCTGGCCGGAAGATCAGCAACATGATCTTTTCTTTAAACTTCTATCAGAAAGAAGCAGTCGGCGGCAATCGTGAGGCGGCAACCTATCTGCTGTACTTCACAGATGCCAGCGGCCAGAAGATCAGTGATATACAGAAAATCATCGCAGACAAGACCAGTGAAAATGCGCAGGATCGCACATTCCGCTGCAGTTTCAATCTGCGGTCTCAGAAATACAGCAATCTGGACAGCTATTATCTCATCATTGCGGATGAGACTGGATTACAGATGCCGATCCGAGAGGAATTCCAGATTGATATTGCCTTTGCGGTGGATGAATTCAACTTCTTCTAAAAAGGCTTGATCGGGGGAGGAACAGACAATGGATGAATTCAAAGCGGGTGAAAGCTCCCGTGAGGTCATCAAGGACAAGCTGCGTGAACATTTCGACGGGAAGATTGTCCGGAAAGATCTGACAAAGAAGATTAAGGAAGGCGCAAACGTGCCTGTGTATGTCCTTGAGTTTCTGCTGGGACAGTACTGCAGTTCCGATGACGACGAGATCATCGCTAAAGGCGTGGAGAATGTGAAGCGGATTCTCGCGGATAATTTCGTGCGCCCTGATGAAGCCCAGAAGATCCTGTCTGTACTCCGTTCCCGTGGCAGCTATACCGTCATTGACAAAATTACAGTCAATCTGAATATCCAGCGGAATATTTATATGGCGGAGTTCTCCAACCTCGGCTTGAAGAATATCCCTATTGCCGATGAGTATCCGGAGAAGTTTGACCGGCTGCTCTGCGGTGGCATCTGGTGCATCCTGCAGCTGGACTATGAGTATGTCGAGGAAGATAAGAAAAACGGGAATCCAATTCAGATTAGAAAGCTCACTCCGATCCAAATGCCCCATGTGGACATCAATGAGCTGAAGCAGGGCCGGAAGGCATTCACCAAGGAAGAATGGATGGATGTCATGCTGCGCTCCATCGGCATGGAGCCGGATATGCTGAATGAACGTGAGAAGTGGCTCCTGCTGGCACGTATGATTCCGCTGGTGGAGAACAACTTCAATCTCTGCGAGCTCGGCCCGAGAAGCACCGGCAAAAGCCATCTGTATAAGGAGATATCTCCGAACAGTATCCTTGTTTCCGGCGGGCAAACGACAGTGGCTAACCTGTTCTACAACATGGCCCGGAAGACGGTCGGTCTTGTCGGCCTGTGGGACTGCGTGGCCTTCGACGAAGTCGCCGGGATTAACTTCAAAGACAAAGACGGCATTCAGATCATGAAGGACTATATGGCATCTGGCTCATTTGCCCGTGGCAAGGAGGAAAAAGCCGCCAGTGCCTCGATGGTCTTCGTCGGCAATATCAACCAGAGTGTGGATGTGCTCCTGAAGACATCGAGCCTCTTTGATCCCTTCCCGCCGGAAATGGGAACCGATACAGCCTTCCTTGATCGTATGCATTGCTACATACCCGGATGGGAAATCCCAAAGTTCCGTCCTGAGCATTTTACTGATGACTACGGATTCATTACGGACTACCTTGCAGAGTTTATTCGGGAGTTGCGGAAGGAGCAGTACGGCGATGCACTGGATCACTACTTCCGGCTCGGTAAAAACCTGAATCAGCGCGACACCATTGCCGTCCGCAAGATGGTCGGTGGTTTCATCAAGCTGCTGTATCCGGATGGAGAATATACAAAAGAACAGCTGGAGGAAATCCTGCAGCTGTCATTGGAGATGCGTCGCCGTGTCAAGGAGCAGCTCAAGAAGCTGGGCGGCATGGAATTTTATGACGTGAACTTCTCTTATATCGATAACGAGACCTTCGATGAACACTATGTTTCTGTCCCGGAACAGGGCGGCGGCAAGCTGATCCCGGAGGGCATGTGCAATCCCGGCCAGGTATATACGGTCAGTCAGGGTAAGTCCGGCATGATCGGTGTCTTTCGTCTGGAAAGCCAAATGCTGCCCGGCAACGGAAAATTTGAGCGGACGGGCATTGGCAGCGACCGGGACGCAAAGGAATCCTCGAATACGGCTTTTAGTTTCCTGAAAGCAAATGGCAATAGGATCAGCGGTTCCATCAGCACAACCACGAAGGATTACATCATCAACTATCAGGATCTGCAAGGCATCGGCATGACTGGAAAATTGGCACTGCCGACATTAATCGCTCTGTGCTCCATATCCCTTGGCAAGCCGGTGCTGAGTTCTTTGGCAGTGCTGGGTGAGATTAGTATCAGCGGTACCCTGATCAAAGTGGACGAGCTTGCCAATTCCCTGCAGGTATGCCTCGACAGCGGAGCTAAGAAAGTGCTAATCCCGGCGACATCGATGGTTGATTTCGCAACGGTACCGCCGGATCTGATGTCGGCATTCCAGTTGATCCCGTACCAGAGTGCGGAAGATGCAGTATTTAAAGCGCTGGGCGTGGAATAAAGGAGGACGGCAAAGATGGCACAGTTTGATGTTTACAGCACGGCAGTTGAGAATATCATCAGCTGGATTAAATCCGGCGAAGTGGCAATCCCGGAAATCCAGAGGCCTTTTGTGTGGGATGGTACAAAGGTCAGGGATCTGCTGGACTCCTTATATAAAGGCTTTCCTGTAGGCTACATCATTGTCTGGAAGAATCCGGACGTAAAACTGAAGGACGGTAGTATCTCCAGCGGTAAGAAGATCCTGATCGACGGTCAGCAGCGCGTGACTGCTCTTCAGGCTGCCATTGCCGGACTGGAGGTAACCGACGCCAACTACAAAAAGAAACGCATTCGTATCGCCTTCAATCCCCAGACAGAGGAATTTGAAGTATGCAATCCAGCCATAGAGAAGGATGTGAAGTGGATTCCGGACGTCTCCACAGTGTTTGAAGCAGGCTTTAAGCAGTATAAGTTTATCAAAGAGTACTGCAAGGCGAATGGGCTGGAGGATGGCGAGGATGATATTGAACCGACCATCAGTAAGCTGCAGTCTATTCAGGGCATCAGCCTTGGTGTGATTGAGCTTTCACAGGCTCTGAGCATTGATGATGTGACGGACATCTTTATTCGCATCAACTCACAAGGTGTAGTCTTGTCCCAAGCAGACTTTGCCATGTCCAAGATATCTTCCGATGATAAATATGGTGGCAGCGTCATCAGGAAGATGATCGACTACTTCTGCCATTTCATGCAGCGGCCCTCGGACTATGAGGCAATCATCGGTAATGATTCTGAATTTGCCAAGTCAGATGCTCTGAACAAGATCAAGTGGGTCGTGAACGAGCAGGAAGATATCTATATACCGACGTACACGGACGTCCTCCGTGTGTCTTTTACCCATAAGTTCAAGAGAGGCAAAATCGCAGATCTGGTCAGTCTGTTGTCCGGACGTAATTTCGAGACCAGAGAGAATCTGGAAAGCATCGCTCAGGAATCCTTCCAACAGCTACGCGAGGGCGTAGAGGCGTTTGTCAGTGAGACTAATTTCAAACGCTATCTGATGATCGTCCGGTCAACCGGCATCATTGATTCCTCTCTGGTGCGATCCCAGAACGTACTGAATTTTGGCTATATCCTGTATTTGTCTCTGAAGGACATGAAGGTTGAAGCAGCGGTGATTGAGACACTGGTAAGAAAGTGGATCGTACTTTCTATCCTTACAGGTCGCTATTCCGGTTCCGCAGAATCCGCCATCGATTATGATATCAAGCGTTTCACAGAGCAAGACCCGGTGAAGTTCCTGCAGACTACGGAAGCCGGTGAATTGTCTGATGCCTTCTGGAATACCGTGCTTGTACAGAGGCTGGACACCTCTGTTTCCAGCAGCCCGTACTTCCTCACCTTCCTTATGGCACAGGTGAAGAAAGGTGCGCGGGGATTCCTGTCCAGCCAGATCGATGTCCAGTCCCTGATTGAACAGCGCGGCGACATCCACCATATCTTCCCGAAGAAATATCTGCAGAAGAACGGTGTCAATAATCGTAAGGACTATAACCAGATCGCCAACTATGTCTATACCCAGTCCGAGATCAACATCAAGATCAAGGATGCTGCTCCTTGCGAGTACATGGAAAACATGAAGAAGCAGGTCGCCGGTGAAGGTGTCGGTTACGGCAGCATTACCACGATGGAAGATCTCGAAGCAAACCTGGCTGAGAACTGCATCCCGGCGGAGTTCATGAATATGGACATCTTTGACTATGCGCTGTTCTTGGATACCCGCCGGACGCTGATGGCGGAGTATATCCGAGATTATTACAGGAGTTTAGATTGATAATGATAGGGATGGCATTGGAAGGACTTAAATATTCGTTATTTCATTCAAAAATAAAAGATAGTGAAGATTGCCCTTGTGGAAGTGGAAAGCTATTTGTAGATTGTTGCAAAAATAGACCAATGGTAATCTCTTCTTCCAAGGAACCGCCTGAAGTTCAATTAATGAAACGGATGCGTTCATCGATGAAAAAATGTTGTATGCATCCCGATAAAATCAAGTGTAATGGGCGAATAAAAAAGGCTCACGCTCTTCAGAACAATAAGATCGTGTCGTTACTGGCAGGATCAGAACGACATGTGTTTATGTTGGATGCTAAAAGGCAGCCACTTTTAGTGCCTTTGGAAACCGGAGAAACCGTGCCAATTATTGAGGTTAGCAAAACGAGTGTAAATGACGCTACTACAGAAACGTGTTTCTGTGACTATCACGACAATATTGCTTTTGCAGCAATAGAAAAAGGAGCCCCAGACTTTGATATTAATAATGAAGAGATGAAATTCGTATATGCGTACAAGGCTTTTATTTTTGAAGCGTATAAGGAAGAAATGAGCTATACGATATTTCAAAACTGCTTCAAAGAGAATCCAGCAGCATTTCAATCCAAAGAAATGGTGCTGATGTATCGCATGCTGCATTTAAAGCATCAGGAGTTAGCACCTGTGAGAAATCATTACGATTCTCAAATTATGGCTGGTAGTTACAAAGGGGTGCATACATGCGCAGTTAGAATCCCAGAACAGATTCAATTTGCGGACTATGCATTTATCGCTCCAGATTTCGATATGAACGGAAAGTCGATTCATCACACTAAAAAGGGAATTATGCATAGGGTTAGTGTGACAATTTTCCCTGAGGCAACCCAATCATGGCTGTTGGTAAGCTGCTTAGATGATGAATTAAATATATACAAAAATCTATTTGATCAGCTCTCTTCAGCGTCTCTTGACAAACTAAAGTTTTACTTAAACATGCTTCTACCCCTTTACTCAGAGAATATGGTACTTGGATACAAATTATGGACGGGATGGGATGATGAAGTTCGAACGGCATATACTTATTATGCTAATTTGAATGGCCCGGAAGCAAAGCGTATGGGGATAGCTGTACAGATGGGGTTAAAAAACGCGGCAAGGATGAACAATGAAAAAGTATATCAGAATAAACCGAAAATAAACTTGTTTCCATAAATACAGTAATGAGGTGTTTGAATGGTCGGAAAATATAAAGTCATTACCCTCTGTGGGAGCACTCGGTTTAAGGATGCTTTTATGGAGGCACAGAAGCGCCTGACGCTGGAAGGCAATATCGTTATCAGCGTGGGACTCTTTGGACATTCCGGAGACGAAGAAGTCTGGACAGAAGGCACCAAGGAGATGCTCGACGATATGCATCGGAGCAAGATTGATATGGCAGATGAGATCTATGTCATCAATGTTGGTGGTTATATTGGTTCCAGCACCCGGTCAGAGATCGAGTACGCCACAGCACATAATAAGCCTGTGAGGTATTTGGAGGAATACTGAGATGATGATCAGTCCAGCTTCATATATTGACAAATTCGAGGACGCTGAATACTTGCAGCTCATAGAAGAAAGAGACAGGCTTCTTGCCTTTATCAAGGATTATGAAGAAAAGGATATTGCAGGTGATCGTTCCGGTGAAGAATGGAGTATTCATCCGCAGCCAGATGTTCGCTACCAGATGTACTTGGAGTATCTCGGTGAGCTGTGCAACCTGATGAAGGAGAAGTACAACACCGATTATGTGTGGGGCGATCGGAAACTGAGCGAGGATGCAAAATAGCAATTGATTGGAGATGATTAATATGACGATGGACGATAGCTGGTATATGGAGTGGTATTGGACGCAGGCCACTCCGGATGAAAAACGGCTGATCGATAAAGTTGGCGAGTTTGAAAGCCTTTTTGAGGATATGCTTTTTCAAGAAGGCACCAGCACCTATGAACTACTCCAATGCAAGTCAAAGCTACAGGGCAGCGACGAATGGATAGATGATGCGATCGATCCTCCAGACGAATTGAATTATTTCAGTTATACATTCTTTCACTTCAAAGTTGAACCGTTGGAGGGCTGTGATGGGGTGTTCAGTCACGCTGATCAGACATTGACCGTGACGCCAGAGGCACTGGAAAACGATAGCACGATTCTGCACGAGATGATCCACCTGCATGAATTTGTAATCAACGACCTGCCCATGTACTTCCACGATATGGTCTATTGGGCTATTTACAAAGATCTGAAAAAGAAGATTCCTGAGCTTGATGATATTATTACAGGCCATGCTCATTTACTTACAGGGTCAACGATTTACTCATCCGGTGGCCTTCACGATATTCTATTCTTATTGAAGAGCTTTGATTTGGATATTCGAATGGGCTATCCGCTGGGCACGGTATTCGCCTATGGCCGTGCTGAGGAGTTTAAGGGATATTCTTATACAAAGGACACGGAATAAGGGAGAAAGATCATGGGCTATTGTACTTGGGCCGGGATGAATGAGGCCAACAGGATATACCACGATACCGAATGGGGCATCCCGGTGCATGACGACCGGCACATGTTCGAGCACCTGACGTTGGAATGCCTGCAATGCGGCCTGAGCTGGGATCTGATGCTGAAGAAGCGTGAAATCTTCCGGCAGTGCTTTGACAACTTCGACTATGACAAGATCGCTGCCTACGACGATGCAGATGTGGAGCGCATCCTGAATACGGAGGGCATGATCCGGTCTTCGCGCAAGGTGCAGGCAGTGATCAACAATGCCCGGTGCTATCAGAAGGTACGCGAGGAGCACGGCAGCTTCTGCGATTACATCTGGGCTTACTCCGGAGGCAAGACGATTCTGTACCAGGGCCATGCCTCTGGCCCGATTCCGGTCAGCAACGGTCTGTCCGACCGAATCAGCAAAGATCTGAAGAAGCGCGGATTCAAGTATGTGGGTGCAGTGACGATCTACTCACACCTGCAGGCTTGCGGGATCATCAACGACCACGATAAGGACTGCCCGTGCTACCAGAGAATAGTGAGCGAGCACCCGACTGTGACTAAGCGACGGGATCATGAGGTGAGATGATTATGGCATCGAGTAAAGAATATCTGGAGTTCATCTTGGAGCAGCTTTCCGGTCTGGATGAAATCTCCTACCGGGCGATGATGGGAGAATACATCATTTACTATCGCGGCAAGATCGTCGGCGGCATTTACGATGACCGTTTTCTCGTGAAGCCGACGAAGTCAGCAACGGCTATGATGCCGGATGCAGATACGGAGCTTCCCTATGAAGGCGCGAAGGAAATGCTCCTCGTAGATAATGTGGATAATAAGGATTTCCTGCGAGATCTGCTGGAAACGATGTATGAAGAGCTTCCGATTGTGAAAAAGAAGAAGTGAGTAAAGCCATGAATTTTGGATTTTCATATGTGGGTTTGATTTTCCTTGTCATGCTGATGCTGCCAAACATCATATGGACAAAGAACCAGCCGAAGGATTATGAGAAATATGTTGTCAACGAAAACAAGGTTCTATTGGCGTTTGAGCGAATCGGTGAAGTTTTGGTTTCCTGCGTTGCGCTGGTTTTCTCTGATTTCAACATTAAGCCGTGGTCGAATTGGTCATGGTGGCTGGCAGGGGCGGTTGCACTGATGGTGCTATATGAGATTTACTGGATCAGGTATTTCAGAAGCGAGAAGACCATGAATGACTTTTACAGCAGCATCCTTGGAATACCGGTGGCGGGAGCAACACTGCCTGTACTGGCCTTCCTGTTGTTGGCCATATATGGAAAAAACATTGTTCTCGGTGTTGCTGTTCTGATATTGGGGATCGGGCATATCGGCATCCATTTGATGCATAAGAAGGAGATTGAAACGTGATATTGGAGACAGAACGCCTTATCCTGCGTCCGTGGGAAGAAAGTGACGCGGAGGATTTATATAAATATGCAAGTCACCCGGACATTGGGCCGATTGCGGGTTGGGCCGTTCATACGAGTGTAGAGAACAGCCGGGAGATCATTCAAAGCGTATTGTCTGCACCTGAGACTTATGCTGTTGTTCTCAAAGAGACCGATCAGCCGGTTGGCAGTATTGGTCTGATGCTGGGAAAGGCCAGTAATATCGGCCTTCCTGATACGGAGGGAGAAATCGGCTACTGGATCGGCGTGCCATTCTGGGGGCAGGGACTCATTCCGGAAGCAGTCCGGGAGCTTATGCGCTATGGTTTTGAGCAGTTGAATCTCGGTAAAATATGGTGCGGTTATTTTGATGGCAATATAAAGTCAAAGCGTGTACAGGAAAAGTGCGGTTTTCGTTATCACCATACTTCGAAGAATGTGCCGTGTGCACTCCCCGGTGTTCTGAGAACAGAGCATGTGACATGTATCACCAGAGAGCAGTGGTTGGAGAGGAAGATGAAAAACGGGAAAAAACCTGATCCAAATGTAATCCATCCTATTTCTGGCTATGAGAAGGAAATCTACGTAAAGCCTACGATCACGAATCCCAATATCATCGTGGGAGACTTCACCTATATTGCCGACGCAGAGTTTGAGAGCCATGTAACACATCACTATGAATGGAACGGAGACAAACTGATTATCGGTAAGTTCTGTCAAATAGCTGCCGGTGTAGAATTTGTGATGAACGGAGCAAACCATCAGATGAATGCCGTATCGACCTTCCCATTTTACACACTGGAAGGCTGGAATATGAATCCGCCTGCTCCGTCTGATCTTCCGCTTAAAGGCGATACTATCATCGGCAACGATGTGTGGATCGGCCAGAACGCAGTCATCCTTCCCGGCGTTCACATCGGAGATGGTGCCATCATCGGAGCAAATAGTGTTGTCGGCAGTGATGTTTCCTCTTACACCGTTGTAGTTGGTAATCCGGCAAAGGTGCTCCGAAAGCGCTTTGATGATGAACTGATCGACCTGATGCTCAGATTCAAATGGTGGGATAAAAGTATAGAAGAAATCGACAGTTTGATCCCGATCCTTACTTGCAGTGATCTGGAAAAGGTCAGGAAGGAACTGAAGGCAAGACTATGATCATACTGATTACAGGAGCCTCTCACACCGGAAAAACGCTACTGGCGCAGAAGATGCTCGAAAAATATGGATACCCTTATCTATCAATTGACCATCTCAAAATGGGCCTGTTCCGCAGCGGCAATACAGACCTGACACCGGAAGACGACGATGCTCTTATGGAGTACCTGTGGCCCATCGTCCGGGAGGTGGTAAAGACGGCGATTGAGAACCGACAGAATCTGATCATAGAGGGCTGCTATATCCCCTTTGACTGGCGACGGGATTTTGATGAGCAGTACCTGGCACACATCAAATTCATCTGCCTTGCTATGACCGCTGAGTATATAGAGGATCATTTCGATGAGATCATAAGTCATGAATCGGAAGTAGAAGCCAGACTGGTTGAGGCGGATTGTACGATTGCCAATTTGACAGTGGACAACAACCGATACATAGACGGCTTTCAGAATGTCGGAGAGCGGATTGTGCTGATCACTGATGATTACGAAGAAACGATAACGGATCTTTTAAATCATACCTTTTAACGATTACCCGAACCTTTTAACGTTTCCATACTTTTTAACGATAGCAGGTAGGGGTGTCGTTTTTGAGTATAGCAACGATCACAGCGTACAGAACCAATGCTGCAAGGCCCTCTGTCCGGCAAGCCCGAAAATGCAGAAATGCCCAGAAATCAAGCGGTTTCCGGGCTTCTGGTACATATGGGCATTGTATCAAAGATCACGTTTTGATAGATTGAGCGTTCGGAACCGGTGGTTTCCTGAGATGCTGGAGAACATAGATGGAGTGATATCATGAAGCAGTACATAGTAGATGCATTTACAAATAAGGCGTTCTCCGGAAATCCGGCAGCGGTATGCGTAATGGAAAGCTGGCCGTCAGAAGCATCCATGATGAAACTGGCAATGGAAAATAATCTCTCTGAGACGGCATTCATTGTCAAGGAAGATGCCGGGTATCATCTGCGTTGGTTTACACCGGGAACAGAGGTAGAGCTTTGCGGACATGCGACATTGGCATCTTCCTTCGTGATCCTGAATTACTATGATCCTGACAGCGATGTCGTACAGTTCAATACGCTCAGCGGTGTGCTGACGGTCAGGAAAAAAGGCAGTTTGTACGAGATGGACTTCCCGACCTATGAGCTCACAGAGATCCCAGTAACAGACGCAATGGAGCAGGCATTCGGTGCAAGGCCCATCAAAGCTGTATTGGGGCTGGATTTGATCTGTGTATTTGAGACGGAAGAACAGGTGCGGTCAATGCATCCGGATCAGCAGCTTCTGAAAGGGATTGAAGGCCGTATCCAGAACGCGACAGCAGCAGGAAAAGAAATAGACTGCGTCTCCCGCAGCTTCTGTCCCAAGCTCGCCATAGCGGAAGATCCCGTCTGTGGCTCCGCGCACTGTCAAATAGCGGATTACTGGTCAGGAGAGCTTGGCAAGAAAACAATTTATGCTTATCAGGCATCAAAACGTGGCGGATATTTGCATTGCGAATTGTCCGGAAACGGCAGAATCTCCATCAGCGGAGAAGCGGTGCTGGTGGCGATTTCAGATATTATAGCTGAATTGTAATCGAGGTAAGGTGGAGTGAAAAAGATTCATTCCAGGATGTACATCATTGAGGTTGGAGGATGCATAAGGAATGATTTCAGAAGAATTGAAAACTATTATTGACACGTTAAATGATCAAGGGAAAATGGCCTTTCTTGAGGGTGCTACAGAAGAACAGATAGCACAGTTTGAGAAGGATCATGAAATCATTTTGCCGACAAAATATAAGGAGTGGCTCCAGCACTCTGATGGAGGTGAGTTCTTTTTACCAGCAGGAGTGCAACTCTATGGTGTTGCACACAAGCCCTTGATCGATGTCAAGGATGACGATAGACCTGACGATAATTACATTGTCATAGGAGCTTTGGCTTCTGGCGATCCCGTATTATGTGAAAAGTCAGGTGAGAAAATTGCGATATATGATCATGAAACTGGTAGCATCGATGATGAGTTGGTCTATGATGACTTCTTTGCTTTATTGAAAGACCTTTATGACTTGCTTGGGATAGGAGAGTGATCCTATGTCAAAAACAAGTATAAAGGAAAGAAATAAGGCAATCAGGCTTGCTTGGGAAAAAGAACAGCAATTGGTTCAGGAAGGAAAAGGAACAAGGGATTGGACTAAGGAGCAACAGAAGGACATTCTTGATCCGGACAAAGGAAAAGCGTATGACGAGAACGGTCGCGCCTTTGAAGGACAGCACATGAAGAGTGCGGCAGAGTATCCAGAATATCAGGGTGATCCAGATAATATACAGTTTCTTACAAGAGAAGAGCATCTGGAGGCCCATAAAGGTAGTTGGCAAAATCCGACCAACTGGTTCTACAACCCTGATACTAAAGAGTTCGTAGACTTTGGAGATAATAAGCCTATTCCCTGTGAAGTGCTTAATCTTAGTGATCCGGTGCAAAGCCCCGTTATTAAACCGGAGGACAATAGTAGCAATATAGGGAATTCAGACCAATCAGAGGTGAAGAGTTCTGCGGAGGAAAGTAGTCAACCTTTACATCAGGAAAAAATAGCACACTATTCAGAAGGTATGTCTTCCCAAAGGGTATCAGCAGCACCGCAAAAGGTACATGAAAGTTTTGGCGATAAGATTCTTCGTGTGGTGGATGCTATTAGGGCATTTCCCGAAAGGCATCCTGTATTAACAAACGTATTAAAGGCTGTTGGAATAGCTGCTGTGGCTGCTGGAGCAGAAGCAATTGCAAATAGCGGTAAAGGTTCAGGTGGTAGTTCGAGATCGTCTTCATCGGATGACAATTTCAATGATCCATCCTTTGATGATGAATATGCAGATTCTTTGGGTGTGGACGATGATGACGACTCACCATCCGAAAGAGAATACCCAGACGAGAGATCCTCGCCTGAAGAACACACTGTACGAGGACATGGCCAGCACTACCATACAAAGGATGGCGTAATCTGGAAGGAAAAGGAGCCATACCCGCGTGGTGGAAAGCATGAGGATGACCAAGGTTGAGACGGTGGAAATCCCCATGTACTCGCCGCAGGGGTAGGGTTGAGGTAATGGCTCCTCCTCCCTGCTGTCTATTATAAGGAAGCAAGGCTGTAGTTGACCTGTTTCTGATAACAAACAGGCCAGAGACAACGGCAAAATCCGGTGGACTTGTTCTTACGGAACTATGTG
>Ga0256406_1004659_pt1 | contig 15429 bp, 17 predicted proteins | sample RumenRJG_03DNA_FD_185986 | JGI IMG/M metagenome (GOLD analysis project Ga0256406, IMG submission 185986) | Bovine rumen microbial communities from Lethbridge, Alberta, Canada - RJG_03 | ecosystem: Host-associated > Mammals > Digestive system > Stomach > Rumen | place: Canada: Alberta | collected... | reverse complement strand
ACTTAACGGTTACCTGGCGCAAGAAGCCTCTGGCTTTTTTGTCGTCGTAGGCCTTCAGAGTTCTGTCATTAAGGAATTCACGAATTTTGTTGCATACAGCCATAACAGATTCCGGCAAAAGCTGACAATCTGTTATATCTGCTATCTCGTGGCTGCCTCTTTTTCTGAATCCAATATGGGCACCTTTGACAGCGAATTCCACCTTGTCCCTGTATCTGAAAAGTTCCGGTGAGGCAACTGTTTCTCCCACCTGAGGGTTTTCAATGCCTCCGATTCTGGACAGTTTATTGATCACCTGTCTTCTTTTTATTTCCAGCTGCTTTTCATATTTCAGCTGTCTGTAGGCACATCCGCCGCATTCTCCTCTGCCATCTCTGCCCTGGAAAAAAGGACAGTCGGACTCTCTCCTGAAAGGAGATGGTGAGGCTACCTCTTTAGTTACTGCCAGGGCGAAGTTCTTCTTCAGCTTCTTTATCTCTGCCAGAACCCTGTCTCCGGGAACTGCTCCTTCCACAAAAACGGCCAGGTCTTCTGCCCGGCCAAAACCTTTTCCATCATCGCTGACGTCTGTTATGTCCAGTTCGATGATCTGTCCTTCTTTTATATCCATCTATTCCTCTCCTAAAGTCTCTTCTGCCAGCTGGTGTATCCTTCTGAATCTCTTGTTGACTCCCCCTTTCTGAATGGGAGGATTGAGGGCCTCTCCTATTTCAGTAAGGCTGGCTTCAGGCCTTTCCAGGCGGAGAACCGCTACCTGCCTGAGCTGCTCCGGCAAACCATCGATTCCCATTTTTTCCTGTATGGCTCTAATGTCTCTAAGCTGTCTTTCTGAGGCGTTCAGCGCTCTGTCCACATTGGCATTGTCGCAGTTTGCTATTCTGGCAGCCTCTCCCTTTATGCCTCTTTCTATTTTGATGTTCTCGAATTCCAGCATGGAGTTGCTGGCTCCCATAATGCCAAGCATATCTCCTATATAGTCGGCTTTCTTGATGTAGACAACCCAGTCGCTTCCCCGCTCTGTTACGGAAGCGCTTAAGTCTGTAAATGTGCCTATGAGTTTTTTCAGATCCCAGGCCACCTGCTTGCTGTCCAGGACAAATTCCATGTGGTAGCCCTTGTGAGGATCGGAAATAGTTCCGCATCCCAGGAACAGCCCTCTGATGTAAGCTTTCTTGCAGCCCTTGTTTCTCACAATAGGCTGGTAGATGCCATCAGACAGGTAGTCGTTTCCTTCTCTGATAAGCATCATTCCCGTCTCCCGCAGGATCTTCTCGCTTTTGTCCTCCGGTCTGATCCTCAGGGCGTACCGGTATCCTTTTTTCTCTGCCTTACCGGGCATCTGTGACATGCCTACTTCCAGGCCGGGATTGCAGTCGAAATAATCCCGTATCAGCATTTTGTAATGCCGCGCCACAGCCGGATTCTCCGTTGCTGCCAATATGGAAAATTTTCCTCCTCCCGCAAGGCGAAGGCTCCCGGAAACCCTCAGGAATCCGGAAATCTCCGCAAGCATGTGATCCTTGTTTTCCACGTTAATGCGAGCCAGTTCTCCCTTAAGCTCTGATGAAAATGACACTATTTCCCAGCTCCTTTTCTGACAAAATCCAGATCTCTGTGATTCAGGGTGACTATGTAACCCTCATTCTTGAAGATCTCCGCCATGGCGTTTGCCACTGCCACGGAACGGTGGTGCCCTCCTGTACAGCCGAAGGCAATGTTGAGGTGGTACTTTCCTTCGTTGATGAATCCTGGTATCAGGGAATTGATCATCTTGTCACACTGGTCTATGAAGTTTTTCGTAATGTCGAACTTCATTACGTAGCTGCTGACCTTCCGGTTATTTCCTGTAAGAGCCCGGAGGCTGTTTACATAGAAGGGATTGGGAATGAACCTCATGTCGAAAGTAACATCGGTTTCAGACGGAAGGCCGTATTTATATCCGAAACTGGTGACGTTTATGTTGAACTTGCTGCCGCTTTCGTCTCCAAGGAAAATCCTGTTCATCTCAAGGTTGAACTCGGACACTTTCTTCTTGGTGGTATCTATTACGTAGTCTGCCTTCCTGCGGATTGGCTCAAGTTCATGGCGTTCTTTTTCGATGACTTCCCGGGTAGCCTTCCCCCCTGAAAGGGGATGCTGCCTTCTGGTCTCGTTGTAGCGGTGAACCAGCGAGTCGGTGGATGCTTCCAGGAAAAGGACCTTGCTGTCCACTCCCTCCATGCTGCGTAGGTTGTCGATGCAGGCTACCAGGTCTTTGAAAAAATCTTTTCCTCTTACGTCAGCTACGAATGCGGCCTTTTCGATACCTGTTTTTCCTGCGGCAGTGAGTTCCAGGAAATTGCCTACCAGTGCAGGAGGCATGTTGTCGATACAGTAATATCCCTGATCTTCAAACCAGTCTGCTGCTTTGGTCTTACCTGCTCCCGACATTCCGGAAATGATTATTACCTTCATCTCTGTACCTCCCTTTTTGCAAGATTCAGTATTCTGCCCAGATCTATTCCTGCCTCTTCAGCTCTTGCCACGCTGTCCACATAGCGGCCCACCTGGTCAGGTTTATGGGCGTCACTGCTGATAACAAAATCCACGTCATATGAAGCTGCGATTTTCAGTTCTTCTACAGTCATATGTGTGTGCCTTGCGTTTATTTCCATCCAGGTTCCTCTCTCCTGGCAGGTTCTGGCCAGGGCATCAATGTCGAAAGGCCCCTTGTCTCCCGGATGGGTAAGTATCTTGATATTATTTCTTTCCAGAGCATTTACAGCCATTTCCGTGTTTACCGCCCGGAGGTGCTCCCTGCTTCCTGAAGGTCTTCCGGCTTTTGAATCCACCATGTTTGCAGGCATGTGGCATCCCGGCAGTCCGTAGTGATAGCCGCAGTTAACAAAATCGAAGAGATCAAACCATTCCGGCTTTACGTCCAGGCAGTTGCCTCCGTTGTCAACTATGTTGGCCTCCACTCCCAGGAGGATTTTCATGGCGGGGAAAGCTGCCTTAGCTGCTTCAATGTCCTTCCTTACCTGAGGCAGCTCCTTCATGCTGATGCCATAGAACTTATGGCCCGGGCCGTGGTCTGTAATAGCTATTTCCATGATTCCCTGGTCAAAGGCTGATTTCACATTTTCCATAACGGTACCCTTACCGTGTCTGTATGGACCCATGTGAGAATAAATTGTATGGGTATGGAGGTCAAAGGTCAGTCTCCATTCGTTTTTTATTGATTCCAGATCTGTCACCAGATTTTTCCTCCTTTGTCCCTCAGAAGTTTTTGTTCAATTCAGTTCCGTCTTTTCCTATAATGCGCACCTCCGGCTCCAGGCGGATTCCCGAATCCTGAAGCACCTTGTCCCTTACTTTTTCCATGAGAGCAAGAACTTCACTGCAGGTGGCTCCTCCGGTATTTATCACAAATCCGGAATGCTTTTCCGAAACCTGCGCTCCTCCTACAGAGAACCCTTTAAGTCCGGATTCCTGAATCAGTGCAGCTGCGTATCCCCCAACTGGTCTCTTGAAGGTGCTTCCGGCGCTAGGATAGTTAACAGGCTGCTTGGAATTTCTCTTCCTGTTCAGCTGGCTCATAGTCTCTCTGATTTCCTCCTGGTTTCCCTTGTCCAGAGAAAATACTGCAGACAGAACAATAAGTTCTTTCTCCTGAAGGATGCTGTGTCTGTAGCCGAATTTCATCTCTTCCCCGGTCAGGGTCATTACGCCGGAGCCATCGGCTTTCATCAGATCCACCGACTGTACGCTGTCTTTCAGCTCCCCTCCGTAGGCTCCTGCGTTCATGTATATTCCGCCGCCAACAGTGCCAGGAATGCCGCAGGCAAATTCAAGGCCAGTAAGACTGTTATCTGCTGCAAAGGAGCTGAGTCTTGACAGTTTGATTCCTCCTCCTGCTCTGATAAGGCCTTTTCCGTCGGTGCCATCTTCCCATTCTATGTTCAGGAAATCTCCTTCCAGTATAAGAATTACACCTTCATAACCTTCATCACTGAAAAGGAGATTGGATCCGTTTCCCACCAGCATGTGGCAGATCTGGTCTTCTTCCAGCAGCCCCAGGATCTGGCTGAGTTCAGAAGGGCTGCAGATCTTGATCATAAGCTCCGCCGGCCCTCCGATTCTGAAGGTGGTGTGGGCAGAAAGGGCCTCTCCTGTAAGGATTCTGTCCTCAGAAATACCGGCCTCTGCTGCTCTTTTTATGATTTTATTCTTAGTTTCAATGTTCATGTTATATCCTGTTCTGATCTGATTTTTCTACCTTGACTATTTCCGGTCTTTACTTTCTCCACTATGATCGTCCAGTCCCGGGATTACCTCTCCAGTGCTGTTAATACCGAATTTGCTGAAATCGTAGTAATCGTCTGTGGCAGAAAGCTTTTCTTTTCTTACCAGCCGGTGAGATGCAATCTTGTTAACGTATTGATAGATTACAGCAAACACCGGAACGCCCAGAGCCATGCCTATAAAACCGAAGAGCCCGCCGCCGATAAGGACGGAAATGAGAACCCAGAAGCTGTTTATTCCGATTACACTTCCAACAATCTTAGGTCCGATAACGTTTCCATCCAGCTGCTGTATCACAAGGATCATAATAGCAAAGTAAAGGGCCTGAACGGGATGTCCCTGAATAAGCAGGAGGCCGAAGGACGGTATGGCTCCCAGAAATGGTCCGAAGAACGGTATCACATTGGTGATTCCCACAATAACACTGATGAGAAGGGCCAGTGGCATCTGGAAGATTGTCATGGTCATGAACGTAAGCACGCCGATAACGATGGCATCCAGGATTCTTCCAACAATAAACCCGATGAATGTTGTATTGATGATATTTGCAAACTCATAAATGTTTCTGGCGGTCTTTTCAGAAAAATTAGCTGCCGTCAGCTTCCTTGCAATGGCACAGAGTCTCTCCTTGTAGTTAAGAAGATATATGGCAATGAGCATGCCTATAAAAACATTTATTACGGTGTTTACAAAAGCGAATATCTGGCTGGAAACAACGGCTGCAATGCTGGATGCATGTTTTTTAAGTATGTTAGTCTGAATCCATGTGATGATCATTCCGCCGCCGGAGTCAGCCACCTCGTCGATTTTCTTAACTACCTGAGGATACTTGTGCAGGTTATGGTGAGCCCATTCTGCGAAGGCCTGCAGCCTGCTTGGGGCAGTGTCTACCAGATTCAGGACAGTTCCTACAATCTGAGGAAGAACTGTGTATATCAGAAGGGCTGCAACGCCGAAAATAATTGCGAGGCAGCATATTGAAGCGATCAATCTGGCCCTGGACAGAATTTTGTGGTTACCTATTGCTTCCGCATCCTCCTCTGAAAGATTTGCTTCTTTTTTCTTCTGGGCAACAGCTTCATTAAAGCCTTTTCGATATCCTATTATCTTATCCTTTGCCAGGGCGTCTGCATCAACGCCAGTCTGCTCATCTGATGCAGATAAAACCAGGCCCTGAGAACCCGTTCCCCTTTCGCTGAGGCGGCTGAGCTTTTCTTTCTCTCTCCTGGCCTTGTTCAAATCCCTGCCTTCTTTCATGAAACCGTAACATTTCCTTACGATGGCATTGTAGATAGGGCATAGGACAAAGGCCAGCAGAATACCGATATAAACTGGCATCAGGGTACTGTTGATCTTGTCCACAACTGCATGAAAACTGGTGGTCTCCATGATTCTCCTGAGGACCAGCAAAATAGTTCCTGCAAGAATCATGGCTCCTGCTGCTTTCACATATGAGCTTCTGAAAAACTTTCTCAAGGCACGTTCCTCCGGCACACTTCTCCCATTATCATTATCAAAATATAATACATCATTTTTACCGGAATTTGAACCTTGCAGCCATGGTATTAAGAAACCGGCGGAGTCAGGCGCGTATGTAAAACCATGTCCCCTGCTTCTCTGCTGCATAAAAAAACACAGAGACCATCAGGGTCTCTGTATTTCCTCCATGTTTCTGCAGGGGAAAGTGGTTTTATTTCCCCAATTGTTCTGTCAGAACCAGCACTCTAGATGGTGACCTTCTGGAAGTTGAATATTCCGGCCTTCTTATCGCTTTCGATACTGTAAACCGTATACTCATCATCAGCCAGCTCGCTGCCGGCTTTAAAAAGCCTTACTGATTCATCGAACTTCTCTGTTTCTATTCTTACGGAAATCCCGCAGCTAGTTGAAATACTCCGAGGCACCGGCATTACGGTGCAGCCCAGGGACTTCATCAGCTTCTCTGTGGATATGGCTCCGTGAGTAGATTCAAAAGTGTATAGATAATAATGTTCCATTCTGGATGTCTCTCCAGTTCAAGTGTATTTACAGGGTAATTACCTTGGAAACTTCCTGCATAGCGCCCAGTATATCATACATATTGCTTACTGTGCCAACCTTGCAGTCATCTTTCACACCGTAGAAGTTCAGGCATGTTCCGCATACCAGCACCTTTGTTCCCTTTTCAATCAGGGTGTTCAGGTTGTCTACAATCTGTGGCTCGATTCCAGTTGTAAGCTTAACTCCGCCGTTCATAAACAGAATATAGCTTGGAATGTTGTCTTCCTGCTGGCTGAGAGTGAAGATAGCCATCTTTGCCAGGTTCTGTCCCAGCTCATCATCTCCGGCTCCTACTCCGCCTTTATTGAAGAATACAGCATAGCTTCCCTCATCATAGCTCTTTGCTGTCTCAGGGATAGTTCCGTCTCCGTCTTCAAAGGTAACCAGGAATCTGTCTCCCTCTGGAGCTGCAGATGCCTTTCTGCCATACGTATCTCCAAGACGGGTCAGGTTGTCGATCTGAGTCTGTCCGTCTACTACGATAGACAGATCCTTTGTTCCCTTATCCATCTCTTTCTTAGCCATGATTACCGGAATCGGACAAGCCTTTCCTGCTGCATCTAATTTCATTGGTACTACCTCCTGTTATATATTTCATTCTGGGTAAACCCCGGATACGATTTTACTCCCCGGAGGGATTCCTTAACACCCGGCAGCACGCCCTATTTTGTTTTGCAATAAAAGAATGTAAATCTATTGACTTGTTCTATCCCAAAACGTAAACCTTTACGTGCCTTCTTCCCCAGGATATGCACTGAGCTGTGCTGTTCATGTACAAGTCTACTACATTTCCCTTTACAGCTCCGCCGCAGTCGTTTGCCACTGCAAATCCGTATCCTTCTATGTACAGCCTGGTTCCATAAGGTATTACAGAAGGATCCACTGCGCAGGTGCCGTATTTGCAGATGCCTCCTGTAGATCCTCTGGCCCCTTCACCTGCATAGTATGCTGTAGTATTGCCAGTAAAGGTTCTGACTACGTTCACAGCCCCGGATTGTCCCGTTGCTGAAGTGCCAAAACGGATGCCTTTGTTGGTCATTTCCTTTACAGTTTCTTTGAGGGCCTTTTCCTCAGAGGTCTTTGCTCCGTCAGTGTAGGTTGTGGTTACTGTATATATTGCCTGGCCGTCCTGGCCATTAGATGTAACTACCTTTCCAGAAGGAAGTGAAGGATCCAGAACACTTTCTTCTCCAGCAGGGATGGTTTCGGTAACATCCTTTGTTTCCTTTTCTACTCTCTGCACCTGAACCTTTGTATCTCTTGTGACCTCTGTGTCCAGGGCCGGGGTAACAATGTCCTGATCTGAATATTCTATTCCGTTGGCCTTCAGATTATCGGCCACCGTTCCTCTGGATATGTGAAATTCTTCTTCTTTTCCACCGATTACTGCAGTAGTCTTTACTGCCTCTTTCACGTGGACAGTCATGCCGTTCTTCACTCCCTGGTTCCTGCCTGGAGTGACCTTGTCGATGGAACTGATCTTAAAGCCCGGATTCTTCACTTCCTTCAGGTCTTCAAGTGCCCCTTCTACGTTCCCGGCTCTGGTCTCTAATTCCACCTTCTTGTCTCCGCTGTCAACAGAAGCATAAACCACCGTTACCCTTGAAGGAATCAGATATCTGATCTCAGCAGTCATGAGCGCAGCCACGGCGGCAATAATAAAAATGCCTGCCACCTTTCTCGGAATGGTGCTGGTAAAATATTTCTTGATGTCAAAATGCCAGAATTTTTCGAATATCCTTATCATCGTACCTCTTTCGTAATCAACAAGATATATGAATCAATCAGTCTCTTGCATGGTGCTGGTTCAGCAGCTCGTGCTTCAGGCTCCACAGAGGCTTGGACAGATCCACATAATAAGTCTGAGGATTCTCGAATCGGAGAGTCTCTCCCCACAGAGTATCAATCTGCTCTCTGCAGTAGTCTTTTATTTCATCAAGAGACGGTGAATCATATACGCACCTGCCCTTGTCGAAGATCTTCACCAGAAGTTCTCTGGCAGTGAAATTCTTCAGGTCCTTTCTCTTCCATACTGCGTGCTCATCAAAAATCTCGTAGCTTTCATTGTATGTGAGAGGACCTTCTTCTCTAAGGGTAATAACGTCTGCCAGGGCTTTCCCTGTTTCGTTGTCATAGAGACGGAAGACGTTCTTGAATCCCGGATTTGTGATCTTCTCAATGTTCTCGGAGATCTTCATCTTCGGAGTCATAACCCCCTTGGTCTCTATGGCTGCCATTTTGTAGACTCCGCCGAACACCGGTTCTGACTTGGACGTAATAAGTCTCTCACCGACGCCGAAGGAATCTATGCAGGCTCCTTCCAGAATAACGTCTCTGATCAGGTATTCATCCAGGGAGTTTGAAATCACTATGGAGCAGTCTTCAAGGCCTTCCTTATCCAGCATCTCTCTGCACTTCTTCGTCAGATATGCAATGTCACCGCTGTCAATTCTGATTCCCATCTTTGCAGGTTTAAGCTCTTTGAAGACCTTGATGGCATTAGGAAGTCCTGATTTAAGCACGTTGTATGTATCTATCAGCAGAACCGCATTGTCAGGGTAAATAGATGTATAGGTCTTGAAAGCCTCGTATTCGCTGTCGAAGGTCTGAACCCAGCTGTGAGCCATGGTTCCCAGTGCTGCAACGCCGAAATCTCTGTCAGCGATGGCACAGGCTGTTCCTGCGCAGCCTGCCAGGTATGCTGCCCTTGCACCGAAAATAGCAGCAGATGCGCCCTGGGCTCTTCTACTTCCAAACTCCATAACAGGCCGTCCCTGGGCAGCCCTCACAATACGGTTAGCCTTTGTGGCTATGAGGCTCTGATGATTTATGGTGAGAAGGATCATGGTCTCCACGAACTGGGCCTGTATAAGAGGACCTTTAACTGTCACTATAGGCTCATGAGGGAAAACCGGTGTTCCCTCCGGCACCGCCCACACATCGCAGCTGAACTGGAAATTTTTCAGATACTCAAGAAACTCTTCGGAAAACTCATGCTTCGAGCGAAGATATTCTATGTCCTCATCTGAGAAATGCAAATTGTTGAGATATTCTATCATCTGCTCCAGGCCGGCCATTATGGCGAATCCTCCGTCATCCGGAACCTTGCGGAAGAACATGTCAAAGCAGGCTTCGCTATCTCTTACATCTGACTGAAAATAACCATTGGCCATGGTGATCTCGTAGTAGTCAACAAGCATGGTCAGGTTCTTTGCCTCTATCATGGCGCTATTTTCTCCTTATTCATACAAAGACAGGTGTCCCGGATCATAGTGATCTCAGGCCAGAACTTCAACTGGTGCTTCAGGGGATTCCGGCAGTGCTGCAGTACTCTCCGACGTGGCCGTGCTCTTGCTGTTTTCTGCCAGTGTGGAAGGATATTCCAGTATTACCTTCAATCTCCATGCAACAATAAGTGCAGCCACAAGAATAATGACCACAGCCAGAAGGATGTCATTTACATCATGGATTCTGTCTTTCAGAGGGCTCGGCTTTCTCCTCTTCTTATCCAAGGAGTTCCTTCTCCTGTCTGATCTCCCATTCCGCTCTCTTCTGGACATTCCTTCCTCCTTACCTGCAAAGCAATACCATGTATACTCCGCTTAGTATAAACTTTTCACCAATTCTTTGCAAACTCTCAATGCCTTGAATTTGCAATGCTGCAGCCGCAGTGATAAAATCAGCAGATGGCATGGAAGCCTTTGTGCCCTCATATTAACAGGACACAGGTCTTCCCGGACTCTCAAACTCAATTCCGAAAAAGGTTTTATATGAAGGAAATAATCATCGGCCCTGATGACGGAGGAAAGCGCCTTGACCGTTTCATGAGGAAATATCTCTCCAAAGCCACTCTGGGCTCTGTTTACAAGATAATAAGGAAGGATCTTAAGATCAACGGCCACAGGGAAAAAAACGAATACATCCTGTGCGAAGGTGACCGGCTCACCCTCTACCTTGACGACGAGACACTGAAGTCTCTCACCGTATCAAAAGAAGAGAAGCTGAGGAAGAACTCAGTAAAGAAAAATTTCCATGTAGTATATGAAGATGAAAACATATTGATTGCCGACAAGCCTTTTGGCCTTCTTACTCACGGCGACAGCACCGAGAAGAAGAACCATCTGGCAAATCAGGTCGTGGACTACCTGATTGCTTCCGGTGAATATAAGGCAGGTTCCTCACGGACCTTCGTACCTGCACCGGCCAACAGGCTGGACAGGAACACTACAGGACTGGTTCTTTTCGGCAAGAACGCCGCCGCACTGCGGGCCCTTAATTTCATGATCCGCAGCGGAGATGTTTCAAAGTACTACACCACTATCGTATATGGTCATGTGGACCAGCCTCTGGTTCTCACAGGAAGCCTGTCCAAGGACGAGAGAACAAACAAGGTCACTATTTCAGATCTTTCTGTAGACCATCTGAAAGAAGACAAGGTTGTCTCTTCCGGAGATCTCAGGGGCCACGTTAATTCCGACGGTTCCAGAGACATTGAAACCATCGTGGTGCCGGTGCGAAAGCTGAAGAACTCCACACTCCTGGAGATTCAGCTGGTTACCGGGCGAACCCATCAGATAAGAGCTCACCTGGCGTCTATTGGTCATCCCCTTGCAGGAGATTTTAAATATCAAACCAGGGAAGCCTCTTTATTTAACAGGCGCCTGAAGACTTCAGCCGGCATTTCCACCCAGCTGCTCCACAGTTCAAGGCTGCAGTTTCACAATTGCCCTGAACCTTTGGAATATCTGGAGGGCCGCCAGTTTACAGCACCTCTTCCCCAGACTTTCACAGAAGCTATAAATATACTGGAGAAAAACACCTCCGGTAAAAGCCGGGGAAAATCACTGAACAAGAAAAAATCAACACGCACACAAAGGAACGAGAAAAATAAGGAACGAGAAAAATAATGACAAATTCCGAAACATCAAATAAACCATCAGGAGGCTCTGTTGCACTGGACCTGCTGAAAGACATTGTAATAGCAGCAATAATAGCTGCAGCCATTCTTTTTTTCATCAGGCCCACGGTGGTAAAGCAGACGTCCATGCAGTCCACCCTTAATCCCAACGACTACCTGATAATGTACAAACGGGCATATGTGCACCACCAGCCTGAGCGGGGAGACATAATCATCTTCCAGTCACAGCTCCTGGACGACAGAGGCAAGCCAAAGCTGCTTATCAAGAGAGTCATAGGCCTTCCCGGGGATACCATCACCATCTCCGACGGTCAGGTCTACATTAACGGAAGGGCCTACGACGAGCCTTACCTGAAAGACGGATACACTACCGGTCAGATCTACAACTATACTGTTCCAAAGGGAAAATACTTCGTCATGGGCGATAACAGAGTTGTAAGTGTGGACAGCCGCAGCGACGAAGTGGGGCCGGTTTCCGCATCCAGCATCAAGGGCAGGGCTGTATTCAGACTCTATCCATTCAGCAAGTTCGGTAAAATTTAACAGGGATCAGTCAAAGATCCATAACAGGTGTAAGAAATGTCAAGAAAACCCAGAAAACTGGTGGCAGCCAACAAAAAGGCCCGCCACGACTACTTCATAGAGGCCACCTACGAAGCGGGAATAGTGCTTACAGGAACAGAAATCAAATCTGTAAGAGCGGGGAAGGTCAGCATCAAGGAAAGTTATGCCAAGGTGGAAAACGGAGAGCTGATAATCTACGGCATGCACATCTCCCCCTACGAGCAGGGAAACAGATATAACGTGGAACCTCTGAGGCCCCGGAAGCTCCTGCTTCACAAGAAGGAAATCAACAAGCTTTACGGAGAGACTAAGAACACCAGCCTCACCATTGTTCCCCTCTCCATGTACATTAACGAAGATGGAAGGGCAAAGGTTGAAATCGGCCTTGCCCGAGGCAAAAAGAACTACGACAAGAGAGAAACTATTGCGAAGAAAGACGCAGACAGAAAAATGGACCGGGCCATCAAAGAATCCCGAAGACGATAAAAGCCGCACAGCTGCGGCTTTTTCTTTTGCTTCTATTTCTTATTTATCAGTTAATCCAGGAATATCCGCCGCTGAATCTATTATGCAGTCGGCTTTGTACTCTTCCAGCTCGGCTCTGGGCCTGAACCCCCAGGTAACTCCTACGGTGTACAGGCCTGCATTGTGACCTGTCATCATGTCCGTGTTCGTATCCCCGAAATACAGACATTCTTCCTTTTTCACTCCAAATTCTTTAAGGATCTCATATACTCCTGCAGGATCAGGCTTAATTGGTATTCTGTCGGTCTGCCCTTGAACATGGTCGAACAGCCCTTTTCCGAAAATCGTCTCAACCACGTTAACCGCACTTTCGTGAGGCTTATTGGAAAAAACTGCAATCTTGATTCCTTTGTCCTTAAGGGCATGGAGAGACTCTATCACATGGGGATAGGGCTCCACGTGATACAGAGGATCCTCGTTCATCCACTTGCGGCACATAGGAAGCCCCTCTTCCAGATGAGCTGCCTCTGTGTCTCCGGCGGCTTTCAGCGCCCTTTCAAGGGCATTTTTGATTCCGTCTCCTGCAAAATAGTTATAGTCTTCAACGGGCTGTTCTGGCAGTCCGTAGTATTTAAGGGTCATGTTAATGGGACGAGCTATGGACTCCTGAGTTCTGGTAAGAGTTCCATCTAAATCGAAAATACATGCCTTTATCATTTTTCTTCCTTCCCGATTTTGCCAAGAAAATCTTTTGCTTCTATCTTAGAGTTTCACCCTTCCTTCAATCTCCGTTCAATCTCCGTATCCATGGGGGTCCTGTCTTAATCTAATGGGTTACCCCAAATTGATAACAGGTTGTGGTGCTGTACAATTCCCCGGCTCTGAGAATCACTGATGGGAACTGGGGATTATTTACGCTGTCCGGAAAATGCTGTGTCTCCAGAGCAAAGCCGTGGTGACTGCCGTACACGTGGCCTTTCTTGCCATTCTCTACAGAAAGGTAGTTTCCTGCATACATCTGGATTCCCGGCTGGTCTGTATAAACATCCAGGGTAATGCCACTTCTTTCTCCAGCGGCTTCCGCAGCCTTCCGGAACCCATCCCCATCTAATGCGAAGTTGTGGTCAAAGCCTCCTGTAAACCGGAGCTGTTCATTATCTGCCTCAAGATCCTGCCCTATGGCCTTGGGCTTTCGGAAATCCATGGGTGTGCCAGCCACAGGTTCTACGGTGCCCAGGGGAATGGAATTTCTGTTTACAGGTGTATATCCCCTGGCCATTATTCTCAGGCTGTGGCCCAGCACGGAACCGGATCCCTCTCCATTAAGATTGAAATAGCTGTGGTTGGTCATGTTGACAACAGTATCTTCAGACGCTGTACCCTCATAATGGATTGTCACCCTGTCATCTTCTGACAAGCTGTAAGTTACGTTTATTCTGAACTGTCCGGGAAAGCCCTGGTCTCCATCAGGACTGACAAGTGAAAAAGTAACGCTTCCATTTTCCCTGTCTATGGCTGTGCTCCACATGCGGAACTCGTAACCTTCCGGCCCACTGTGAAGGTTGTTGACCCCGGAATCGTTCAAAGAAAGATTATATTTTTTTCCACCCAGGGAAAATTCTCCGGAGCTTATTCTGTTGCAGTTTCTGCCGATGGTTCCTCCCATGTGAGGCGGGTTTTTCTCGTAGCCGCCAATGGAGTCATATCCAAGAGCCACGTCTGTCAGCAGGCCGGTCCTGTCCGGAACCACTGTATCTTTGAGGATTGCTCCGTAGTCCAGAAGGGTGATGTAAGAGCCCCGGGAATTGGTGATTCTGTAAGATGTAACATTCTGCCCGCGGCTGGTTTTTCCAAATGAGCTCTGTGTTATTGCTATGGTCATATCAGGTCCTTCTACCTTCCGGCGCTGTCATGCTATTTGGTTATGTTTCCTGACAAATCCTTGTTTATTCCTGGTGCTCCGGGGTGTTCCGGGGTTTTTCCGGATTCTACGTTCCGTAGGTAGATTGGCGGGCCCCTCCGTGTTAACCTGTGCAGGCAAGAGAAATAAAGAAATTTGGAGGAATCGTTATGAACGAATATATAAACGGTGAGCTGATCAAAAGGCTCAGAGAAAAAAATGGAATGACCCAGTCAGACCTTGCCGGGAAGATCGGCGTCAGTGACAAAACCATCTCGAAATGGGAAACAGGGCGGGGCCTTCCGGATATCACCCTCACAGCTCCGCTGGCCCAGGCCCTGGGCCTGTCCCTGGGAGAACTTTTTGCCGGAGAGCAGGTCATAAACGGAAACAGATCTTCCAACATGAAAAGGTCCTGCCTGTACGTATGTCCTATCTGCGGCAATATCATCCAGTCCACAGGTGCAGTTTCCGTAAGCTGCTGCGGAATCTCTCTTCCATCCCTGGAATCAGAGAAATCCGAGGCAGCAGATGAAGCCCACCGGATAACCATCCAAATGGTAGAAGATGAATTTTTCGTTACCACTGACCACCCAATGACCAAGGACCACCATCTGGATTTCATTCAGTACCGGACCATGGACAGGGTGGAAACTGTAAAGCTATATCCAGAAGGAAGCCCTCAATGCCGTTTCTTCAAGCGGGGTCACGGGGAGATACTGATTCACTGCAATCACCACGGCCTGTTCAGTGCAAGGGTCTGAGAAACAGAATACGCCAGAATATGAGACTGGGGATTTTCCTACAGTCCCAGTATTTCTTCAACGATCTGAACGGCAGAATCGATGCACTTAGGGCAGCTGCACAGCACCTTCCCTGTATCGATTCCCTTGAGATCCCTGCACACCAGCGCGCCGGTCTTTTCCTTAAAGGCTTCTGTAAGTTCTCTGGAAATTCTGTAGGTGCCAGCCTTGGTCTTTGGGTGGTCCAGATCCCCGTCGCTGTTCTTCAGTCCCGCAAGCATAATGGCTCCAGACAGTGCACCGCAGGTGTTCTCCATTCCGCCCATGCCCAGGCCAAATCCCTCGCCAATCTTGAAGGCCGTAACCGGATCCACTCCCAGTTCATTGCAGAATGTAAGCAGAACTGCCTGGCAGCAGTTATATCCATTGCCATGTAATCTGGCTGCTCTCTCTTGGTTAGTCATTTAGCATCTCCTGTAAATCGTTATTGATAAGCAATCTCTAGTATTAATTAA
>Ga0256406_1004658_pt1 | contig 15429 bp, 20 predicted proteins | sample RumenRJG_03DNA_FD_185986 | JGI IMG/M metagenome (GOLD analysis project Ga0256406, IMG submission 185986) | Bovine rumen microbial communities from Lethbridge, Alberta, Canada - RJG_03 | ecosystem: Host-associated > Mammals > Digestive system > Stomach > Rumen | place: Canada: Alberta | collected... | reverse complement strand
TATAAAACTTTTCAGCCAACTTTACTCTATATGCCTCACCATATTCATTTGGCTCCCTAGAATTACGTTTTATCTCTCTAGATACAGAGCTGGGTGATCTTCCAATTTCTTTTGCTATCTGACGAATCGAAATATCTTGAGCAAGTAGATGTTTAATACTAATTCTTTCTTCTATGGTAAAATGTGAATAGCTCATAAAGAACCTCCTGTAGATAAGTGTCGCAACTATATCTTACACCAGGATTGATATGAGCCTTTATTTTTGCCTAGAAGTGTTGCACTTGAACGGTAAATTCACCGGTGAAAAAGAAAAGGCGCTTATGCGCCTTTGCTTAGTTGTTCGTGACTTCTCCGTTTTCGTCGACGGTTGCCGTCTCTTCACTCGGTTGGCCTTCGGTGTTTTGCTTCTGGAAGGCTTCGCGAATCTTCGCATTAATTTCTTCTTCGCGTTCTGGGTGATTGCGGAAGAATTCTTTGGCGGCTTCCCGGCCGTTTCCAATTTTCTCGCCATTGATGTCATACCAGTTGCCGGTCTTTTGCACGAAACCGAATTGCAAACCGAGGTCGAGCGTTTCGCCTTCCCGCGAAATCCCTTGTCCATAGATAAGGTCTAATGTGCAGCTCTTGAAAGGCGGCGCGACCTTGTTCTTCACCACTTTCACACGGACGGTATTCCCGATAATGTTTGTACCTAATTTAATCACGTCTTGCCGACGGATGTCTAACCGCACGGAAGCATAGAACTTTAAGGCACGACCACCCGTGGTTGTTTCGGGGTTCCCATACATGACACCAACTTTTTCCCGTAACTGGTTAATAAAGATGACTAAACAATTGCTCTTGGCTAAGATACCGGCGAGTTTCCGCATGGCTTTCGACATCAAACGGGCTTGTAAGCCAACGGAGTTATCGGACATCACGCCGTCAAGTTCTTGTTGGGGGACCAAGGCGGCAACGGAGTCGACGATGATGACGTCAATCGAACCCGATTGGGCCAATAAGTCCACGATTTCTAACGCTTGTTCGCCAGAATCCGGTTGAGAAAGAATCAATTCGTTGATGTCAACGCCTAAATGAGCCGCATATTCGGGGTCAATCGCATGTTCGGCATCGATATAAGCCGCACGGCCACCTTTCTTTTGGGCTTCTGCAACCGCATGAAGCGCCAACGTCGTTTTACCAGAAGATTCTGGGCCGAAGATTTCGACGATACGGCCACGGGGATAACCACCGACACCGATGGCTTGATCGAGTAATAAGGATCCCGTGGGGATCACGTCGACATCGACATGGGGTTTGTCACCCATTCGCATGACCGATCCCTTGCCATAAGCTTTTTCAATGGCTTTCAGGGCTTCCGCTAGAGCGGCATCTTTTTCTTTATTATTGTTCGTGTTTTCTGCTTCTTTTTTTGCCATAAAACGCACTCCTCAATATTTAGTAAGCGGATTTTCCCCCGAACGGGACAAAAATTCAGCTTAATTTTCAAAAATCGCAATGAGACGGTCGAGCATCAAATCAACCGAGGCTTCACGGATTTCATTCCGTGATAACGTGAAGTCTTGCTCCATTTCGACGACACCGTACTTCGTGGCGATTGCCATATCCACACGTCCTACCGGAGCGGCACCAGCTTCTTTCGTCGGTCCTGCGTTGCCAGTAAAAGAGACCACAACATCGGCTCCTAATACGTCACGGCCATGAATGGCCATACTGTCGGCCACTTCTTTGGAGACGACCCCGAATTCACGGATGGTATCGCGGTCAACATGATCTAACTTTGTTTTCAAATCCGTCGCATAAGTCACTAATGCCCCACGGAAGACGGCACTAGCCCCGGCAACGGAGCAAATCGTGCTCGCAAACATGCCGCCAGTTAATGATTCCACGGAACCTAACGTAAGATTCTTGCTTTTTAGTGCCTTAATGACGCGGGCTGCTTTTTGAAGGTCAATCATGATTTCTTTTCCTCCTGAAACACCGACCGATTCTGAACGAGATAAACAATCCCTGAGAATAACGAGAAGAACAAAGCGATGTCGCACAAGATGATGGCAATACGGCCATGCGTGTTCCAATTAAGGTCAAAGTAGGAAAACGGCCAACCATTCAAGAACACGAGCGGGATAGCAATCATTTGAGAGATGGTTTTTAGTTTGCCAAAGACATTGGCGGCCAAGACTTTGCCTTTGCCAGCGGCAATGAACCGCAAGGCATCGATGACCAAATCTCGCGCAATCATCGGAATCGTGCAATAAAGCGGAATCGCAAGATTGCCCCAACGTGGCAAGGAGAGATAAATCAAAGCCGAATCCACTAAGAGTTTATCAGCCACGGGATCAAGGAATTTGCCTAAGTCCGTGACCTCATCCCGGCTTCTCGCCAAGTAGCCATCCAAAGCATCCGTGGCACTCGCAACAATAAACACAACGCACGAAATCAAATAGACCAAATTGATGGAGTTACTGGGTCCGAAGGAATAAGGCACATAGCCACCGTATTCCGTCAAGATATCCATCGTGAGCCAATAGACGAGTAAGGCCACCACCAATACAATGCGTGCCGTTGTGATTTTTGTCGGTAAATTCATAGCTGCCTTTCTTTGTGAGTATCCGGTCCGATAAGCCATGTTCTGTCGAGGGCGAAAATTAATCTCAGGTTACCCTGGAAGAGTCAGCTTCGGTTTGCTTTCTCTTCTTCCCCTACCAAATTTGGGTTTCTCGCTTGTGGGGTTTACCAACGTTTCATCTTGTTATCGCTAACAAGCTCGTCTCTGTGGCACTTTATGGTTCCTCGGCTACGAGAGTCGATTCGCCGCCGTCACGCACTCCTGCGTGCCTAGGCTTATGGCTTCGCCTAGCGCAATCACTACGGCCATCACAGACCGTGCGAGCATGGACTTTCCTCTGGTTGCCCAGCAATCGCCTGGACCGGAGAATTTCTAAGGATGAGGATCAAGAATTCCGTTTCTTGAGTGTGCGGGGATCATATCCCAGTTGCCAAACAAACGATTCAAGCGCTTGAATCCGCTTGATGTAATTGATGTTTTGCACATTGAGATTCGGATCGGCGGAAGCAATGCCTGCTAACTTGTTCTTGTAAGAGGCATTCTCCAGTTCTAATTCGTGAATTCTTTGCTTGGCTGTTTCTAACGCGGAAGTGTTGTTTTGTGCTTGAAGCGCAAGCATCTGCTTCTTTTCTTCAGCGATAGCAGCATCACGGCGGGCAATTTCGTTTTGGAACGTTTGATAATCTTTGATCACGCGGTCTAGGAAATCATCCACTTCCAATGCGTCATAGCCTTTGACGTCCTTGGTAAATTTCTTGTCTAGAATTTCTTTTGCCGTCAAAGTCTTTGTTTCCGCCATGGTGTTCTTATTATAAGAAAAAGACCCTGGAAAAGGAAGCCATAGGCTTCCAATCCCAGGCCATTTCGAAACAAAGCTAAGCTGATTCGATTAATAAGTTAACGAGGTCAGCGGTTCGGAATCTCTTCGCTGCTCACGGCTAGATTCATTAATGGCGGCCAGGCCATCGCGACTCAATAAGTTGGCAAGATAAGCTTCGCTCAATGTGTAAAAGGCATGATCTTTCCAACATAATGGTTCTCTGAGAGCAGGGAAAGTCATGGTGTAGCCATCGACAGTTACTTCGATGATGGCGAGCCATGCGCCACCCCAGCCGCTCATTTTGGTCACCATAAAGGCGATCACATAGGTGTCATCGTAGTTGCCATAGCATTAATAAGCAGCTGCTTCTTCACGTTTAGGTGTTTCGCCGTCATTGTTTTTCATATCTTTCGCGACAACTTCTTTTGCGTAGAAATCGTCCGCAATGTCATCGTAAATCGTTCTTTCTTTCGGGGCGGAGGAACCACAGCCCGCCAAGAGGGAAACCATGGCCAGCAAAGGTATAAATTTCTTCATCGATGCTCCTTCCGTTTCGGCAGATACGTAATCCGCAAAACAACAATCATGGGATGATGAGAGCATTTGTTTCAATCCCCGAAACGAAACTGAAAACAATGAGGAGAAACGATAAATTGTTTGATGACGAATTCAGAATAAAAGAAAATATGCATGCTTTCAAGAAAGAATGACATATCGTTTGTGCCAAGCCCATCCTCACTGCCCTTCCTTGTTGCTTTCTAAGGGTGCTACAATTGTCCCATGCAGATTTTAGATCGCGAACTGAACACCCCGAAGGCCTTGGTCTTTCTTGATTTTGAAGCGACGGCTTATACGGCAGAGATGATTGAATTTGGTGCGGCAATCGCGGTTTTGAACAAAGACCAGGCCTATGTGCCATTACCAACGACGTTCAAACGTTATGTGACGGCAAAGCACGAAATTGGCTTTGTCGTGAAAAAACTCACGGGGATTAATGAGGAACTTTTAAGAAAAGAAGGGCGCCCTTTCGGCGAAGTCTTATCGGATTTCCGGAAATACGTCGGCCGTTATTGGGATGACGCCCGTTTCGTTACGTTTGGCGATTATGATTTAAAAATTCTCCAAACGACTGCTTATCTGCATGAAGATTGTGAAATCTCATATGTCCGGCAAATGCAACGCAAGAACTACAATTTCCAACGCTTTATCGGACGTTATATCCAAGACGATAATGGGAATCCTCTTTCTTTAGAAAGAGATTTAGAGGTGTTCTCCTTGGATTTCGATGGGCATGAACATGATGCCGCGGATGACGCGAAAAACCTGATGTACTTGTTGATGGCTGTAAGAGATCATCCAGAAATTTTACGGGAACGTTATCCAAAGGTGTTGCAAAGCATGGCTTCCAAGAAAATCGGGAAGCCTGTGGCGCAGATGATTGAAAAGCTTTCTCATGGAGAAGACGTCTCCGCGGAAGAATGGCAACGCTGGATTGAGGATTATTTTGCATGAAGATCCACTATCCCGCTGGGGTAAAGGCCCCCACGAATTCAGCAGAGATTACCTCGAAAAAGAAAAGACGGATTCATCCGAAGATCGCCACCGGCAATCGTGGCATGGCGTTTGAAGCCGCCATCAACGACACCAATACCTATTATTTAGAAAAAGGCGTGGCGGTGATTCATAAGAAGCCTACCCCCATTCGAATCGTAAAAGTCGACTATCAAAAAGGGGCAAAAATCACGGAAGCCTATTTCCAAGAGCCATCCACCACGGACTATAACGGCATTTACCGAGGGAAGTATATCGATTTTGAAGCAAAGTCCACCCATTCCGCGACTTCTTTTCCTTTGAGTAACATTGCTCCCCAACAGGTGAAACATCTTCAAGCAGTTCTAAAGCTAGGTGCGATTGCCTTCTTTTTGATTGATATCGTGAAAACGAATGAAGTCTATTTGGTGCCTGCTACTTATATTTGTGACTTCTATGAACAAAAACCGCGCGGTTCTATTCCGCTATCGGAAATTCGCACACACGGTTATCGCGTTTTAGAGAAATATAACCCACGTTTGGATTATTTACCGATCTTAGACGAATACTTCTTCCAATAACGGCAATCATCCTTTAAGCCACAACGTTGGCATTCGGGATTTCTGGCATGGCAAATTTGTCTCCCAAAGGCAATCCAAGCATGGTGCATAAAAATCCATTTTTCCTTAGGGAAAGTCCGCTCAAGTTTCTTTTCGACAAGGGCTGGATCCATATTTTTCGTGGCGTATCCTAACCGCTCTGCCACCCGATGCACATGGGTATCTACTGGAAAGTAAGGGGCAAGCCCTTGTTCTAATAGAAAGACGCCCGCTGTTTTATTTCCCACGCCCGGCAAGGTAACGAGTTCTTCTTTCGTACTCGGCACTTGGCCATGATACTTTTCAATTAAAATCTTCGATAACATCGATAGATTCTTGGCTTTATTTTGATATAAGCCCAGTGAACGGAGATGATTTTTTAAGTCCTCTAATGGGGCGTTAGCCATGGCTTCGGGGGTAGGATAATCCTTGAAAAGACGAGGCGTAACGCGGTTTACGGAAGCATCGGTAGTTTGCGCCGAAAGCAAAATGGCGCATAGGCATTCAAAAGGATTTTGAAAATCCAGGCTCGTTGTTGCCGAAGCAAATTCCGTTTCAAAATAAGAGGCGATGAACGAATCTTTTTCTTTCATTTTGAACCTTTATCCCATAAAGAACGGGCGGCTTCTACCGTTTCTTGGACACTTTTGTCCCAGTGATCAGAGACGCCAGAAGCGCCTTCTAACTCAATATCGCTCTGTTTCCGACGATTGACTAAAGCGCGGTCCACAGCTTTAATGGTCTTTTTTCTCGCGGTTAAAGTATCCAGCAACGCATTACGGATTTCTTCTTCTGAAAAGCCAGAATCGAGCCATTCCGAAATATATTGGTTCTCAATCGGAGACAACGTGCGAGACCACTTCTCTTCAAAAAGACTGATAAGCGCTTGAGTTTGTTCTTGTTTTTTCGGGTTATCTTGGTCATACCCTTCTCGGGTTAAGGCGTCCGAGAATTCTTGACGGCACCGTTCTTTGAGGGGACCTAAGGAAGTCGTCATTTTCTTGTCTTTGCCCGTTTCGTAGACTAAAAAGCCCTTCTTCATCAAAGAAGACATGATGCCGTCAATCTTGCTAGAGGAGAACGTCATTTTCAAAGAAAGCATGTCCGCGGTAATAAACGTATTGCCTTGTTCTAATAAGTGATCCAACATCAAAGAGACGGCTAATTCATCTTCCGACAAACCAAGTCTTGCATAAGAATCCAATAACAGGTATTGAAAGCTTACGGCATTCAGCATTGCGTTTCGAACCATAGGGGTACCCATCCTTTCTTTTTCTCTTCTTCGCATTTCGCGGGGTTTAATGTTTTGAGCAACGAATAATTACGTTTGATGGCGGCTTTGGTCTCGGATTCTAATGAGAAAGACAGCTCGCGCGCGAACCGTTCGGCCCGGCAAATCCGTAATGGATCTTCTTGAATCCGTTTATCCGGATCCCCGATAAAACGAATGAGGTGGTTTTCTAAATCTTTTTTGCCGCCACAATAATCGAGCAAACGATAGTTCTCATCTAAATATAAGGCGTTAATCGTGAAGTCACGACGCGGATAATCGAGTTTGGGGTCTTTGACGAAGCGAACATAAGAAGGATGACGATGATCACGATATTCCCCTTCTTCTCGTAAAGTCGTGACATCAATCCAATGGCCTAACACTTTGACTTGGATGGAGCCAAAACGACGGAACGTATCTCTTGCTTCCGATAAATAAGGCAACATGTCTTCTGGCAAAGCATCCGTCACAAAATCCAAGTCTGAGAAAGGGCGGCCGAGTAACCAATCACGAACGCTGCCACCGACCACGTATAAAGAAAAGCCGTGGTCGCGATAAAGTTTTGCTAAAGTATCAAATTCAGGAAGACGTTGCATAAGAGAATCTTAGCACAAAGAAGGAGTTCATTTGGGAACGAAGCAAAAGAAAAGCCATCCTGACGGATGGCCTTGGGATTCCCAAATGTAATTAGTTGAGTTTCTCTTTGAGTGCTTTCGAGACTTTGAAACCAACGGAGTTGCTGGCTGGGATTTGAATCTTTTCGCCATTGGACGGGTTGGTTCCTTCGCGAGCGGCGCGGGCTTTCTTCTCGAAGATACCAAAGCCGGAGATTTTCACATCTTCGCCTTTGATGATGGAGTCAGAAATGACTTCGAAGACGGCATCGATAACCGCTTCGGCATCACGCTTCGCAACTTCGCTCTTGGCAGCAACTGCTTCGACTAATTCAGCTTTATTCATTGGAATTCCTCCTTTTGCTAAATTGCTTTATTACAAAATATCACGGCAAAACTACATTTACAAGAGAAAAAAGCCATTATATAAGGCGCTTTTCCACATTTTAAATGTGAAAAACCTGTCAATTTTAAACACCAAATTAAAATTCGTGGTTTTCCATGCAAAACGCGAATGTTTTATTTTCGCGCCCGATAAATGATGTGAATTGGGGTTCCTTGGAAATCAAAAGAGGAACGAATTCGATTCTCAAGGTAACGGGTATAAGAGAAATGGGCGGTCTTGGGGTTGTTGCACCAGAACACAAAAGTCGGAGGGCAAACGCTAACTTGTTCAGCGAAGACAATCTTCAAACGCCCATGGTTAAATTCCGGGGTGGGGTTTAAATTCTGCGCATCACGGATGATGTCATTTAAAACGGGGGTAGGAATACGACGGTGATAGGCTTCATGGCAGGATTGAAGCAAGGGGAAAAGCTGCTCTACCCCTGCGCCGGTTAATGCAGAAAGATAGACGATTGGTGCGTAATCGAGGAACTTCAATTCCGTTCGTAAAGACTTGGTAAATTCTTCTTTCGATGTTTTCTTTTTGCCTTCATCCCATTTATTGACGCAGACAATGATGGATTTCTTCGCGTCCATCGCATAGCCAAGCACGTGTTTGTCTTGCTCAAGCAAGGGTCCACTGCCATCTATTAATAACAGGACGATTTCCGAACGATCGATCGCGTCTAACGCACGGATGGCTGCATATTTATCGATGGCTTCGTAGATTTTGCCTCGTTTGACAAGCCCCGCGGTATCAATGACAACATAAGATTGCCCATCGTGCGTAAAGGGGGTATCAATTGCATCTCTCGTGGTACCGGCAATCGGGGAAACCAAGGTCCGATCCGTGCCCAAAAGGCGATTGCATAACGAGGACTTCCCAACATTCGGGCGGCCAATTAAGGCAAAAGGAACCGCATCCGGATACGTTTTTGTTTCTTTTTCGGGCAAAAGTTGAATGACACGGTCTAGGAAATCACCCATGCCGATGCCATGGGCACCCGAACAAATCATGGGGTCTCCTAAACCAAGACGATAGAATTCGCCTAAGTTCCCGACCTCTTGCACGCTATCAATTTTGTTGACCAATAATACCTTTGGTTTCTTGGTCGCATAAAGCATCTTGGCAATAAAGCGGTCATCGCCCGTGACACCTTTTTTGCCATCGACGACGAAAGCAATGACGTCGGCTTCATCCATGGCCATTTCAACCTGGGCGCGAATGGATTGTTGAAACGGGGCGTTTTGTAGTTCAATACCACCCGTATCAATCACCGTAAATTCTTTGGTGAGCCAAGTGGCATGCGCGTAAATGCGGTCGCGCGTGACGCCGGGAGTTGGTTCCACAATGGATTTCCGTTCCCCTAAAATGCGATTAAAAATCGTGGACTTCCCACTAGAAGGAGCCCCCACTAAAGCCAATGTTCCTAGCATCGTTCTCCCTCCAATCCGGTCTTTTCTTTCACGATATCCAAAATGGCGTTCACCACTTCATTGACAGTCATATTTGATGTGTCTAACGAAATGCTGTCAGGAGCGGCCATTAATGGATCAAAATCACGATGAGAATCAATATAGTCACGTTTTTTTACTTCTTCGAGCACTTCTTCATAGGTCGCAGGAATGCTTTTCTCTTGGTCTTCCAAATAACGACGTTTCGCTCGACATTCCACCGATGCAATCTGGAAGATTTTCACTTGGGCATGAGGCAAGACATAAGAGCCAATATCGCGTCCATCCATCACGACATTCGAACGCGTAGCCAAGGCACGTTGTTGCTCGATCATCGCGAGCCGAACTGGCTTCATGGCCGCAATATAACTCACTTGGCTAGAAACCAAGGGGGTGCGAATGACTTTGCTAACGTCTTCGCCACTCAGCCAAACGGAATGATCTGGTTTTAAATCAATTTGAATGTTTGGCAATAGCGACACGGCATCTTCTTCTTTTCGCGGATCTTTTTTGGCCGCAATAACCGCATAGGTTACCGCGCGGTACATCGCGCCCGTATCAATATAGGTAAAGCCAAGCGCTTTCGCGACTTTCTTGGCAACGGTGCTTTTCCCTGCGGCCGCAGGGCCATCAATGGCGATGGCAATTGGGGTTTGTTCGCTCATATCTCTACTCCCATTTATCGTACCCAAACGGCATACCAAACGATAAACGCCACAAGGCATAAGAGGCAAACTGCCCCTTGTAAGGTAGCCAAACGGATTTGTTTTTTCCGATAAAGCTCATATAAAGACGGCGCAGCATTGGTGCTAGTCTCATTCGCAATCGGTTTTGCCTTTTTCGTTTCAAACCGCTCCATCGGTGTTTTTTGGATTTCACGGCGATAACGGGCCCACTTCTTTACTCGCGTCTTCATACTATTCCATTGTATCGAACACGCGCTCTTTTTTCACGAAATTCACAAGAAAGCGGTTCAAAGTCGCTTACAAGTTAGCGTTAACTAACGATAAAATGTCCATTTTTGCTGTTTTCAATGTTTCGCGCATGCGCTAAAATACGGCTATATTCCTAAGGAGGGAATTCAATCATGGTTAAAGTTAAAGTCGATGCCGATACTTGCATCGGATGCGGTCTTTGCATCTCCACCTTACCGGATGTCTTCCAATTTGGTGACGATGGCAAGAGTGTCGTTATTGCGGATGCGGACGAAGCCCAAGCGGACGAAGTCATCGCTTCTTGCCCAGTTGCTGCAATCTCTAAGGAATAACCTTCCCATTGCACTAAGAGGACTGCTTGCCGCAGTCCTTTTTTCATATTCTCTCGCATTTTCCCTGTGCTAAACTCTTCTCTTGTATGGCGTTGCTCCTTTCTTGCTTTGGCGTTGCGGTTCTAGGGATGATTGGCCTACTTTTATTTTATCCAAAGCTTACGTTTCGCCATTTTTCCCTCGATACTTTCTGGATTCCACCGCTTTTAGGGGCCATTGTGATTCTGGCAACGAAAAGCCTTGATATTTCTCGTTTTTGGCAAGGGCTAACGGCCCCTACAGCCATGAATCCATTAGAAATCCTTGTTCTCTTTTTCTCCATGACCTTTTTGTCGGCCATGCTCGATGCGTCCGGTTTCTTTGAATGGCTGGCCAATCGGGCAGCAAAACGGGCCAAAGGAAATCAGTTCCTTCTCTTCTTTCTATTTGCTTTGTTGGCGGGAATTTTAACCATCTTTACTTCGAATGATATTGTCATCATTACCTTGACGCCGTTTTTAATCGCGTTTTGCAAGAAGACCAATATCGATCCCGTTCCGTATTTGGTCGCAGAATTTGTCGCTGCCAATACGTATTCCATGCTGTTGATTATCGGTAATCCTACCAATATCTATCTTTCCAGTGCTGAGAATATCGATTTCCTGGCTTATTTGAAGGTCATGGCATTACCGACATTATTCGCAGGGATTACATCGTTTGCTTTACTGCTACTGCTCTTTTTTAAGAAACTAGAGATGCCATTCATGATCGTAACAGACGAAGTCAAAATCAAAGACCGTTTCTTGTTTGTCGCTTCGTTTGTTCTGCTATTTTCTTGCATCATCTTAATGGCGTTATCTTCTTATCTGGGATTACCGATGTGGATCATTTCTTTAGGGGCAGCGGGATTATTGCTTGTCCTTCTTATTTCTTATGACTTCATCGCAAAGAAAAGCATGCGTCCTCTTTTAGAGGGAGCGAAACGCTTGCCATATTCTCTTGTTCCGTTCTTGTTATCCATGTTTGCCTTCGTGATGGCCTTTGACCAAAATGGGCTTACCATAAATATCGCGCAATGGCTTTCGTCCTTCTCTTCGCCTCTACTTTCCTACGGCATTTCTTCGTTCTTGTCTGCTAATTTCATGAATAACATCCCGATGTCGGTGTTATTTTCCACCTTGCTCGTAGAAGGAAATGCCGGACAAGAAGCAATTTATAGCACCATCATCTCCTCAAACCTTGCTGCCATCTTATCTCCGGTCGGTGCGTTGGCAGGCATGATGTGGATGTCGATTTTAAAAGAAAAGAAAGTTTCATTTTCTTTCCTTCGTTTTATGGGATACGGGGCAATCATTTCGATTCCTACGGTGACGATGTCGTTTTTGGCACTTTATCTCGTTCTTTAGAGGAAAAGAAAAGGGGCGTATGGCCCCTTCAAATGGAAAATATCAAAACTACTTGGCTTCTTTTTCTTCTGGATGGGCAGGAGAAACGGCAGCGGGAGCGTCTTCCCAATGCAGCACTTTTCGGATGGAACGATAGACGACAAAGGTAATCGCGAAGACGCTGGCGTCTTTGATTAAATTTAGCGGCATGACCCCAAAGAACGCATACGACCAACCTAAGTCTTTGATTTGCGGCATGGCGGCTCGACACATGTTCATGATGGTCTCTTGGGAGAATCCCATCATATAAATATAGAAAGGAAGAATCATATAGACGTTTAAGGTCATCGCGACCGCAACTTGTAAGACAGTGGCCACGCCAAATCCAATAAAAACACCTTTCATATTCCGGATTTTCTTATAAATCCAAGTGGCAGGAAGCACATAGGCGGTAGAGAACAAGAAGTCTGCCAATTCACCGACACACATCGTGGAAGATGTCGGCAATTTGATTAACGTCTTCACCAAGATGACCATTTCTCCCACGAAAGGTCCGTAAGCGTAGCCAGCAATCATCGCGGGCACTTCATCAAAGTGAAGTGACATAAAAGTCGGAGCAAAAGGGAGTTTGATTTGAAAAACCGGCACGACATAAAGAATCGTAGAGATGGCGGCAAAAATCGCAACCCGTGCGGCAAATCTTGCCCAGCCAAAGTGTCGATTCTTCTGAAAATGCGAATAGACCAAGGCGAGCGCAACCCCGAATAAGAAGAGACCCACAATGCTGACCCATGCCCAAGCTGTGTCACTCATAAAAAGAAAACCTCCTACATTTTCGCAGGGAGGTTCGATGATTCGTAAGCAAAGGGAAGAATCAATATCTTCCGCGCTTCTTTCATCCGGACTTTACCGTTGGCACTGGATTTGCACCAGATTCGTGCGGAGAAACTCCGCTTGCGGGCTTTACCGCCAGTCGACGTGATACTCGTCGCCCTGAAGCAAGGATTAGTTTATCACGTTTTGTTATCTAAGCAACGAAAACGATAAGGGACGATGTCGGTTACATCTTCAATTTTGATTTCAAAGTCTTCGTTTCCTTCATGAGACACAGAGAGAAAGTAATCCCCTTCTTCTAAGGAATGCGTCATGTAAGTTTTGCCAGCAAAATGATTTATGCCGTCATTCGAAGGGAGGGCAAGCGGACCTTTGCTGAGTCCGATTCCATTGGCTTTTCCCACGCTTTCTTTCCTTGTCCAACGCAAAAAGAAGTCGGTTTCCTGATGGATTTCTCGTTTTTCTTCAGGTGAAAAAGCCTTCTTTTTCCACGCTTTAAGGCCAGTACGGTAACGTTCTAAATCAATGCCGACGGGAACATCATCCACCACCAAGACGGCATAATCCCCGGCGTGGCTAAGGTTAAAACACTCGCCTTCTTTTTCTGGTTTTCCATGAATCCCATAAGTAATCGGAATATCCGAAGTATAACGCCACAAAAGATAACCTGCGCCTAACGAACGAAGTTGATCCTCAGCCAAACGATAAGAAGCAGCTTTCTTGAGCCGTTCTTCAGGCAATAAACTTTCAATCAAATGGCGTTCCTTTGCCACCAAAGCAATATGGATCCGATAGACTTTCATCTCGTCTCGATTGTCATCCCTTCGCGATACTTTGTCAAAGCATGTTGTAAAACTGCTAGAATGATTGCTATGACAACCCCTTATATTCCTTATTTACGGCACATGGTAGGTCATGCGAGAGTCATGGCCGTCGGCGTAACCGTATTGTTACTCAATGAAAACCATGAGATTTTAGTGGAACGCCGTGCTGACAACGGACTTTATTGTTTGCCTGGCGGTTCCTTAGATCTAGACGAGACAGTGCTCGAAGGAATGCGTCGCGAACTTCGGGAAGAAACGGGCATTGATTGCACAGACTTTACGTTATTTTCTATCCGCTCGGGTAGCAAAACAGATTTCCGCTATCCGAATGGCGACGTCACGAACTACGTGGATTTGAACTTCATCGCCCACGTAAAAGGGAAAAATATCCCCCTCAAAAGCGATGGAGAGTCCACTTCTCTTCAATTTTTATCTTTATCCGCTTTACCGGATTCCTCATTATGGACGCCGGGAACCTGGTCTATCGTAGAAAAATATAAGGCGGGCAATTTTGCCCTTACGATCGATTAAGCTTTTTGATTTTGATAAGGGGCTAAAAAACGTTCCTTATCTTCTTCTGAAGCAAAATTTAACGTCACCGAACGACTTTTTACGATGACTTCAGAAGCGCCGCTAACCTGTTTTAAAGCATCAAAAGAGACGGGCTTGCTATGACTTTGCCAATGTTTCGCTAAAGCTTCGGTTTCCCGCACCGACAAACGGTTTTGATGAATCTTTGCGACCGCTTCCATGATTTCTTCATCCGATAGAGAAGCAATCGCACGAGCGTGACCATAGGTTAATGTGCCATCCATGACTTCTTGTAAAACTTCATTCGGCAAATGAAGTAGGCGCAAAATATTCGTGACTTGACTCCGCGAAAGATGGGCGACTTTCCCTAGCGTTGCTTGCGAATAGCCGAACCGTTGTTGTAATTCTTGGAAAATCAAAGCCATTTCCACAACGTTGCCATCTCTTTGATCACGAACATCCGCGACAAGTGTCAGTAACATTTCTTCTTCACCGAGTTCTTTGACCACGCAAGGGACAGTTTTGAAATTGGCTTCCTTGGCGCCCATAAACCGTTTCCGGCCGAGTACGAGTTCATAATGGCTACCAACGGGGCGGACCACCAAGGGAGAAAAGAATCCTTTTTCTTTTAAGGATTTTCCTAAGGCATCCGTCACTTCAGGTGGGAAGGAAATGTCTTTTAAGACATGATTATCATCAATTAAAGACAAGGAAAGATAGCGGGCTTGTAATGTCGAATATTCCCGTTCCATCTCGGCGATGACGTCATTTTGGGAATAACGGCCGATCAGCTCTGCTAAATCGGGATTAGGCTTTCGTTTCGACATGGTCAAGTACCTCGCGGGCCAAAGCGAAATACGCTAAAGAGCCTTTAGCAGTCGGACGATACGTCGTGACGGCTTCGCCATGAGCGCTGGCTTCAGGAATTGAAATATTCCGTGGGATTACCGTCAAGAACGTGTTTTCTTTAAAAAGTCCTCGCACCTGTTGGGCGACTTCCGTGCAAAGAGAGGCATTTTGCTCATACATGGTGAGTAAGAATCCTTCAATCTTCAAATTCGGGTTATAGTCCTTCTGAATCTTTGAAATGGTCGACAAAATCGCGGCCACGGCTTCCATGGCAAAATATTCGCACTGCACCGGGATTAAGACAGAATCCGATGCGACTAAGGCATTAATGCTTAATAGGCCTAAGCTCGGAGGGCAATCAATAAAGATAAAGTCGTAGTTGTCACGCACGCTTTGGAGCGCATTCTTTAACAAAAAGAACGGCTTATCTACCCCTTGGGATTGGAGATAACTATCTAATGAGGCGAGTTTAAGGTTGGCTGGAACCAAATCGAGATTGGCCTCTTTCGTCGATTGAAT
>Ga0256406_1004657_pt1 | contig 15432 bp, 14 predicted proteins | sample RumenRJG_03DNA_FD_185986 | JGI IMG/M metagenome (GOLD analysis project Ga0256406, IMG submission 185986) | Bovine rumen microbial communities from Lethbridge, Alberta, Canada - RJG_03 | ecosystem: Host-associated > Mammals > Digestive system > Stomach > Rumen | place: Canada: Alberta | collected... | reverse complement strand
ATCTTAGTCAGAAAAGAGACGCTTCGAAGTTTACGCTTCTTCGCCAAAAAAAAAGGCGGTACCGATAGATCCGGAAGACCGGGTCCAAAATTTCCGGTTCACTGGGTCCAACGTACCGCCGTTTGCACTTGGCATTGCCGTTCCCAACAGCATTGAAAACGGCATCTTCCAACTGGTCAAAATCGTTCTCAGTACCATCCCGACAATGTTTGGCACTGCCCAGGTAGCTGCCAATGGCATTGCCCAGACCATCTGGTCGCTTGCCGCTCTGATGGTCATCACCATGGGACCTGTCTATATTACGGTTATCGGACGGTGCATGGGTGCTGGTGATATTGAAGCAGCGGAATATTACTTCCGCAGGCTTAATAAAATCACGGTTGTTTCTGCAGTTGCCTGGAATGCGGTGATTCTTGCACTGACACCACTGTTTATGAGAGTCTATCCGGTATCGGATGAAGTCAGGCACCTGGTTGTTATTCTGGTATTGATTCACAATCTGTTCAATGGCGCTGTCTGGCCATTTGGCGGTGCCCTGCCCAATGGTCTGCGGGCAGCCGGCGATGTGCGCTTCAATATGATTGTCTCCATCGCTTCGACAGTTCTGGTCAGATTTGTATTCTCCTGGGTGCTTGGCGTGCAGATGAAAATGGGTGTCATTGGCGTGGCGCTTGCCATGGCAATGGACTGGTGTGTGCGGGCTGTGATCTGCCTGTGGCGCTATAAGCAGGGTAAGTGGAAGACAATGACAGTGATACAATAAGAAAAAGATGAGGTAGAAAAATGGAACTGAGACTGCTGGAGTATTTCCTGATTACTGCCCGCGAGCAGAGTATGAACAGGGCTGCGCAGGTCATTCATATCTCGCAGCCTTCGCTGAGCCGGCAGATAGCCCAGCTGGAGAAGGAACTTGGCGTAACGCTGTTTGTGCGCAGCAGTCATGGCATCTGTCTGAGTGAAGAGGGCATTCTGCTGGAAAGAAGGGCACGGCAGATCCTGGATCTTGTGGATAAGACGCAGGAGGAGCTGCAGGACAGTGAAAGTCAGCTGGAGGGTACGATTGGGATCGGCTGTGGTGAGCTCAAGGCCATGAAGGAAGTGGCGCGGATGATGAAGGACTTCCAGAAGGCGCATCCCCGTGTGAAATTTAACGTGTTTACAGGAAGTGCGGATGATGTCAGTGAGCGTCTGCAGCGCGGCCTGCTTGACATGGCAGTTCTGCTGAAACCGGTGGATCTGACAAAATATGCCTATATCCAGTTGAAAAGCGCGGAGCAGTGCGGAGTGCTGATGAAAACGGATGATCCGCTTGCCCGGAAAACTGACATTGAGGCAGCAGATCTGCTGCACAGGGAGCTTATCGTTCCATCCCGTCCGGAAGTGCTGAATGATCTGGAACACTGGTTTGGCAGGTATTATCCGCAGATGCAGATCCGCTGTACAGACAACCTCGCTGTCAACAACGCCTATCTTGTGCAGGAAGGCGTCGGAATCTGCATCATGGTCAACAGCATCACCGAGCTGCTGGATCCTTCTCTCTTTGTTTTCAGGCCATTGAAGCCTGCTTTGTGCCAGGGCTGTGTTCTGGTATGGCCGAAGGATCTGCCGCTGTCCCTTGCTGGCAGAAAGATGATTGCACAGCTGAAGGAACAGTACAGCATGCAGGATCAGATTGAGGAAGCATCATAAAAAAGGAGAAAATAGGAGTATGGAAAAAATTGTTCAGACAGCAGGCCGGGATGCTCTGGGGGAGTTTGCACCGGATTTTGCTCATTTTAATGATGATGTTCTGTTTGGCGAGGATTGGAACAATACCGATATCGATGTCAAAACACGGTGTATTGTGACCGTGACGGCACTGATTTCCAGCGGGATTACGGACAGTTCGCTCGCCTATCATCTGCGCAATGCCAAAGCACATGGTGTTACCAGAAAGGAAATTGCGGCCATCATTACGCATATTGCCTTCTATGCCGGCTGGCCAAAGGCATGGGCAGCTTTCACGATTGCCAAGACAGTATGGGAAGAGGAAGCAGAGGAGGACAAAGATGCCTTCCAGAATGAGATCTTCTTTCCGATCGGAGAACCGAATGCTTTGTCAGCGTATTTCTCTGGCAGAAGCTGGCTGTCAAGGATCTGTGAGAAGCCGTTTGCAATCATAAATGTTACGTTTGAGCCAGGCTGCCGCAACAACTGGCATATCCATCATGCAAAGCAGGGCGGCGGCCAGATCCTGATCTGTGTCGGAGGATCCGGCTGGTATCAGGAATGGGGAAAGGATGCCGTACAGTTGAAACCTGGCACGGTGATCACTATTGCCCCGGGAGTCAAGCACTGGCATGGTGCTGCCAGAGACAGCTGGATGGCCCATCTTGCCATTGAAGTGCCAGGCGTGGAAACTTCCAATGAGTGGTGTGAACCGGTCAGTGATGCGGATTACAGCAAGCTTCAGTAACAGAGTGAAGGGGACTGCAGAAATGCAGTTCTTTTTGATATTGGGCATTCTGTTTGGTTAAAAATGGCTTACCTGCGTATAATGTGAAAACAACGGAGGTTTACGATATGGAAAATCGTTATGATATTGCCGTGATCGGCACTGGGCCGGCCGGTTTGGAAGCTGCCATTACAGCAAAAGTCCGCAACAAGAACATTGTACTGTTTGGCTCCAATGATCTCTCAAACAAGATGCAGGTGGTAAAGCATCCGATTCTGAATTATCTCGGCTTGCCTTCTGTGACCGGTGAACAGATGGCTGCTGCCTTTAACAAGCAGTTGGAGGAGCTTGGCATCACCATCACCGAAAAGCGGGTGACAAGTGTGTATGCAATGGGTGACTACTTCACTTTGCAACTGGATGACAACACGATGGCAGATGCCAGCACGGTCATCCTGGCAACAGGTGTGGTTGCCGGCAAGCCGTATCCTGGTGAAGAGAAGTTCCTGGGCAGAGGTGTCAGCTATTGTGCAACGTGTGATGCGCCTTTATATAAAGGGAAGGATGTTGCGGTCATCGGCGGTTCAAAGAAGGAAGAAGCGGAGGCAGACTTCCTTGGTGAAGTGTGCTCCAGCGTAACGTACTTCCCGCTGTACAAGGATGAACCGGAATTCAAGAACAATGTCAAAGTTGTCAGAGAAATGCCGAAGGAAATCCGCGGTGAAAAGAAGACAGAGGCGCTTGTTACATCCGGTGGTGAATATCCGGTGGATTGTGTCTTCATTCTGCGTGAGGCACAGTTCCCTGGCCAGCTTGTCCCGGGTCTTGAGACCGATGGCAATGCGGTCAAGGTAGACCTGCAGATGAAAACAAACATCCCGGGTCTGTTTGCGGCTGGTGATATTGCCGGACGCCCTTACCAGTACATCAAGAGTGCCGGTCAGGGCAATATTGCTGCTCTGTCTGCGGTGGATTACCTTGCAGCAAAGAAGTAAATCGCTTCCTGACAATGTTGTGACGAAGGACAGAAGATGAATTCCTCTGTCCTTTTTGTTTAGCCTCAGATGAGGAAGAAGCTATGTAAATGATACGCTTGGTGATTGTGAAATAGCTCTTGGGAGTCGATAACAACTTGCGTCTTTTTTCGATAGTACATCAATCTTACAAAATGTGTGTGATCGAATTTCAGATAGTGATAATCTTCGGATATTCAAATCCACTGGACAATTACTGTTAACAAATAGAATACAAACAAATGCTGTTCAATAGAATCTGTCGATGAAATGATCTAGTGTCGATATTGACGCAGCGGCGGTGGATTGTGACGCAAAAAGGACTACAAAAATGGAAAAAGAAAAATGGTAACTAAAATGAAAAATGTAATCGAGATCAGTATGAACACGAAAGACCAAATCGCAGAATATCTTAACAAGAAGACAAAAGAACTTGATATGCAGGATTTCAATGCTTTCACAACAAACATGATTGCTGAGGAAATGCATATTTCACGCACAATTGCATCCCAGTATCTGAATCAGCTTGTTGAAGAAGGTTGCGCATTCAAAGTGAAATCCAGACCGGTTTATTTCTTCAATACGCGTGTAATTGAAGAAAAATACCGGGTTCCAGTAAAGAAAATGGATTTTCTGGATATCAGTGACATGGTTGCTTATCTGAGCACCAGCGACCGTATCCCAAATGTCTTTGAAAAGCTTATTGGATATGATGGATCCTTGCGTCGTGCCATTCGTCAGAGTATCGAGGTTTTCAACTATCCGCCAGCTGGGCTTCCTCTTCTGATCTATGGAAATGAAGGCTGCGGAAAGAAGACATTAGCTGAGATGATCTGTAGACAGTCAAAGCTTGGCTCAGGTATCCTGCATCGGGATTGTGAAGTGATCCTGGTTGAATTGAGCAAGGATCCCAGCAGTTCAGTCAATGCCAGAAAACTGCTGCAGCAGCGTATGGACCGTGAGACCGTCTTCATCATCCAGCATATTGAGAATGTCAGCAATGAACTGCTGAAGTATGTATTCACTTATTGTGAATCAGCAGTCAATCGCAAATTACATTTTCTTTTTCTCAGTAATGAAAAACCAGGTGATTATCTGAATAACGAATTTGCGAGATGTATTCCTGTTTCCGTTCATCTTCATGATTTTGATGAACGTCCCAAGGAAGAAAGAGAAGGAATTGTTGTCAATCTGTTTCAAAAGGAGGCAGCAAAATTCAAAGCGTCCATTGAGATTTCCAGTAATGTTCTCCGCATTTTAGCTGCTGCAAGTTTCGATGACAACATTGTTGGTCTTGCCAAAGTTATCCGACTGACTTGTGCCAAAGCATCCAGTGGCATGCAGGACGGCAGGATTCGCATCCATACATATGATCTTCCAGATAGACAGCTTGAAAAGATTGAAATCTCAGACAGGAATGTGGAGTACCTTGACTGCAGCCAGTACAAGGTTGGCAGTGAGGTTGATCAGTATCTTGAATTATTCAACATCATTCTCCAGACTTGCAAAATGGGGAGCAAAACCGACATCAGCAAAGCATTCAAGGAGATCTATACAACCATCGGTGAGGATCTGATTGTAACAAACTCAAATTCTGACAGAGCACTTCAGGGTATGGAAGTCACCATGATGAATATTGTGAATGTGATTGCCCAAAAACACTTCATCAATATTCCGGGGAATTTCAGTTTTCTGATTGCCAAGCTGCTTTATATATACAACGAGTACAAGAGCAGATTCTCACACTGGGCAGAAGAAAATCGCGAGCTCATTAAAGCGGCAAAAGAAACAATGCGTCGTGAATATGTCAGTGAGTCAATGATCATGGATGAAATCAACTCACTCGCAGTAACAAATCTGGAGACGGGGCTTCCAGATATTGTCAGTATCATCATGTCACTGTTGCTATCCCGCTACAATACAGACCTGAATCGGAATAAGATCTTTGGCATTATTATCTGCCATGGCTATTCAACAGCCACATCCATTGCATCTGCAGTGAATTCCCTGATTGGCAGTTATGTGTTTGATTCCATCGATATGCCAATTAATACAACGGTTGATGAAATCAGGGATATCCTGCGGGAAAAACTGACCAGAATCAATTCCTATGCCGATGTCGTGATTCTTGTCGACATGGGAAGTCTCGAAGAAATTGTCCAGAATAACGAATTTATCGGAAACAGAAACGTTGGCATCATCAACAATGTTTCTACCAAGATGGCGCTGTCCATCGGCTACAAGATTAAATCCGGGTGTTCGATCGAAGCTGTATTTGATCAGGCGGACCAGGATTACAAAGTCGAGTATGCGATTGTAAAGGCACGCCAGCGCGACATGATTCTCTTTACCAGTGAGAGCGGACTGCAGACATCACAAAGAATGGTGAATCTGTTCAGGGACTCACTTCCACGGGAAATACCGGTTGAGTTTCTCATTGTCCCATTTGAAAAAATGATGGAAGGAAACATCGCCGATATTGTCAATTCCGGAAATGTCCTGATGATCATCGGTACCGAAGATCCGGGCCTGACAGTGGCACCGTTTATTCCCCTTGAAAGCCTTGTGGCAACATCAAACCTTGATCTCATCAGTCACAAATTATCTGGTTATCTTGATGAAGCTAGTGTTCAGCAGCTTACCTTCAACATCAGGAGAAATTTTACCTTGATCAATATCGTAAATTATCTGACGATTCTGAATCCGAAGCCGCTGCTGGATGCCATTACTGAATCTGTAGAAATTCTGCAGCAGAAAATGAATATCAGGCTGGATGGGAAGAGACTTGTAGGAATTTATATCCACGTTTGTATACTTGTTGAACGACTTGTAACAAAGAACGGACTGATTGAACACGACAATGCAACAGCAGAATTTGTCTCTCAGCATTCCGATTTTATTCAAAAGGCAAAAGAGAGTTTCAGTCAGGTGGAGCAGCATTACAACATTATGATCCCGGAAGCTGAAATGAAGTATCTATATGCATTCTTAAGCAAAGAAAATCGTGAGGATTAACCATGAAGGAAAGAAAGATCATTATTGCAACGCATGGAACATTGGCGGATGGATTCTGTTCTGCGCTAAAGATCATCACCGGTGCCACAAACATTCAAACATTGTGCTGTTATTTAATGCCGGATTTCAATCTGGAAAAGGCAATTGATGAACTCTTTGCAGACTATGATCCGAAAAAAGAAGAAGTGTTTGTATTTACAGATTTGCTTGGTGGATCGGTCAACAACGGCTTTATCAAAGCAATGAAAAACAAGGATTTTCATCTCATCACAAATTCAAGTCTGGGACTGTTAATTGATTTTATCGTAACAAATGAAAGTGTTGAAGATCTCAAAAAGAAATTGTCTTCATCCCAATTTCAGGCGATTTATTGCAATGACGTGATTAGTAACTGTACAGGAATTGATGAGGATATCTAGAAAGGAGGAAGGACATGATAAAAGCAGTAAGAATCGATCATCGTCTTGTTCATGGACAGGTGGCTTTTTCGTGGACGCACTATCTTGGCGCAACAAGAATCATTGTCATTGATGATAAAGCAGCGTCAGATGATTTTCAAAAAATGGCTCTGAAAATGTCTAAGCCAGCAGGATGCAAATTAAACGTCTTCTCAGTTGAAAAGGCACTGGAAAATGCAGCCAAAATTGATTCTCTTTCCGACATTGTGTTCATTGTCTTTGGTCAGACGCATGATGCTGCGCGCTACATTACTGCTCATCCGACATGCAAGGAATTGAATGTCGGAGGAACTGTAAAGAAGCCTGGATCAAAAGTCTTTTCTGAAGTTGTTTACCTTACCCCGGAAGAGCAGAACGACCTCAAGCAGATTGAAAAGACCGGATGCAAGCTGTTTATGCAACAGCTCCCGACAACCAGACGCGAAGATCTTGTGCTGTAACATCACAATCAGAAAATGGAGGTGAAAATATGCATTTAGTTCAATCTTTGATTGTGACTCTCATTTCCGTCCTCATGATTCTGGATTCCCGAATGCTGGGAAGACTGAACTTTGAGCGACCATTAATCACCTGCTCAATCTGCGGTCTGCTGCTTGGCAATATCAAGGTAGGACTGACGGTTGGCGCACAGATGGAGCTTGCGACACTTGGCATGATGTCCATTGGTGCATCCGGAATCGATATGAATATGGGTTCTCTGGTTGGCTGTGCCATTTGTATTATGACAGGTGCTGATATTGAAACAGCAATCACAATTGCTGTCCCGATGACACTGCTTGCTACCGTCTTGGGTACAGTTTCCAGTATCATTCGTATTCAGTTTGCCCATATGTGCGATGCGGCGGTAGACAAGGGCGACTTTGCCAAAGCAAAGCGTGTGGATATTGTATATGGTCCTGTGCTATATGTCCTGTTCACAATTATCCCGGTCTTCTTGTCAGTGTATTTTGGCGCAGGTGTCGTTCAGTCTATTGCCGAAATTGTGCCTTCGTGGGTGACAAGCGGCGTATCCTTAGGCGCTAATATAATTGCTTTCTATGGATTTGCAATGCTTCTGTCAACGATGGTTAACAGGAATACAGTGGTTTACTTTTTTGCCGGCTTCTTGCTGGCAGCCTATTCGGGAATGAGTCTGACTGGACTTGCTTTGGTAGGTATTGTGCTGGCTGTTATTCTCTACACAGTGAAATACGTTGGATCTTCGAACGGGCCCAGTGTTAAAAAGACAGCGGATGCATCGATCGATGATTTGGAAAATCTTGATAATTAAAGGAGGACGATATGTCACAGAAAGGTTTGGAAACACAGAAAAACTACCCTCTGCATAAGAAGCTGAAGGAAATATTCTGGGGCGCATGGTGTATGCAGACAAACTGGAACTATGAGCGCCAGATGAACACAGCTTATATGTATGCAATGTCGCACTGTATCGATCGTCTGTATCCTGACAAAGATGAAATTGAAAAGAAAAAAGCAGCATACAGACGACACTTGGAATTCTTCAATATCACACCTCAGTGTGCAGCTCTGACACTTGGTATTTCCGAAGCAATGGAAGAGGAGTATGCTGCCCACCCGGATACGTTTGATCCTGCCTCAATCAACGCTGTCAAGGTTGCTTTGATGGGCCCTCTGTCAGGCATCGGTGACTCATTGTTCCAGGGAACCATCCGTATCATTGCAATGTCTATCGGCATTTCCCTTGCCCAGAAAGGCAGCATCGTTGGACCGATTCTTGCGATGGCAATTTCCATCGCAACAAGTGCACCGTTTACCTGGTACATGGGTAAACTCGGCTATACGAAAGGCCAGGAGTTCGTTAAGCAGTTATCAGAATCCAACGTCATGGAAAAAGTGATGTTTGTATGTTCCATTGCCGGCCTGTTTGTTATTGGCGGTATGTCTGCATCATTGGCTAATCTTACAACACCGATCTCATTTGGCTCTGCCTTTGTTTTGCAGGATGTTCTCGATGGTATTATGCCGAAGATTATTCCGCTGGTTATGACATGGATCATGTATGGCATTATCAAATCAGGCAAAGTTAAACCAATGTATGTCATCGTTGCATGCTTCGTCTTTGGAATTATTTTGAATTATCTTGGAATTTTAACAGTCGCATAACGAGAAAAAAGCAGAAGAGGAGAAAAAGAAAATGTTTGACGTTAAAAGCACTGTAGAAAAAATTGTATCAGAAAAGCACATTAACAACATTAGCTTCACTGGATGTGGCGGTTCACTGGCATGCTTCTATGCACCATACTATTATGTGACCCGTGAAGCAAAGATGATTTCCACAAACTATGCTAACGGTCATGAATTTACAGAAGATACCCCTGCAAATGTTGGTGAGAACTCCATCGTTGTATGCGCAAGCCGCAGGGGAAACACACCCCAGACTGTCAGCGCTGCACAGCGCGCAAAGGATCTTGGCGCAACTGTAATTGCTCTGCAGATGGAGACGGATACACCGCTTGAAAAGATTGCGGATTATACAATCCAGTTTAAGGACACTGGCGTGGATGGTGCCCTTTATGAGGAATCCAAGGGTGCTTATGCTCTGAAGATTGCTTATGAGACCGTAAATGCTGTTGAGCATAATACAGAAGTATACAATGCAATGACAGATGCAATGAGCAAGATGAATGAGATTGTTCCGGCTGCGCAGAAGAAAGCAGTTCCGGATGCGATTGCATTTGCACAGGATTATGCAAACGATAACATGATTTATACAATGGGATCCGGTACTGCATGGGCAGCTGCCCAGCAGCAGACCATCTGCATTTTCATGGAAATGCAGTGGATCAATTCCTCTGTAATTCATTGCGATGAATTCTTCAATGGACCATTTGAGATTACAGAAAGAGACACTGCTTATCTGCTTCTGAAATCTACCGGCAGAACAAGAGGAGTTGATGAAAGAGCAATTCGCTTCCTTGAGAAGTTCAACAACCATACAACCATTATCGATGGGTATGATTATGGTATGAAGGAACTGGGCGAAGTTTCCGAATATTATGATCATGATTTCTATAGTGAACTGCTTGGAGTGTATAATCATCTCCTTGCAGATCGCCGCCAGCATCCTCTGAGCTGGAGAAAATACATGTGGAAATTCGCATATTAATTGAACGTCTGCTTATATATTTTGCTGATTGACTTTCAGCCCACATACTGGATCTGTATGTGGGCTGAAGTTATCTTAATATTCATTACAATATTCATCTCTTCATCATTTTATTCAGAATCATGTGTTTTGATTATTTCTACATGTTCAGTACTGCGATGGCACTGAAAGGATGAAAAAAATAATGGCTGTATTTACATAGAGGAGAAAAGGAAAGCATGAAAAGAAGCACATCTCTGGATCATCGGATACTTCAAATTCTGATTCCCGCTATCTTGGAAAATGCGCTGCTGCTGCTTTCAAGTATGATCCTGACCGGTTATATCGGAAGGCTCAGTATCAATGAAATCAGTTCATATGGAATCGCAAATCGGATATATTCGATCTATTTCTCGATTTCACAAGGATTCTCTATTGGGACAATGGCGCTTCTGGCCAGAAAATTTGGAAAAAATGATGTCAGGGCGTGCAGCAGGCTTCAGATGGGTTGCTATTTGTTACTGCTTCCATTAGCTGCTGTTGCCATGATTCTGATTTTCCTGTTTTCCCGGCAGTTGTTATCCACGATGACAGAGGAAACAGTTCTGCTGGATCAGGCTCAGAAATTCCTGATGCAGACAATATGGTTCTATCCGCTGATATCTATTGTGCATCAGAATGCAACAGCATTCCAGGCAGATGGAAATACAAAAACACCACTTGAAATCGCAACTATTGGCAATATTGTCAATCTGATACTTGGCTATATGCTGATCTTTGGAAAAGGTGCTCCAAGACTTGGTTTATCTGGCGCCGCCTGGTCTCAGAATATTTCATTCCTGGTGATGGCTTCTACCGGGCTGTATTTCTTGTATGGAAAGAACGGTCTGTTTTCGTCCCAGAAAATTGAAAGCCGGCTGAGCCTGAATGAATGCAGGGAAATCGTTAAAACCGGAACACCTGCTTCTATTGAGAACTCACTGTGGAATATAGCTGCTGTTTACATGAGCTGTGTCATTCTAAGCTATGGCAGAACTGAATATGCAGCATATCAGCTTGGCATGCAGGGAGAAGCTTTCTGCGATATGATGTCCGCCGGTTTTCTGACGGCAGCCATGTCGCTTTCTGCAAATGCGATCGGTGCCTCGGACAGTAACCTGTATCAGAATGCATTAAATCGGCTGAATTATTACTGCCGGCTGATCAGCGGCGTTACCATGCTGTTTCTGCTGCTGTTCTCCCCCTTTGTACTCAGACTTCTAACGGATAAAGCAGAACTGATCCAGATTGCAAAAATCTATTGTTATATGATGATCATTTCGCAGTATCCTCAGCACCATCAGAAAATCCTGTATGGTTATCTGCGCTCGGCAGGTTATTATAATTCGCCTCTTGTCATCAGTCTGATTGGAATTTATGGATGCCGCGTTCTACTGTCATATATTTTCGGTTTCCTCCTGCATTGGAATATTGTCTGGATCTGGATTGCGATGGATGTGGATCAGTGGGCAAGGGATATTTTTGCAGCAATTATATTTAAAGTCAGAAATGTAAAAAGCTATGTAAAGGAGCAGACAAATGCAGCTAAGTGTTAAGCCAGAATTAGTCATTTTTGATGTTGATGGATTGATGCTGAATACAGAATTTATCTGGAAAAAGGCATGGGAAGAAAGTGGACGTCTAAATGGAATTGATTCGTTTGGAAGTGCATTCTGTAAAGCTGTCGGTATTACCGGGGAAGATGTAGAACGTATGCTGGCGGCAGAATATCCGCATGAACCATGGAGGATTGCGCTGGCGCAGGCTCGTGAAATCGGAAGCAGAAAACTATTGGCAGAGGTTGATGTGATGCCGGGGGTGATGGAGCTGCTGGCTGTATTGGAAAAACTGCAGATTCCAAAAGCTGTGGCGACAACAACCAGCCGCATCCAGACAGAAGAGAGGCTTTCAAAGCTGCACCTGTTGACCAGCTTTGACTGTATTTTGTGCGGAGATGAAGTGAAGTACCGCAAGCCGAATCCGGAAATCTATCAGACTGTCCTGAGGAAAATGAACTGCCGGCCGGAAGATGCTCTTGTTCTGGAAGATACAGGATATGGGGTCAGAGCAGCTAGTGCCGCAGGCATCAGGGTGATCATGGTTCCATCCATTAATACCCCTACAACAGAGGACATTCAACGATCATTTGCTATCGTGTCCTCTCTGCTTGAAGTGAAGAAGATGATGGAGATCTTTATATGAAATCAATGTATGAATATATTTGTGAATCAGATAAGGCTGTCAGGAATATCATTAATAACAGGCTTGCCATTTATAAAGCATTAAAAGATAGGCCAAACATAAAGAAGATGAAAAGTGTATTTCTGGCAGGGTCCGGAACAAGCTATCATGCCTCATTGGCATCTGCCTGTGCCTGTGAAAATATTCTGCATGTTCCTGCGCGGGCAGTAATGGCAATGGAGTTTGTTGACAGTGTGAATGTGATTCCGGCTGATTCTCTGGTCATTGGAATCTCTCAGGGTGGCAGAAGCACCAGTACGATGAATGCATTGCGCAAGGGCAGAGACCATGGCTGTGTCACCATTGCCATTACCTCAGATCTTCACTCTCCGGTTGCGTCTGTGGCTGATATCACCATTGAACTCATGGTTGGTGAGGAAGATATGGGGCCAAAGACAAAAGGATATTTCTGCTCTGTGGCAACGATCATTGTGCTTTCTGAAGCGATTGCACTCTTGAAAGGAGAACCGGCCATCAGTGAAGAAACACTGTATCATGAACTGCTTTCCTGCGCAGACGTAATTCCGCCAATTGCTGTAAAAGCCAAGGCGTTTTACGAACAGAACAGACAAATATTTCTCCAATCCAGAAAAATATTTGTTGTCGGCTATATGAGTAGTGTTGCCTCTGCATATGAAGGCGCTTTGAAAATTCTGGAAACGGTCAACTGTCCGGTACAGGGATTTGAAATGGAAGAGTTCATGCATGGCATTTATCATGCCGTGGATGAAAATACATTGATCATTTGGCTTGGTGCAGATCAATATCATTACAGGAGAATGCTGGGACTGCTGCACTATCTTCAGCAGCATAAGCACTGCAGTTCGGTTCTGATTACTTCCGATCAAAGTGCAGATGTCATGCCTGTGATGCAGTTTCCGTTTGTCAAAGACAACTTGTTTGAGGGACTGGAGTATATTGTTCCCGTACAGGTTATTGCAGAACAGATGGCATCAGATCGAGGCATTGATCTGACCGTAAGTACAGATCCTGACTTCCACCGTGAGATGGGAAGTTACTGCTACGAAAAGTAAAAAAGAGAGCAGATAATGAAGCCCGGTATTGCAATCTATGAAAAAGCACGGAATTGCAGCGCTTACAGTGAAAGACTTTCTGAAAATACACGAAATATTCTGACACCATGATGTTATAATCATGCTGTTTCATTAATAAAGGGGATGAAATGATGGATAAGAAATTTTCTACAAAGTCAATTGTCGCTACGGGTCTTGGTGCAGCTGTTTTCCTTGTGCTGTTCATGTTTGTCAAGATCCCTTCTCCGGTACCGGAGACCAACCTGCAGATTGCCTATGGCATCTCTGGTTTCTTCGCTGCCCTGTATGGTCCTCTGTGCGGCTTCCTGGTTGCCTTCATCGGCCATGCACTGAATGACTTTATTTCCTATGGCAGCCCATGGTGGAGCTGGATCATTGCCTCTGGTCTGAGTGCTTTGATCACAGGTCTTTGCGCCAAAAAGATTGCGCCGCAGGTTGAGGATGGCAAGTTCTCCGGCAAGGAAGCAGGCACATTTGTGCTGTACACCGTGATTGCTCATGCAGTCAGCTGGATCGTTGTGGCACCGGTTCTGGATATTGTCATCTATGGTGAATCTGCCAAGCTGGTCTTTGCCCAGGGTGCCATTGCCTTTGTGACAGATGCCATCACAGCAGCTGTGGTTGGCTTACTGCTGCTGAAGGCATACAGTGCAACCAAGGTTTCCAAGGGATCTCTTGCAAAAAACAAGTAAGTAACAGCATTTCAGTTTCATGCAGGAACATTGCCCTCTTTAGGGCTGTGTTCCTTTTGTGGTTTTAAGGAGTATGTAAATGGATAACGATGTCATCATAGAATTCCGAAATTTCAGCTTTCAGTATTATGCCCAGGCAGAGCCAACCCTGCATGATATCAATCTGAAAATCCACCGGGGTGAAAAGATTCTGATTGCCGGGCCAAGCGGCAGTGGGAAAAGCACGCTTGGCAATTGTATCAACGGCCTGATCCCCAATGCCTACCGGGGTGAGATGAAAGGCGATCTGATCATTGATGGCATCCAATGTCCTGCCTCTTTGTTTGCTTTGTCACAGAAAGTCGGCACGGTGCTGCAGGACAGCGACGGCCAGTTCATCGGTCTTTCGGTTGGCGAAGATATTGCCTTTGCTTTGGAGAATGACCGCATTGGGCAGGATGAGATGAAGCAGAGAGTCGCAAAGATCGCAGCCAGTGTCGGCCTTTCGGATCTATTGCATCAGAATCCGCATGAACTCTCCGGCGGTCAGAAACAAAGATGTTCCATGGCTGGTGTCATGGTGGATGATGTCGATATCCTGCTGTTTGATGAACCTCTGGCCAACCTCGATCCATTGACAGGCAGAACTGCCATTGAGCTGATCAATGATCTGTGCAGAGATGGCAAGACGGTCATCATCATTGAACACCGCCTGGAGGATGTGCTGCACTGTCCGGTGGACCGCATCGTACTGGTCAATGATGGCAGAATTGTCATGGATGATACGCCGGCAAACCTTCTGTCTGCCGATGTGCTTGGAAAATACGGCATCCGGGAACCACTGTATCTGACCGCATGCCGCTATGCCGGTGTAAAGATCACGGAGGATATGCATCCGGAATCACTGCAGACGATGGACCTGACACAGGCAAAGCCCAGCCTGGCAGCCTGGTTCCATCAGAATGCTTCCAATCCGTCCCAGCCAGAAAGAGAACCTCTGCTGAACATCAGCCACATTTCTTTCAGCTATGATGGCATCAAGCCAATTCTTTCGGATGTATCTGCGGTTGTCCACAAAGGTGAGATGTTAAGCATCGTCGGTAAAAACGGTGCCGGCAAATCTACCTTGTCCAAGATCTTGACTGGCTTTATCAAGCCAGATGCCGGTACGGTCACAATGGAAGGCACCGACTTATCCCAGTACACCATTTCCGAGCGTTCTGCCTTCGTCGGCATCGTTCTGCAGGATCCCAACCAGATGATCTCCAAGACAGGCATCTTTGATGAGGTGGCTTTAGGGTTGAGAATCAGAGGCATGGATGAGAAGGAAGTGGATGAAAGAGTCACGCGTGTATTGCAGATCTGCGGATTGTCTGAGTTTAAAAACTGGCCGATCAGTG
>Ga0256406_1004656_pt1 | contig 15436 bp, 7 predicted proteins | sample RumenRJG_03DNA_FD_185986 | JGI IMG/M metagenome (GOLD analysis project Ga0256406, IMG submission 185986) | Bovine rumen microbial communities from Lethbridge, Alberta, Canada - RJG_03 | ecosystem: Host-associated > Mammals > Digestive system > Stomach > Rumen | place: Canada: Alberta | collected... | reverse complement strand
GGGGAGCATTACATATGATGAAGTAATGGTTTCGGGAACGGGTGTTACAAATACATTGTCTGTAACCGCCGATAAAACACAAGCAGAGTCGGGCCAGACCGTAAAATACAGTATTGAAATTACTCCCAATGAATTAAAGGGTATTCAGTTTGACTTTACCTATGACAATACTGTGTTTGAGCTTGATGAGTTCATATTCAATGAGGATATTGAAAATGTGCTTATGTCCGACTATAACGATAAGGGCGGAAGTATTACGGGTATGCTTGCATTTTCCGAAGCAACAGCCCTGAGCGGACAGCTTGCGGAGGCTGTATTTAAGGTTAAGGAGACTGCGCCCCTCGGAGTAACCCGAGTTGGCATAGACAGCATAAAGGCAAAGGGAGCTGCGGGTGATAGAATTTCAATTGCTGCCGGAAATACGCCTGCTGTTGAAATAAACGGCATTGCAAATCCGAGCCTAAGATTTTCAACCGATAAGCTTGTCTATATGCGCGGCGAAACGGTAAATATTATTTTGCACGCAGATAATGTTGTGGATTTTGAGGGATGTCAGTTTACCTTTGAATACAATAATGAAGTGTTTGAGCTTGACGGCGAGTGCGAAGCACTTGATATGGCAGAGGAGGCGCTTATTGCCGATGCTAATACCGATGAAGCCGGTAAGATTAAAGCAATGCTTGCCTTTGACACAGCCTCAGCCGTTACGGGAAGCGGAGATTTATACAAAATACCCCTTAAGGTAAAGGGAAATTCGGTATATGGCAGCTATGGCTTTAATATAAGCGAATTTAAGGCAAAACCGGAAAATATAACGGCTCCAACCATTAACGGAGTAGAAGTCAGAGCAAATTCATCAAGTGTGGAGCTTGCAATAACAAACAGTACCCAAAGAGCTGCTGCCGGAGATGAGGTTGAATATTCGATTGATTTGATTGATGCGGCAGCCATAAAGGGTATTCAGTTTGATATGAAATACGATGCGTCAAGGCTTGAGCTTGTATCTGTTACAGAGGGAATGGCAAACGAAGCCTCTATGAATACCGATAATGTCGGTGAAATTAATGTGTTGCATTTGTTTGATATCGGTTCAAGCTTCAGCGGAAACGGAAATCTTTTTAAGGTTATTTTCAAGGTTAAGGAGAATGCTCCTGTGGGTACAGCTGCGGTTGAGGTTGAGAATATCAAGTCTGATGCCGAAATCACATATACCGCTGCCGACAGCTTGGAAATATATGACAACACCGTTTCACTTATTGTGTCCGCATCATCAGACAGCACCTTTGCGGCAAAGGGTGATGAGCTGAAAATCAAGGTCGGATTAAAGTCCAACATTGAAATAGGCGGAGTGCAGATGATATTCGATTATGATGATACTGCATTGGAATATGTGGGAGCGGATTTTTCGGGCTTTAACAGCAATAACAATCCAATGTCATCACAGTGCAATAATTTAGGGGATGGCAAGCTGGGATTAATAACAGTTTTAAGAGATGCTGCAATAATTGATGACACCTTTGCAGAGCTTACATTTAATGTTAAGGAAAGTGCAGAAAAGGGAAGGCTTGATTACAATATTATAAATATTACCGATGTAAATGAAAATCCCGAGGCATACAGTGCGGAAACAGAGCTTAGCGATATAAGAATAATTAACAGATTTTCGTCTTTAAAAGCAGATGTATCAGCTGCGGAGGTAATGCCGGGAGAAGAAGTGAAATTTAAAATTATCCTGTCCGACCTCGACGAAGCCGAAGGTATTCAGTTTGAATTGAAATATGATACAGACGCATTTGCGTTTGTAGGCTATGAGGAATCGGACTTTATATCAGAAGTGCGTAATTTCGGAGAACCGGCAACCGAAACCGATGGTCTTATTACAGTCCTTTACGCATTTTCCGAGCCGCAAAGCGGTGATGAAAATGAAATAGGAACTCTTGTATTAAAAGCAAAGGACAGCTATGAAGCAGGAAATACCACCGTTACCTTCAATGAGGTAAAGCTCCCGGTAACTATTGGCTCAGAACATAGCATAGGCGTGCCGGTTAAGACTGTAGATGCAACAGTGTATATTAAGAATGATAACGATTTGGCAGAAATAGTTATGGGCTTGATAGAGTCAATCGGCAATGTGACCCTCAATAGTAAGGATGCAATCGAGAGAGCAGAAGCAGCATATGCGGAATTGACAGACGAGCAAAAAGCCTTAGTAAACAATTATAATGTTTTAACAACGGCAAGAACGACCTATGACAGACTGTTGGCGGATAAAACAGCGGCAGATGAGGTAATAGAAGCAATATCAGCAATAGGCAATGTAACTCTCGAAAGCAATGGAAAAATAGAGAGAGCGGAAGCGTTATATGCCGCACTGACAGACGCACAGAAAGCGTTGGTATCAAACTATAATGTTTTAACAACGGCAAGAGCGACCTATGACAGACTGTTGGCGGATAAAACAGCGGCAGATGAAGTAATAGAATCAATAGCTGCAATAGGTAATGTAACCCTCGAAAGCAAGGAAAAAATCGAGAGAGCAGAAGCGTTATATACCGCACTGACAGACGCACAGAAAGCGTTGGTAACAAATTATAATGCATTAACGTCAGCAAGAAGCGAATACAACAAGCTTGTAGATGACAGAACAGCGGCAGATGAGGTAATAGAAGCAATATCAGCAATAGGCAATGTAACTCTCGAAAGCAATGGAAAAATAGAGAGAGCGGAAGCATTATATTCAGCGTTGACGAACGAGCAAAAAGCCTTAGTAAACAATTATAATGTTTTAACAACGGCAAGAGCGACCTATGACAGACTGTTGGCGGATAAAACAGCGGCAGATGAAGTGATAGAAGCAATAACGTCAATCGGTAATGTAACCCTCGAAAGCAGGGAAAGAATCGAGAGAGCAGAAGCGTTATATGCCGCACTGACAGACGCACAGAAAGCGTTGGTAACAAATTATAATGCATTAACGTCAGCAAGAAGCGAATACAACAAGCTTGTAGATGACAGAACAGCGGCAGATGAAGTAATAGAAGCAATAGCCGCAATCGGTAATGTAACCCTCGAAAGCAAGGAAAAAATCGAGAGAGCAGAAGCGTTATATGCCGCATTGACAGACGATCAGAAGGCATTGGTAACAAATACCGAGGAGCTGACCTCGGCAAGAGAGGTATATGACAGGCTTGCCGCAGACAAAGCCGCCGTTGATAATGTAATCGCTGCTATTGATCAATTGGGAGAGGTAAATATTGACAGTCTTGAAGCGATAACAGCGGCGGAGACTCTGTATAATGAGCTTGCGGAGGAGCTTAAGGAGCGTGTTACAAATTACTCTGCTCTTGTTGAAGCAAGAAACAGGTATGAGGAGGAAAAGAAGGCAGTTGATGATGTAATTGCCTTAATTGACGCAATCCCGGAGCCTGTCACAAAGGAAAGCCTTGAGGCGATAACGGCGGCAGAAACAGCATTCAGTGCATTAAGTGAAGCACAGCAGGCGCATATTACAAATAAAGAAGCCTTAAGCGAAAAACGCGCAAGCTATGATGCAATTAAAACGGTAACCTTTAACCTTAACTATACCGGCTCACAGGAGCAGATAAGCTATGTAAATGCCGGAGAAAAGGTGTCGGCACCGACAAACCCGGCAAGAACAGGCTATACCTTTGCAGGGTGGTATACAAATAAGGAAACAACGCAGAAATGGGATTTTGAAAACACCATTGAGGGTGATATTACCCTGTACGCAAAATGGAATAAAAAGTCCACCGGCGGTGGCGGCGGTGGCGGCGGAAGCAGCAGCGGTGGCGGCGGAATATATGTTGCACCGCCTCAGACCAAGCCGGAAGAGCCTGTCGATAAGCCGGAAGAGCCTGCTGAAAATAATAATAATGGTACGGCTGTAATCTTTGAGGATATGGCAGAACATTGGGCAAGAGAAAGCGTTGAAAGGCTGTTTGCCGAGGGAATTGTTCAGGGTGAAACAAGCACATTGTTTAATCCTGACAGAGAGGTGACAAGAGCTGAATTTTCCGCAATGATTTACAGGCTTGTAAAGCCGGCGGAGGTGACGGTTAACAGCTTTACCGACGTAGATGAGGGGTCATGGTATAATACACCGATTTCCTCATTGACAAATTTGGGCTTCCTAAAGGGCTATGACGATGGTACATTCAGACCGAATAATCTGATATCACGTGAGGAAATGGCGGTTATTGTTTCGAGAGTATATGATTATCTGCAGCTTGCGCCGGTTGAATTAAAAGGTCTGGACATTTTTGCCGACAAGGATGAAATTGCGGAATGGTCAGCGGCTGCTGTTGATAAATTGGTATCCGCAGGGATAATCAACGGATATGAGGATAATACCTTCCGTCCGAAAAACAATGCGTCAAGAGCGCATGCGGCAAAGGTAATAGAAAGTATTTTAAAGTTAAAACAATAAGCCAACAAAAATTCGGGAACGGAGTATAAGCAGTGAAAGTAAAAAATATTCTTATTATTTCTCTATTATTTATATTGACGGGGGTGTCGGGTGTATCGGCTCAGATTTTGAGCGTATCGGCAGACCCGGAAGCAGTGACCGTAGGTAAGGAGCTTATATTTTCGGTAAAAGCAGATTCTGACAATGTTTTGGGAATACAGTTTGATATTAAATATGATGACAGTATTCTTGAATATGTACAAGCGAACCCCTCTGAGTTTTTTGACAATGCCTTGGCTGCCGGAATAAATGCGGATAATTCCGGCAGCATAAGCGCCCTGATGGCATTTGCGGAGGAACAGGAAATAAACGGTGAGCTTTTGAGCGTTACCTTTAAGGTTAAAAAAAGTGACGGAAGCAAAGCAATAACAGTCGATAACATCAGACTTGCTATAAATGACGGGCATATAACGGAGGACGCTTTAACGGCTGAGTTCAGCACAAAGGGTAAAGCACCGTCGGCAGATAATTCATATAACGTGTCCGATTCGGATTCCGATGATATTACCGTTTGGCGGCCGACAGATAAGGACAGCAATAAAACCCCGGAGACTCCGACTGAAAAGGCTCCCGACGAAAAGGATACGATACAAATTGATGTAAAAACCGATTTTACCGATATTTCGGGACATTGGGCTGAGGAAAGCATAAAATTTATGGCTGCCGAGGGAATTATTAACGGCTTTGAGGATAAAACCTTTGCACCCGACATAAATGTTAAGCGGTCGGAATTTGCCGCAATGATTTCCAAGGCGCTTGCTCTCGAGGAGGAGGCTGAAAACTGCTATTCGGACGTTGCGGAGGACGCTTGGTATAAGGAGTACGCAGAAAAATGTACCGCTGCCGGGATAATTGAGGGGTCGGACGGACAATTCAGACCCGAAGACCTGATAACCAGGGAGGAAATGGCAGTTATTATATATCGCTCCGAAAAATATTTCGGACTGATTGACGATGAAACGGCTGAAGAGCTTACGACCTTTCGGGACGATAACGAAATATCCATATGGGCAAAAAAGGCGGTTGCTCAGACGGTCAATGACGGTATTATTAAGGGAATGGGCGACAATTGCTTTTGCCCCAAGCTAAGCGCAACAAGGGCTCAGGCGGCAGTTGTATTGGAAAAGCTGTTAAGGCTGCAATGGAGCGGAATATGAAAAAAATTATCATATCAATGCTTGCCGTATTTACGCTAATATGCTCCTATATTCAGCCTGCTGCGGCAGATAAGCTGTTAATTCGGGTTGAAGCAAGCAAAAAACTCATTACACCGGGCAGTGAGCTTATCCTGACGGTGTCCATAAAAAATGCCGAAAACATAGGTGCGATTCAGTATACCTTTAATTTTGACAGTAATATGCTTGCATATAAGGGACATACATATGGAAATACAGCAAAGAACAATGCCAACGCAATATCGGTAACAAAGGCAAATGAAAGCAATTTAGGGTTTGCGGCAATATTTGTTAATAAACCTTTGAACGGAGATGAGGAGCTGTGCAGCTTTAAATTTACCGTAAAGGATACCGCTGTTGACGGAAGAATAAATTATTCTGTTCTAAACGAAAAAATCGGTACGGGCGTAGTGGATGCGGTTGCGCTGCCCGAGGGCAGTATTACCTATGATACCGTAACCGTGTCGGCACACAAAGCGGCGGCAATTTATTACGGCGCAGACGGAATTATTGAAATTTCGGTAAACGACAGCCTTTTGGAGGAGGGCAATACTATAGCCGTAGGGCTGTACCAAGACAGCGGAAATTCCGAAAGACTGTATGGGGTGCATTTATTTGTATACCCGAGGGATACGGAATCGGGTGTAATTAAAACAGATATATCGGATAAAGCAGACAGCTTTAATAAGATAAAGCTGATGCTGTTTGAAGATATGAGAGCAATAAAGCCTATAGGCAGGGCTGAAACAATAGCAATAAACAGCGGTAATGCTGTTTAAATAAAAGATATGGAGGAAAGACAATGAAAAAAAGAATGAAATTATTATCCGCTGTGTTGGCAATAAGTATGTTGTCGTCAGCACCGGTAATGGCGGCAGGAAATTTTGGCGGAGGCTTGAATTACGGAGAGGAATGGCGGGGTTATACAGATGATTATGCAGTAAGATATAACGATGTGCCTACTACTCATTGGGCATATAATGCCATCGGCAGAGTAAGCTCAAAGAATTGGTTTAACGGATATCCCGACGGAAATTTCCACCCAAGCGCGCAGATAACAAGATCGGAGGCGGCAAAGGTATTTGCAAAGTTTCTGGGATTACAGCTTTCAAATACCGTTCAGTCCAGCTTTTATGATGTAAGCACAACCGATTGGTATTCGCCTTATATTGAAGCAACAAAGCTTCTTTTCCCGGGAACTGTAAATTTTGACGGATCGGTTCCGTTCAGACCGGAGATGCCTATTACAAGAGAGGATACCATATATGCGTTGGTAAAGGCTTTGGGATATGATAGCAGCACTCAGTTTGCGGATTTATCCGTATTAAATATGTTCAGCGACCAGAACAGCATTTCATCAAGTAAGAAGGCATATGTTGCGGTTGCGGTTCAAAAGGGAATAGCATCGGGTCACTCTAACGGTACAATCGGTGCGCAGGATCCGCTGACACGTGCGGAGTTTGCCACATTACTCTATCGTGCAACGTACATAGGAAACAATAATTAATTTAAGGGGGTAGCTGGATATGAAAAAGATTCTGTCAATAGCAATCAGCTTTGTTATAGCCTTTTCCGGCTCGGCAATGGCGCTTGACTACGGTGCGGAGTGGAACGGGTATGAGGATAATAATGCGCAACAGTATTCTGATGTTGCGCCCACACATTGGGCATATGACGCTATTAACCGTGCAACCGCTGTAAATTGGTTCAGCGGTTATCCGGATAAAAGCTTCCGACCCAATCAGTCAATCACAAGAGAAGAGGCCATGAAGGTTATTGTAACCTTTCTCGGATTAGACCTTAAGCAAACAACAACATCATCATATTTTGACGTTGACAAAACAAGATGGTCCTCTCCCTTTATTGAAGCAGGCAAGCTGTTATTCCCGGAAATCACAACGTATAACGGACAAAAGCCCTTTCAGCCGGAGATGCCTATAAAAAGAGAGGATGTAATGTATGCGCTCGTTATTGCCAAAAAGTACAATAATGAGATTCAGTTTGTTGACCAATCGGTATTGAATATGTTCAAGGATCAGAACAGTATATCATCCTCCTTAAAGCCGTATGTTGCTTTGGCGGTCAATATAGGCTTGGTTTCCGGTCACGCAAACGGTACAATCGGCGCTCAGGATCCGCTGACACGTGCGGAATTTGCAACAATGCTTTACAGAGCAACCTATATAGGCGACGGTACGGGAGGAGGCCTTGAGGCGGTTGCAACCGTTGAAAGCGTAACTCTCGGATTACCGCTTGTTTCGGAGCTTACCGTCGGTGATACCCTGACAATAACCGCAAATGCCGTTATGTCTGACGGAACAACCGTAGATTACAGCAGTAACTTAAATCCCTATAACAGCAGCAATAATAATGTTGTATTGATGAACAGAAATCAAATAACGGCAGTAAGCGAGGGTACGGCTGTAATTAAGTTTAATGCAGATGACAAGCTCAGTGATAAAAGCCTTGTTATTAATGTAAAGCCGGCAATTGTTTCGGAACCGGCAGAGGAAAACAACAATAACAATAATGGGAACGAGGACGAAAACGAAGAAGTAAACGAAGAAGAAAACAATTATGAAGAAGAGCGGGAAAGCGACGCTGCACTGGTAAGCTTTTCATGGTCGGTTGATGAATTGTCATTAAACAAGGGAGATACCGCAAGAGTTAAGCTTATCGGAACCTACAGTGACGGAAGTCAGAAGGATTTAACAGACGAATACACTTTCAGAACAAGTGATGACAGTGTCGTAACTGTTGATTCAAACGGAATCGTAAAGGCGGTTGGCGTAGGCAGCGCAAAGATAACCTATTCCGCTTCGGGAATTACAAGCGTAAATGCGGCAGCACCGCTGAAGGTTACCGTTGCAGCGGCAGACAACAATGACATTGTAAGTGCCAGGTGGTCTGTAAACAAGGTAGAAATAGGCGTGGGAGAAACGGCAGAGGTTAAGCTGTTGGGAGTTTTCTCTGACGGTTCTACTGTTGATATCACCGAGGAATGCAGCCCGTTTATCGATGATGAAAGCATTGCGGTATTTGAAAACGGAAGAATTAAGGGAATTGCAAAGGGCAAGACAGACCTGTGGTTTGAATCACTGCCTAACGCACATCTGGTTTTGCCTGATTTATTAACGGTAACGGTTGAATAATGGAAATCTTATCCAAATGTTTGTCGGGTTGCTGCCGCATTAGAAAAATACCTATGCATTCTTAGGCGGCGGCAAGCTTTAAATGTTGATTGACAAAAAGAATAGGTAATTGTAAAATATCCCATTTTACAATTACCTAATTACCTATAATAAAAAGAAGGAAAGGAGTGCGGATTATAACAATGAAAAGCAATAGGTTGAAAATATTGTCTGCTCTTATTATTGCGGCAATGACAACAAGCATTGCTCCGTCATCGGTTATGGCAAGCCCCAAATGGACCGGCTCAACGGCAAATCATATTGCAAGAGGTATGAGCGCGGCTGCCTTTACTGAGGCTGTACGGGAAATGATAGAGGACGATGATTTGTCACAGTATACCTTGGGCATTGATATTCCGATAGATTCCGAAACAATGACGGTTAACGGAGTTGAGCAATTGATTGACGATGAGGGTACGACCGCTATTATTGCCGATGACAGAACAATGCTTCCGGTCAGAGCATTGGGAGAGGCAATGGGCTGTAAGGTTGGCTGGATAGATGAAAGAAGAACAGCTACGATTTCAAACGGCGATACAACCGTAGAAATTTCTACCAACGGACTTGAGGGAACGGAACAAGGAATGTTAACCCAAAACGGCAAAACGCTTGCTCCTGCAAGAGCGGTTGCGGAGGCAATCGGCTGTCAGGTTACGTGGGATGCTAAAAACAGGGTTGCAAGCATAAGAAAGAATTTTCAGACCAAAAGACTGTTCATTAAGCTGAAGAACGGTAAATCCGCTGATGCTCTTGAAGCTGCTCTATCTTCGGCAAAACAATGTATTGTCAATGAAGAAGGGTTGATTTTTGCTTCCTTTGAAAGTGAAATAGAGGCGGAAAAGGTATTTAATGATATAAATGATAACTATGGAAGCGTTATAGAGTATGCAGAGCCGGATATGGTTTTTCAAATGCAAAGCAGTTCAAGTGGTGTTGACAGCGCAAAGCTGTCCTGGGGAATAGATTATTGCGGGTTCAATGAATTTATTGAAAAGAATAACCTTGCCAATACAACAAGGGAAATAGTAGTTGGTGTTCTTGATACATCAATAAATGTGAACCATAATTTGTTTAAAAACAGGCTTAAGGAACAGAGGCTTGTCCCTGACGATAACAACGGACACGGAACTCATGTGGCAGGAATTGTTGCCGGGGCAACTGCGGGTGTTCCCAATAAGGTTAAACTGCGTTCATATCAGGTATGTAACGGTAGTGGGAACATATTGATATCAGACAACAACATATCGACGACATCTATAGTATCAACCGCTATTGATGCGGCGGTAGATGAAGGCTGTAATATTTTGAATTGCAGCTTTGCGATATCGGCTCGAGATATGATGACCGATGAAAAACAAGGTGCAAATGAAACAATACGGCGTTCAATCGATAAAACGAAAGGTAAAGCTTTGTTGGTTGCAGCAGCAGGTAATGAGGGGTTGAATATTGATGAGAACAGCTTTACTGAGTACGTTTTACATAAGGATAACGGAATTATTGTAACGGCAATAAACAGTGACGGAGAAATTTATGAAGATTCTGAGTATGCAAAAGATACGTATAAGAAGAATATGATTGCAGCACCCGGTGTTAACATTTATTCTTCATGGAAGAACGGAGAATATTACCCTCTTACGGGAACATCGCAGGCAACGCCTCATATTTCCGCAGCTGCGGCATTAATTATGCTAAAGGATAATGATACAGACCCTGTCAGCATTAAAAATAAGATCTTAAACAATTATTGTAAAACCCCGGACGGCTGGGATACTCGGTATGGTAACGGTATCCTGCAATTGGGAGAAAGAAAAATCGATAACACTGTCAGGTATGAATGGTCAAACACCAAAATCAACCTGGCTAAAGGTCAGACATCCGAGATTAAGATTACCAAGGTGCAGGGTAATACCAAAGAAAACGTTACCGCTCAGGCAAATCTCAGATCGAGCAACGCTTCGGTTGCCACTGTCGATAATAATGGAATCATTACGGCTTTGGGAGCGGGAACGGCATACATTTCAGCAGCCGCATTGGACGGAACGCCGCCCGTAGAGGTGGTTGTAACAGATAAGCCTGCGGAAATACAGAGCTATGAATGGTCTGTTCAATCGGCAGAGCTTACTGAGGGAGAAACCCTTAATGTACGTCTGTATGCTGTAGATGCAAACGGCAACAAAAAGGATATTACCGAAACCTCGGATTTTTATTCAAGCGATACAGCGGTTGCGGCAATTGACGCAAACGGAACAATAACGGCGGTTTCACAGGGAGAAGCAAGCATAATGCTTCGCCAAAGCGGAACGGCAAGCGTGAATTATTCATCTATAAGAATAAAAATCAAGGTTATCCCCGTAAAGAAGGACGCTGTGATAACCGGATATGAATGGTCGACAGCGTCAGAGGAGCTTAATGTTGGCGAGAGCGTCAATGTAAAGCTGTATGCGCTGTACAGTGACGGAACAAGAAAGGACGTAACCTTATCGGCAAGCCTGTATTCGTCGGATGAAGCTGTAGCAATGGTTAATTCTGACGGTAGTGTTACTGCAAAAGGAGCCGGAAGTGCGTACATAATGTTCAGACAAAGCGGAACAGCAAGTGCAAATTATTCCAATGCAAGGGTAAAGATAAAGGTTAATGCACCGCAGGCAACAGTAAGCGGCTATGAATGGTCATCAGTCTCAGAGGAGCTTAATGTTGGCGAGAGTGTCAATGTAAAGCTCTATGAGCTGTATAATGACGGAACAAGAAAGGATATAACCTCAACGGCAAGCCTTTATTCAACAGATGAAAATGTTGCAAAAATTGATTCCGCAGGAAAAATTACGGCAGTCGGAGCCGGAAGTGCATATATGATGATGCGCCAAAGCGGTACTGCGAGCGTGAATGTATCAAATGCCCGCATAAAGGTTACAGTCAGCGCAAACAGTGATTTTGAATATGAGCCATACGGAGGCGGTGTGGCAATAACAGGATATACCGGAAATGACAAATATGTGGAGATTCCGTCGGCAATCGGCGATCAAACCGTTGTAAGAATTGGTAACGAAGCATTTTCCGGCAACAGTAAAATAGCTTCAGTACGAGTTCCGCCAACGGTAAAGGAAATCGGAAAGTCCGCATTTTATAAGTGTAAGTCCCTAAAGAGCGTCAGCCTTCCAAACAGCCTGAACAGTATTGAGAGCTATGCGTTTGACTCGTGTACACAGTTATCCGATATTAATATTCCGGGCAGTCTGACTGTAATCTCATCATATACGTTCAGAGGCTGTTCTGCACTGAAGGAAATAAAAATTCCTTCGGGCATTACCGAAATAGAGAACAGTGCATTTGTAAATTGCCGCACCCTGACAATTACAATTCCGTCAAGTGTTGTGACAATAGGAAAGAATGTGTTCTCAAAGAATGATTTTGTTGTAATTTACGGAGAAAGCGGTTCTGCCGCAGAGGAGTACGCACAGCAGAACGGCTTTAAATTCTACGAGAATTAAGCATACGGGAGACGGCTATGAAAAATGTAAAAAAAGTAATACTTTTGGCTGCGGTGACGCTTTCAATACAGGCATCTGCAGCCGCCGAACCCCTTAACCCCTCTGATTTTTATTATGAAACCCTTCGTATCGGCACAGAATATTCCGTTGAGGGGATCCCTGACATTGCAATGATTATCGGAGAAAAGGAAGTATTGATGGGAAATGAAAAAATAAGCATTGATACAGCTCCGAAAATCATTGGCGAAAGAACCTATATTCCCGTAAGGGCGGTTGCCGAATTATTTAAAGCGGAAACGGATTATGACGATGCCGATAAAACGATTACGGTTAATACCGAGTCGCTGTGCGCAAAATTCAGAGTTGGCGGAGACAAATTGGAGATTGTATTCAATGATAACAAATTTGACTCTTATACCGTTGAGCTGTCAGCAATGCCGGTTATAGACGAAAATGACAGATGTCTTCTTCCTGTCAGAAACGTTGCGGAGGATATATTCGGCTGTGAGGTGGAATGGGACGGTGAGAAGCAGACTGTTGTTATCGACAGGGCTTATCAGCTGAGACGGTTACTTGTTAAATTGTCCGGCGACTATGATTTTTCGGCGCTTGAGCTGTCGGAGCATATATATAATGAAGGAAATCTTCATATATTGCAGTTTGACTTAAAAACACCGGAAACTATTGTAAAAAAAATCTGCGATCGATTGAACGGTGATGAACGGGTAAAATATGCAGAGCCTGACAAAATAATTCAAGTGGGACTCTGAAATATATAATGTATTATTAATGTAAGGAATGTATAAGTTTGGAAAAAGATAAGCGGCACATTTCGCCGTCATTCGGGGCTTGAAGTACATAAGGTACGACTGCACCTCTCATAACGGCAATCTGCTTGCTTCTCTTTTCCTAAGCTGCATTGATGAAAGGAGATTAGATTATAAAATGAAAAACAAATTGATTTCGGCAGTGTTATCTGCGGTAATGATTGGCTCAGCTATGGTACAGGGAGTATCTGCTTTGAGCTACGGTGAAGAATGGGCAGGATATAAGGAGGATTCAACACAGATTTACAGTGATATACCTCAGACACATTGGGCATTTGATGCAATTAAAAGATCAAGTGAAACAAAGTGGTTTAACGGATATCCCGACGGAACCTTCAGACCCAATAATTCTATCAACAGGGCGGAAGGAATGAAGGTATTTGTAACATTTTTGGGACTTCAGCTTAATACCGTTACCGAATCGAGCTACTATGATGTAGAGCCGTCAGCATGGTATGCGCCATATATTGAAGCGGGCAAAAAGCTGTATGTTGAAAAAGCTGCTTTTAACGGTGATGTACCGTTTAATCCGGAAATGCCCCTTACAAGAGAGGACGCAATTCATGCGTTGGTTATTGCTTTAAAGTATAATAATGAGGTTGAATTTGCGGACCAGTCGGTTTTAAATATGTTTTCCGATGCTAACAGCATTTCGGCAAATTTGAAGGCTTACGTTGCAACAGCAATAAATAAGCAGCTTGTATCGGGTATGGATGACGGTACTATCAGAGCGCAGGATCCCTTAACAAGGGCGCAGTTTGCAACTTTGCTGTACAGAGCGTCAATGATTGGATACGGTACGGGCGGTGGCCTTGCGGATATTCAGGAGCCGCAGCAGCCGGAGACAGCGTCGGTTGTTTCCGTAAGCATTACACCTGTGTCAAAAACAATAAATATCGGTGAGAGCTTTGCTGTGACGGCACAGGCGACTATGAGTGACGGCACAACTGCCGACTACACACAAAAATTGACTTTGTCGGCTGATAATGCTAATGTAACCGTAAGCGGAAATACGGTAACGGGAGTGCAGGCAGGCACATCTGTAATCAAGTTTACCGGCGATAATCTTGTTGCCGATAAGACTGTTAGTGTTACAGTTAACGAAGTCGCTGCGGCTAACGGAAAGGTAAGCGGAAAGGTTTCATATGCGGACAGACCGGAGGTTGGAATCAGCGGAGCGGAGGTTAAGTTTATAAAGAACGGAACCGTTATAAAAAGCGTTCTGACAGATGATAACGGTCAGTATAATGAGGAGCTTCAGGCAGGAAGCTACAGAATTACGGCTTCATACCGTGATTATTCTGAGGGACAGGTAAGCGTTGAAATAACCGAAAATAACACAACATATGCCGATACCATTTTCCTGACAAACGATAGGGAGGGAACTATTTCGGGTAAGGTATATGACGCATTCGTTCAGGACGGAACTATTGCAGGTGTAAAAATTGTATTCCGTCAGGGCGGAGATACAAGAGAGGGTGCAGCTGCTGCGGAAACAGTCAGCAATTCAGACGGAACCTTCAGTGTAACATTGCCGGCAGGAACATATACTGCGGAAGCAAGCAAGGAGGGGTATATAACAGAATATAAGAATCTCGTTTCACAGTCGGCAGGCAGCGAGCAGAATATCACATTAACTCCCGAGCTTGGTGACGGGGAATGGAGATTTGTTCTGACATGGGGAGAACAGCCGTATGACCTTGATTCCCACCTTACAGGCCCGACAGTATCGGGCGACAGATTCCATGTGTACTATTCTGCAAAGAATGCTTATGCAAACAGTGAAGAATTGGCAAATCTCGATGTAGACGATATAACAAGCTACGGTCCCGAAACTGTTACAATCGTTAAATTGACCGAGGGTAAATATCGTTACTCAATTCACGATTATACAAACAGATACAGCAGCAATTCAAGCGCGATGTCAAACTCCAATGCTGTCGTTAAGGTATATAACGGAAGCAATCTTATAAAAACCTTCCATATACCGACAAATGTTGAGGGAACTTTGTGGACTGTTTTTGAATTGGAGAATAATACCATAACTCCCATAAATGAGATTTCTCAAATAAGCAATCCCAGCGGAATAACAAGTTCCGGAGAGGAAAATGTATATGATGCCGGTGTAATTCTGAGATCCGAAGAAAAGTAATTGTAAATAACCCTTCATCACTCTAAAAACGAACAAATAATAAGCCTTTAGACAGAAAAATACAAAATGCACCGCAGTTTCATTAAGAAACTTTTCTCGGTGCATTTTTGTTTGGAA
>Ga0256406_1004655_pt1 | contig 15445 bp, 9 predicted proteins | sample RumenRJG_03DNA_FD_185986 | JGI IMG/M metagenome (GOLD analysis project Ga0256406, IMG submission 185986) | Bovine rumen microbial communities from Lethbridge, Alberta, Canada - RJG_03 | ecosystem: Host-associated > Mammals > Digestive system > Stomach > Rumen | place: Canada: Alberta | collected... | reverse complement strand
TCGAGATAGGACTTCGAGCGGCTAAAAGCATATGTTTTACAAGGCCAAAATAGGGCTTTTTCGGGCCTTTTTAAGCGGTTTCAAGGGCTCCTGATAGGCCTGTAAGAATGTAAACGCTTAATATGTAATCAGTTATAAACTCCTTCTATTTTTGCGTATTTGGGAGCGAAGTAAGTCTTGCTTCAAAATATGCCCGTATTTTGGCACTTTCGCGTTCTTTTTTCTTTACAAGTTTCGTGGCGACCTTTGATTTTTGATACGCTTTTTGGGGCCGAAGTCAAACAAGTGTGCAATGCGATTCCAGCAACCCAGCCATCGAAAATGTGGTCTCTGCAAGTCTGTGCTCTCATGTCAGACAACATACTACCCCAAGCTGTAAAAACGGTTTTGATTCCATCAGGTTTCTTTCCTTCCTTTCTCCTCAGGCGCTTATCTCAGGCTCCCTAGGCCCAGCTGTGTCACTTACACTGTGTCACTATGCTCTTGACCGCTCCGAGGCCGTCGCTGTTTGCCGTCTTAAATGAAAGTGTCGCAAGATGAAGAAGGCTTTTTCGGTTTTCCTTCCTTTTTTGTTATTTATTTGTTGCCTTTACTCTCCATGTGAAGATATGCTGCACTCGGGAATTCCAAAATTAAATTCCATTTCATTTTGGAATTCCCCTCGTTTGCTGTATCTTTGCATGTTATTAATAAGGTTACAGGTAGAAAATAATCAAGGCACTTCTTATGGAATACAATTTCAGAGAGATTGAATCAAAATGGCAGAAGAAGTGGGTCGAAAACAAGACCTACAAGGTGAGCGAAGACCCAGAGAAAAAGAAATACTATGTGCTCAACATGTTTCCCTATCCCTCAGGGGCCGGGCTTCATGTGGGTCATCCCCTTGGCTATATAGCCAGCGACATCTACGCGCGCTACAAGAGGCTCAAAGGCTTCAATGTGCTCAATCCCATGGGCTACGATGCCTACGGGCTGCCTGCCGAGCAGTATGCCATCCAGACCGGACAGCATCCTGCTACAACAACCGAGAAGAACATTGCCCACTACCGTGAGCAACTCGACAAGATAGGATTTTCGTTCGATTGGGACCGCGAGGTGCGCACCTGCGATCCTCACTACTACAAGTGGACGCAGTGGGCTTTCCAGCTGATGTTCAACTCCTTCTACTGCAACAAATGCCAGAGTGCCCAACCCATCAGTAAGCTGGTGGCGCATTTCGAAGAGAAGGGAACTGAGGAACTCGACGTGGCACAAAGCGAGGAGCTCAGCTTCACTGCCGATGAGTGGAAACACATGAGCGAGGACGAACAGCTGCGCACGCTGATGAACTACCGCATTGCCTATCTGGGCGAGACGATGGTGAACTGGTGTGCCGGACTGGGCACCGTGCTGGCCAACGACGAAGTGGTCGACGGCGTGAGCGTACGCGGCGGCTATCCCGTGGTGCAGCGCAAGATGAGGCAGTGGTGTCTGCGTGTCTCGGCTTACGCACAGCGCCTGCTTGACGGTCTGGACACTATCGACTGGACCGACTCACTCAAGGAGACGCAGCGCAACTGGATTGGCCGCTCTGAGGGTACGGAGGTGGAGTTCAGCGTGGCTGACTCCGACGTGAAGTTCACCATCTTCACCACCCGTGCCGACACCATGTTCGGCGTCACCTTCATGGTGCTGGCTCCCGAGAGCGACTATGTGGCCCAGGTGACAACAGACGGGCAGAAGAAGGAAGTCGAAGAGTATCTGGAATATGTGAAGAAGCGCACCGAGCTGGAGCGTATGAGCGACCGCAAGGTGACGGGCGTCTTCACGGGCTCTTATGCCGTGAATCCCTTCACGGGCGACCGTATTCCCATCTGGATTTCAGAATATGTGCTTGCCGGTTATGGTACGGGTGCCATCATGGCCGTGCCGGCTCACGACTCGCGCGACTACGCTTTCGCACGCCATTTCCACCTGCCCATCATCCCGCTCATTGAGGGTGCCGACGTGAGCGAGGAGAGCTATGATGCCAAGGAAGGCATCGTTATCAATTCGCCGGTAGCAGGCAAGCAGACCGACTTCTCGCTCAACGGACTCACCGTGAAGGAGGCCATTGCAGCCACAAAGAAGTATGTCACCGAAAAGGGAATAGGGCGAGTGAAGGTGAACTATCGTCTGCGCGATGCCATCTTCTCACGTCAGCGCTACTGGGGTGAGCCGTTCCCAGTCTACTATAAAGGTGACATGCCCTACATGATACCCACGGAATGTCTCCCCTTGGAGCTGCCCGAAATCGACAAGTACGAGCCCACCGAGACGGGAGAGCCACCCTTGGGCCGCGCCCGTAAGTGGGCCTGGGACACGGTGAAGAACGAGGTCGTGGACTGCTCGCTCATCGACCAGAAGACTGTATTCCCCCTCGACCTCTGCACCATGCCGGGTTTCGCTGGCTCGAGTGCCTACTACCTGCGCTACATGGATCCGCACGATGACGACCACCTCGTTTCGAAGGAGGCTGACGAGTACTGGCGGAATGTCGACCTCTACGTCGGAGGTACAGAACATGCTACGGGCCACCTCATCTACAGCCGCTTCTGGAACAAGGTGCTCCACGACTACGGCTACAGCTGCATGGAAGAGCCTTTCCAGAAACTCATCAATCAGGGAATGATACAGGGGCGCAGCAACTTCGTCTACCGCATCAACAGCAAGGACCACGACGCTGCTCCCGTCTTCGTCTCCAAAGGTCTCAAGGACGAATACGACACCACGCCCATCCACGTGTGGGTGAACTTGGTGAAGAACGACGTGCTTGACGTGGAGGCTTTCAGAGCCTGGCGTCCTGAATACAAGAATGCCCAGTTTATCCTCGAGGATGGAAAGTATGTATGCGGCTGGGCTATCGAGAAGATGTCGAAGTCGATGTACAATGTGGTCAACCCCGACGACATCATCAACGACTACGGTGCCGATACCCTGCGCCTCTATGAGATGTTCCTCGGTCCGGTGGAGGCCAGCAAGCCCTGGGATACCAATGGTATTGACGGTTGCTACCGCTTCCTGAAGAAGCTGTGGAACCTCTTCTACGACAATCGCTCAGATGCCTTCCTTCCCGATGACAGCAAGCCCTCGGCAGAGAGCCTGAAGAGCGTTCATAAACTCATCAAGAAGGTGACGGGCGACATCGAGGCTTTCTCCTACAACACTGCCATATCGGCTTTCATGATTTGCGTGAGCGAGCTCGGACAGCAGAAGTGCCACAGCCGTGAGCTGCTCCAGGACCTCGTGGTGCTCATAGCGCCCTTTGCTCCACACATTGCCGAAGAGCTCTGGCACGCTTTGGGCAACACGACCACGGTGTGCGATGCCGAGTGGCCCCAGTGGAACGAGCAGTATCTGGTGGAGTCGCAGGTGCAGATGACGGTGAGCTTCAACGGTAAGGCCCGTTTCCAAAAGCTCTTCCCCGTGGGAGCATCGAAGGACGACATCATCAGTGCCACGATGGCCGACGAGCGCAGTGCCCGCTACCTTGAGGGGAAGACCATCGTGAAGCAGATTGTCGTTCCCGGCAAAATCATCAATTTAGTCATTAAATGAACAACCGTCATAAATACATCCTCAGTGAGGCCAAGGACTATCTCTTTATAACCCTTGGCCTTATGCTCTATGCCTTTGGCTGGACTGTGTTCCTGCTGCCCTACCAGATAGTTACGGGCGGTGTCACGGGTATTGCCGCCATCGTCTACTATGCGTCGGGCATACCCATTGAGGACACCTATTTCGTCATCAATGTGCTCTTGCTCGTCGTAGCTCTGAAGATATTGGGCGTGAAGTTCCTCATGAAGACCATCTACGCCATCTTCGCTCTGTCGTTCATCCTATGGGCAGCGCAGAAGGTGATGCCAGTGGACGACGCAGGACACTACGTGAAGATACTTGGCGAGGGGCAGGACTTCATGTCGCTCCTCATAGGCTGTATGCTCACGGGTACGTCGCTGGCCATCGTTTTCATGAACAACGGATCGACGGGAGGTACCGACATCATCGCTGCATCGGTCAACAAATACTATAATTTTTCGTTGGGGCAGGTGCTCATTGCCGTCGACCTCTGCATCATTGGCAGCTGTCTCTTCATTCCTGAGTTCGGCGATACTATCGGCCGTGTCCACAAGGTGGTGTTCGGTCTCTGCACGATGGTGGTAGAGAACTTCATGCTCGACTACGTGATGAACGCACGCCGCGAGTCGGTGCAGTTCATGATTTTCTCGAAGAAATATCAGGAGATAGCCAACGCCATCGGAACGCAGATGGACCACGGCGTGACCATCCTCGACGGTCACGGCTGGTACACGGGACAGGACATGAAGGTGCTCTGCATCCTGGCCAAGAAGAGGGAGAGTGTGTCGATATTCCGTCTTATCAAGATGATCGACCCTAACGCCTTCGTCAGCCAGAGCGCTGTCATCGGTGTCTATGGCGAGGGCTTTGACGAGATGAAGGTGAAAGTGCCAAAGAAGAAAAAAGAAGCTGTAAAGAAATGAAGATAGTCTTTGCTACAAACAACGCCCATAAGCTCAGGGAGATACGCGAGATTCTCGGAACTCGCTTCGAGGTGGTGAGTCTTTCCGACATCGGATGTCATGAGGACATCCCCGAGACAGGCAGTACGTTGGAAGAGAATGCCAGTCAGAAGAGCCACTATGTGGCCGACCACTACGGTCTGCCTTGTTTTGCCGACGACACCGGTCTCGAGGTAGAGGCACTCGGTGGAGCTCCTGGTGTGCACAGTGCGCGCTATGCCGAGGGCACCGACCATGACAGCGAGGCTAACATGGCAAAGCTGCTGCGCGAGCTTCAGGGAGAAGACAATCGCAAGGCCCGTTTCCGCACGGTCATCTCGCTCTTGGAGCCCTACACTGAGCAGGGTGGCTGGAAGGAGCACCGCTTCGAGGGCGAGGTGAGAGGCACCATCGCCACTGAGAAGCATGGTCACGAAGGCTTTGGCTACGACCCGCTCTTTGTGCCCGAAGGCTATGAGGAGAGCTTCGCACAGTTGGGCGAAGAGGTGAAGAACCGCATCTCACATCGTGCCAGAGCGGTGAGAAAGCTGGCCGACTATTTGCTGTCGAAGGATTTCTGAATGAGCCCACTACTGTCCATGCCTCAGACGATGAGTCTTCGACTTGATGTTCCAACGACAAACAGTCTGCGGGGAATCTCCATCCTCATCATCGTCGTGTTCCATGTATTGCTCTATTTCGACATCAGCCCGGTGTTCAATCTCCCGGGCAGTGTGGCTGTGGCCGCATTTCTGTTCCTGTCGGGCTATGGCATCAACGAGTCGTGGAAAAAGAAAGGTCTCAGCGGGTATTGGCGAAAGAAATTTCGCCGCGTCATCGTGCCCTACTATTTGTTCCTCATCATCCTCACGGCCATTCAGGGCACCTTCCGGTGGCGCGACTTCCTGCTCGACATTACTTTCGTGCACTCCTCCTTCTGGTTCGTGGAGTATCTTGTGAGATGTTATCTCGTGTTTTGGATAGCCCGCCGCTTCTTCCCCCGTCATGTCTCGGCCGTATTCATCATCTTCGGACTGTTGTCGCTCAACTGTTTCATGCAGATGGAGGCGGAGCAGTCGTTTTCTTTCTTCTGTGGTTTGCTCGTTTCGGAACATATAAATAAGGTAGGACAGGCCGACAGAAAGTGCTACTTGCGTGTCTCCATGATTTGCTTTGCCGTGGGAGCCTTCTTCTATTTGTTCAAGGCCCTGCCGGTCATTCACCAGTTCAAGGGTACATTGGGCTATAACTACATACTTCTTCTCATAAAGCTTCCTTTGGCCGTCTGCCTCATATTGCTGCCCAGTTTCTTCCGTTCCATGAGCTCATGGAAGGCAGTTCGGGTGTGTGGCAAATGTTCGTTAGAGCTCTATCTTGTGCACCTGCCTCTCATAGATCTTATTCATTACAGTGCTGAGGGCTTGGCGGTGTATGTTCTCCTTACGGTGGTGCTGACGGTGTTGTTCTATCAGTTCGACACCAAGGTCATGCCCTATATCATCCGCTGAACGATGACGGTTTCTCATCCAAGGACTCTCCGAGTGGCGGCATTGGCTTATATGCTGGTCAATCTCGTCTTCGTGCTGAAGTACTCGTTGCGCATCGGTGTGGGCGTGGCTGTGGCTGCCTGCTGCTTCTATTTGCTGTTTGCGGGACTTCTGATGTGTTTCTGCGGTCAGATGGAGCGACGGTCGTGGCAGCGGGTTGCTCTTGTAGTGGCAGCCGTGTCATTAGTGGGGCTTGTGGCAGTGCAACTCAGCATCGATCCTTATAGTCTGAAGGTGGATCGGTGGTCGGCTCTGCACAACTGGACAGAGTGCATTCTGCACGGGCGTTATCCCTATGCTGCACGCACCCACTTAGGAGGTTATGGCTCTCCGCTGCCCGTTTGGCAGCTGCTGCACGTGCCCTTTGTTCTCTTGGGCGACGTAGGCTTTTCGGCCTTTGTCGCCCTGTTGTTCTATGTATGGACGCTTTGTCGTCTGCGACTCTCTAAGGCAACGGTGCTCAGGATTCTTTTGCTCTGGTGTCTGGCTCCGGCCTTTGTCTACGAAGTGGCAGTGCGCAGTGACCTTGCCACCAACTTTCTGGTCTGTTGTGGTTGCATCAATCTCATGTGGCAGTGCAAGCGCAGTACGGGGTGCCTGCCTCTCTGGCAAGCCGTTGTCTGCGGTCTGCTGCTCAGTACGCGGCTCAGTGTGGCTTTGCCGCTTGTGGTATTCTTTCTGCCTCTTTGGTGGACAACGGGCTTGGGACGGAAGTTCTCCTTTCCGTTCATAGCTCTGCTGACATTGGGCCTCACCTGTGCGCCCTTCCTTCTGTGGCATGAGCTCGCACCCGGAGCCACCACCATAAGTCCGTTGGCCTTACAGACGGCGCGGCTCGACTTTCTGTGCGCAGCCGCCATAGTAGTTGTCACGCTTATTGCGGCCTTGGGATGGAGAGCAGACCTCTGTTGTTACCATCTTCTTGCTGCAACGAGTCTGTTGGCCGCAGTCGTACTGAACTTTGTCTCCTTGTCGTTTCGATTCGACAACACCGACTGGTTTTCAGGTCTCTTCGATACCACCTATCTTAATATGTCTCTGCCTTTCCTCACTGCCGCTATGGCTTTGGCGTGGGACAAGACAGCTTTTAGGAAAAAATAACATACCCGGCGCACCTATACTATAGTCTTTTGCGTTTTTATTGTAAGGGATTCTTTGCTTCCCTCATATTAGTTAAGACAACAAACAACGAAATACTGACGATGAAAAAGTTCTTTCTCGCCTTAACCCTCGTGGCTTTAGCTTTTCATTCAACTCCGCTCAAGGCTCAGGGAGTGGGCACATGGAAGGCTTATATGGCCTATTCAGAGGTGCAGGACGTGGAGGATGCCGGCAAGATGCTTTATGTGCAGGCTTCCGACAACCTCTACGCCTATAATACTTCTGACCACAGTCTGCAGACCTTCGACCGCGTGAATGCCCTTTCCGATGTCAACGTGGGCCGCATCAAGTACTGCCCTGCGGCGCATAAGCTCGTCATAGTTTATTCGAACTGCAATATCGATATCATGTCGGACGACTACAGTGTGGAGAACATAGCCAGTCTCTACGACTACAATACGACGAAAGACAAGACGGTAAACTATATCTATGTCAGCGGCAACTATGCCTACCTGTGCACAGGTTTCGGTATCATGCGGCTCAATGTAGCCAGTGCTGAGGTCAGTGCTACCTATATACTCGACACAAGCATCAGCTGGTGTGAGGTGCGCAACGGCAGCATCCATGCCTATGGACCCTCGGGACATTATCAGGGCAGTCTTTCGGACAACCTCCTTGACAAGAGCAGCTGGAAGCTTGTGGGAGGGTATGCCGCTCCACCGACAGTGGACAAGACAGAACTGATGGCTCTGACAAAGACCCTTAGCCCAGGCGGTCAGAAATACAATCATTTCGGAATGATGACCTTTGAGTATGGTAATCTTTACACGGTCACGGGTGGATACAGTCCTTGGGCCGCTAACACCTACGCCGGGACTGTGCAGGTGCTCAGACCAGAAGGCTGGCAGGTCTATGACGACAGCTTCGCAGCAACGCTCTCGCATGTTTACAAGAACAATCTATGTGTGGCTGTCGACCCTACAGATACTACTCATGTGTTCGCGTCGGGGCAGACCGGGCTCTATGAGTTTCGTAATGGAAAGCTCGTAAGAAACTACGACACGCAGAACTCCATTCTCGTCTCTGCTATCGACGGACATAATGATGAATACCTGCTTATTGAAAGTATGGCTTTCGACAAGAGTGGAAATCTTTGGCTCCTGAACAGCATGAATGCCGGTCAGCCTCTGTTGGAGATTCCTAAGGGCGGAGAGCTGAAGGCCATACCCTGTGACGGCCTGCTGGTCAACGGCATTTCGCTCTACAGTATGATAAGTCCTGTCTTCTCCCGCGACGGCAAGCTCTGGTTTGTAAACCACCACTGGACATCGACAGCTCTTTGCTGCTACGACCCTGCTTCGGGGAATGTGAAGCTCATCAAGACCGTTACGAATGAGGACGGAACGGTGTATAGCACCAACATGTACTTCAGCTGTGTGACAGAGGATGCTGATGGCAACCTTTGGGTAGGTACTTCGGTGGGTCCGTTCCTGCTTGAAGCCGACCAAAAGAATGCCGACGAACCGGTGTTCAATCAAATCAAGGTGCCGCGCAATGATGGTACCGATCTGGCTGATTATCTGCTTTCAGGTGTAGGTATCACCTGTATCACGATTGATGCGGCCGGTCGTAAATGGTTCGGCACGGGAGGAAGCGGAGCCTATCTGATTAGTAAGGACAACTACACGCAGGTGGAACATTTCACTAAGGCTAATAGCAAGCTGCTCTCGGATGATGTCAATTCCATTGCGGTCAATCCTTCTACGGGCGAAGTGTTCTTTGGTACCAACGACGGCCTTAGCTCCTACATGGGCGACGCCACCGAGACTGTGGACAAGATGAGCAAGGATGTCACCTATGCTTATCCTAATCCCGTGAAGCCCGACTATACGGGATCAATCACCATCAAGGGCCTGACACTGGATGCCGACGTGAAGATTGTGACGGCTAATGGTACGCTTGTCAACGAAGGACGCAGCAATGGCGGAAGCTATGTGTGGGACGGTCGTGACAAGAAGGGACGACGGGTAGCTTCGGGTGTATATATGGTCGAGACTGCCACTTCCGACGGCAGTAAGGGCACTGTCTGCAAGATAGCTGTCGTCAGGTGAGCAAAACGTCGCGACGACTGTCCTTTTGTGCCAGACGACACCCAAGAAAATCTTTTCTGTGATGCAACAGTAACACGGATAAGCACAACGAGGCGTTGTCCGGCACGACAGACAAGATGCTCTCGGACTTGGAGAGGCCGAAAGCATCTCGGAGAGATGCAGTTAACACTGGTAATCGGAACGTAGCCTGTGAACCCACACCATGTAAGCAGCTTTATACTTCAAGTTATAAATGGTCAAACATATGTTAGCCAAATGGACAACAATTGTTAGACGAATGGCCAACAATTGTTAGACGAATGGCCAACATATGTTTGACCATGTGTATCGCGATTTCTTCTTGTAGGAGTGAACCCTTTACCAGGCAATACTTACCGGTACGCCTGCGGGATTGTTCTCAAAATTCAGCAGCAAGGTTTTGCTGCCGGAGTCCCATTTCACGGATGCCTTCACTCCATTCACCTCTACCGCCTTAGGCTTCTTAGGCAGCAAGACGCGCATTACGTTGGTCGTATTTATGGGGCTCTTCGAGACGAAGGTGTAGGAGGTTGCCGTGCGATGCTCGTCATACTGGCGTGAGGCGGAGGCAAGCACCTGAGGGCGTGTCTTGTCGGTTACGCGACTGACATTGTAGAGAAGAGCCTGATGGCCGGGCTCCACCGTCTTTGTTTTCACAACGGGCAGCGTGTTGTCGAAGAGGTCGATGTAGCAGCCTTTGAAGACATAAGGCTTGTCAGAAACAACGTTTTCGTCGATGACACTGGCCAAATCGTAGTTGCCGCGGGAGAGCACAAAGGAGTTCTTGAACAGCAGTTTGCCTGCTTTGGCATCCTGCTCATAGGCTTTTCGGACGATGTCGATAAGCTTGGCATCGCCACCGGCTTTAAGCACGAACTCTTTGGGATCTTGTCGGATGACGTAGACGACACCTTTGCCGGCTTCGTAGCGTCCTTCCTTTACGTTGCGTTCGAGGCCGAGGCTCTCGAAGAGCTGCTGAGAAGGAGCTTCGTAATGGTTGCCGTTCTGATTCCACCACTCCATGACTTTCTGGTAAGGATCATTGTCGCGTGCAGAGTAGATGAGTACACCGCCATTCTTCACCCATTGGGCTATATTGTCATTATAAGCCTTTTCCATGGGTTTCATGTTGGAGTAGGAGAGCAACAGAACCTTCGTGTTCTGCCACGTATCGGTGTACCCCGTATTCTCTAAGTGTACGATGTTCACGGGTACTCCACGTTTCAACAGCGGCAGAGCCTCTCCGTAGAAGTTGCTGAGTTGAGGGTCGTCATAGTTCTCCACAGGGCGTGGTGAGCGTTGGAACATGAGGCTGTTGGCCATAGCTATGCTGATGCCTTGGCTGCCGCTAACCTTATTGTCGGACGCGGGGACGTCGTTGAGCGCGTTAATCATCACCTGCATCTGAGTAGCATAGAAGGCCGGAATGTGAATCTTCTTTTTGCTCGTGGCACTCTCGTTGTAGAGTCCTTCGTAAATACGGTCGGGCCACGGCATTACCTCATAGTTGTCAATCTGCGGCCATAGCAGTTCGGCTGTGAAGGTGGCCTGATAATTCTGTTTGTAGTCGCTCCAGTCACGAGGCCAGTCCTCAATGGGATCGGTGAGGAAGAACATCTTGCGGTGAGTGGGGCGTGTCATGGATTCCATGCAGCCATACTCAAGGTAGGCTGTCTCGAAGACACGCTCCTTGGCTTTGCCATTGAAGTAGTTGGGCTCGCGCGACGTGCCCGTCCAGACTTGTGCGATGTAGCCGTCGCAGCTTCTCATCGAAGCCAAACTGGCCTCGGGCGATACAATCTGCCACTGCGAGTAGTTGAGCAGCGAGTGGGTGGGCACGTAGCAGCGCACGTTGATGCCTTTGCCCTGGCCGTAGGCTTTGGCGTATTTGAAGGATTCATCGAGTGCGCGGTAGTAGAGATGATATTTCAGTTTGTTGCTCAGATAAGTATTCTCTGCACTTTCGTGCTGGGGGCGCCAGTCGAAGCCGTAATAGTCCTTCCATTCTTTCTTGAAGCCTTCGCTGTAGCCTGCACGTGCCCAGAATTCCGGTTCTTCAAGGAAGATAGCGTCGATACCTTGGTCGATGACAGGTTTGATGTGGCGCTGCTGGAAGTACTCGATGTAGTTGAGCGACGGCACAATGTAAGGGATAAGATGCCCGTGCCAGATGGTATCACCGTTCAAGGTTTTCTGTCCCTCGTCGAGATGCCATTTGCCATCCCACTTGCCTGTGAAATAGTCCTTGTATTCGCCCCAGGCAATTCCCGTCATATAATGGGCATGATAGCCATGATCGCGCCACGACTTAACCCTTTCCTTGAAAGAAATGTTTGGATAATCATTACATCCGTAGACCATGACGAGGTCCGACCGGATGTCTGTGGCAGGCTTCCACTGTGCCGCAGTCTGGAAGGTAGTCTTCTCCCTTACATTCTGCGCCTCGAAGAAAGAAGGGCAGAGCAGGGCTGTCAATAACAAGCAATAGTATTTCCTCATAGTGAATGTGTTGGATGTTGTTGCAATATACAGTCTAAACAGGAAAATGCTTTTCGGTTTTTGTTTGGTTTCTTGATGGCTTATTGGTAGCCTTTATTGATAAAAGTCCCCGGCATATTTCAGCATGCCGGGGGCTTTGTTGTACAATGACGATGTGGAATTATATATTCTAATTATTCTGCCTTACCTTATAGCAGTCCGGAGAGGTGCATCAGGTAGGCGATGCAATAGCCGGAGATGGTGGCTGTGAACACGTGAATGAGGCCGGGAATCATGAACGAATGGTTCAGCAGGTACTTGCCTATCACTGTTGTTCCGGAGCGGTCGAAGTTGACGGTTGCAATATCGGAGGGATAGTTTGGAATAAAGAAGTAGCCGTAGACTGAAGGCATAATGCCTAAGAGCACCCATCCGGGAATGCCGAGCTGATAGGCCAGCGGAAGCATGGCCACGACGACAGCGCCCTGGGAGTTGATGAGTACAGAGACGAGGAAGAAAACGAAGGCCATTGACCACGGGTATTTCTCAACAATACCGCTAAGCATGGTATTCATCTCTGAGGTGTAGTTGCTGAAGTAAGTGTCGCACATCCATGCGATACCGTAAATAGCTACCACAGCCACCATGCCGTTTTGCCATACGGCTCCGGCGACAGCGTTCTTGGGCTTTGCCTTGCAGAAGATGATCATCAGTGCGGCGGCTGCTATCATCATAATTTGGATGACGAGATTCATGCTCAGGTGTTTGGGCACGAGTTCTGTCACGCCGGGTTCTACGACGCCGGCCTTGGCAAGCTGCTGAGCCGTTTCGGTGACGCCATTGGCGAGCGTTATAGTTGCCGGGCCGCCTTTGACCACAGCCACTTCATTCCATGCGGGCAGAATATTGTGTCCAGCCATGGTGAGGATGGAGAAGAGCACGATGACGGCCAGGGCACCGAGGAAGATATAAACAGCCCATTTGCTCTCCTTAGGTATTTCTTTGCCGAGCGTGGAGGCTCCTCCGCCGTAGATATACTCATACTGCTTGGGGTCTTTGAGCTTGGCCAGGAATTCCGGGTCCTTGTCAAGGTCTTTACCGCGGTGCCAGCTGTAGGCCACGGCGGCGAGGATACCAATCAGACAGGCAGGGATGGTGACCATGATGACGGTGAGGTTGTTGATGTTGAAGCCGTTGGCTACGGAGATGGTTGCAAAGGCCACCACAGCTGCGGAGATGGGCGAGCAGGTGATGCCTATCTGCGAAGCGATGCTGGCAATGCCGCAGGGACGTTCCGGGCGGATGCCTTTTTTCAGGGCGATGTCGCAGATGATAGGCATAAGAGTGTAGACGACGTGTCCCGTTCCTACCATTACGGTCAGCGTGAAAGTGGTCAACGGTGCAAGCAGGGTGATGCGGTCAGGATGTTTGCGCAAAAGTTTTTCGGCTATCTGAATCATCCAGTCCATGCCACCCGAGGCTTGAAGAACTCCGGCGCAGGTGACAGCGGCGATGATGATATAGATGACGTCGGTAGGAGGTGTTCCGGGTTTAAGCTGGAAGCCAAACACGAGGATGGCGAGTCCTATGCCTGAGATGGCACCGAGGCCGATGGAGCCGTATCGGGCTCCGATAACGAGAGCTATGAGCACTACCAATAGCTCCACAATCATTAATACACTCATATAGTCTTGGTTTTAGGGCGATTGTTTTGATATCGCAAAAGTAACTAAATATTTTTAAATGCTTTATGATTTGGAAAGAAAAATGTAGGCTTGGTGCTCTTTTCTGTTTATTCCGGCATTGTTGCAAGGTGGCCCTTGAGGTGAGGTGTGGGTTTGCACCTGCCTTATGGCTTTTGTGTATATGGTCACATTAAAAGAAGGTGGGGATGAACATCCGTCAGCTCTTGCTGCGAAAGTTCATCCCCATCTTCTTTATCACCCGTTGCAGGGTAAATCCTGTCAGCTGTTCTTTTCCTTGTCGAAGGCTTCAGCCTCGGCGGCTGCGATGATGTCTTCTTTCGACTGTGGTGCTGCACTTATGTCGCTGAGGTCGAAATCCTCGTTCTGTTCCGCCTCTTTGGGCTGTTCTGTCTCATCGTCGCGATACATGGGAGAGCGGCGGCGCGGACGTGTGGGACGGTCGGTATAGACCTTCTCCTGGAAGGCTGTGACGTGCTTCTCTTCCTCGGGTATGCTGTTGTCGGAAGTGATGATGAACTCCGAGCTCTCCGAGGTATCGGGAACGTTCTCCACCGGCTCTTCTTCCATCTTTGTGCGGTTGGCCTTAGCCTCGAAGACAGCGTCGAGGAACTTTGGCTCCTTCTTCAGCTTCTCGAGTGTAAGTTTTGAAGCCTGCTGTTGGCTCTCCTTCTTGGAGTAGCCTGCTCCTGAGCATCCCTTCTCGCCCTCAAGCACAGCCTGGTAGCAGAATTTGGGACTGCCGTTATTGTCGTTTTTCTGTTCTATGAGTACGAAGGAGAGCTTCACGCGGTTCTTCTGGCTCCATTCGATGAGCTTGCTTTTGAAGTTCACCTCTTTGTAAGCTACCTTGTCGATATTTATCATCTGCGAGAGGATTCGCTTTTCCATAAACCTCATACACATGTCGTAGCCGCGGTCGAGGTACATGGCACCGACGAGCGCCTCGAAAGCATTGCCGCCGAGGTAGCTGTTGTGCGATTGTCCGCGCCCGTTGCTCAGGATGAGCTTGTCGATGCCCATTTCCTTGGATAGCTTGTTGAGCGTCTCCCTCTGTACGAGTTTGCTGCGCGTGTTGGTGAGAAAACCCTCGCGTTTTCCCGGGAAGTGACGGTAGACGATGTCGCCCACGATAGCGTCGAGGATGGCATCGCCAAGGAACTCGAGCCGCTCGTTGTTGACCGGCTTGCCCTTTTTGTTGCGGTGCATCACACTCTTGTGCATGAGCGCCTGCTCGTAGTAGCTAATCTCGTGAGGATAGAAGCCGAGGATTTGTCGTAGAGACAAATAAAGCTCCTTATTCTTGCGAAAAGGGAGCTTTATCCGATCGATAAGATTACTATTCAGCATATTTCTTGAATACAACACATGCGTTGTGCCCACCGAATCCGAAGGTGTTGCTCAGTGCAGCCCTTACGGTGCGCTTCTGGGCTTTGTTGAATGTGAAGTTCATGTTGTAGTCGAGCTCCGGGTCATCATCGCCCTCAGTGTGGTTGATGGTGGGCGGGATGATGTCGTCGCGTACAGCCATCACACATGCCATAGCCTCCACGGCACCGGCAGCACCCAGCAGGTGGCCTGTCATACTCTTGGTAGAGCTGATGTTCACCTTGTAGGCCCAGTCGCCGAAAACATCCTTGATAGCCTTGGCCTCAGAGATATCTCCCACGTGGGTCGATGTGCCGTGCACGTTGATATAGTCGATGTCCTCGGGCTTGAGGCCAGCGTCGTCGAGTGCGGCCTGCATGACGAGCTTGGCACCGAGTCCCTCGGGATGTGAGGCGGTGATGTGGTAAGCATCGGCACTTTCGCCTTCGCCCACCATCTCGGCGTAGATACGAGCTCCACGTGCCTTGGCGTGGTCGAGTGTCTCAAGGATGAGGCAACCGGCACCCTCGCCCATGACGAAGCCGTCGCGGCTGGCGCTGAAAGGCCGTGATGCGTGCTCC
>Ga0256406_1004654_pt1 | contig 15446 bp, 14 predicted proteins | sample RumenRJG_03DNA_FD_185986 | JGI IMG/M metagenome (GOLD analysis project Ga0256406, IMG submission 185986) | Bovine rumen microbial communities from Lethbridge, Alberta, Canada - RJG_03 | ecosystem: Host-associated > Mammals > Digestive system > Stomach > Rumen | place: Canada: Alberta | collected... | reverse complement strand
TTAAGGAATGGACGAATGAAAACCTTTCTCCAAATTTGGTGGTCAAGCGCATCAATACTATAGGTAAAAAATGCGCAGGATTTTAAAGCGATTTTGAACACCCTACCCGTAGGGGTGAGGATAAATCAGCGGGATAGCCGTCGAGCTTGCTCGTAAGGCAGTCCCGCTGATTTAGCCTCATAGCTCCATTGAAAGCGGAAGCCTGTCAATGACTATTTTCCATCACCTTTTCCCACATCAATCTGTTGTAATCCTTTTGGGGATGTTTTGGGTGACACATTGACGAAGTCAAGACACGACCTCCCCGAGGCCGTCTTTGCCTGCATGAGGAGAGTACACAGGTCCGCTTTGCCCAGCTTGGGCTTCATCTCTGTCGAGATACATACGTCCTCTCCGAGGCCGTTTCAGGGTTGTTATTAGGACACTATCCTCAGGCTATGTTCGCTATATATAATAAGGTATATAGGGTAGAGACGTGTCGTAAGTTTCTGTTATACTTTTATTATATGTGCGAAAGTTTGGTTAAGCAATAGATTTTTTGTAATTTTGAACCCGCAAAAGTACCCTTTGCCGTCTACGACTCCCTTTTCAGTCTGTTGCGCCAACTAACAAGAGGAACGACAGTTCTGGAGTCCCAAGAACCGAAGCCCTGAGGCTAAGGCGGCATGCCCTGTGGAAGTTCTATAACTAGCAATTTCAGAAACGGGAGTCAGGGGGACTCTGAAAGCGGACAGTCATCAGACCATAATGAAATCTTCAGTAAGTATTCGCCGAAACCTATTTATCGTTCTCGTCGCGTTCTCGCTCAGTTGCGAGGGCCAGACAGCTATTGCCAATCGCATTGCCGCCGCTATTGACCACTTGCCCGCAGGTGCTCATGTGGCTGCAAAATTTACCAGCAACAGCCGCCACTGCTTTTACTACACCTATGCCAACCGTCTCTACCGCTACGATGCCATCATGGACAACCGCAGTGAGGTGGTTTTTGCCAACGAGCCCTATCAGAGCATTATGGACACCTATCTCGAAGGGGACAAGCGCTACTTGTTGGTGGCCGTGAACAGACGCGGGCTGACCTCGAACTTCCTTATGGACGGAGAGGCCCTCTGGTGCTACGACCTCAAGAAGCGTAAGTTCAGCAAGTCGGGCGAAGGCTTCAACATACAAAAGCGCAAGGACTGCTTCATCATTTCCAGAGCCTCACGATGTCTGAATCCCAACGACCCACCCCAACAGCAACGCTGGATGGTGCGTGACCACTACTATGAGCTCACAGGAAAGGTGGACTACTATAAGGATGAATACCTCTATCGCTCGCATACAGAGAAGGCCAAGGCCGAAAAGTTGAAAGCAGCCAAAGAAAAGCAGGCACAGGCACTCAAGGCACAACAGGAAAAGAAGGTTAAGAAGTCAACCAAGCGTTCGTCGAAGAAAAGCGTTAGGAAACGCAGGCATCGCAGTCATTCACGCAGTCACAGAAGGCACAGAGACTAAACTTTCTGCTTTCTCTCTGTGCAGAGCGATGGGGATGAAGGCCGAATCCTATTTCACGGTGATGTGGAAGCAACCTTGGTGAACCTCGTACTTGACGAGGCACCGGTTCTGCTTGCGCATATCGTTGAGCACCTCACTGAGTACCCATTTAAGCGTGTCGTTGCGCACCTTGTGACGTTCGGGCCCATTAGGATCCTCCACAGTCTTGTATCGGTTATAGCACACGTCGAAAGTCGTACCATACAAATGGCAGCTGTTTTGTGTGGCATTGCGGTTGTGTCCACGCAGTTTCTCCACATCGGCTTTTGAGCGCATCACACTCGTCACTATGATTTTATGCAGGGGAATGCCCTTCATCTGCAGGCTGTCGAAGTAAGCCCGCCCTATGTCCTGAAGCAGAATGGAGGCTTTAGGAACGAGGTAGGGAATGCTGCTGTGCAGACGGTCGACGTAGAAATAAGGATTGCTTCCCACATAGACAAGCGACTTGCGGTGCATGGCCTCGTCGCGGTCGGCTACAGGACTCACACCGAGTCGCTGTGCAGCAATGAGCTGTACGTCGTTCTGGTCGGGGAAAGCGCGTCCGAAGTTGGGTACACTGTAGATGCGTGTCTTGCGCGGTGTTCCGTCACTATTGAAGAAGCGTGAGTCTGTTCCCCCTTTGGCGAAAGCCTGTCGGGCTGAATCGAGTCCCAAGTCTGACGGCTCAGTGGCTATAGAGTCATCGCTGCGCCGGTCGGCCTCCGCCATGCTCGAGTCGGTGGCGGCGCGGTCGGTTTCGGAATAACCATTGCGGTAGCCAGCTACACCTGGAAAGATGCAACGTACCATGCCAAGGACTACCACGACTATACCAAAGCCTTGGAGATATCTTTTCTTTGAAATTCTCATTATCAAATAGAGGCATCGGTGGGGATCGTTTCCCTGTCCCGATGTTATAGGATTAACCACGCAAAGGTAGCAAAAAACGAAGAAACAAGCGCTTAAAATCCTAGCTTTTTCTCTTTGACCGGGAGATTTGTCCTACTTCGGCCCATTGTGGTCGTGCTATAGGCCTGTTCCTGTCCTGCATATGTCCAAAGAGCAGGAATAATTGTCGGCTTTTTCCATCCCGACACGCTAAGTAAGAATGACACCGGGGGCGCTCACCGTGGCAATCACAAACGCTGAGAACAAAGGCATGAAAGCACCATGAAATATCTTCCTGATTACTATGTTTTTCTCGATTATTTTAATTAACTTTGCAGCATTATTATTGAATCAATAGTGATAGAGAAGCATATAGTACTTGAGGATATCGATCCTGTAGTGTTCTATGGGGTCGGTAACGGGCATTTGCAAATGTTGAAATCGCTCTTTCCAAAACTGCGCATTGTAGCCCGCGACAACGTCATACGCATCCTTGGTGATGAGGAAGAGATGGCCAAAGCCGAAGAGAACATCAACAAGATGCAGCAACACATTGTTAAGTACAACTCCATAACGGAAGAAGACATCCTTGATATCGTCACCGGCCGCAAGACAAAGGAAGACAGCGTGAAAGGCGTGGTGGTGTACAACATCTCGGGCAAGCCCATCAAAAGCCGCTCAGCCAACCAGCAGCGTCTCATAGATGCCTTCGAGACGCACGACATGGTATTCGCCGTTGGTCCGGCCGGCACCGGTAAGACCTACCTGAGCATCGCTTTGGCTGTGAAGGCACTCAAGGAGAAAACCGCCAAGAAGATAATCCTTTCGCGCCCCGCTGTGGAAGCCGGTGAGAAACTGGGATTCCTGCCCGGCGACATGAAGGACAAAATAGACCCCTACCTCCAACCTCTCTACGACGCTCTTGAAGATATGTTGCCCACGGTGAAGCTCCAGGACATGATGGACAAGCACATCATTCAGATAGCCCCGCTGGCATTTATGCGCGGTAGGACGCTGAGCAACGCCGTCGTGATTCTTGATGAGGCCCAAAACACTACGCCGGCTCAAATAAGGATGTTCCTCACTCGTATGGGGTGGGACACCAAGATGATTATTACCGGCGACATGACGCAGATTGACTTGCCGCGTGAGCAGAAAAGCGGACTACGCGAGGCCCTGCAAATCCTGGACGGTATCGAAGGCATTGACATTATCCATTTGGGCAAGGAGGATATCGTCAGGCATAAACTCGTCACAAGAATTGTGAACGCCTACGAGAACTACGACCAGAAGCAAAGGGAGTTGAAGAAAGCAGAACAACAAAACAAAAATAATTATGAAGGCATTAACAAGAACTGATTTTCATTTCAAGGGTCAGAAGAGTGTTTATCACGGCAAGGTGCGCGATGTCTACGACATCAACGACGACCTCATCGTGATGGTGGCAACCGACCGTATCTCGGCTTTTGACGTGGTGCTGCCTAAGGGTATTCCCTTCAAGGGACAGGTGCTCAACCAGATTGCCGCCAAGTTCCTTGACCTGACGCAGGACATCTGTCCCAACTGGAAGCTTGCTACTCCCGACCCTATGGTGACAGTAGGACTGAAGTGCGAGGGCTTCCGTGTGGAGATGATTATCCGTTCCATCCTCACAGGCAGTGCATGGCGTGCCTATAAGGAGGGCTGCCGTGAGCTCTGCGGAGTGAAGCTCCCAGAGGGAATGAAGGAGAACGAACGCTTCCCCGAGCCCATTATCACACCTACCACCAAGGCCGACAGCGGGCATGACCTCAACATTTCGAAAGAGGAAATCATCCGTCAGGGCATTGTTCCGGCTGAGGATTACGCCATCATGGAGGACTACACACGCCGGCTCTTCCAGCGTGGACAGGAAGTGGCCGCCAAGCGAGGACTCATCCTTGTGGACACGAAATATGAGTTCGGCAAGCGCGACGGTAAGGTGTATCTCATCGATGAAATCCACACCCCCGACTCAAGCCGCTATTTTTATGCCGACGGCTATGAGGAGAAGCTTGCAAAGGGTGAGCCGCAGCGCCAGCTCTCCAAGGAATTCGTGCGCCAATGGCTCATCGAGCACCACTTTATGAACGAGCCGGGACAGACCATGCCCGAAATCACCGATGAGTATGCCAAAAGCGTCAGCGACCGCTACATCGAACTCTATGAACACATCACCGGTGAGAAGTTCGACAAGGCAGCTGAAGAAGGCGACATCGCTGCCAGAATAGAGCGAAACGTTGCTAACTATCTCGAAAGCCGCAAGTAGACATGAATAGGAGCCTCTTCCACGCCACCATGGTGACGGCGGGAGAGGCTGTTTCTCATCATATAGGTAAATGTACAAGCAGGAACAGATAAAGCCCTACGGCAAGGAAGGCGAGAAGAGCCGTCAGGTGGAGCAGATGTTCGACAGCATAGCCCCAACCTATGACAAGCTCAACCATCTGATGTCGTTCGATATAGACCGAAGTTGGAGGCGGAAGGCTATCGATATTCTTAAGCCCTACAAGCCGCAGAGGATACTCGATGTCGCCACCGGCACAGGTGACTTTGCCATGCTCGCGGCACAGAGACTCCGGCCTGCACAAATCGACGGAGTCGATCTCTCGGAAGGCATGATGCGCATAGCAGCCGAGAAGTTCCGTACTGCAGGGCTTGAACCTACAGAGGCCCGATTCGAGCAGATGGACTGCACGGAGATGACCTTCGACGACAATACCTTCGATGCCGTTATCTCAGCTTTCGGAATACGCAACTTTCAAAGCCTTGACAAGGGCTTGGCTGAGATGTGCCGGGTGCTGAAGCCGGGCGGACACCTGAGCATCGTGGAGCTCTCTGAGCCTAAGGCTTTCCCGATGAGGCAGCTCTTCGGAATCTATTCACATACATTCCTGCCCTTCTACGGCCGTTTGGTCTCCGGCGACAACCAGGCTTACGGCTATCTCACCGCCACCATCGAAGCCTTCCCGCAAGGCGAGGAGATGATGGGGATTCTCTCTAAGGCCGGGTTCAGGAAAACCTCCTTCAAGAGGCTCACCTTCGGTATTTGTACGATGTTTTACGCTGAAAAATAAAACTGATATGGACAGGTACGGTTTGATTGGGTTCCCTTTGGGACACTCTTTCTCGAAGAACTACTTCAACGAGAAATTTGCCAATGAGCACATTGACGCAGAGTATATCAACTATGAGATTCCCGATATCAGGATTCTCAAGGAGATCCTCGCCTCAACCCCTGATCTGAAGGGGCTGAACGTGACTATACCCTACAAAGAGAAAGTCATCAAGTACCTTGACGCCATCAGTCCTGAGGCCAAGACTATCGGGGCTGTCAACGTAATTCGGGTGAGACATAATGGAAAGAAGACACTGCTGAAAGGTTTCAACAGCGATGTTATTGGTTTTACCCGCAGCATCGCTCCTCTGATAGAGTCTTTCCACAAGAAAGCTCTCATCCTTGGAACAGGCGGAGCCTCAAAGGCCATCAACTACGGACTGAAATCGCTCGGGCTGGAGACGCTGTTCGTCAGCCGGAACAAGCGCAAGGGACTCATCACTTACGACGAGATTACCGCGGACACCGTCCACGAGTATAACGTTATTGTCAACTGTACGCCGGTGGGAATGTATCCCCATGCCGACGAATGTCCACGGCTGCCCTATGAGGCTATGGACAACCATAACCTGCTCTACGATCTGCTCTATAATCCCGACGAGACACTTTTCATGAAGAAAGGGGCCGCTGCGGGGGCTGTAACGAAGAACGGACTCGAGATGCTCCTGCTGCAAGCTTTTGCCAGCTGGGAGTTCTGGAACGGACAAGAACAAAAATAAAATCATCACCATATGGAACGATATATGATGCGCGGCGTGAGTGCCGCTAAGGAAGACGTGCACAATGCCATCAAGCACATCGACAAGGGCATCTTCCCACAGGCTTTCTGCAAAATAATCCCTGACATCCTCGGAGGGGATCCTGAATACTGCAATATCATGCATGCCGACGGTGCCGGTACAAAATCGTCGCTCGCCTACATGTATTGGAAGACTACCGGTGACCTGAGTGTATGGAAAGGTATCGCGCAGGACGCTATAGTCATGAACACCGATGACCTGCTATGCGTGGGAGCTGTGGACAACATCCTCGTCTCGAGTACTATCGGACGGAACAAAATGCTCGTACCGGGAGAGGTCATCTCGGCTATCATTAACGGTACCGATGAGCTGCTCGCCGAACTACGTGAAATGGGTATAGGTATCTGGCCGACAGGTGGAGAGACAGCAGATGTGGGCGATCTTGTCAGAACCATCATTGTGGATTCCACTGTGACCTGTCGCATGAAGCGCAAGGATGTCATCAACAATGCGAATATCCGTCCCGGCGACGTAATCGTGGGACTCAGTTCCACGGGACAGGCCTCCTATGAGCATGCTTACAACGGGGGCATGGGCAGCAATGGACTGACCAGCGCACGACATGATGTCTTCGCCAAATATCTTGCTACACAATTCCCTGAGAGCTACGACCATGCTGTTCCCGATGAATTGGTATATAGTGGAAAATACAAGCTCACTGATAGGGTGGATGGAGTGTCTGTCGACGCAGGGAAACTTGTGCTCTCGCCCACTCGCACTTACGCGCCCATCATCAAAAAGCTTCTTGACGAACTGCGTCCGGAGATTCATGGAATGGTGCACTGCACAGGTGGTGCACAGACCAAGGTGCTTCACTTTGTTGGCGATAACTGCCGGGTAGTGAAGGACAATATGTTCCCCATTCCACCCCTGTTCCGCATCATCCACGATTGCAGTGGTACAGAGTGGAGAGAGATGTACAAGGTGTTCAACATGGGGCATCGCATGGAAATCTATGTGCGCCCGGAGGTGGCCGACAGGATCATCGAAATCTCTAAGAGTTTCAATGTGGACGCGCAGGTCGTAGGACATATAGAGGAAGGCAAACGGTCGCTCACCATACACTCTGAATACGGAACCTTTGACTATTAATATGGCAGACAATAATAATATATTAGAAAAACTTGACGGCCTTGAGGCTCGCTATGAGGAGGTGTCAACACTCATTACAGATCCCGACGTGATAGCTGATCAGCAGCGTTACGTGAAGTTGACCAAAGAATACAAGGATCTCGGTGACATCATGGACTTGAGAAAGCGCTATATGGCCTGCCTGAACTCTATAAAGGAAGCTAAGGATGTCATCATCAATGAAAGCGATCCTGACATGAAAGAGATGGCACGCGAGGAACTTCAGGAGAACGAGGCGCTGCAACCCAAACTGGAAGAAGAAATCAAAATAGCTCTTGTTCCTAAAGACCCCGAGGATGCAAAGAATGTGCAGATGGAGATTCGGGCTGGTACTGGCGGCGACGAAGCCTGTCTCTTTGCCGGCGACCTCTTCAGTATGTACAAGAAATACTGTGAGTCGAAAGGCTGGACGATAGCTGTGACGTCGGCTTCCGAGGGTGCCGTGGGCGGATATAAGGAAATAGACTTTGCTGTAAGCGGAGATAATGTCTATGGTACCCTGAAATATGAGAGCGGTGTACACCGCGTGCAGCGCGTTCCGGCCACGGAAACGCAAGGGCGTATGCATACCAGTGCGGCTACTGTAGCTGTGCTGCCGGAGGCTGAGAAGTTTGAAGTCCACATCAACGAAGGTGATATCAAGTGGGACACCTTCCGTTCGAGCGGTGCCGGTGGGCAGAATGTGAACAAAGTGAGCTCGGGTGTGCGTCTGCGCTATCCCTGGAAGAATCCTAATACCGGTGAGGTGGAGGAAATTCTCATTGAATGTACGGAGACCCGCGACCAGCCTAAGAATAAGGAGCGTGCCTTGAGTCGCCTATATACCTATATATATGACCACGAGCATCAGAAATACGTTGACGATATTTCCAACCGCCGCCGATCGCTCGTCTCTACGGGTGACCGAAGTGCCAAAATCCGCACCTACAACTTTCCACAGGGACGAGTCACAGACCATCGCATCGGCTTCACTACCCACGACCTGCAGGGATTCCTCAATGGCAACATACAGCCTATGATAGATGCCCTCACGGTGGCTGAAAATGCGGAGAAGCTGAAAGAAAGTGAACTCTAACTAATCGTCGTGACCATCAAAGAACGAAAGAAATGAACTGTAAACAACTCATTCAACAGATTTTCAAGAAGGAATCGTTTCTCTGCGTGGGTCTTGACCCGGACATAAAGAAAATGCCTCAATGCATAGCAGAACAGGACGATCCCATCTTCGAGTTCAACAAGCATATTATCGATGCCACAGCTCCTTACTGTGTGGCCTATAAGCCTAATCTTGCTTTTTATGAAGCCTTTGGGCTTGAGGGCATGGCAGCTTTTGAGCATACCGTCGATTATCTCAAGAAGTTCTACCCGGAACATTTCATCATTGCCGATGCCAAACGCGGCGACATCGGAAACACTTCGACTATGTATGCCCGCACATTCTTCGAGCATTATGACATTGACGCGCTGACTGTTGCTCCCTACATGGGCGAGGACAGTGTGACACCGTTTCTGCAATATGACGGCAAATGGGTGGTGCTTCTCGCTCTGACATCCAACAAAGGGTCCCATGATTTCCAGCTCACTGAGGATACTTGTGGTGAGCGCCTTTTCGAGAAGGTGCTGCGTGTGAGCCAGCAGTGGGGAAACGAGGAAAACATGATGTACGTCGTGGGAGCTACCCAGGGCAAGATGTTTGAGGATATCCGAAAGGTTGTTCCCAATCATTTCTTGCTTGTACCCGGAGTGGGCGCCCAGGGTGGAAGCCTTCAGGAGGTCTGCAAATACGGTATGACAAAGGACTGCGGACTGCTCGTCAACTCTTCACGCGGAATCATCTACGCTGGCAACGATGAGCATTTCGCCGATGCTGCCGCTGAAAAAGCCAAGGAACTTCAGCTGCAGATGGCGGAAGAACTCAGCAAACTTAAATAAAAGGACGATTTGCAAAAGATAATCAACGACCCTGTATTCGGTTTTATCAGGATTCCTTCGGGCTTGCTTTTCGACATCGTTGAGCACCCGCTCATGCAACGCCTCACTCGCATTAAGCAGATGGGGTTGTCGTCAATGGTCTATCCCGGTGCGCAACACACGCGTTTCCAACACTCGCTCGGGGCTTTTCATCTTATGAGCGAAGCCATCAGTTCGCTGCTGCAAAAGGGAATCTTCATCTTCGACAGTGAAGCCGAGGCTGTAGAGGCTGCCATCCTGATGCACGACCTGGGACATGGGCCATTCTCGCATGTGCTTGAGAATACTCTCATCAATGGTATCTCTCACGAAGAGCTCTCGCTACTCATGATGGAGCATATCAATCAGGAGATGCACGGGGCCTTGAATCTTGCCATCAAGATTTTTAAGGACGAGTATCCCAAGCGATTCCTACATCAGCTCATCAGTAGTCAGGTCGACATGGACAGGCTTGACTATCTGCGTCGTGACAGTTTCTTCACCGGCGTTGCAGAGGGCAACATAGGCTCGGCCCGAATCATCAAAATGCTAAATGTGGTTGATGACCAGTTGGTTGTGGAATCTAAAGGCATTTATTCCATAGAGAACTTCCTTACCTCGCGTCGACTGATGTATTGGCAGGTCTACCTTCATAAAACGGCTGTGGCTTGTGAGAAAGTGCTTGTCAATGCACTAAAGAGGGCAAAACAGCTTGTGGAGCAAGGTGAAAGTCTCTTCGCACCACCAGCTTTGCTTTACTTTCTGCAAAACGATGTCAATGCTGACACCTTCTACAAGGATCCGGAAGCCCTTCGCAACTATGAAAAGCTTGACGATAGCGACATTTGGAGCTCACTGAAGGTTTGGATGGAATCAGATGACCCTATCCTCGCATTATTATCCCGCGACATGGTCAATCGCAACATCTTCAAGGTTGAAGTGAATACGGAACCGACAAGCAGGGAAAGAATCGACAGCTTAAAGAGCGAACTGTCCAATCACTTTGGAGTTAATGCCTCAGATGTGAATTATCTTCTCAACGAAAGCACCATTGAAAAAGATATGTATGATTTCGACGAGGACCACATCTCCATTCTTTATAAAGATGGCAGCGTCAAGGACATTGCAGAGGCTTCTGAACTACTCAATGTTGCACTGCTATCAAAAAAAATCAGGAAATATTATCTCTGCTATCAGAGAATCTAAAAATTAATTACTATATTTGCAAAGTCAATAAATTTGGCTGACAGAATGATGGAATTTACAGCAAAACAAATCGCACAATACATTAACGGGGAAATAATAGGCGACGCCAACGCTAAAGTTCATACTTTCTCTAAAATAGAAGAAGGCATCCCTGGCGCCATATCCTTCCTCGCAAGTCCCAAATACTCCCATTACATATATGAGACGAAGTCGACAATTGTACTTGTTGATGACAGTATCGAGCTGACTGCACCCGTCAGCACCACTGTTATCAGAGTAAAGAATGCGCGCGATTGTGTGGCACGTCTTCTGCAGCTTTATGCAGCTTCCATTCCGTCCAAAAAAGGAATTCATGAGCTTGCTTATGTTTCTCCCGATGCCGAGGTCGGCAAGGATGTCTATGTCGGTCCTTATGCATGCATCGGTGACGGGGCAAAGATAGGTGATGGCTGTCAAATCTACCCCAACGCTGTCATTGGTGACCACGTCACAATGGGCACGGGTTGCAAGATTTATCCCAATGTGACCATCTATCATGGTTGCAAGCTTGGAAACAGTGTAACTATTCATGCCGGTAGCGTTATCGGAGCCGACGGATTCGGCTTTGCTCCCAACGGTGAAAACTATGACAAGATTCCCCAGATTGGTATTGTCACTATTGAGGACAACGTGGAAATTGGTGCTAATACCTGTGTAGACCGGTCCACAATGGGAAGTACGTATCTCAGGAAGGGCGTAAAGCTTGATAATCTTGTGCAGGTGGCTCATAATGTGGATGTGGGCGAAAACACCGTAATGTCAGCGCAAGTAGGTATTGCAGGCTCCACTCACATAGGCAAGTGGTGCATGTTTGGCGGGCAGGTAGGTTTGGCCGGGCATAGCACTATAGGTGACAAAGTGCTGCTTGGAGCTCAGTCGGGAGTTCCGGGAAGTTTGAAAGGAAACCAGACACTGATAGGTACCCCACCAATGGAGCCACGAAGCTGGTTTAAATCACAAGCCATCTTCCGCCGCTTACCTGAGATGTACAAGGAACTCGAAGAACTGAGGAAAGAGGTGGAGAAACTGAGAGCCCAGCAATGAACGGTCTTGGTTTCGTGGAAACATTCTAAGCCCACTCAACCTTTAGTCCCATATAATTCAAACAATAGAACAATTGACGAACGGCGAGCAATAAGCCTTCAAAAATAGCATATTACGGGCTGACTTTACAGAGTCAGCCTTAAGCGTAAACAACAGAACAATGGAATCAGCAAAACAGACAACTCTAAAAGGTAGCTTCTCACTCTTTGGAAAAGGACTCCACACAGGTCTCCATCTGACAGTGACATTCAATCCTGCCCCAGAGAACACGGGATACCGCATTCAGCGCATCGACCTGGAAGGCCAACCCACCATTGAGGCTATAGCCGAAAAGGTAGTGGACACACAGCGTGGCACAGTTATAGCCTCGGGTGATGTCCGTGTGGGCACCATAGAGCATGGTATGGCAGCGCTCTATGCTTTGGGAATCGACAACTGCCTTATCCAGGTGAATGGTCCGGAGTTTCCTATTCTTGACGGTTCGGCCGCACAGTACGTAGAAAAGATTCATAGTGTAGGCATACAAGAGCAGAATGCCCCAAAGGACTTCTACATTATTAGAAAGAAGATAGAGGTGAAAGATGAGGCTACGGGCTCCTGCATCACCATTCTTCCTGATGAGCAATTCTCTATCACTGCCATGTGCTCATTTCAGTCAAAGTTCATCAACAGTCAGTTTGCGACACTTGACAATGTCAAGGATTTCCCCGAAGAGATTGCACCAGCGAGAACTTTCGTCTTCGTTAGAGATATTGTCCCCCTGCTTGAAGCCAATCTTATCAAGGGCGGTGACTTGGACAACTCCATTGTCATCTATGAACGTGAGGTTCCGCAAGACAAATTGAACCAGCTTGCTGACTTGTTGAAAGTTCCTCACATAGATGCCTCTAAAATAGGTTACATTCAGAATAAGCCCCTCACATGGGAAAATGAGTGCACGCGGCACAAGCTTCTTGACATCATCGGCGACATGGCTTTGATAGGACGCCCCATCAAAGGCCGTATTATTGCCACACGCCCGGGTCACACTATCAACAACAAGTTTGCCCGCCTCATGCGTAAAGAGATTCGCAAGCATGAGGTCCAGGCTCCTATCTACGATCCGAACGAGAAGCCTGTTATGGATAATAACCGGATAAGGCAGCTCCTGCCTCACCGCTATCCTATGCAGCTTGTAGACAAGATTGTTGCCATCGGTCCTAACAGCATCGTGGGAGTGAAGAACGTAACGTCGAACGAACCTTTCTTCCAAGGGCATTTCCCGGAGGAGCCCGTCATGCCCGGCGTTCTTCAAATCGAGGCAATGGCTCAGTGTGGAGGATTGCTTGTGCTCAACCAGTTGGAGGAGCCCGAACGATGGTCGACTTATTTCTTGAAGATTGACGACGTGAAGTTCCGCCAAAAGGTGGTACCGGGCGATACTTTACTCTTCCGGGTTGAGTTGCTCTTCCCGGTCAGGCATGGTATCAGTTCCATGAAAGGCTATATGTTCGTCGGCGACCAGGTGGTGTCTGAAGCTACATTCACCGCACAAATAGTGAAGAACAAATAATATCGGTATATGAACAAAATCAGTCCAATGGCATTCGTTCATCCAGAGGCCAAGCTGGGTGACAATAATGAGATAGGTCCTTTCTGCTTTATCGACAGGAACACGGTTTTGGGTGATAACAACATCCTTCAGAATAGTGTGACTATCAACTATGGAGCACGTATCGGCAATGGCAATGAATTCTTCCCAGGAGCAAGTATTGCCACAAAGCCCCAAGACTTGAAGTTCAAGGGCGAAGACACTATCTGCGAAATTGGTGACAACAACAGCATACGTGAGAATGTAACCATATCGCGGGGCACTGCCTCCAAGGGCACTACTCAGGTTGGTAACAACAACCTTCTCATGGAGAACATGCATATCGCCCACGATTGTTTCTTTGGCAGTAACATCATCATTGGTAATTCTACAAAGTTTGCTGGAGAAGTCACTTGTGACGACAATGCCATTATCAGTGCCGAGGTTCTCTTCCATCAATTCTGCCATATTGGTGGCTACGTGATGATACAAGGTGGCAGCCGGACCTCTCAGGACATACCTCCTTACATCATTGCAGGAAAGGAGCCTATAAGGTATGCTGGCATTAATCTTGTCGGGTTGCGCCGTCACGGTTTCAGCAACGAGAAGATTGAACTCATTCACCAAGCTTACCGACTGCTCTATTCAAAGGGAATTCTTGAAGAGGGTATTAAGGAGATAAAAAACAACCTTCCGCTCACCCGCGAGGTGCAGTACATCATCAGCTTCGTGGAGTCGTCGAAGAGAGGAATTATCAGGTAAACCTCAGAAAGTACCGCCTATAAGCTCAAGGCCGTATAGGCGGTACTTTTCCCAATCATGCGGACACTTTTTGTTGTACTAGGACCTACGGGTGTTGGCAAGACTGAACTTTGTCTCAAGCTTGCCAAACACATAGGCTCTCCCATTATTAATGCTGATTCCAGGCAGATTTTCGCAGAACTGCCTATAGGAACGGCTGCACCTACTATTGCCCAACAGCGCGAGGTTAAGCATTATTTTGTAGGCACTCATCATTTGGTCGACTATTACAGTGCGTCGCTTTATGAACAGGATGTCATGCAACTGCTGCAAAACGAGTTGGCAGGTCTTGATGCTGTAGTTCTTTCCGGTGGAAGTATGATGTATGTCGATGCTGTATGCTATGGAATCGACGATATTCCGACTGTCGACCCTACGACTCGTGCGGTGATGAAAGCCCGACTACAGTCAGAAGGACTCCCTGCTTTGGTAGAAGAGCTGAAGAGGCTTGACCCTGTCCACTATGCCGAAGTAGACCGCAATAATCCCCGGCGTGTGGTCCATGCTCTTGAAATCTGCCACATGACGGGCAAGCCTTATTCCTCTTTCCGCACGCACACCCAGAAGCAGCGTTCCTTCCGCATTGTCAAGATAGGTTTGAACCGTCCGCGGGAGGAACTCTATACACGCATCAACGAGCGTGTGCTCAGGATGGTAGACGAAGGTCTCATTGAGGAAGCCCGTAGCGTCTATCCTCTGCGAGGTCTTAATTCCCTTAACACAGTAGGCTATAAAGAAATTTTTGCTTATTTCGACGGAGCTATACCCCTGGAGGAAGCAGTCAGACAAATACAATCGAACACCCGACAATATATGCGCAAGCAACTTACGTGGTTTAAAAAGCAAATTGACATAGAATGGTTCCATCCCCGTAACATTGAAGAAATCATAAATTATATGGATTTTAGCCGGTAAATCAGCAGTTATTTACTATTTTTGCAATATAATGTCAGTATCTATGTGGGATAAGATAAAAAAGTTTGCCAGCAAGTGCTGGGCAAAGGCCCAGCGCTTCTGGCCTTGGTATAAGAATCTGTACAAAGGGAAGCCCTGGTACAAGAAAGGGCTCATAGGATTTGTGTCCCTAATAGTGGCTTTTTTCCTCTATCTGGGTGCAGTGGATATCAACTTTCTTTGGCTTTTCGGTAAGTCGCCGGGCTATTTCTCAGGTATCCTGGACCCACAGACCAGCGAAGCCTCAGAAATCTACAGTGCTGACGGTAAGTTGATAGGTAAGTTTTTCAATGAGAACCGCACTCCCGTTAAATACGAGGATGTGAGTCCTTACTTTTTCGATGCCCTTATTTCCACCGAGGATGTAAGGTTCTACAAACACTTCGGTATCGATCCTATCGGCTTATTCTCT
>Ga0256406_1004649_pt1 | contig 15459 bp, 13 predicted proteins | sample RumenRJG_03DNA_FD_185986 | JGI IMG/M metagenome (GOLD analysis project Ga0256406, IMG submission 185986) | Bovine rumen microbial communities from Lethbridge, Alberta, Canada - RJG_03 | ecosystem: Host-associated > Mammals > Digestive system > Stomach > Rumen | place: Canada: Alberta | collected... | reverse complement strand
TTCAGGGGCGAGTCGTACCGCGTCAGGAACGCGCTCATGGGAGGTAAGGGGGTGGCTCAGGAATCGTGACGGAGTGGCTCAGAAAAAAGTGACGCCGCCGGCTCAAATCTACTTGACGGAACACAACATGAGCAAGGCGGAGCGCCAGCAGGCGCGCGAGAGGGCGCAGGAGCGCGCGCAGGCGGCGCTCGACCGCCTCGGCGAGGGCGTCCGCGAGGTCTACCAGTCCGAGCGCTGGGAGTCGTGGCTGCGGAGCCTGTCCAAGTTCCACGACTACAGCCTCGGCAACACCATCCTGATAGCCATGCAGATGCCCACGGCCACCCGCGTGGCCAGCTTCAGGAGCTGGAAGCGCGACTTCAACCGCTTCGTGCGCAAGGGCGAGCGCGGCATCGAGATTCTCGTGCCCATGCTGGTCAAAGACAAGGACGAGGACGCCGACGAGGAGCGCCGCCGCCTCGTGGGCTTCCGCGTGGGCCACGTCTTCGACGTCAGCCAGACCGACGGCGAGCCCCTGCCCACCCTCGTGGACGAGGTCGCCGGGGGCGTCAAGCGCTACGCCGCCGTGATGGAGGCAGTGCGCGCCGTCTCCGCCTACCCCGTCGAGCTCGTGGCCGACCTGCCCGAGGGCACCAAGGGCCTCTTCCGCCGCGGCGAGCTCATCGCCATCCGCGAGGGCATGGGAGAGGGCCAGACCGTGAAGACAGCCCTGCACGAGCTTGCACACAGCCGCCTGCACGACGGCGACCCCGAGGGCATGCCCGACCGCGCCATGCGCGAGGTGCAGGCCGAGAGCGTGGCCTACACCGTGAGCGCCGCGCTGGGACTGGACACCTCGGGCTACTCCTTCGGCTACGTCGCCAGCTGGGCCGTGGGCAAGACCGACGAGGAGATGCGCGCGTGCCTGCAGGTGGTGCGCGACGCCGCAAAGGCGATGGTGGAGGACCTGCAGGCGGCCATGGCCGCATAGCCGAAAGCACCACGCGAGGCCACAGGCGCCCGCCCCGGCGGGCGCCGAAACGCACGCTCCGCCCCGGCTCGGATCGGGCAAGGAACGCCCTGCCTCACCGCCCCGGAACCCCGAATCCCGGCAGCATCGCATGACAGGATCGTCATGCCAATGGAGCCTAATTACGTGACGCTACCGTCACACGTCTACTTGCTTTGGATGACAAATCCGTCATGCGAAGGGCTGGTCACCAGCCCTGAGAACTCGTAATAGCAAGTAGCCTATTCCATGTACAAGTCCATGTAATAGCTCGTCCGAGACTCCTCGGGGACGTCCGTCCGAGGGATGCCCGGAGCCGTCGCCCGGCTCCTCCCCCGCTCCCCTCTCCCCTCCATTCCCTCGTCCTCTCGTCCCGCTCACCCATGACAGCTTGTCATGGGTGTCGCGTGCGGGGGAGTCCCCGCGCCCCTAGGATTGGACACACCGCCTGTACATACGAAGCCCGCCACGGGAGGCCCATGCCCAGATACAGACAGCTCCACGTCATGCTCTCCGAGGACGAGATGTCCGCGCTGCGGGCCCTCGCGGAATCTCTGGGGACCACCGCCTCGGACACGGTCAGGATCCTCATCCAGGCGGGAAGCGCCTCCCCCTCTTTAGTGGAGGGCGCCACGCTCGTGCTCGACCGCCAGACCCTTGCGCGCTACATCAGGAACGTCCGCGCGCTCGGCCACCTCCTCAACCAGTCGACGCACGCCCTCAACGCGATCGCCAAGGCGGTGCGCGAGTCGGGCGTGGACGCCCTCGACCTGACCGAAGCCATGGAGGGCGTGTCCTACGGGCTCGATGGGGTGAGGCGCGACGCGGCTGACGTCAGGCGGCAGGCAGCGGCGCTCATCGGTATGCCGGTTGTCCTCGGGGAGTAGCCATGGCGTACGTGAAGGCAATATCCGGCCACACCAAGCTCGGCGCGGCGCAGCGCTACCTCGAGAAGGAGGGTCGCGCGCTCGCGCGGGACTTCCTCAACCTCGACGCGCCGATGGTGGGGCTCGACGCCGACGGCAACCCCGAGTACCGGGAGTTCGACTGGGCATCCGAGATGGACGGAACCCGAGAAAAACTGGGCAATGACAGGCCGTTTAAGGGCAGGAAGGCACGCACCTACAAGCACTATGTCATCTCCCCCGACCCGAGGGACGCAGTGAGCCTCTCACGGCTCCGGTCTGTCACCGTGTCATGGGTGGAGGAGAACTTCGGCGACTACGAGGTGGCAATCGTCTACCACGACGACAACGAGCACCACGTGCCCCACGCCCACGTTGTCGTTAACAACACCAACCTCAACACGGGCCGCAGGCTCCAGGACCCCGACCCCGGGGCGCTCAACGGCTCGCTCCAGAGGATCGCGCGCGACGCCGGCCTGACGCACTTCGTCGGCAGGCTCGACGGGGCCGCGCGCGACGAGACGCACTACCGCAGGAAGGCGGTCGACCGCACCGAGGCTTCGCTCGCCCGGCGCGGCGAGTACTCCTGGGTGGCGGACATCCGCGCGAGGGTCGACGTGGCCAAGGGCATCGCCAAGAGCTCCGATGACTTCCGGCAGGCGCTCCGCGAGATGGGCGTCAACGTCCGCGAGTCCGCCTCGAGGAAGGGTGACTGGGTCTACTCCCTGGCCGGGACGCCCTCCCGCCAGGTGACGGGATCCAAGCTCGGCGCCTCATACACCAGGCGCGAGGTGACGGGCTGGCTCAGGAGCCCCACGAGGAAGGCGCCGGGCCCCGTCACCGTGCGCAACGTCCGCGAGGTCGCCGCCGGAGCCATCGAGGTCAAGGACCTGCGAGAGCTCGTCGCTCTATCGGAGGCTGTGAGCGTCGTCTCCAAGGGCGGATTCAGGAGCCTCTCCGCCATGGACTCAGCTGCCAGCAGAATGCGCGGCATGCCCAACCGCGAGGCGGCGGTTGCCAGGCTCGAGCGCGCCAGGCAGTACTGCGCCGAGCACGGCATCCTCCCCGAGCGGCCGACGGCACAGCCCAGTCGTAGGGCGGCAGGCTCGACGGGCATGCGCAACAACCACGGAGGCGGGCAGGAGCACCACGGCGGCAGCCGTCCCGCCCGTCAGCAGACGAGGAGAGACGAGAGGCCCGAGCGATGAGGATCACCGTGCGCTTCCAGGACGGCGCCATCGAGGAGTTCGACACCAACACGCTGACGACCGACAGTGCCCTCGGCAGGGCGAACGCCCTAACGGACCTGCGGGTCACCCTCGGCGACGGGCTCTGGGTCGAGGCGAGCTGGTACCGGGTCGTAGGATCGGAGGGCGCCGACATGCCATTGGCGCAGAGGTTGGCGGGATGCCGGCTCCACGTCCTCTCGGAGGAGGAGGTGGGGCAGGTGCGCTCCGTCGAGCTCGACGGCCGCCTCCAGTGGGTGCGCGTCGGGCCCGACCTCTGCGACGTTGCAAGGCTCGACGAGGCAAGCGACCTCTTCTACGATGCCGACGAGCCGTCAAGATCCATGGCGGGCCGTGCGGTGTGGCTGCACGACTACCTGAAGGACGCCCTAGCCAGCGAGCTCCGCGGACCCGACGAGGAGCGGCTCACCTGCGCGATGCTTGGCATGACTGAGGCCAGCTACGAATTCGTGTCCGGTGTGACTGCTAGTGTTTACTCGGACGATACTTTTGAGTAGGAGCGTGTGAGATGGGCGTGGCCAAGCGTGTACTGGGTGCGATAGGCAAGTTCTGCGTTGCGTGGATGAGGTTCGTGGCGAGGATCATCCTGCTGTTCTGGCACTACGGGTCGTAGGTCGTAAGACTCTGAGGGCGATACTAGCTTTAGCTATTACACGAGATACTTGTTCTTCCATGCCTTCTTGTGGGCATAGGCAGCCTCGGTCAGATCTTCGTAACCGAAGTCTACTTTCACCTTGCCGCTACTTTGGACGACCATCGTCATGTTCGACCAAAGATCACTGCCAGACAGGCCTTTTCTCTCTGCACTGATAATCTTGTCGATTGCTGAGAACGCGTCTAAGAGGTCGCTCCTTGATAGGCCGGAGATATCAAAGCACTTGATATACGTCTTTCCAGTCTTGACGTAGTACTCCATGGAGTAGGAGGGCCCATCGTACTCCGCATAAAAGACCAGCTTGTCCCATCCGTCGGGAATCACGGCATCAAGACGATCGAACACTTCTTGGAACATACGGCTATCGCTCACGGTCTGAGCTCCTTTCGTTCTTGAACACCGTCACCGTCGTCTCACCGTCGATGACATCCGTCACAACGAACTCGCTAGGCCTCTGCGTGCTGTCAGCGTATTTCGGTTCGACTTTGTATTGGACTGTACAGCCATCTTTTACTGCATCGGCCAGTCGATTCTCCAGCTTGTTGAAATTGCCTTTGTTCAGCTCACCATCCATCGGGACGATGTTCTCTAAGCCGTTCCCTCCTTCGAACCGGTCGGCAATAAGATGGCCCCTGTCATCTGTTTCTTTCTGTGAGCCCTTGCCTATTGCCTCCATGGAGTCCTTTATGTTGAGCTTCTTCCTACCCTCTTCCTTTAGGCGAAGCGTGCCTTCTGCGCTCGCTATGCGGCCCAATCCATCAGTCTGATATGTGTAGCCGTTGATCTCGTACTTAGAGTCAGGGATGAGTTCGTCATCGACGCGATAGATCTCGCCCCTATCGTCGACATAGGTACGTCGCGGTGGATGGGTTTCGGAAGCCTCAATCCGCTCTACCTCAACACCCACGTCAATCTTGTCGATGGAATCGCCTACCTCCCCTTCGCCGGAGCCCCCATTGACCTCAATGAGCTTATCAGGGTCATAGCGATCGTCAGCAGGCAACTTCTGCGCCGTCTCGCCACGCTCCACCAACTTGTCCGGATCGAAATAGGACGGAACCGCCTCTGGGGCAATCCGTGGCGAATCCATCGACTCGACAGTGACACCGTTTTTGACTTCCAACTCCGACCTCCGGATGGATAGCAACCGATGACTTAGCTCACAACTGAATTAGCATGGAAACCCGCTTTTGCTCCATTCGTAGAGCGCCTTCTCATCTCCAAGCTCGTTTAAGACGTAGTCCGTAATCACGCCCTGCACGATGACCCGCTTCACCGTCTCGTCTACCTCCAGACCAACGAGTCCAACGAGCACCGATACGGCTGAGGTGGTCCACTCTGCCTTTTCGGACGTTCTGTGATACGCCCTCTCGATTGCGGAGCGAACTTCGGGGAACAGCTCGGACACCACGGGCGCAAGCTTTGTCATCCTCGGCTCTGGCGGAGGGTCCTTGAGGATGCGCAAGGCGGCAACCTGAGTCGATGAACTGACGCCCAGTGACCTCATACCATCCCTCACCTCGGCGAGTCTGGCCTCGTCAGTGACGGCATCGCCGCTGCTCAGGAGGCTGATAATGTCAAGTGCGATCTTCGTGTCCCGCTGGTACACCGTCTCTGCCTCAGCCTTGTACTCGTAGGCGTCCCTGCCATGCCTAGCCTTGCTCACCTTGCACAGCACCGCCTCAATCCAGTTGTTCTGGTAGACGGCCGCGACGCCACGCGGCAAACGCGCGAGCTCCTTCACCTGGGCATCGCTCAGGGCCTCAGCCCCTCCCACGAGCTCTCGATCGCTTCCTTCGGGGAGGCGAAGCACGACCTTGGTGTTGGTGTTGCGGATGGCTGACGGGTCGAGGAGCCCGGGGGCCTGGTCGGCGATGACGAACCCCTCGCCGTAGGTCCTCATCTCTGCGATCGCGTTGGAGAGCATCTCGACGCTCTTGCCCGCGAGGTTGCCGCCCTCCTGACCCTGCTCGAAGGACGTTCGGCGAAGGAGGTTGTGGGCTTCCTCGAGGACTGTGAGGTGCTGCAGGCCGGCGTTCGCGGGGATTCCCTGGCTCATGCGCCACTCTTGGAGCTTGAGCACGAGGACGCCCATAAGCAGGGCCTTGGTCTCGCTGGACCCCACACGGCTCAGGTCGACAATCGTCTTCCCGTTGAAGAGCGTCTGCGCGGGCACCTCGTCGGAGGCGAAGATCATCCCGTTGATGCCGTTGCAGAGAGAGTTGATGCGCGTGAGCAGCGACCCCTTGTAGGCGCCCTTGTTTTCGGCGTCGTACTCGCTCGAGTCGATGACCTCCCGGACGTTGCGCGCGACGTCGGCGAAGCTCGGGTAGAGACCCTGCCCGTAGGGGTTGGCCGAGGTCGCAAGGTCCCAGCCGCAGTCCTCGTAGGACCTCTCGACGGCGTCCTTCAGGACGGCTGGCATGGCGGCGTACATGGGCCAGCAGACGTTGAAGATCTCGATCAGGCGGTCGAGGTGTTCGAGGACGTGCACGCCCTCAGGGAAGCTGAACGGGTCGAGGCGCAGCAGCGGCGCGTAGGCGGGGTTGGTGCCGAACACGGAGACGTCAGGGTCGTTGCCGAACGCGTCCTTGTACTCGCCCTTGGCGGGCTCGATGACGAGGAACCCCACGTCATGCCTGTCGGCCTGCTCGAGTATGCGGTAAACGGCGTTGCTCTTGCCGGCGCCCGTGCTGCCCGTCACGAACGTGTGGCCAGCGAGAGAGTCAAGGTCGAGCGGCACCGTCGTGGGCTCCTCGCGGTGCATGTGGAAGACGTGCCCGAGCTCGATTGAGCCGGCGGTCTCCGGCTCCTCGAAGGTGGCCACGTTGCGCCCGAAGCTGGCGCACTCGAATACCGGAAGACCCGCCACCGACTTGCGCGGGAAGTTGAGCGACCTCGCGAGCTCCTTGCCCGTGAGGGTCGTGGTCGCCGTGACCGTCGACGGGTAGGGCAGCACGTTGGGCTGGCGCTCGGCGAGGTCGGGGTTCAGTGCGAAGATCGGGTGCCTGAGGTCCCTCAGATAGGAGCAGATGGTGTCCGCGGCATTCTCCCCGGGCAGGTCTCCTCGCCAGAGGTTGACTGAGGCCTGCGAGATGAACGAGTCCTCCCCCTGTGTCAGCGCGAGGTAGGAGTGCGCAACGTTGTTCGCCGTCGCTGGGTCCTCGCTCAGGACGTACGCGGCGAACTCCCAGAGGCCGAGCGCGGCGCCCTCCTCGAGGCGCTTCATCTGCTGCTCGAGGAGCTCGAGCGCGTGCTTGATGGAGTAGTTGGTGTGGGTCTGGTGGATGCCCTCGTTCTTGCCGATGGTGGCGGTGACCGTAGAGGTCCTGGCGAAGTTCACGCCGAAGTTCCCGCCGAGGCTCTGGCTCGCGAAGGACCCCACGGTGCTGGTGAGTGACTTGGTGACGGCGCGTCCCAAGGTACTCGATACTGCGTGGGCGGTCGACGAACCGACGGCGCGGGCAACCGTTTGACCGACCGTCTTGGACAAGGTGTCGCTCGAGTTGGTGCCGTGGGTATGTCCAGTGTCAAGATGCCCCCCGACGGATGCGCCGGTGTGCCCTCCTGCTCCCATCTTGAACGGCCCGATTCCGGCACCCGCTTCGATATTCGCGCCCGCGTAAGCCGAAACGTTTACTCCAGCTGTGGTCGTGTCCGACTCTGACGTTCCATCGGTATGCGAAGTGGTGTCTGACGTCGAATCGGAGACTGTGTCCGTCTGCGAGGTCCCCGTAGTATCGGACACGCCTTGGCTGGTGGAGTCAGTGGCAGATTCCCCGCTCGCGAGGGACTCGTTCGTACCCACCTGCCTGCCCACACTCACCCCGGCATTGAGCCCGACGGTCGCGGATGACGAGGTGGACCCGGTCTCCGTGTAGGTGAAGTCCGTCTGCCAGGATGCATACGGCACGAGGCCTGTGTACAGCTGCTCGAGTCGGAGCTTCCTCTCCTCTGCGTCGAGTGTCGGGGTGGCGAGCAGGACGAGCGTGTACTCCTCGCTCCTGCTCTCTGGAACGATGCCGTCGAGCAGCTTCTCGACCGTCTGGCTGACGAACTTCTCCGACTTCTCAGTCGGAACATTGGAGACAGTCGCGACCGACATGTCGCGCGTGTCCTTGAGGCAAGGTATCTCGCCGCTTTCGATGCCGCCCCACTCCGCGCCGGGGAAGTTGCCCCTGAGTGCCCCTTCGAGCCGGCGCGCATAGTCCTTCGCGTTGACGTTGCTCGACGAGTTCGTGGTGTCGACGACGGCAAGGTAGACGTCCGTCTTCCTGCGCCCCCGATGGAAGACGAGTGCGATGTTGCACTCCTCCGAAGAGAGGACCTCATAGACGTTGACGAGCTTCTCGAGGCTGTTCTCCTCGGGGTCGGAGACCCACTTGGTCACGTTGAGGAATCGTGCGTTATATCGCGCGTCAAAGTCGGTACCGTCGTACTCGGCGTCTGCCACGACCGGCACGTACATGCCAGCAATCTGCGGGAGGTAGGCGTTGTATATCTCCACACCCGCGGCGGCGATGAGCCTGCTGGTAAGCTCAACTGCGTTGGCGTCGTCGGATGAGGGCATCTCGCTCAGGTAGCGCTGCCTCCTGTCATCGACCTCGCGAAGCTGCTCGGGGCTGAGAGCCGAGAGCTTGGCCACCGCGTTGCCCGCCTTGCCGGCCGCCCTCTTTGCGATGCTCTTGATGCCCATGCGCTATCCCTCCTGCCACGTCATGTAGCCGGACACCCTCTTCTCGCCGCTACGCAGCCTTATCCGCTTGGACCTCTGTGCCTCGATCTCGCGCTCGGTGTTCACGACGGAGTCGAACTTCTTGCGGAGCTCGGGGTTGAGGTCGACAGCGCCAAGGCTCAACGCATCGGTGAGCTCGTGCAGCCACTCCCTGAAGCTCGCCTCGTGGGCGGGCTCGACGACAGAGCGCCACTTGGATACCCTCTGCGAGAGCTCCATGTTGTATTGCACCCTCAGTGGCGCCTTCCAGAGCTTGTTGGGGTCGAACGGGTACCGAATCTCGGAGATCTCGGGAAGCTCGTCGTCGAGCGAGAGATCACGGAAGTCCACGATGATGGAGCGGAGGGCCTCACGGCGCTCGTCGTCGATACCTGCCCCGTCGGAGGCGAGGTCCAGCAACGCCTTCCTACTCGCCTCCGCTTGCTCCTCCCAATAGCCCTTGGAGTAGGCCTCGGCCTCCCGCATGAGCCTCGTGATGTCGTCGTCGAACTGGGCGCGAACCCTCCTCAGCAGATCGTCCGAGGCCTCCCTGTCGGCGCCACGGAAGATCGCCTCGCTCTCCGCTTCCGCCTCGCGAGCGGTGTTCCAGTCGCTTGCGAGGCTCTTCGCGATTCCCGCGATGCCGAGCACGTCTCTGGTGTCCCAAGCGTTCTGCACCCTCGCCCTGAGGTTGGCGGTGACGGCGGCCTTCTTCCCCTCCGCGTCGCGCCGCTTCTCCTCGGCGCCCATCTCGCGGCGCTTCGCGGCGGTGATGTCGCTCTCCCACTCGCAGAGCCGCTCGGAGGTCAGCCCGGAGGCCGCGACGCTCTGCTTTGCCCACTCGTTCATGTTGGGGAGGTAGCCCTCCACCGCGTCCTCGCAGGTGGAGATGGAGAGTTGAATAAGCTCGTCGAGCAGTTCGTTCTTGCTTGCGTCGAGGTCGGCGGAGAGGACCGCCCTGCTGCTTTCGAGCGCCGCGCCGCTCTCCTCGAGCCTCGCGTCGGTCTGCCCAATGAGCTCGTGGAGGAGGGTCTCCGACTGGAAGCACTTGTTGTAGGCGGAGTACTTAGAAGCGAACTCGTCGATGCCCCGCTCGACGCTGAAGAGCCCGCTGTTTGCCAGGAGCCGGTTGTCGCATGCCTCGGCCTCACGCACGGCCTTCGCCCTCAGCTGCTCGGGCATCAGGTCGTAGTCGAAGAGCCGCGTGTAGTACTTGTCTTCCGGGTCCTCGTATTGGTCCTGGAGCCTGCGGAATACGCGGTCATAGTGCCTGTCAGCAAAGTCGCCCGACGTCTTGGCTCCAAGGCCGGCGATGGACGAGACAAAGTAGATTCCCTGGGCGTAGAGGTTGCGGACGACCACGGTGTCCATCACCCACTCCTCGTCCTCCTTAGTGAACCCGCCCTCCGGTATGTCGGCGTCGTCCGCCTTGTTGACCACAATCATCGCGAAGCGCTCGTCGAGGGCGGGCATCTGGCTGATCTGCTCGTAGAGGTCGGCGTTGTCGTTGCTGTCCAGGGCATCGTAGGTGGTCACGTAGATGGGCAGGCCGTCCGACATGCCCCTCATCGCCTCGCGGAGGACGCGCACGTGGTCGGCGTTTGAGTTGGTGTTGGAGCCGGGGGTGTCGAATATCACGATCTTCTTTCCGCTGCCCCAGTCCGTCCCCCTCCCGAAGGGAACCCTCACCTTGACGAGGTCGGACAGAGTCGGCTCGTCCTTCCCCTCCCTGAAGGAGTTGATGGCCCCGAGAGCCGCGCGGACGCGCTCTGCGAGGCTTTCCCCGCCATCTGTCGCCGCCTTAGCGATCTCGTCGAGCGCCTTTCCCCTCGCAGCTGAGGGGCTGATCTTCATGCCGTCGTCGGTGTAGGTCACGTTGATGGACTCGTCTGCGTACTTGAAGCCGATCGAGGCACGGTCCTGCTGGTCGGACCTCTCGATCTGGAAGATCCTTGCCGTCACTGGACGGTCGCCGCTGGGGAGGAGTTCCGTCCCGATGAGCGCGTTGATGAAGCTCGACTTGCCTGCGCTGTAGTTGCCGACCACGCAGATGGGAATCATGTCGCTCGAGGCGTCGCGGAACTTGCGCAGCCGGTCGAGCGTCTCTGAGCTGCCGTCCGCGGTTCCTGCGATGATGGGATACAGCTCGTCGAAGACCTCCCTGATGTAGGGCAGGATGTCGCGCGCATTTGCTAGTGCTCTCTCGCTCCGCTCTAGTTTCACCAGCGGGGCGAGTGCCTCCGACGAGCAGACGTCCTGGAGTTCGTCCCATTCGTCGTCGGAACCCTCAAAGACAATCTCGAGCGCGCTCGTCCCGTCCCCGTACTCGTCCAGAAGCTCATCGACGATCTCACGCGCCTTAAACGGGAAGAAGCCCTCGGTGTACTTCTTGGCAAGCAGCGAGCTGTTCGGGCTGCTTTCCTCGCTGACTTCCGTCCAGTCGGTCCCCATGTTGAAGAACCTGGTGACACAGCGATATGGGTCGCTGACGATCTTGACCTTTGGCATACCCTGCCCCCCACTCGACAAAGCCAGGCCGCTTCAGCCTGATGCAATTTGCGCTCGTCCAACCTCAAATGATAAATCAGGCATGGGACGCATATCTATCTCGGTATGCCTCTGGCCGTTAACGGCACTTGCCCAAATGGGTCTTCTTAGGCACTCAATCACTTTGTTGTGCAAGAAGGCCATACTGCTGCCCATGCACAGTATGGCCTTCGTTTATCGTTCTTTCCTCAGCTGACAGCTGAGTTACACGCCCCTATTAGAAATGGATTTGGAGACGGGCAGGTATGTACGCCTCTACCGGCGGTATCCCTCCATCCAGTCCGCCTCGCGCGCGATGGTGGAGATGGCGCTCGTAATCTGGGCGCATCCCTGCTGCTCGCGGATGGCCAGCCCCAGGCTCACCGCGCCCCAGACGACCAGGAAGCCACCGAGGAACAAGACGCTGCCCGAGACCAGCGAGATGATCTGCCTGAGCACTTGCTGTCCTTTCGCGCGAGGGGCGCGAGCCCGTGCCCGCTCCCGGTAGGGATGTCATATGGCGGGACCCTCCCGCGACGACTTCAAGAAGTACGGTCGAGGCGCCGTCCGAGGGGGTGTCGCTCGGACCCTCAAGTGCGCCCGCCCCGGGCTATTTCATGGCGACCGCCTCCCCTTGACGAGCGTCCGGACGTCTAGCCCGGATCCGAGCTCTCCGTGCCGGGGGTGGCGCTCGGGCGCGTACTTCAGGTCGCACACGGGGTCCGCGCCGGCGATAAACACGATGGCGCGGCGTCGGTCGAGCTTTCCCACCTCGGAGGCCTGGATGAGGTCGCGCTCGGCGGTCTGGCAGCTGGAGGAGGAGCCCAGGGACGCGCCCCGGGTCTCGTTGTGGGTGCGGGTGGATACGGTCTCCTTGCCGACTTCTGCGAGATCCCCTTGTTCGTGGAGCCGGACTTTCCGCCCAGGAAGAGCGTGGTGTCGCGGCAGTCGAGGATGGTCTCCGCGTCGTCGCCGTAGGCGCTCTTGAACTGGGCGAACGACTGAAGCACGACCGAGACGCCGATGTTGCGGGAGCGCACGACGGCGATGGTGCGCTCGAAGTCGGGCAGGCGCCCTATGTTGGCGAACTCGTCGAGCACGAGGTGCACCAGCGTCGGCAGCTCGCCGCCACGGCGCCGCAGTACGACGCGTTTGCGTTTGGCTGCCCGGCGATGGGCGCCGAGGAGCTCGACCCGGACTTCGAGGAGCTGTGGAACGAGTGCGTCCCTCAGCTGGGCAAAAAGCCCGTCGCGCTGTTTGGCTCCTACGACTGGGAAACCGGCGACTGGATGGAAAGCTGAAAGACGAGTGCCAAGGATGCCCAGGTCAACGTGGTCAAGACGGTCATCGCGAACCTCGAGCCAGATGACGCGGCGCTGGAGCAGCTGCGCGAGCTGGGCGGCCAGCTGGCCAAATAGCGGGCGGAACCGGTACGCGGAGCTCGGCGCGCAGGTCGACCTGTGGAGGACGTGTGGAGGCTCTATTAGGATACTTTCTCGTTAAGAGTCCGGCATACATGGGGTATAGTTCCACTAACAAGATATTGTCCTAATAAAAGAAACGCAAGAACGCGTTAGGACCAACCGAAAGGGAACAAACCATGAACGCCAAGCTCAACGCACTTCTAGCCAACGTCACCGTCGAGTACCACAAGCTCCAGAACCAGCACTGGTACGTGAGCGGGGGCGACTTCTTCCAGGCACACGCGCAGCTCGAAGAGCTGTACGACGGCCTGCTCCCCGTGATCGACGACGTCGCGGAGCTCATCCTCCAGCTGGGCGGCAAGCCCATCGCGTCGCTGGCCGAGGTCCTCAACCTGGCGACCATCCGGGAGCGAGAGGACGCGCACCTCTTGAGCAAGGAGGCCTTCCTCAACGTCCGCACGGACTTCCAGACCATCCTCGACCAGGTCAACGGCATCAAGGAGGCCGCGGACGCCGAGTCCAACCACCTGGTGAGCGCCAAGGCCGACGAGCTGATCGCAAGCCTCTCCAAGACGCTCTGGATGCTCCGCCAGCAGGCCGCGTAGCGTCCCCCGGGCGAGAAGAGCCAAAGGCATCTGCAGAAACTCCCTCGGAAGCCAAGGGGTCCGTCGCACCGTCGCGGCGGGCCCCTTTCGCTCTCCGCGGCGCCGCCCTTGGCCCAGAATCACCTTGACATCCAAGCGCCGTACCGCGCACGCGCAGGACGGCGGCGCGTTGGCCCAATCGAGGGAGGGCACATGGCAGACTCTGACTCTGGCAGCACCATGGACGAGCGCGCGATCACACGGGCGGGCGACCCCGGCAACCCGCACGGCCAGTTTGGCGAGCAGATGCTCGAGCGCATGAACCGGAGCCATGCCGACGTCACAAACTGGGCGCTTGACCAGCTCAAATTCAAGGCTGGGGACCGCGCGCTCGACATTGGCTGCGGCGGCGGGGCCACCATGGGGCGCATCGCCTGGCGCATCCAAGCCGCAGGCGGCATGGGACACGTGAGCGGCGTCGACATTTCCGAGGTCTCGTGCGAGGCATCGCGCATCGTGCGGCCGGGTGGCGGCCGCTTCCTCCTGGTGGCGGACGTCTACCGCCGCCCCGACCTCGCGCCGGACGTTCTCCAGAACATCGAGCGCTACGACCTCACGGTGCTTGCGCCCGGCGAGTACAAGCGCCTGCTCGTGGAGGCGAGCTTCTCGCGCGCGAAGGTCCACCTCAAGGACGGCACCACCTGGATCGCCGTGGAGGCCGAAAGGTAGGCTACAGGCAGAAGGCAAGCGGCAAAGGCGAAGGGCAGACGGGCTAGAAGACCCACCCGCCGGGCCCGCTTCCCGCCTGCGGAACACGCAGCCCGCCGCGCGTGCTACCCTACACGGTCGGAGACGCGGAAGGCAGCCGGCGACAGACGGCGGAGGTGGCCACGCGATGGGCCAGGAGCAAACGACGATGGCGAGAAGAACGCGCGGCAGCGAGGTCGCGGCACTCACGTGGGTGCGCCTGGCGCTGCTGGTGCTCCTGGGCTTCTCGCTCGGCTGCTCGGAGTTCATCGTGATCGGCATCCAGACCAACCTCGCGCACGACCTGGGCGTGAGCATCGCCCAGACGGGCCAGCTCATCAGCCTGTTCGCGCTGCCGTACGCCGTGATGACGCCGCTGCTGGCGCTCCTGACCGGCAGGTTCCGACGCTACACGGTCATGCTCGCCTACCTTGCGCTCTTCTGCCTGGCAAACGTGGCATCCGCCTTCGCCACGGGCTTTGGGGTGCTGCTGGCGGCGCGCATGGTCCTGGGCTCCATATCCGGCGCGCTCCTGGCCGTGGGCGTCACGTTCATCCCGGAGCTGGCGGGGCCGCGCAGATCTTCGCTCGCGCTCACCCTGGTGTACTCGAGCTACTCCGTCGCGCTCATCGTGAGCACCAGTGTGGGCAAGGTGCTCGCAAGCACCGTGGGCTGGCACGTGGCCATGTACGGCACGCTCGCGCTCGCGCTGGCCACGAGCGTCCTCCTCGCGCTGCTCATGCCCCGCACGGGACAGACGGACGAACCCGCGACCTTTGCGGAGCAGGCGCGCCTGCTCAAGGAGCCGAGCATCCTCACGGGGATCCTCGTGTTCGTCTTTGGCATCGGGTCCGTGTACACGTTCTACGGCTACGTGACACCCTACCTGGAGCAGGTGCTGGGCATGGGCACCGTCGGCGTGAGCGAGACGCTGCTGGCCTATGGCGCGGTCACCTTCGTATCCAACCTCATGAGCGGCTGGCTCGACGCCCGCTTTGGCCTGCGCTCGCTCCTTGTTACGTTCCTTGCGCAGGCGGTGGCGCTTGCCGGCATGTTCGTGGTGGGTCCCACCATGCCACTGGCGCTCGCCTTCGTGATGGTGGTCGCGCTCCTGATGTACGTGGCGTCCATCCCCAGCGTCTCTAACTTCATGGGCGTCGCGCGCAGGAGGCATCCCAAGGCGCTCACGCTCGCAAGCTCGCTCGAGCCACTCTCGTTCAACGTCGGCATCGCGTTTGGCACCCTCGTGGGCGGCGCCGTCGTGTCCGGACCGGGGATTCGCACCGTCCGGCCTGGTGGGCGCCGTGCTCGCGCTCGCGGCGGCCGCGATGGTCGCCGTCACGCTCAAGCTCGGCCGCGGGCACGCCTAGCCCGTCCGGTCCGGGCAGACCCGGCATCGTGACGTCAGCCCTCCAGGAGGCGCCTGCCATCTGCACTGAGCTCAAATCGCAGGGGGCGGCCGCCGACCTGGTTTACCAGGCCCTTCTCCACCAGGGACCCTAGGTGTTTTCGCGTGGACTGACGTCCCATGCGCATGTACGTCGTCGCCTCATCCAACTGGATGGCTGGGAACGCGGCAAAGAGGTCGTGTTGGACCAGAAGGTACAGAAGCTCGCTCTCCCTTTCGGTCAGGGCAAGGTCCGAGCCCGCGCGGCCCAGGAGGTCGTGG
>Ga0256406_1004647_pt1 | contig 15466 bp, 15 predicted proteins | sample RumenRJG_03DNA_FD_185986 | JGI IMG/M metagenome (GOLD analysis project Ga0256406, IMG submission 185986) | Bovine rumen microbial communities from Lethbridge, Alberta, Canada - RJG_03 | ecosystem: Host-associated > Mammals > Digestive system > Stomach > Rumen | place: Canada: Alberta | collected... | reverse complement strand
TTCGTCCAAATAGAGAGCCCGGCGGTTGAGAAGGACTCTCCCACACTGGGGTTCAGGGTTCTCTCGTCCTGGTTCGAGCGGCTTGTGGGGCTTCTCGGCACCGGGCCATCCGCCCAGCCCGTGGTGCTCATGAGGTGCGGTTCTATCCACACGTACGGGATGGCATATCCCATTGACGTGGCCCTTGTAGGCAGCCGCGGAGAGGTGCTTGCCTCTGAGCGGGCTCTGCCGCCATGCCGCGTCTTCTCCCATGCCGCGGCGTTCTGCGCCTTCGAGCGCCCGGCAAGTCCCTGCCCGTGGCCACTTGCGGGAGAGACGCTGCGCGTGACCTCGCTTTTGTTTGAGCCGGAGCGATCGGCGCAACCGTGCGCTGCGCTTCCCGAGCCGGTGGGGGAGGTGGCTGGGTCATGAAGGAGTACGCGACCAAGGTGTGCCCGCGTTGCGGCGAGGAGCTCTTTGCCGACATGCGCGTCTGCTACGGCTGCCTTTACGAGTTTCCGCCCGGGAGGGACGTGACGGCACCGGCTAGCTCAACTGTGCCCAAGACGGAGGAGTCGGCTTCTGCCGCCGAGGCGCCCGCGCTGCCAGGGCTTGTGGAAGACGAGCCGTTCCTCTGGGATGCGGGACTGCCCCCTGCCGAGTCCGGCTGGGAGGATGACACGCTTGACCTCTCGGGCGTTGGCAATAAGGCAATCGCCACGGCTGCATCAAGCCCAGATACCCAGCCGTCCTCCCGTGAGGTGCTCTGCTGGGTGCGTACGCCCTCCATGGAGGTAAGGCTTCCCATACCCAATGAGGGCCTGGTCATAGGCCGTGATCAGACGTGCGACGTTGTGCTCCGCTCGCGTGCCGTGTCCCGCTCGCACGTTCGGATACTTCCCGCGCAGGATGGCGAGGAGGGCATGCGCGTCATAGACCTGGGGGCCACCAACCCCGCGATGTTCTCCGGGAGGGAGGTGAGGGGAGAGGTTCTCGTCCCCCTTGGCTGGACGGTCTCCATCTGTGGAGCCTTCGCCACGCCGGTGCGCGCCTAGGCATGAGTCTTGCTCTGGTATTCTGGGACCGCGATGCCACAAGGTCTTCCACAACCGTTCATTGGGGGATTCTATGAGTAACCGGCACCCCGCCGGCGTCCTTAGGCGCCGTAGGCCTGCGCTTCTCGTGCTTCCGCTCCTGGTCATGCTCTTTGCTCTTGTGCTTGGCGTCACTCCCGCACATGCGGATGACTACAGCATGGACCAGACGGACATCGACGCGACGCTGGACACGTCGGGTGGTCTTACCGTGACCGAAGTGCGAACCTTCGACTTCAGCGGGGACTTCCATGGCGTCTACTGGGAGATTCCCAAGGGGGAGAACAGCTCCAACGGGCGCACGGTAAGCGTCCAGGTGCTGGATGCTGGCATTGTCGAGAACGGCAACGCCCGTTCCTTCACGCAGTCCAGCTCTGGCGCCAACGAGACCTACTCCATCACGGACGAGGGCTCCTACCTGCAGATCAAGCTCTACTCTGCCCAAAGTGACACAACGGTGCAGTTCTACGTGTCCTATTTTGCCGATGGCATAGCGACGCGTTGGTCGGACACGGGTGAGCTGTACTGGAAGTTTGTCTCTGACGGCTGGGATGTCGAGTCGCAAAACGTCACCTGCACCATCCACTTGCCCGTTCCGAGCGGAGAGTCCGTAGCGGGTGGTGACAACGTGCGGGCCTGGGGACACGGCCCCCTGGACGCGAGCCTTGCATTCGACGGGAACGACGTGGTCTATACCGTACCGGGCGTCGGCACCAGCGAGTATGCCGAGGCGCGCATCACTTTCCCGGCAAGCTGGATCTCCGATTGCCCAGAGACCTCGGGTACGGTGCTCAGCTCCATCCTTGCGGAGGAGCAGAAGAACGCCGATGACGCAAACGCGCGCCGCGCCGCGGCACGCGCGGCCGTGTATGGGGTCACAGGGCTCTGCCTTGTCGTTGCCGTGGCGACCATCGTTGCAACCGCCATCGCAAAGCGTCGCTACAAGACCTCGCACACTGCGCAGTTTGACGACAAATACTTCCGTGACGTGCCCACGGGCGACCACCCAGTTGTTCTCGCCATGCTCGCCACCGGCGAGGACCCCGGCCCCGACGGTCTCACCGCCTCGCTCATGCGCCTTACCGACGAGCATGCCGTGCAGCTTGACAAGGTCAAGGTGAGCAAGAAGAAGATGCTCGGCTCCAAGCAGTTCGATGACTACCGGGCATCGATTGTGGGGCCAATTCCCCAGGGGACCTTTGGCACGCCCGTGGAGTGCAAGTCCGCCAAGCGCGCGGATGAGGCTGCCGTGGAATTCCTCTTCCACCGCGTTGCGCGTAGGATACAGGCGCCTAACGACCCCTCATACACCGGAAGCGAGCCCGCCTTGTACTTCTCGGCCATCAAGAAGTACGCAAAGTCCTCGCCAGAGGCGTACTCGGACGCCTACGAGTCCTGGCAGTCCTCGATCAGGGTTGAGTACCTCAAGCGCTTCGCGGGCAACGGTTCTCTCAAGGGGACGGGCCACGGGCTTGCCGTTGGGCTTAGTGCGTTCTCCATCCTTGCGGCATTCCTGGAGCTGTTCATTGTTGGCATCATGTTCGAGGCGGACATCCTTCTCGCGCTTGGCGTCACCGCGGTCTGCGGCGCAAGTGGCGGCATCTCGCTGTTCCTGCTTAGCGACAGGTTCTTCAAGGACATTAGTGTCGAGGGGGTCGAGACAAAGGCCAAGGTCCTGGCTCTCAAGCGCTGGCTCCAGGAGTTCACCCGCCTGGACGAGGCGGTGCCGAGCGACGTTATCCTCTGGAACCGCCTGCTGGTGATGGCGGTGGCGCTCGGCGTTGCGGACAAGGTCATCGAGCAGCTCAAGGTTGCCATGCCGGAGCTCATCGACGATCCGGACTTCATGCCGATTTACTACTGGTACTACATCGGCCAGCCGGGTGTGGGCTCTCCCGCGGATGTCTTCAGCGGTGCCATCCACGATGCTTCGGTGGCTGCGATTGCCAACTCGGTCGACGCAAGCGGCGGCGGCGGGGGAGGCGGCTTCTCCTCTGGCGGAGGCGGCGGCTTTGGCGGAGGCGGAGGTGGCGGCGCGTTCTAGCGTCGGCAGCTGCTAGGCTGCAGCTCCGCAGCTCAAGGCTTCGTGTCTACCCGGATTCTGGAACCCAACGAACTGCCCCGTCGCCGTACGACTTTGCGGTTCTCTCAGCTCCCTGGGCGCGCAACCTCGTGTAATCGAATATCATCAGAGCGGACTATGCAAGCGCTTGCCAAACGCCCCGGCGTATCGCGCGGGGCGTTTGGTGTGGACCTGGCAGTCGGGTGGCGAGGCGCCGCCCGTGCCGCCCGGAAGCGGGCGAAGGGAGAGCAATGTACAACGTTCGCATGATTGGTGAGGACACCTGGTGGCTGGGTGCTTCCGACCGCAGGATTTCGCTGTTCGAGAATACCTACCCCGTGCCAAACGGCATGTCCTACAACAATTACCTTATCCTCGATGAGAAGACCTGCCTGCTCGATGGCGTGGATGAGGCCATCTCGCGCCAGTTCGAGGAGAACCTCGCCCACGTCCTCGACGGCCGTCCCTTGGACTACCTGGTGATTGACCACATGGAGCCCGACCACTGCGCCGTTATCCCCGACCTTGTCCGCAGGTGGCCCAACCTCAAGCTCGTCGGCACCCCCAAGGCCTTCGACCTTGTGCGCCAGTTTCACGGCTTTGACCCGGAGCCCCATGCCATCAAGGTAAAGGAGGGTGACACCCTCTCGCTCGGCCGCCACACGCTGCAGTTTGTCCTCGCCCCCATGGTCCACTGGCCGGAGGTCATGGTGACCTATGACCAGCTCACGGGCACGCTCTTCTCGGCAGACGCCTTTGGTGCGTTTGGCGCCACCGGTGGCGCCATCTTTGCTGACGAGGTCGACTGGGAGCGCGACTGGGCGGACGAGGCGCGCCGCTACTACACCAACATCGTGGGCAAGTACGGCATGCAGGTGACGTCGCTGCTCAAGAAGGCCTCCAAGCTGGACATCAAGGAGATTGCGCCGCTGCACGCGCACATCTGGCGCCGCGATTTCGACCAGATTCTCTCCCGCTACCAGAAGTGGGCCGCCTACGAGCCCGAGGACAAGTCCGTCGCCATCTTCTACGGCTCCATCTACGGCGGCACCGCCAACGCGGCGGACATCCTCTCGGCCAAGCTCGCCGAGGCTGGCGTGCATGATGTGCGCGTCTACGACGTCTCCAAGACCCCCGTCTCCGAGATGGTCTCGCAGTCCTTCCGCTCGCCGGTGCTGGTCTTTGCCTCTGCCACGTACAACATGGGCATCTTCGATGGCATGCGCGAGCTTCTCGAGGACCTCAACGCCCATGCGATGAAGAACCGTATCGTCGGCGTTATCTACAACGGCTCGTGGGCGCCGCAGGCGGGCTCGCTCATGCTCAACGCAATCCAGCGCATGAAGGGCATGGAGGTGCTTGAGCCCCAGGTGCACGTGACCTCTGCGGTGGACGAGGGCGCGCTCGAGCAGATCGATGCCCTTGCCAAGGCAATCGTGGCAAAGCTGGGGGAGTAGGGAAGGCCTGCCTGCGCTGCCCAAGCGGTGGAAGGCCAATCGATAGGGGCCTCGGCTGGGCACCTCTGATGATCCCACTGGCTGCGCTTGAATTGAAAGCTGTACGGCCCCATCCGCATTTGAAAGGTTCGCGGATGGGGCCGTAATGTGTTTCACCTCGGAGTTGTTGCCGGCAGTGAGCGAGGGTGGCCCAACGATCTCCTAACGGCTACGTAGGTCTGGGATGCTTACTCAGCGGGTGACAAGGTAATGGCTGGCCATTGGGATTGGGATCCTTGCGAAGACGAGAGATTCTGTGCCTCTCCAATAAGGAAAGAGTTCAACGTAGATGTCGGGTCGATGATGTTGAACGCGGTCACCTTAATGTCTGTTCCGTTGTCGGCGTATTGTATGTCCCCTAAGTTGCCCTGGTCATCGCACCATTCCAGCCCAGTTCCACTCTCGTCGGTAATCGTTACCGTGTGTGTTTCGGTCTCGCCGTTAGCCGTAATCGTGTACGAGTCTTCGGTGATCTCGACCTCGGCAACCGTGGTATCGCCTGCCTTGTAGACCCAATTACCAGTAAAGTCCTTGTTCTGTCTCGGGTCTTCTCTTTCGGGCTGGAACGTGAACGATATCTGCGTGTTGTCGTTTGTGTTCACCAAAGTGAGATGCGTGTCGTCAGTAAGAGTCAGCTTGTATCCGGGATGCTGCTTGCTATCAAGTGTGCCATCCGCATTTACCAAAAAGGTCATTGCCGCTGCCGTGGCGTTGGGATCCTTAAGGTCCTTCACAAAGCCACCGCCCTTAGTGATTGAGAGCTCATAGTGCCCATCGTCGGACTTCCAGTCCCCGGAGAACCGAGACGTGTCGTTATTCAGGAGGGACTCCATCTCCGACTGCGTAATCCCGGTAGATGAGTCGGAGGATGTCGCCGATGTGGTGTCGGCGTCTGACGCCCCGTTGCTGTTGGCATGGCTGACGCCAACGCCAATTAGAACGAGGGCTATCGCCGCGACGGCGGCACCGATGATGAGCTTGCGCTTCCCTGAGACAGGAACGCTTTTGGCACGGCTTTCTGGGATGCGGATTCGAGTTTTCGGGTTGATTTTGGCTCCGCACTTGGCGCAGAACGTCGCTCCAGGCCTCAGCGGTGCACCGCATTTTGGACACACGTTCGACGAAGAGGCGTTTGTCTGATTGGTGGCGGAGCGTTCAACCGAGGCGTTGGCAGGGGCGTTGCCCCTGTCGCCCAGGTTCGCACCGCAGTTCCTGCAGAACGTAGCTCCTGATGGGTTCTCCGCACCGCACTTAGGGCAGAACATGGTGTTTCCTTTCCGGTTACCGTAACGTCTGTGCAGCTGACTTCTTCTGCTTGCTGATTTCACGCTATCTGTCCCAACATGGCGAACTTTGCTCAAACTTAGAAACAATTCCTACCGTCTCGTTGGGGAGCATGAGGCACATCCAGCATTGCTCGTGCGTTGAAGGAATGCCTAGTTGCTAGAGCCAGCAGACTGCAGGGTGAAGGATTGCTGTGAAGTGATTTGTGCCAATTCGTTCGAGCCAGAATCGTTTGTCACCTTCAACCCGGAACCGCCATCAGATTCGATTTTGCCAGTGCTGCCATCGGAGAACTCGATGACGCCATTCGGACGAACGGCGAAGAGGACTGTGGCGTTGGCGTTTCCGCCAGACTGAGAAGTCAGGATGCCTGCCCCCTGGTCGATTGTGAGGTCGCACTCGATTCCGTCTGGGTTGCCGACCCAGGAACCGTCATAGTCGCTCGACGTGTTGGTGTCACGGTCCAGCTCAGTGGTGTCGTAATTTTGCTTGGTAATCATGAGCTTATCGCCCTTGACGGTGAGCAGCTGGTTGGTCGATTTGCCATTCGCCGTCTCGAGGTCGTCATCATCACTGATAAGGAATCGCTGGCTGCCATCGTCTATCACCCCATTTACGATGACCAAACGTAGGCTCTGTCCGTTTGAGTTCAAGGTCCATACTCCGTCGAACTTGTTCACGCCCTTGTTGGCACCGGAGTACTGCTTCTCCTGGAAGTCTACAGTGAGCCTCTTGAGCTCATCGAGCACCTGCTCCCTTTGTTGCGCCTGCTCGTCGTTCTCACCTTGGCTCGAGGCCACCGACTCGTTGGTCTCAGCAGATTCGGCGTTGTTGGATTCGGTCCCGCTATGGCCGATGTTTGCTCCGATCCCCAAGAGGATGATGACCACGATAGCGACGACGGCGATGCCGACAATTTTCTTGGGATCGCGATGATTGTTCGAGCGCCCTTGCGAAGAGGCAGGATTTCCCTTTGTGTTTGACGTAGCGAAAGCGGAGGCGCTTGTCTTCGAGGCGCTTGGGCCATTTTCTTCGCGCTCCGGTTTACGAAGCTTCGCCCCGCAGTTTCGGCAATACGTAGCACCAGAGGGATTCTCCGTACCGCACTTTGGACAGAACATGGTATCTCCCTTCAAAAGGGCGCCGCATTTCAGCGGCGCCCGATTCGCTCACTCCATATGCTATTTGCACTTCAACGAAGGGATTTTGCGCAACATGAGATTCCTAGAGCTGAGCGCCACACCACATGCAGAATTTTGCGGCCGAGCTGATTTCGTGTCCACAATTGGGGCAGAGACGCGTGCCCTGTCCATTCTGGGAAGGCGCTGCGTGCTCTTGGGATTCCGTTTCAGGTGTCTCGGCGCTATCGTTCGGCGCTTCCGGATTCGTCTCGACCTGCGTTTCCTGAGGCGTGCCATCGGTCGCGGCGCTTTCCTTATCGCTTGCCCTTTCGCTTGTCTCGGCGCTCTTCTCGTCAATGTGCTCTGACTGCTGGAGTTCGGATTCAGAATCCGGGGTATCGCCCGCGACTTGCGCGGAAGCCGCGGGGGCAGAAGCTCCGTTTTGTGGCTTAGACGATTGGGATGCAGGGGCATCCGATGCGGGGGCTTGCTGGTCGAAGACGGAGTCGGGAATCTTCGTGCCACAGACAATGCAAAACTTGTCTCCCGGCAGGAGGGGTGCGCCACAATTCGGGCACGTTTTGGATTGGGAAGTTGATGCGGAATTAGCTGCCGTTTGCGTGGAGGACGGGGCAGCTGAAGTGGACATTGGTGTCGAAATCTCGCTCTTCAACGATTCGATTTCGCTTCCCGCCTCAGCCAGGTGCTGATCGATGTCAGCGATTTGCTGTACGGTGTCCCGCACGTCTGGAATCAAGTCAGGATGAGCCTTGAGCGTTGGGTAGACAGCGTCGCCGAGCGTCTCGACAAGTTGAGAGCGCTGCTGCTTCAGGCGAGTCTGCTCAATAGATACCTGAGCCATTCTCCCGGTCTTGCTTGCCTTGTCCATACTCTGATTGAAGAGAGAGGAGGCGCTTTCCCTAAATCCCATTGAATTGTCCTTCCCTTGGCACCCTTATTACCCTTTGTCATCTTATAGAACAAGAAATCAATGAAACGTTAGCCTTTCAGCCGCTCGAATTGATGGCCACGGCTCTTGGGCCAGGGCTTCCAGCATTAAATGTGGTGTCAACCTTCATGCTGCTCTTCGCATCCCGTCCAGTAACGCTTTGTTGGTAGAAGGGTTCCGTCTTATCAGCCAAGTCGCTCGCAACCTCAGCAACGAGATTGTCGAACGTGAGACGGTCGTCTTCGTCAATGGAAGTGTCCATATCATAACCGTGATGGTGCTGTCTCGCATCGTTCGCGGAAGATGGCCGGGGCTTGGTTTCCTCGAGGACATTCCTGTCGTTGCTGGAAAACAACAATCTCCTCCATCCCGCTGATCGGACACTTCCGCTAGGGCATTTCGGCGTCTGCGGTTTCTATTGTAGACGGCGGTTTCTTCGTCTCATTTGCGCAAACTATGCCGCCGGTATTCCGGTGGCACTACAGACATATTGCAGTCGGCACTGCGCACATAACAAAGCAAGCCAGAGCAGCTATTGCCCTGACCTGCTCGTTTACTGGTGGCTGGGAACCGTGCAGAGCAGGGCCGATATCAAGAGCGTGTCGGCAATCATGGGCCACGCCGACGTCTCGATGACTCTCAACACCTACGCGAGTAGCGACGCCGACGCGCGACGGGTTGCGGACAGGCTCAACGCGCTCACGGAGTCCTAACGGCACCTGCCCCAGCGGTGGCGGGGCGGCGTGAGGAGGTCAACATGGAGATTGACGGCAAGGCGGTCGTGTCGGCGATGGATGGAATGGACGAGGCAGCGGAGACCCTGCGGGCGGCATCGGACATTCTCGGCGCACTCGTGAACTCGCCCAGCGAGGGAACCCACGCACTAGACCGGCTATCGACGCGGCTAATGGAGGACGCCAAGAGGCTGAGCGCCAAGAGGGATGCGCTCGAAGCGGCCATGAAGTCATAGAAAAATAGGTTAAGAATAGATATTATGCGCAACAATAAAGCTATTTAACATGAATATGCAAAAAATCCACTGTTACCGTCAGCGAAGAATTGACGGCACGCTTTCCACCTGCGTAAACCAGAATCGCTACTTATTTCTACCTGCTGAATTACCGCCCATCCAAAATAACTTTGCTTCCGCATAAACATGCGAGAGAAACTACTGGCAAGGGAGCGCAACGAAACGCGCCCTGATGCCGTGGCCACGGCTCCAACCATCTAGACCCGCATGCGCGGGGGAAGGAGCCGACGAATGAGGACGATTAACCCAAGCATGACGCCCGACGAGGTAACCAAGCTGCCTGCGCTGTGCAGCGTTCCCCAGGCGGCAGAGCTTACGGGGTACTCTACGCACTTCCTGAGCGACGCATGCGCCCGTGGCGATATCAAGGCGGTCAAGTTTGGCCGTCGCTGGCGCATAGACACTGCCGCGCTGCTGAGGCAGTTCGGCTTGACTGAGTAGCTGGCTGGGGATGTGTGCCAGCAACGGCGGGTTCTCCAAGCTTACCGACTTCCAGTTGCGTTGCCTCTCGCAGTCTGGGGCGGGGGCGGGCGAGGTTGAGGCGTACGCGATTCTCACCCGGTTCCACCACGACGAAGAGGGGCCGGGCACCTGCTGGGTGCATTCGGAGAATGCCGCAAAGATTCTGGGCTGCAAGCCAGAGCAAGTGCATAGGGGCTTGGGGAGACTCACGACGCGGGAGTTCGTACAAGACGGCAAGGCTGTTCCAGTCCTTGCCAGGTTGAGGACGGCACGTCCAGGAAGCGCCGCAGTCTATGCCGACAACCCATATCGGATAGAGAAGGGCCACGCCCCAATCACGACGCAGGCGAGGACGCAGCCAAAGACCGGGGCCAAGGCAAGCCGAAATGAAGACTCCACAGCGACTACGAATGAAGACTCCACAGCGATTACGAATGAAGACTCCACAGCGATTACGAATGAAGACTCCACAGAGTCAGAATGTAGTATCCACAGTGTAGGAATGAAGACTCTACAGCGACTCCCATATAAATATATAAGAACTTATAAGAAGAAAACCCACCCCCACCCCCACCTGATTTGAAGCCTTCTTACGAAGCAGAAAGTGACGCGGCCGAGGAGTTCTTCCGCGCGACCGAACGAAGCACGGACAGGCCGTAGAAGGGGGGGAGGGCGGAATGGAAATCAGGGGAACGCTACAAGAGCGCGTGAACTACGTTCTGGGAATGACAAAGCAACCCGAGGGCTACGAGGCGAGGCCGGAGCTTTACGCAAAATCAAACCTGATGGGCGCTGCCAAGCCCGAGGAAACCGCGTTCATGTTCGACCATGACCCGGAGGGCGCACCGCCCGAGTACCGCAGAAGGTTCCTTGACCCGGCCCCAGCACCGAGGGGAATTGTTGAGGTCGCGAGTGAGGCCGGGTTCCCCGCCGAGGTGCTGAACGTGCTGCCGAACCTGAGCAGGCCAGTACCAGAGAGGATCTTGGAATGGGGGCGGGGTTTCCACGGCGAGGGCACGCCCTGGCTGTGGCTCACCGGGGGCACCGGGGCAGGGAAGACGTGCGCGGCTGCGGTCGCGGCATACGAGGCGGCGAGACACGCGGGCGAGGGGGAGGCGTTGAAGCCCGGAGATATCGTTTTCGTCTCAGCGCGGGAGCTAACCGAGATTGTGGACTGTTGCGGCAAATACAGAGACCAGACCGGACGCCCCACCAAGTACGAGGCAAGGCAGAAGTGGGAAAGGGCGGGGCTGCTGGTGCTCGATGATTTGGGCCTAGAGAGGCATGCGGCAACGTCCTGGGACACGCTCTCGCAGGTGTACAGAGCGAGGGCCGAGGCAATGTTGCCGACAATAACGACGTGCCCATACTCGGGCGGTAGGTGGTTCGCAATGTACCGAGGAATTGCCGACGCGCACGAGGCAAAGAGCCTGGCGGGGCGAATCGCCTACGCCCTCAGAGGCTGGGACGCAAGTGCGGACATCACAAGGAACGTTATTGACCTGACGGGCGAGAACATGCGCCCTGGGATGTAGCGAGGGGAGCCAATGAAATGAGCGGAACGACGAATGGAAACGGAACGAAGGCCGAGGGGCACGGGGGGATGGAGTCACCGGAGGACGAAAGCCTGATTGCCGAGGGCGTCAGAATCGCCCGTGAGATTTTGCAGAGGGAGAGCGCGTCTTCCCCGTTCGCCGACGAATGGGAGGAGCGGGCGTTCGAGAAGGCGGAGTTCGGCGTCTTGCGCGTCTACGTGAACAGGCGCACGGGAGAGGTGCGGTTCAACCTTGAGGACGTGGCGCGGGGCCTCGGCCTGACCGAGAGCGGGGCAATCGGCCTGCTTGGGGAAGGCGAGGTGTCCACAATGCCACGGCAGACGCTCACCGAAAGCGACTACGGGCGGTTCTGCCGCGAGCTTGAGGGCTAGACATACAATGTGACACACCGGACGGGGCGGCACTTGGGATTACTGGCCGTCCCGTCCGGCATCGCCTAGCGCTTGGGCCGTGGCTGCGGCCTGGGCGCTTTTTCATTGGGGAGGAAATGCCATGGGAAATGCCAGCAACTCCGGGGCCAGGCGTGGCCCCTCCGCAGGTGGGACGGCGTACCCGAACGAGCGGAGGCCCTGGACAACGGGCGAGCTTAAGACCCTCTCAACCATGCGCAACGAGGGCGCGGACGCGATAGCGGCGATTCTCGGGCGCTCACCAAAGGCCGTCAGGCGCATGGCCTCCAAGGCGCACGTGTCGCTCAGGGTGAGGCCGGGCGATATCTGCCCCATATGCGGCATGAGGGAGGTGCGCCCGCACACAATGGCAGCGCGTCACGGCATGTGCCCCACCTGCTGGATGGAGAGGCTAACCCGCCTGCGCGAGGAGGAGGCGGCGCAGAGGCGGGCAGAAAGGGAGTACCAGGCGGCCAAGAAGCGGGCGCAGCGGGCCTGATGGCCGAAAGCCCCCGCCGCCGTTACACCGCGCCTGTTACGCCCGGAACTCCCAATTTCGGTCGCGCGAAAAAATCAGGCCCCATGCTGGGTAGGGGTGGCGATAGTGGTCACGATTTGACCCCCTCCCCACTGCGGGGGCACGCGCCCCGTCTCACCTGCGGTTTCACGCCCTCGCGCCCTCGATCGCGCCTCGGTTGCCTGCGCCGCGCGGGCCGGGCGGGTTGCCGTCTCTGGCGTGCCTGGTTCGCGCACTGGCGCGGCCAATTCGGCGGCATTCGCCCTGGAGAAAGACAAAGCCCCCGCGCAAGTAGCACAGGGGTTTTGGAAAGTCCCTAGCAGATTCTAACTAGGGGTTCGGGGACGGGGTCGAATCCGTCCGCCTGTCTCACATCGTAGCACCCGGCTACGGGGAGAGCGCACGAAAAAAGCCCCCAAAAATGCACGGCCCTACAAACCAAAGCATCTAAGGGGGTTGTAGCCCTTGGGGGCGCGGGTTGGTGTATCTGGCGTCCTCGCCCCTGCAACCCCGATTGTATCCCAGCCGGGGGTGGGGTGGGTTTCCGTCAGTTCAGGTGATGCTATCGGGCGTGCCCCGCCATGGGCTAAGCAGCTGTTAGGGCATGGGCACCCGAATCGTGGGTACCCCTGGCGGGGAGTGTCCAGTGGACACCACGCCCTAGGCCGGGGGTCTCCGACTGGCGGAGGCCATTGGGCTTGTCGGTTGGGTGGTGAATCGTTACCCCATTACAGCGCCGAGGGGGTACGCAGATTGTGCGTGCCCCAGGGCGTGGGTAGGCGCATCGTGCCCGCCCCTTGGCACGACCCGGACCAAACACCGTTGCCGCAGTGGTTCCGCAGGGCCTCGCGCGGCTCTCCGCCAACTGGTCTTTTGCAAACCAAGGCAACAGCATTGCAGACGGATTGCAGATGGCATTGCAGACATACGAAAGCAGGCCAGAGCAACTAGTGCCCTGACCTGCGCGTTTACTGGTGGCGGGGAAGGGAGTCGAACCCCTGACACGGGGATTTTCAGTCCCCTGCTCTACCAACTGAGCTACCCAGCCAAAGGCTTGCTCTTGCAAGCTCGTTTACTATACCAAACCCCGAGAAAAGGTCAATGACAATCTTTGCAATGCCGAGAAAATCATCGAGCGGGAAACGAGGAATTGGTTTGCCTTGGGAATCTGTCCTGCCCTAGGACTGCATCGAACCGCCTTTGGTTGCACAAAATTTCTCGTGGTTGCATCGAACTGCCCTTCGTTACATGCCTTTTTAGGGATTGGATTCGATTTCCCAGGTAGTTATGTTTTTGATTTACAAATCTACCTGGGCTTTTGTAATGACTGCAAACAGCCACTACTTGACGTGTGTCCGAAACCTCATGTAACGAAGGGCAGTTCGATGCAGAACGGCCCAAATTCATGTAACGAGGACGAGTTCGATGCAACGTTATCGCCCCGCCACGCTCCCGACTGGCACGGGAGACCAGAAGAGGAGTAGTTAATGTGCAAGGCCAACCATGGGCGGGCAACGATGGGCCCATTCACCACGGTTTGCGCACTCTACCGCCAGCGTGATGAGGGGGTTATGCTCTGCTCCCACTTCCACCGCCATGGGCCGTATGTAGTTCAACGTTTCGGAACCCCCGCCAACCCCTACGCCAGGCGGAAGGACTTGCCGTCCTCGTCGAACGCCACGGGCTTCGACCTCCCGGCAAAGTACGAGCTCACGACCTCGCGTGCCGCCGCCAGCACGGCGTCATCGTCCTTCTCGGCCACCGCTTCGCGGCTCACCTCCACCCACAGCGACTGCCCACCGCACGCGTCGCGCAGGCGCACGCGTGCTGGCACCCCGGCATTGAGCAGGGCCTCGTTCACGTCGGCAATCTCGAGGATGTTGACGACCTTCATTACCCACGTCCCTTCTCGCGCATCCACGCGAAGACAAATTGCTGCTGGATTCCGCCCCAACGCGCGTCCCACACAACGTGGTGCTCGCGCTCCGCCCGCTTGATCCAGGTGTCGCGCGGCACCGCCTCGAGATACCCCAGCCCAAAGAGGCAGATGCAGCTCGCCACCTTGGGACCAACCCCTGGGCACTCCTCAAGCTCGGTCATGGACTCTTCGAGCGAGACGTCCTCGCGGTCAAGCCGCGCCGGATGCCAGGCCAGCGCCCGTGTGGCAAGCGCCTCGAGGTACGGACGGCGATATCCCAGCTTGAGCCTTGCGGCAAACGCCTCGTCGGCGAGAAGGCCTGCCAGCTCGCCTGGCTTGGGTACGCAACCGCCTCCGGCCTCAAGCAGGGCGTCCATCGTCCGCTGGATGCGTACGATGTTGGAGTTTTGCGAGATCACGAAGCTCACGGCCGTGTCCCACCAGTCCTGCGCGAGCACCCTAATCCCGGCGCCTACCTCAAGGACCTCGTCCGGCATGGCAAGCTCAACCAGGATCTTCTCGTAGTTCATGTCCAAAGCCAGGTAGTGGCGCCAAAAGGCCAGCTCCTCGCCATCGACCTCGTCCCCGTTGGCGCGCCTCACGCAGACCACACCACACTCGGCGTCACCTTCCTGCGAGAGCAGGCACCTCCGTCGGCCGCTCGCCACAAGCCAGCCGTCGTCGGCCTGTCGCCACGTGAAGACCTGGCCGGACGCGGCAATGGCGTCAAGCGAGAAAAGCGTAGTCTCGATACTTGCCATGGCAGCGCCTAGAAGCGTACGGAGAACTCGGTCTCGTCCGGCACGGACGGGATGTCCTCCTTGGCGTCGATGGTGTAGCTGATGGGGAAGCGCCGGTAGCTCTCGAGCAGGCGCGTGAAGAACGTGGCAACGGCCTCGTCTGGCCCCTGGAGCTCCATGCTTACCGAGCCGTCGGGCTCGTTTCTCACCCAGCCGGTGAGTCCCAGGTCAAAGGCCACGCGTTGGCTGGTCCACCTAAAGCCCACGCCCTGGACCTGCCCCACGAAGCGCACGTGAATGCGACGCACTTCGCCGGACGCCACTGAAGCCGGCGCTTCCGCCGCCGCGCCGCCGGCCACGCCACCGCCAGCCGCTCGCTCGCCCCTGTTCCTTCTCGCGAACATGATGCCTCCCTCAAGCGCCGGACCACCGGCCCCGCGCATCCGCCCGCAAGCTCTCCGTTTATCGTGGTTGTTGCCTGTGCAAACGACCCCACGCGCGGGTACGCTTACAATACTACCCGGACAACAAGGGCGACCGAGGAGACCACATGGCGACAAAGTGCAACATCATGACGGACTCGTGCTGCGACTTTTCCCCCGAGGAGGTCGAGCAGGCTGGCATCACGTGCCTCTCGTTCACCTATACCGAGGCAAGCAAGCCCAACGGTGGCCTCTCCGGTGTCGACGACCTCTTCCAGTCCCGCTCGGCCCACGACTTCTACTCCGCCATCGAGAACGGCGCCTGCCCCATGACCTCGCAGCCATCTCAGATGGTCTACGAGGAGGCCTTCGAGAAGGCCGTCGCATCCGGCGTCCCCACGGTCCACTTTGCCCTTTCCAGCGGCATCTCCGGCGCGTACAATGGCG
>Ga0256406_1004646_pt1 | contig 15467 bp, 13 predicted proteins | sample RumenRJG_03DNA_FD_185986 | JGI IMG/M metagenome (GOLD analysis project Ga0256406, IMG submission 185986) | Bovine rumen microbial communities from Lethbridge, Alberta, Canada - RJG_03 | ecosystem: Host-associated > Mammals > Digestive system > Stomach > Rumen | place: Canada: Alberta | collected... | reverse complement strand
TCTGCGAAGCCACTTCGAGCGCTACCATGGCAGTCACCGCCATCAATTATGGTGCCCACAATAAAGAAAACATCAAGAAAGCGTTTTGGTATGGCCTACTTTGGTGCATGATCACTCACGTCATCTATTCCCTATTAATCGCGACGTGTTATCGACCGATGCTGTCGTTGTTTGTGAACTACGAAAATGATGCCGCGATTGAAGCGGGCAAACAACGGTTGTGGCTCGTTGGCTTCTCTTATATCTTAGACTGCGCCATGGATGTGATGTCAGGTTCGATGAAAGGTTGCCGTCATACCATGACACCCGCTATCATCACGGCCATCACTTGCACTGGCATTCGTATCTTGATGATTGAAACGATGATTCTTCGGATTGATGCGATGCGCACTGTTTTATGGCTTTATTCCGTCTATCCGATTTCTTGGGTGTTCGCCTGTATTGCCGATGTCATTGCCATGCCGCGGATATGGAAAAAAGAATTCCGCAAGATGGATGAATCAAAGACCGCCGAAGATACGGCTGCTTAATGGCCTTCGCTAAAAATCGTAATCGCCCGCTTGACATCTTCTTTCATCGCCTTCATGGCTGCGTATTCTACGTCATGAAGATAGAGACTATGTCCTGCCTCAATTTCTGCTTTGGCGGCTAAATAGCCCGCTTTAGACATATAGGAATAATAGTTAATCTTACGGATGCCGGCACGAATGGCTTGATGGAAGCCATCTTCAGAGACGCCACTGCCGCCATGCATCACTAACGGGATACCGGTCGCTTCTTTGCATTTCCGGACGACATCAAAGTCTAACTTAGGCTGGGCTTTATAAAAACCATGAGCGGTGCCAAAGGCAATGGCTAAGGCATCCACATTCGTAGCCTCGACAAACGCTTTGGCTTCTTCGGGGCGCGTATAGAAATCTTCGGTTTTTGCTCCCTCCGGTTTCGTCACAATGCGGCCTAGCTCCGCTTCTACAGAAACTCCCATCGCATGGCTAATTTCTGTGATTTCCTTAGTAAAAGCCAGGTTTTCTTCGTAAGGCAATGCCGAGGCATCAATCATGACGGAAGTAAAACCAATCCGTAAGGCGCGATAAATCATCTCTTTTGAAGTGCCATGGTCGAGGTGAACGCAGACCGGAACGGAAGCGTTCCTGGCGACCGCTAACATGGCTGGCCCAACCATGGAGATGTCATTGTAAACGTTGTGCACTTCGGCATGGGCAATAATGACAGGGCGGTGCAGTTCTTCTGCTGCTCCAACAATGGCTTGAAGGCTATCAAAGCCAGTCGCGTTAAACATCCCGATGGCTGAGCCTTCTTGTTCCGCAATCGCTAAAATCTCTTTTAAATTCACTAACATAAAGTTCTCCTTTTTAATAAAGCGCAGCGTTCCGCTGCTTCTTTCTTAGAACACAATCCACTTACGGCATCCATAGAAGTTAAGGCCATCGTGGCAGCCATTTGAGCCAACTCTAAAATGTCTTTTCCTTCTTTTTCTTGCATCAAAGCCAATAATGCGCCGGCGCAAAAGGCATCACCCGCCCCTGTAGTTCCCGTAATCCAATCGCTAGGAAGCTCGTAAGAAGGCAACGAAGTAAAGCCTTCTTTTCCGAATAGCACGCCGTATTCTGGCGCATGAATGATCACGTGATTTCGTACCCCCAACGCTTTTAATCGCGTAGCAATTTGACGCATGGAGGAAAAAGAGGGGGATATCCCGGCTAATTTACCCGCTTCGACTTCATTGACAATGAGGTCGTCCACATAAGGAAGACAGGGCAATAAGGCGGAATAATTGCCTTCCGAAGAAGTCACAAAATCAATGGAGGTTAAAATGCCCCGCTTCTTGGCTTCTTTTAGCATTTTTAATCCATCGCCTTGATCTACCTTTGGAAGCAATAAGAAATATCCTAAATGTAGTCGCTCGATAGCTAGCTTATCCCAAGGGATATCTTCAAAAGAGAAATTCGCATTGGCGCCGACATAAGAGAAGAAGGTGCGTTGCCCGCCTTTGACAGACATCACATCCGTGAAGCTCGTATGTTCTTGACGGGAACGACAATAAGAAACGTCGACGCCTTCTCTCTTCATTTCGGAGACGACAAAACGTCCTTCTTCATCGTTTCCTACCCGTCCAATCGCATAAACAGAAAGAGAAGGGTCCAGTCGTTTTAAATCCATCGAAACATTAGGCACACATCCCCCGACCGTTTGACGAATCTCGTGAATCGGCGCTAATTCGCCTTCTTTGGGATAGGAAGCAATCTCCCGGATTAAATCCGTTAAGATGCTTCCTGCTACCGCGATGCTTGAATGCATGTTAGTTACATTCCGCAACGAGTGGTCCCGCTAATTCTTCCAAGAAGAAGAGTTTGCCTGGCAAAGTCGGCATATAAGAACTGGTAATCCATGGGGTTTTGCCATAATGTAAGCTCATCCAAAGCGACATGCCTTGCCATTGCATGCCACGGCCTAATGCCCCATCGCAACCGCCAATGGCGTAGTCTGCTTGTAAGAAGAGGCCGGGGCCAATCGTGTTGGCGCGGCATGGCACTAACGAAGTGCGCGATTTAAAACTCGTAATCGCATTTTGCTCGACTGTTAAAGGAAGAATCTTAGCGCCTAAACGATAAGGTGCTTTCTCCCATTCTTCCGTCGAGGCATAGTCTTCAATAAACGTGGATTCCCAGAAAGCAATATGGCACATTCTGCCAATGCCATAAACCAGGACCAATTTAGCGCCTTCTTCTTTTAATTTCTTGATCTTATCGGGATAGGTTGGGAGATTCGTTTTGGTCGCAAAGTTCCGTTGCGAAGCCGGAACCGTTAATGCTCCTAACGGATGGAATAAGGCGTGCTCCATCGCATATTGGAACGAACCGGGATTCGTCGAAGGCAACGTATTTCCTTCTCCATCGGCCCATTCGTCCATATTGAAGGTGTAAACGTGTTCGCAAGAGACATTCCATGCTTTTAAGAAATAGACGACCCAGCGGTACATGCCCATTGGCCCAACGGGGAAGATAAAGGCAATCTTATGCCCTTCATCCTTGGCTTTTTTAATTTGCCAAGCAATTTCGTGGCCCATATAGGTCTCAAAGTCAGAAAGACTGGCGCAAGGAATCGGAGCGAAGTCTTTATGCCAATACGCTTCCGGTTTTGTGATGTCTTCGGGATTTCCGATACAGGCATCGATTTTTGCAAAATCCCATCCTTTGGGATAGAAGCCCTCTAAGGCGCTTCCTTTGACCGTAGAATTAAAATCCATATTTTGTTTTTCCTTTCTCAAAACGATGTTCACGGCAATAACCGTTTTGTCGTTCCTTTCAAATAAACCTGGCACATGCGGAATCCTTCTGCATAGGCGGCACCACATTGATAGCCCCGATAACGGGAGCAGGTCTTGACCATATCGGGGAAGTCAATCCCGTCATGATCTTTCATCCAAACGACCTGGGATTCATGGCAACAAAGCATCTTCAGTTTCAAATCGATGTAGTCGCTGATGTCCACATATTCGGTCGGAACGAAATTAACGCCGGCCAAGGTATCCATGTAATAAATCGGGACTAACTTTGCCGCTTTCTTGGTTTTGCTCGGATAGTTTGGCAAGGTCGCGGCAAACGAAGCATCGAATACCAAACGCGATACCGCCGTATGATCCGGCATGTAGTCATCGGGATTGTGCGTGATGATAAAATCGGGATTCGCATATTGAATCACGTCGACAATGCGGTCACGTGCCGCTTTGTTGTTGTCGAAGATTTCCAGGTCATCAAAACCGGCCGAAATGACTTCTATCCCCGCTAATTTGCCGGCATTGATGGCTTCTTGATCCCGAATTTTTCGAAGTTTGTCGGGTGGAATCACCACATGCCCCAAATTGCCAGACGAAACGTGACAAACAATGACTTTGTCTCCGCGTGCCACACATTTCGCCAACGTACCACTGCAAGCAATCTCGATGTCATCGGGATGTGCCCCAATTGCTAATACTCGCATATATCCCTCCTATTTTTTGTATCGGATTCATATGATTGTTTCTTACCATAGAGTCTTTTCCCATCATCAAGAGCGGAAGTTTCATTTTCTCTCTTTATGATTTGGTTCAATTTTTCCTTATCTTATGCTTTTCTTTCATTCTCCATTATCGCGATGAAGCAAAATCTTACCCTATCGACGATAAGTCGAATTTCCTCGTCGTCTTTCTCAGGTCAAAGAATTCAAGAACCGCATGTTGGTATCAGGAAAACTATCCTTTCCTTATAGGAATATTGTGTTCCCGAAAGAACTTTTGGTATTTGTTTTATATGATTGTCTTTTTATCATTTTTTATAGTTTTAGGGGCATCGTAAAGAAAAATACCCCATCGATGTGATGGGGTATTTAGCTACGTGAAGAATCTGCCTATTTCTCTAGTCTCGGCTCGAAATAAACGGCTAAGGCGTTCGCGAGTTCTTTGATGTCTTGCCCACTGGTGTTAATCAAGAGATCGTAGTTCTCTTTCGCGCCCCAAGTGGCGTTCGCATAGAAGTCATAGAAAGAACGACGGTTCTTTTCGATACGTTTGATGTTCTTAATGATTTCTTTATCCGTGATGTTTGGATTTGAATCCCGTTCGCGGCATCGGGCAATCTTCGACGGCATATCGGCATAGACAAACAAGCGATAGGGATGCAAATCCCGCAAGACATAGTCGGCCGCACGGCCAATGATGACGCAGCTTGATTTTAATGCCATCTCGCGCATGATTTCGTTTTGTTTCTTAAACACATCGGTCGAAGGAGAAAATGGATCATTAACATTTGACCAACTGACCCCGTAATGAATGGGGAATAACGGCACTGGTTTTGCTTCCGAAACTTCTTCGATATAGCGCTGGCTATATGGTGTGTTCTTCACCAACTCTTGAAGAATCTCCTTGTCGTAATAGGCAATATGCAAATTATCGGCTAGCCGCCGGCCAAGTTCCCGGCCTCCTGAACCGAATTCACGGCCCACGGTGATTAAGAGTGACATATGTTTTACCTCGCCACTATTTTAAACAAATCGCGAGAAAACAGCACAAAAATTTTAAAAAACGATAGGGAAACCTTAATGTTTTTGACGAATGGTCACACCGCTGTCGCCGAGTAAAACAATACTATGTGGAGGTACGCTTCGAGTTAAATAGACATCGCCACCGATGGTAGAACCCGCTCCAACCACCGTATCACCACCAAAAATAGCGGCATTGGAATATATCGTTACGCCATCTTCCACCGTCGGATGACGTTTTGCCCCATGAAGGGCGCGACCTTCCGCTAAAGACAATGCCCCTAACGTGACGCCTTGATAGAGCTTTACATGATTACCAATCACGCAGGTTTCACCAATGACAATGCCTGTGCCGTGGTCAATGAAGAAATAATCGCCAATGGTGGCGCCAGGGTTAATGTCGATGCCAGTCTTGCTATGGGCACGTTCCGAAAGATAACGGGCCAATAATGGCAAGCCAAGTTCGTAAAATTCGTGAGCAACCCGATAATAAAGGATGGCTAAGAAGCCCGGATATTCTAAGGCAACCTGTTGCCTGGATAACGCCGCAGGATCCCCTTCAAATATCGCATTGATCGAAGTGTTTAAGGTCCGCCTAATTTCTGGCAAAGCAGCAAAGAAACGCGCTTTTTTGCCTGGCACATCTTGCGTCGTTAACGGGCAAAGCATCGCATCAAAATGAGCGGCGGTTTGTTCGCCTAGCGCTTCTAATTCACTTTGGGTATAAGCAGGATTTTCGTAGTCGAGCAAAAGCAACATTTTCACATCACGCGCAAATGCCAGTACCGCTTCTTCATCAAAGCAAGAAGAACGGTCTTGGTTCGTGAATTGTTGCTCTAGTGCTTTTAGCGCATCAGTCATAAAGCCCCTTTACCGATAAATAACGTTCCCCATCATCGGGTAACACCGTAACAATCGTGGCCGTTGGATGCGCTTTGGCTAAACGCACCGCTACCGCAACATTTGCACCCGAAGAAATGCCGCAGAAATAGCCTTCTTTACGAGCCAATAATCTTGCGAATTCATAAGCTTCGTCGTCCGTGCAAGTTACAATCTCGTCAATGACGCTTAAATCCATGATACCGGGCTTAAATCCAGCCCCGATGCCTTGAATCTTATGAGCACCTTTCTTGCCTTCCGTTAAAAAAGGAGAAGAAGCCGGCTCCACGCCGACTGCTTTCACGGATGGATCTTGTTCTTTCAAATAACGCGAAGTGCCTACTAAGGTGCCAGCGGTACCAAAGGCACTTACAAAATAGTCAATCTTGCCTTCGACTTGTTTCCGAATTTCTGGACCGGTGGTCTTATAGTGGGCTTTCCAGTTATTGGGATTATCAAATTGGGAAGGGATAAAAGAGTTCGGATTTTCTTTGGCTAAGGCATTCGCGGCTGCAATGCAAGCCGTCATACCACCTTCAGAAACCAAACGGCAATCGGCACCAAACGCCCGCATCATCTGCACACGTTCCACAGAAGCAGAAGATGGCATAAAAATCACAAGCTTTAATCCTAAAGCGGCGCAGACGGCACTTAAACCAATGCCAGTATTTCCGGAAGTGGGTTCAATAATCAAGGTATCCGCGTTCACTTTGCCTTCCTTCATGGCGGCCAGCATCATTTCTTTGGCGGCACGGTCTTTGATCGATCCCGTCGGATTTGCCCGTTCCAATTTAGCGTAAATGCGTGCGTTCAGACCACATTCTTTTTCGATACGAGACAAGCGCACGAGTGGCGTATTTCCAATCACATCAAACAATGTATTATCCATGGTTAATCCTCGATATACCTTATATAGAGTAAACGATTTTCAGAGAAAACGTCACGGAAACGCTTTATGGCGATGAACAAATGTCATAAACCCCTCTTCACAACCATTAAGCGTTGTTGTTTTGCATGAAGGATCCGATTTTTTGCTTTGCCCCTGCTTATTCTCCTCATGATTCGATAGAAAAAAGCCGCTAAGAAGGTTTGCTCCTTCTTAACGGCTATGGCACAGAAATGATTAGTTGCCTTGATAGGCGTCTTTCAGAATCTGAATCATATCTGGGATCAACGGCACGCGCGGATTAGCTGGGGTGCATTGATCTTCGTAGGCGAGATAGGCAATCTCTTCGAGCTTGCTGTCATATAACGCTTTATCGGGGATGATGGACTGGAAGTTCATATCGATGCCGACTTCTTTGCCTAAAGCAAGCACCGCATCCGATAAGGCTTTGGCAGCTTGGTCTTTCGAAGCGCAAGGAATGCCGACGACTTTGCAGATGTCCATATACTTCTCGTCGCAGCAGTATTCTTCATACTTCGGCCAGACGGAGAGTTTCGTTGGGGCAACGCCATTATAACGGATGACATGCGGCAAGAGAATCGCGCAAGTACGGCCGTGAACCGTATGGAATTCCGCACCGACTTTGTGGGCTAACGAGTGGACTAAGCCTAAGAAGCTGTTCGCGAAGGCCATACCGGCAATCGTGGCAGCATTGTGCATCTTTTCCCGGGCTTTGAGGTCGTGTTTGCCATCTTTGACGGCACGTGGGAGATAGGTGAAGACCAACTTAATGGCTTCCAAGCAAAGACCATCGGTGTAGTCGCTTGCCATCACAGAAGTATAGGCTTCAATTGCGTGGGTTAAGACGTCCATGCCGGTTTCGGCTGTGCTCTTGGCCGGTAAATTCGTAGTGAATTCTGGATCGACAATCGCGATAGATGGCGTTAAGGAGTAGTCCGTCAACGGATACTTCTTGAGGTGTTCTTTGTCCGAGATGACGGCGAATGGCGAGACTTCCGATCCCGTACCAGAGGTCGTCGGGATGGCGATTAACTTCGTCTTTCTTCCAAGTTCAGGATATTTGAAGGCCCGTTTCCGGATATCCATGAACTTTTGTTTCAAGTCATCGAAATTCACTTCGGGGTGTTCATAGAAGATCCACATCCCTTTCGCGGCATCCATGGCCGAGCCACCGCCTAAGGCAATGATGGTATCGGGTTGGAATTGACGCATGAGTTCCACACCGCGTTGGACAGTCTTGATATCTGGATCCGGTTCGACTTCCGCGAACAATTGATAGGTCACTGGATTCCGACGGAGATTCAATTCATCGATGATCTTGTTCAAGAAGCCGAGTTGAACCATGGAGTGGTCCGTGACGATGAAGACTTTGCCAACGTCCTTGCACGAACGAAGGTATTGAATCGAGTTGCGTTCGAAATAAATTTTCTGCGGCACTTTAAACCATTGCATGGTGTTTCTCCTTTTTCCGACTTTCTTGATGTTTAACAAGTTGATGGCACTGACGTTGCCCGCCACCGAGTTATGGCCATAAGAGCCGCAACCAAGTGTCAACGATGGTAAGAACGAGTTATAGACGTTCCCAATGCCACCAAATGTCGAAGGAGAATTCCAAATGATACGAATGGCTTTCACGATATCACCGAAACGATCGGCCATTTCTTGGGTCTTGCAATGGATGGCAGCCGAGTGGCCAAGACCACCGAATTCCAACATCTTTTCGCAAAGAGAGACGCCTTCATCAAAATCTTTGACGCGATAGAAACCAAGGACAGGAGACAACTTTTCACGAGACAAAGGTTCGTTTGGACCAACTTCGGTTAATTCGGCCGCGATAATCGTGGTTCCTTCTGGGACAGTGAAACCAGACTTTTCGGCAATCCATTTTGCGGACATACCCGCAACGGCGCTATTCAAACGGCCTTCGGCAACATTCTTGTCACCACGGCAGACTCCAAACATGAATTTCTCGAGTTTTCGGGTTTCTTCTGGTGTCGCGAAATACATGTGGAAGCGTTTGAATTTCTCTTTCATGACGTCATAGATTTCGTCATCGATGAACACGGCGGATTCCGAAGCGCAGATCATACCGTTATCAAACGATTTGGAAAGAACGACATCGTTGACGGTCTCGTCTTGATCGCAATCCTTGCAAATGTAGCAAGGAACGTTGCCCGCCCCAACACCGAGCGCGGGTTTGCCACAGCTATAAGCCGCTTTGACCATGGAGTTGCCACCCGTCGCTAAGATGGTAGAGACGCCGGGATGTTGCATTAAGGCAGTCGTGGCATCCATTGAAGGATGTTCAATCCATTGAATGCAGTTTTCTGGCGCACCAGCCGCCACGGCAGCGTCACGCATGACGATGGCAGCCGCTTTGGAAGATTCTTGGGCATTCGGGTGGAAGGCGAAAATGATGGGGTTACGGGTCTTCATCGAGATTAACGATTTGAAGATGACGGTCGAAGTCGGGTTCGTGACTGGAGTAATCCCTGCAATGACACCGACTGGTTCAGCAATTTCGGTAATGCCGGTAACGGGATCTTCCGAAATGATGCCGACGGTCTTGGTGTGACGCATATTGTTCACGACATATTCGCAAGCAAAAAGGTTCTTCGTTGCTTTGTCTTCGAAGCAACCACGATGGGTTTCTTCAATGGCTTTGCGGGCCAAGTCGCCATGGTGGTCTAGGCCAGCCACAGACATCTTTGCCACGATGTAGTCGATTTTTTCTTGATCGTAGGACGCGAAGTCAGCCAAGGCTTTCAAGCCTTTTTGGACCAATCCGTCCACTTCCGCTTCAGCGGCTTCCTTCGGAGAAATCTTTGTTTCTTTCTTTTCTTCTGCCATAGGATTTCCTTTCATTTTATTCGGTATAATTTTACCGACATTTATTATAGGCGGTACGCCATCAGGAATTAAGTAAAAATTTATTGATAACGCTTACATGAGAAAAAGAGACCCTTGCCTAGGCCTCTTTAACATTGTTTCAATATTGCCCAATCGAATGAAGATATCGTTCCAAAATAATCGAGGCCGCACCAGAATCAATCTTTTTTCGTTGTTTTCTCGAGGATTGACCACTTTCGTGGAATCGGGCGGCCGCTTCTACGGTCGTATTCCGTTCATCGACGGGATGAATCGGTAAAGACGGGAAGGCAACTTTGAGTTTTTCAATAAAAGATTCCACGATGGGGGTCATCTCGCAAGGATCACCTGACGGGAAAGTCGGCCAACCAATCACGATGCTTTCGACCGTTTCTTGCTTCATGACGTCTTTCACGGCCTCCAAGGCTTCCTCATATTCGCCGGCTTTAAACCGTTTCTCTGACAAAGGTGAAATAAAACTCCCACTTCGGGATATTGCAATCCCGATAGAGCCCTTTCCTAAATCTAACGCCAAAATATTCTTTTCCATCGTGCTTATTTTTGATCCGCTTTTAATTTGGCTTTCTTTTCGTCATTCGCGGCAATTAACGCTTTTTCAAATTCGATTTTGCCATTTTGACACGCTCTTTCGTTTTGAAAGCCAAAGAATAAGCAAAGAAGCCCCGTTAACAAAGAGAAGCAACAGGCAATTAATGTGGGAAAGTTTGGCACTTCTCCCGTTTGGAAATAGGTAATGAAGACCGGAATAATGAAGCCGATGCCTAACGCGGCAAAGACAATAAACCAAATCAAATAATAACGTAAGGGCTTGTATTTGCGGTACATCCCAAAGATTTTGCTGATGACTTTCATGCCATCGCGGAACGTATGAAGCTTGCTAAAACTACCTTTTGGGCGATCGCGGTAAGTAATGGTCATTGAACGAACGACCATGTTTTTCTCTACCGCATGAATCGTCATCTCCGTTTCAATTTCAAAACCTTTGGATAAAACGGGGAACGTTTTCACGAACTCATACGAAAAAGCGCGATATCCCGTCATGATGTCTTTCACGTGGCTATGGAACAAACGATTGATGGAATGGCGGACGATGTTATTCCCGAAATTATGGAATGGGCGTTTATTTTCCGTATAGTAGGCGCCAGAAAGGCGGTCTCCAACCATCATATCGACGTTGTCTTCTAAAACGGCTTTCACCATTTGTGGCAATGTTTCTAAGCCATAGGTATCGTCACCATCCACCATCACATAACATTCCGCGTCGATTTCGCGGAACATGCGCCGCACGACGTTTCCTTTGCCTTGCAAGGGTTCGTGACGAACGATGGCCCCGGCATGCAAGGCTTCTTCCACGGTATTGTCCGTCGAATTGTTGTCATACACGTAAACCGTGGCTTCTGGGCAATATTGCTTCGCGTCTTTCACGACTTTCGCAACCGTTAAGCCTTCGTTATAACAAGGGATAAGAATCGCTACTTTATCCGTATCTGGTCCTCGTTTCTTTAATAATTGCTCTCCGTAAGAATTAAAAGCACCGTCTTCCCTTCATAAAATAACGGGTCGCCATAAGTCTTCCCTTCATAAAATAACGGGTCGCCATAACTATAGGCACAAGTATGATACCCCACCTTCATTAAGTATTCGCCACTATAGGTCTTGTTGTCTAAATGGCATAGATAACGTTTTTTCGGGTCAAGTCCCCGTAATTTCCAAGTGAACTGGTAAGAATAGGGCCTCGTGCGTTTCACGTAAAGTAACGCCAAGGCGGCCGATTGGTCCTTCGAAACGGAAATCATCGAAGTATATAAATCATTGTTTGCCAAATGATATAACGTCCCGTTTTGAATGACGTCGTGATGGTAATCTCGATAAAGCTTACTACCCCGCATAAGTTCTGCTTTTTCTGCTTCATTTAACTTTGTTGGGTTCATCTCATAACCATAGGTGCCAAACAAAGCGACATCCACTTTTGTGCGGTAAGAATTGCGTAGCGCCGCTGAAACGTGACTTGAAATCGCACTTAAGGGGTAACCTAGGGAAGTGTCGTATTGAATCCAAGCGCGCATTGAACCAATCGTATCGTCACTGCACCAAATCTGAGGGCAGAAATATAGCGTTCCTAAATCAAAACGGCCACCACCGGAAGCGCATCCTTCAAAGAAAATATCGGGGAATTCTTCTCGTAATTGGCCGAGAAGTCGGTAATAACCTAGCGTTAAACGATGGACCACTTCCCCTTGTTTTTCCGCTGGCCAGAACGAAGAGAAATGCTCGCCCATCGCGCGATTATGATCCCATTTTACGTAATCGACGGGATATTCCGCTAAGACAGCATGGATTTGTTGATGGATGGCTTCTACGACTTCTGGCGAAGAAAAATCGAGCAACAATTGAGAACGGCAAAGACTGGCCCAGTCTTTGTTTTCATTCATGCCTAACACATATTCAGGATGGGCACGGAACAGCTCTGAATTCGGAGAAATCATCTCGGGTTCGAACCATAAGCCAAACTTCATGCCAAGTTCGTGAACGTGATTGATAAGACGACGCAAATCAATTTTCTCTTGGTTGACCGTCCAATCCCCTAAGCTTGAAGTATCGTTATCCCGTTTTCCAAACCAGCCATCGTCAAGCACAAAAAGATCGACGCCTAAGGCTTTTGCTTGATCGACATATTCCAGCATTGATTCCGTGGTGAAGTTAAAGAGGGCACCTTCCCAGGAATTGAATAAGAGTGGACGGCTTTCTGGATGCGGAGCAGTCATTAAATTTTCATGGATTAAGCGCTGGAAGGTCTGTGACATGCCGTCGATGCCATGGTGACTATAAACCATGACGGCTTCTGGCGTATAGAACGATTCGTTTTTGCCAAGTACCCAGTCAAAGTCTTCATCATTGATGCCATAGATAATGTGCAACGAACGATCGGGCTGAGGCGCTAAACGAATTTTCCAGTTGCCAGAATAAACGAGATTGAAACCGATCACTTCTCCATCGGTATAGCTATTCTCATGCTCGCTTAAGAAACAGAATGGGTTTTCTTGATGAGAAGAACGGCCATAATTAGAGCCAATTTCCAATGTGGCATGCGAAAGACGTTCGATTTGTTCTTTCCGTTCGCGGTTCTGCTCCCCTGAAAAGTGATGGAAATAGTAATCAGAGGTCGGCAAATCGAGTTGCAAGGAGGAGGCACGGAGCACATGGACTTTCTTCCCTTTGTTTTCGAGTTGGAATGATTTTACGATGACGTCTTTATCACGATAAATCGATAAGAACTCATGTAGATATAGATTGGCGGTAACGTCGCGCAAAACGAATTCGATCGTATCCACGTTGTCACGATTATAGAGCGGTTCATCCCGTTTTAAGGGAGCATCTAGCGATGGTTGATCCGGAATTGGTTTCATGCCATGGTAGATTTTGTGGCGGATATATTTGAAAGCCGTATAGGTAGAACCATTCTCGTGACGAATGATAAATGGGGCGTCCCGTTTATCCATTTCTCCATGATCCGTGATTTCCAGACGACTATGAGGAGAAAAATCACCTGGATAAGGGGTCAATAAATCCATTTTCTTATCCAGATAAAGGTTCTCACCCGCGGTGGTACGCGCTTGCAAGACATCTTGATCGTTTTTTAAGCGTTCTCCGAAATATAACGTTTCTAATCGATTGAATCCATCCACGCAAACCACATAAGAGATTCGCTCATTGAAAAGATGAAATACATTGTTTTCGCGGTCCACATGAATCATAGGAATACCTCGCCTCGGAATAAGTTTATGCTCTCTTCCTAGGGAAAACAAGGCACGTACGTAGGAAAACGAATGATATCTTCCTCTTTTTAGTTCGATAAGAATTCGTGCAAAGCAGCAAAGAGAGAAGCATCGAGTTCACTAGAACGAGTCAAATCGATGCGAGAGCGGAAAGCGGCTTGCTCTTCTTTACTGCCTCCGTCAGGATGCTTTGCCTGGTAAGCCTGGTAAGCGGGATCCACTACCGTCTCAACATAATGACGGGAGGCATCGCTTCTCCATACGCCATGATGGCCTGCATTCGGGCTAAAGTAAGTCGTGAAATTAGGATTTGTGATCCGGTCTTTGTTCCCATAAACGGACAAAGAATCCGGCGGCACCGCCACGTCTTTCCCGCCTTGAACGCAAAACACTTTCGCTTTGGAAGACGAAATCACTTCGGAAGCAGAAAGCTTGTCTCCACTTGGTGCCGTCCAATCCATATACCAATCAAACATAGGACTACCGATGGCTTCCAAAAAGGAATTCGTATATCGTCCCATGTCGTATTTCATGAGCGTGCGCGGCGCATCAAAAGCGGCAAAAGAAACGACATACTCCGCCTGAACGCCCAAAGACAAGGAGGCCAAAACCCCATAACCACCCCAACTATGACCGACTAATGTTAAAGATAACACCGCTAAATCATCTTGCGTTTGAATATATTGATAAGCCGAGGCAACGTCATAGGCGCTTTGCCATAATCCCTTGGATTCTTTTCCTTCCGAAGCACCGGAAGCCGTTAAATCAATGGCCAAGACGTCATAGCCTTCTTCCAAAAACCACGCTTGATATTCCGCGTCTTCCCCGTCGGATTGAGAAGACATGCCATGGGCCGCTAGGACTAATCCTTTCGGGGTATCCGTTCGATATAAGTGACCCGTTAACGTGTTCTCCCCAGAAAGGAAGGATACGTCTTCCCGTTTTTCTAACGAGGCAATATCCCCTCGCTTCGCGTAAAAAGAAGGAAAATGATCCAAATCCGATAAAGAGGAGGCTCGTTTTCCGAATATCGCATGGCACGCGGCAGCCGAGGCAATAAGGCCTCCCACCCCATAAAGCAAAACAAGACCCATGACCACGGATAAGGTGATGATCCACCAACGTTTATGTTTCTTCTTTGCTTTCATGGGAATCTCCGTAATCAGTTTACAAGGATTTTTCGCGCTTTGGGGCGTTCTTCGCCATGTAAATTTAGTGATATTCTTTACGTTCCATCGTGCATTTCTTTTTTCTAGAACAATGAAAAACCACATCCTACGCCACTTTCTTGTCTTTACATATTCTTTACAAAACATTTTCTTAGCCATGGTCGAACAATGGTTTGATTTCTTAGAAGATAAGAAATGGTTTATTTGACGATGAATGCCACCAAAGCCAGAAGCAAGGATGAAATTCTGAAAGATTTATGGCAGATGGAAGATGACATTGAAACCCGTACGCTGGATATGCACGTCTCGAATTTACGGAAAAAGATGGGGGATTCCCGCGCTAAAATCGTCACAATCCGTGGCGTAGGCTATTCGCTACGATGAAAAAGAAATTGGTTTTATCCCAGAGTCTGATTCTCACTTTCTCCCCAGGGCTGATATTTGCCTTGGGGATTTTTTCACAAGACAGAGCATCCTGGGCGTCGCTTTTGCAAACACGATCACTTAACAAACAACGTTGACATTCAAAATGGGCTAAGTTCTTCTGAGCCTTCTTTGCATTTTGTTACGAAAATCCATGGGCGGAGTTACTTATGTTCTGTTCAAAACCGTAACGACAATAGCTTATTGGTCTTAACTGATATCACATGGGAAAAAGAAAGCGAGGAACGGCGCAAAGAATTCTTTGACGGCGCTTCTCACGAATTAAAAACCCCTTTGACGTCCATCAAAGGGTTCAATGAGTTGATTTCGTTGCAATCCAAAGATCCGGTCGTGGAACGTTATAGCCAGTTGATTGCCAAAGAAACG
>Ga0256406_1004645_pt1 | contig 15468 bp, 13 predicted proteins | sample RumenRJG_03DNA_FD_185986 | JGI IMG/M metagenome (GOLD analysis project Ga0256406, IMG submission 185986) | Bovine rumen microbial communities from Lethbridge, Alberta, Canada - RJG_03 | ecosystem: Host-associated > Mammals > Digestive system > Stomach > Rumen | place: Canada: Alberta | collected... | reverse complement strand
ATGCTTTTCTTTGTTTACACTCATTAAAAAACCTCCCGTATAGCACTGCTTGCATGAATTGATGATACAAGTAGATGCTATACGAGAGGTACTGGTGTCATCTAGACACGGATTGAACTACGCTTACTTTTTTGCAAAGAAGAGGCCGGGGAACAATGTCCCCGGCCTCAAGGATTAAAATCTCTATCAAACTAATCCTTTAGATTAAACGCCGTACCAAGCGATTCCCTCATCGTTCCAGCCATGCTGAGTGGTAAGAACCTTCTTCTCGTGGGTGCTTGTGGTGTAGTTGTGGCTTGCCTTGGAAGTTGCAGCTTTCGGATCGAACTGTCTGTAAACCGGAACAGTCTTGTTATCATCTGAATACCATGCAATTCCCTCGTATTTCCAGTCATCCAGCTTGGAAATGTTGTTAACCTCGTTGAGATCCTTGCTGTAGAAATGCTCACCAGTTACTCTGTTGAACAGTCTGTATACAGGGGTGTTGGAAACTGCCGGAGCATTCCATGCAACGCCTTCATTGGTCCAGTTGTATTCATTAACCAGAGTCTTGACCTCGTTTGCGTCAGAGGTATACAGATGCTCACCAGTGGTCTTGTTAAACAGACGGGTCATAACGATCTTACCATTGTTTACATCACCTGCATTCTTCAGCGGAAGTGCATTGAGAGTGAACTCTTTTCCATAAGGATTTCTGGACTGATCAAGATAATAACCATCTTTGCCATACCAAGGTGTGTTATTCTTTCTTGCATCTTTAGCGGTATATACTACTTTAGCAGTACCATTGGCATTCTTTGTAACCTGGCTTGACTGAACCGTGATAGCATAATCATCTTTATAGCATGTCAGGTTAAGAGTTACATATGAAAAATCTTTTGACCATCTCCAACCTGAATTATAATAATCATGACCGGTAGCAGATCCTTCCCAGGTATCAGTCTTGGTTTCCGCAAAAGAGCCATATCCCTTACCGTTATTATCAAGCTGGTAAGCTGTAAAGAAGGACTTTGCATCTGCAATCTCAGATTTAATAGTATCCTTATCCCATCCAAGTTTGGTTCCAAGAGCGGTAACCTGAGCAGTTACATCGTCTGCATTGCTGAAAACATATGCATAATAGGTTGTGGTGGCATCTGTAGTGCAAGTAGCATCATTCTGATCTACATAAACCCAAGCCGGTACATAATTATCTTTAGGTCCGTCGTTAGATGTTGCACGAACTGTGTGATAGATACTGTTGCAGTGAACCTTAACTTCTACAATGTTTCCATAATCTGTTGTGTTATCTTTGTTTCCGCCCGTAGCTGCTTCAGAATAATGATCGCTTAAAGCTGAATCATCCAAATAGGAATAAGATTCACCTTTATCGTCCTTTCCGGTTTTATATTCTACCGCTTCTGCAGCCTTTGTCAGATAGTTATCCTTTTTGGTCTTGGTATCGATGTACTTGCTGTTGGCATTCCAATCCCATTCCGTAACCGACCACTCATGGCCACGAGTAAAAGTTGTTTTGAAATCAGCGTTACCGTTATCAGTTTCAGTAGCACCCTTGCTGGTTCTTACACCTGTATCTACATATTTAGTTTGATCAGTAGTGACCTTGCCATCAGCATCAAGATACTGGTCCTTTTCATTCTTTTTATAAACAACGGTTGCTTCCTTTTCCGGGTAATATGTCTTATCTCCAATTTTTACAGAAGCATCATAATCTACTGTTGCTGCATAAGTGCAGGAAGGATATTTATTTCCTTCATCTCCCTCAAAGGCTTCTTCTACTGTTGCATTTACAGTCTGTTTATCATCGTCACGATTGCATGAATAAGTATATGTTGCGGTATACTCATCACTTCCGTCAGCATTTTTTTTGCCGGTCGGAGTCCAAGTCCAAGTACCACCTGTGAAATTGTAATCATGACCATAAGCTTTAATAGTGTAAGTCTTGGTAGCGGTGATGACATCTTTATCATTCGTGTATGTAGCTGTAATTGTCACAGTACCATCAGTAGTGCAGTTTGCACCAGTGGTGATATCACGAGAATAGGAAACTGTACCATCTGTAAGTTCCTTAGGGGATGTCTCTCCATTTTTAACGGCATAGAACTTTGCTGTAATGTTATTTACAGTATCAGAATCTACTGTCGTTGCAGTTTCACTCCAGGTAACGCTGGGCTTACTATAATTAGTGCTGGTGATCTTAATGGATTCACTTGCTCCAACAGTACTTTCCTCTGTTACAGCATCTGCAACCGTTGCATCATCAGCCATTACGTTGAAGGCTGTTGCAGCCGGCATGGAAGCTACCATTCCTGCAGCAAGCAGGACTGATAAAACTTTGTTTCTAAATTTCATCTTTCATCCTCCTCTTTTTTGATAGAGATTTTAAATTTCATGTGTTATTTTAGTCCAACTGGACGCTTAATGCAAGTGTATTTTATTACTTTCACCTTTTTGTTTTCATCATTTTTCTGTAAAATATCCGTAAACTATTCAGTAAACAGCCCCCTTCTTATAAATTATTTTTTGCAAATGTTTTTCGTAATTGTTTTTGTGTCCCCAAAAATGAAAGTTTAATAAAACTCACCTTCTGATTATATCACAGTTTGTCGGAGTTGTGCATAATATTCACCTTTTTCCCGCGGGAATCCCAGCAGATTGTCATACCGGCGAGTTCTCCGGTGCTGACAGGCAGATTGTAGGCCGTTCTGATCTCTTCCATCGCCCTCTTCCGCCACACGAGGATCTGGGATTCGCCCCGGTTCCACCGCTCCGAGAGAATGTCGATGGCCATCGGATATTCCTCATGATCGACATAGAAGGTCATGAGAATATCCTGCTCTTTCTGCGGCATGACGGAAAGGCAGATGAGGAGTCTGCCGATGATCTCTTCTGATTCTTCTTCCCTGGCGAGCGCCTGCCGCAGCGTCGAATGGAAATCGACCACTCCTTCTTCCGCACAGCGGCTGTGCGGGAATCCTGACAGCCGGAGCGGCTCGTATCCGTTCTTCTCCCCGGTGAAGTTGATGAGGCAGTCGCTGATCTGTCTCATCCGCTCTCTTCTCTCCTTTACTTTTCCGGAACGGATCAGATATTTGCAGATTTCTTCATTATTTAATTTTTTCATCAGAGCGGACCTCCTCCCGGATCTTTATTTTATATTAGAAAGAAAATGCTGGAATGGAACAGGAAGTAAAGGAATCCGGATCACCGGAATGCAGAACGATACAGAAAGGCAGCGTAATGCTGAATGCAAGGTAACGTTGAGATTAAGAGGAAATACTGAAATGCAGAAGCAGCGCCGGAATGCGGCGTGGTGCTGAAAGATAAGACAGGAAAGAAAAAGGCGCCCGCAGACTGCGGACGCCGTCGACGTATATTTACTATACGCCGATATCTTTTTGTATTCAATTAGTAATTCTGACGAATTCCTGTTATTTACCGGTGCTGCCGAATCCGCCGCTGCCGCGGCCGGTATCGCTTAAGGTATCTGCCTCGATGAATTCAACGGGCAGGTACGGAATGACGACGAGCTGAGCGATCCGCTCACCCGGTGTGATGACTCTCTCCTGCTCCCCGTCGTTGTGAAGGGCGATCATGAAGGGTCCCCGGTAATCGGAATCGACGACGCCGACACAGTTGGCCGGCCGGAGGGCTTCTCTTGACGCGAGGCCGCTTCTGGCAAAAATCGCGCCGAAGTACCCTTCCGGAATCTCCATGGAGAGTCCGGTGCCGATCATCTCCGTCGTGTGCGGAGCGATGCGGACTTCCTTCTCTATATCGGCATACAGGTCATAGCCCGCCGCCGAAGCGCTTCCGCGCGTCGGCAGCTTGGCTGTGGATGTCAGTTTTTTGACTTTGATTTCCATATCTTCACTTTCCTGTCAGGCAGGCTGCCGCAGCCGGATCCTGATCGAAGTACCGTGATCACGCGTTGATCGGATTTCCGTCCTTCGGGCAGTCCTTGATGGAGAAGCTCAGTCTTCCCATGCGGTCCTTGCCGAGGCAGATAACCTTCACGGTATCTCCGAGGGTCAGCACATCCTCTACATGATCGATGCGCTCTCTGGCGATTTTTGAAATGTGAACCATGCCCTCTTTGCCCGGTGCGAACTCGAGGAAAGCACCGAATTCCTTGATGCTGACTACCTTGCCGACAAGGATATCACCCTTCTCGAAATCGCGGCAGATGGTCTGGATGTACTTCTCAGCCTCGTCCATCTTCGCACGGTCGGTGCCGCATACGGATACGGAGCCGTCCTCGTCGATGTCGATCTTCACGCCGGTGCGGGCAATGATCTCGTTGATGTTCTTGCCCTGCTTGCCGACAACGTCGCCGATCTTGTCCGGATCGATTTTGATCTGCTCGATCTTCGGTGCGTACTCGCTGACGGTCGGACGCGGCTGGCTGATGACAGGCTCCATGACGTTCGTAAGGATGTACTCACGGGCGTCCTTGCATCTGTGAATCGCCTCTTCCACGATCTGACGGGTCAGGCCGTGGATTTTGATATCCATCTGGATGGCGGTGATGCCGTCATGTGTTCCGGCTACCTTGAAGTCCATGTCGCCGAAGAAGTCCTCGAGACCCTGGATATCGGTCAGAACGATGTAGTCGTCATCGGAGTCGCCGGTGACAAGACCGCAGGAGATGCCGGCAACCAGTTTCTTCAGTGGAACGCCTGCTGCCATGAGTGCCATGGAAGATGCGCAGACGGAAGCCTGAGAGGTGGAGCCGTTTGACTCGAAGGTCTCGGATACGGCACGGATCGCATAAGGGAACTCTTCCTCGCTCGGAAGGAGCGGACGGATGGCTCTCTCAGCCAGTGCGCCGTGGCCGATCTCGCGGCGTCCCGGTCCTCTGGACGGCTTTGTCTCGCCGACGGAGTAGCTCGGGAAGTTGTACTGATGCAGATATCTCTTGGAAGTGATGTGGTCATCCAGTCCCTCTACCTTCTGTGCTTCGGAAAGCGGAGCGAGGGTGACAACGTCACAGATCTGTGTCTGTCCTCTGGTGAACATGGCGGAGCCGTGAACTCTCGGAATGATGTCGACTTCAGCGGCAAGCGGACGGATCTGGCGGATCGCACGGCCGTCGGGTCTCTTGTGCTCCCTGAGGATCATGCGGCGGACGGTCTTCTTCTGATACTGATACAGTGCGTCGCCGAGCAGGGATACCCACTCTTCATTGTCGGCGAACTTCTCAGCCAGACGGGCCTGAATCTCGTCGATGGCTTTCTCACGGGTCTGTTTGTCATCCGTGAAGACAGCCTTCTCCATCTCGTCATCCGGCACTTCCTCATGGATCGCGTCCATCAGTTCCTGCGGAACTGCAGCGCTCTCATAGGTGTGCTTCGGCTTGCCTTCTTTTGCGACGATCTCGTCGAAGAATGCGATGACTTTCTTGTTGACATCATCAGCAAGATAGATGGCCTTGATCATGTCGTCTTCGGAAAGCTCGTTGGCGCCGGCCTCGATCATGATGACTTTGTCTCTGGTGGAAGCTACGGTCAGAGCAAGATCTGAAACAGCCTTCTGATCATAACCCGGGTTTACAACGAACTCGCCGTTGATTCTGCCGATCTGGGTCGCCGCGCAGGGACCGTCGAACGGAATATCGGAAATTGAAGTTGCGAGGGAAGCGCCGAGCATGGCTACGACTTCCGGATCGCATGCCGGATCAACGCTCATGACCATGTTGTTCAGGGTTACGTCGTTTCTGTAATCCTTCGGGAAAAGCGGACGCATCGGACGGTCGATGACACGGGATGTCAGGATCGCATGCTCACTGGCCTTGCCCTCACGCTTGTTGAAGCCTCCCGGGAACTTGCCGACGGAGTACATCTTCTCTTCAAATTCTACAGAAAGCGGGAAGAAATCCACACCTTCTCTGGGCTCCTTGGAAGCGGTCGCAGTGCAGAGCACGGTGGTGTCGCCGTAGTGCATGAATGCGCAGCCGTTGGCCTGCTTTGCGACTCTGCCGATCTCGATCTTCAGCGGACGGCCCGCGAGATCCATGGTGTAGGTCCTGTAATTGTTCTCAAGCTTCGTGGAAAATGTTTCGTTTGGTTCCATTTTTTCTCCTTTTTCTTCTTTGCTTCTCGGCGAATGCCATTCCTTGTTACACACAAACAGGGCAGGTATAAATACCCGCCCTGATCTGAACTGAATTACTTACGGAGACCAAGCTTCTCAATAAGTGCACGATAACGGTTGATGTCCTTCTTCTGCAGATAGGCAAGCAGACCTCTTCTCTGACCTACCATCTTCAGAAGTCCTCTTCTGGAATGATGATCCTTGTGGTTGGTCTTGAGATGCTCGGTGAGCTCGTTGATTCTCTCAGTAAGGATGGCTACCTGTACTTCAGGTGAACCGGTATCTCCCTCTGTTCTCGCATACTCTTTGATAATTGCCTGTTTCTTCTCTGGTGTAATCATTGTGTGATCCTCCTGAATCATAAAAATCGCCCCGGATTAAGGAAAGGGCCGGAGTCTCCGTCTTCTGGACCCGGGGTTCTGACAACATACTGCTAAACTATAGCATATCGATACCTGATGTGCAATGAAAATCTCAGTTCCTGCTCCTCGAAAATCTCAGTTCCTGCTCTTCGAAAATCTCAGTTCTTTCTCTTCGAACGGAAATATCCGGAAAGCAGTGCCGCGCATTCTTCCCCGAGGATGCCGCTCTCGGTCTCCACCTGATGGTCAAAGCCTTTCACATGCATGAGGTCAACAACGGAGCCGCAGCTTCCTGATTTGTCGCTGAGAGATCCTATCATGACGCGGTCTATTCTGGACTGCACGATGGCGCCGGCGCACATCGGGCAGGGCTCGAGCGTGACATACAGGGTGCAGCCGTTAAGCCGCCAGTCGCCGAGTGCCCTGCAGGCTTTCCTGATGGCGCTGATCTCCGCGTGGGCCATCACGCTCCTGTCCCTGTTGCGGCGGTTGTATCCCCGGGCGATGATCTGTCCGTCCCTCACGATCACGCAGCCGATCGGAACCTCGTCGATCGCCGCCGCTTTCTTCGCCTCGCGGAGTGCCGCACGCATGAATTTTTCTTTGACGGCAAGCCTGTCCGTGATACCGAGCCTGTGGTGAACCGCCCAGGCGAATCCGTCCTCGCGGCAGGGCTTCGTGACATAGTCCGCTGCCTTTCTGCAGGAAGCTGTTCCGTTCCGCATCGCGATACCGGTCCCCGCGGCACGGATCATATCAATATCGTTGTCTGCGTCCCCGAAGGCGGCTGTCTCTTCTTTTCTGATGCCGAAAATGTTCATGAGATAGCGGATGCCGGCGGCCTTGCCTGCCTTCTCGTTCGCCATCTCGATCCTGTTCGGCACGGAGGAGGTGATGTAGATGCCCGGCACCTCATGCCGGAGCCGCTGCCGCAGTTCCTGCGTCAGCGCCGGATCACCCACCTGAAGGTCGAGGCCGTCGAGGTGATTTTTGTGTTCAAGAATGAAGGATCTGATGTCCTCCACCATGATTCTGGTTGTTCTTACATATTCAATATACGCCGGGGACAGCCCGTAACGCGTCGGGCGGCGCATGTAATCCGCATAGCCGTAGGCTCTGCCGTCAATGAAAGTCTCGAAAGACACCGGATAACGGTCGGAAGGATAGTCCTCCAGTACCTTCATGATGGCTTCCACACGGTCGGCCGGAAGGCTCACGCGGTGAACGCAGACGGCGTGACGGAAGCACCGGGCTTTATCAAAATCGCCGTTGTCGTCAAGTCTTTTTTCCGGCGCAGGCAGCCTGTAGATCGCCGCACCGTTTGAGGTGATGGCATAGCGGATCGAGGGAATCGCAAGTGCTGACGCCGGCAGCGACGTGAACACTCTCCCGCTCGCGATGGCGGAAATGACGCCCTCCGCCGCCGCATCCTCAACTGCCCTGCGATTTGCGGCGCTCACCGTATCCGCGTCATACAGGAAGGTATTGTCGAGGTCAAACGCGATCAGTTTACATGCCATTGCCATTCCTCCATATTATTTTCTGTCAGGCCATCCTGTTCGGTCGTCTCAGCAGATTCAATTGATTCACCCGGTCCAATTGCTTCACCTGGTCCAATTGATTCAGCCGATCCAATTGCTTCACCCGGCCCAACTGATTCACCCGGAACAGAACGCACGCCGTCTGCTCCTGCTTCTGATCTCCGGCAGAGACAGAAACACCAGGTTTCTCCCTTCTCATCCTTCCACTCTCTGCTGCGGTAGATGACATCCGGTGTGCCACGAAGCACGTTCAGCGCTGAAAACGATGCATCGATGCCGCTCCCCGTGTATTTGACATAGGATTCCCGTGCCGTCCAGATACGGAAGAAGCGCCGCATCACTTCCGGATCTCCGCCCTCTTCTTTTCCGGCCAGAAGGTACTGATATTCTTCCGGGTGAAAGAAACGCATTCCAATGGCAAGGCACCTGTCTGCCCCGCCCTTCATCCCGCAGCGCTGAAGATCGATGCCGACGGGCCTGTCAGAATAAGCGATAATCCAGAAATCACCGCTGTCGGTGACGGAGAAATACGGCGGACATGGACGCCCCTCTTCATCCCGAAAGTAAGGCTTTCCTTTCTCCGTCCTGTCCAGATGCGGCATGTGAGCCGTCCTGCCGAAGCAGTCGGAAAAAGACCTCCGGATGCGCTCATCACGGTCTGTTCTGTTCATATCTGAATACTGGAAAATTTCTAACATAGCCTGCTGAATACCGTAAAATGACAATGCCGGCGGAGAGAATCATTTTTTATGTGCAATCTTCCGAAATCCTATGTTCTGTCCGGATTTCCTGTGGCATCCATTATGACACGGAATAAAACAAAATGCCAGATTTCAGCGCACACTCCAAAACCAGCTGATGCCGGCACGCCCGCCCGGACGTCCAGCGTCCGTTCCGAAACGAATTTACTCACCGCGAGTCGATGCCATCAGTCGTATATCAATAATACATTATTATGTATTTTTAATTGACATATTGCGTGATGTTGTGTGTAATATTAAAGAGAGCTGAAAAGGTCTTCATGGAATCAGTGTTGAGACACATAGGCAGGAATCGGGCTCCCCATATCATTGCAGGCACAACATTTATAAGTAATAAATTTTCACGCACTACATCTTGTTGTTGAGAATTATCACTTAAAAGTAATATAATGAGGTTGAAATGAACTTCAAATCAGCATTACAGATTTTATGCAAAATCCTCGATGATGACGATTTTACCATTCATCCAAAATTCAAAGAGGAATTGTCCAATCTGCTTAATGGCACTCTGAAAGGCCAGGAAAGTGATTTTTTTAACCGTTTTATCAAGCTTTTGTCGCAGCTGAAATCACAGGGCAGAAATATCGATAAAATCGACAGTCATGAAAAGCTGAGTCATTACGGCAATGGACGATGGTATTCGCTGCATATCAGGACAAAGTATATCAATTTTCGTATGCTTATTACCTTTTCCGAAGACAGCCGAATATTTCTTCTGTCATGTTTTGATGAGAAATCAGGAAAAAAGAAGACAGGATATCAACGTTATATCCCGGTTTTAAAAGCTCGATTATCCGAACTGGAGAGTGAATCAAATGAGTAATTCTAAATCATTATCTGATCTGCTGAATCTTTTCGAGAATACAGTTACGCCGGAAGAAGTGATTGCCTCAAAGCTCGATGCTCAGATTTCTTCTGCCATTACTTCTTACCGCCTTGCCAACGGGTTGAATCAGAAGCAGCTGGCTTCACTGATCGGTGTGCAGCAGAGCCTGATTTCCAGATGGGAAAGCGGGAACTGCAATTATAACATAAAAACGCTTGCGAAGATTGTAACTAAGCTAAATCTTGACTGTGACATTATCCTCCGCAATCCCGGAAATGAAAAAGGTAAGGTAACATCAATAACTTCTTATAAAAACAACAAAAACACAAAATCTTACAGCAACAAGGGTTATAGCACGTCCAGATTGTATTCGATCACGATCAAGGAGGGATAATATGCTTTCATATGTAGATGGTTTTACATGTACTGCTGACGATAATAAAGAGACGATGATCATCAGTTTTCTGCAGTCATCTCCCATCATCAGTTCTTCAGGCGAAATGGACGGAACAAAACAGGAGAACATTGCCAACGTAGTTATGACAATGACTGCAGCCAGAAATCTGGCAAAAATTATTGAACAATTAACAGTGCCCGCCAGGGACGCCGAAGGTAAGCATACTGTGTGAAAACATCAGCAAAAACCCCGGAATCCGCATCAGCTGCGGATTCCGGGGTGGTCAGATATGCTGCCGGCGGCGGGGGTCGAACCCGCACGATATTGCTATCAACGGATTTTGAGTCCGTCTCGTCTGCCAGTTCCAACACGCCGGCTTACAAACACCACTGAATTCTATCATATGGATTATTGCATTTCAAGGCACCGGGAGATTTCCGGAAGAGCGTCTCCGGCAAATTCAGTCTGATCTCCCGATAATATCACTCCACAGCTCTCTTTTCATGGTAAACTGAAAGAGGTGCAGCAACTGATTCTGCCGGATAAAATCACGGGGATCCGGCAGCTGATTTTTCCCGATAACCGGGAGAAGGAGTGGTTATGAGAAAAAAACTATGCAGTATTCTTTTATCAGTGGCGACGGCAGTTTCTCTCTGCCTTCCGGTCACTGCCCAGGCCGCAGGAAGCGGTCCTCAGGGTGTGACGGACACCACCTGGAGCAGCGCGACATTTTTCCAGTGGATGGCCAATAATTCGAGCCTGTCATCTGACGTCCGGCATGATGCACAGCAGGCATATGCCATCCTGCACGGGAACTGTCCCGCCTCTCTGCAGGCTGATGAAGTTGTCAGCTATTCAGCGCAGATGCGTCTTGTTGATCTGAGCGATGATGATTCTCCGTTCAGTCTTCTGAATCTCAGCGATACCATTGATTACATCGATTACGCCAATAAACTCAGAACGAGTGATGCGGGCGTCGATAAACTGGACGTGTCTCCCACGCTGATGGCCATGGCCGAGCTGGACGTAAACTATAATTACAAAAACCGGGGTCTGATGCATCCCGAGACATTCGATGTCGGTGAAAATCTGGCCGGCGGATATTCTTCTCCGGAATCAGCTTTTAATGCCTGGTACTGGACAGAAAAGCAGAACTACGCATCGGATCCGACATGGAACAATAATACCGGTCATTACCTCAATATCGCCAACGGTTCTTACGGAACAACCGGTTTTGCCAGCTGCTACGCCGGCATGTACGGTTCCACGATGGGACAGACGTTCGCCTTTCCGGGTGAATTTGCCTCTGTTTCCGCTGATCAGTTCCGCAGCCTGCTGAAAGAATTTTTCGGAACATTCGATATCATGTACCGTCTGTACAATCCTTCTTCCGGTGAGCATCTGTTCACCAAAGATCAGAATGAAGTGATGACACTGACGAGCAGATACTACTGGAATTATGAAGGCGTCGCATGGTACGCGCCGAAAAAATCCTCGAAGCCGGTTTACCGTCTGTTCAACCCTTCATCCGGCGAGCACCTGTACACGATGGATGCGAATGAGCGGAGAACGCTTGCTGCAGCGCCCAATAACTGGAGAGACGAAGGTATTGCGTGGTACTCGGACGGCTCTGTATCCCTGGTAAGACTGTATAATGCCAAGGCCTCCGGTTTTAAGCATCACTATTCGGGTGACTCGAACGAAATCAATACCCTGACGACCAGGAACGGATGGAAGAACGAGGGCATCGCCTGGTATGGTCTCGCAAAGTAAGTGAAACCCCGTACTGCAAGTAGTGCCACATACTGTATAAGTCCACGCGCCGCCTCTGGCATGCGACGGACTTATACAGTATGTGAAAATATGATGGCTGCGGCATCACCCTGATGCTGCAGCCCTCTTTTTCTGTTATTCTCAGTTTTCACCGAACATCTTCTTATATTCCGGCGTTCCGTCGAGCGTTGCGAAGTAATCCTTCGGCGTCTCGGGACGGCGGATCATCTCCCAGCTTCCGTCGGTCTTCAGCAGAATCTCGGCGGACCAGAGCTTTCCGTTGTAGTTGTAACCCATGGAAAATCCATGCGCGCCGGTGTCGTGGATGAAGAGAATGTCGCCGATGTCGATTTTCGGAAGCATCCTGTCGATGGCAAACTTATCGTTGTTCTCGCAGAGGGAACCGGTCACGTCATACTTGTGATCGCACTCCTCGTTCTCCTTGCCCATGACGGTGATGTGATGGTACGCGCCGTACATGGCAGGACGCATGAGGTTGCAGGCGCAGGCGTCGACACCGATGTATTCCTTGTAGATGTGCTTCTGGTTGATGCAGGTCGTGACGAGGCCGCCGTACGGACCCATCATGAATCTGCCCATCTCGGTGTAGATTGCAATATCATCCATGCCCGCGGGCTTCAGGATTTTGTTGTATACTTCCTCGACGCCGGCTCCGATCACACGGATATCCGCCGGCTCCTGCCACGGCTCGTAGGGGATGCCTACGCCGCCGGAAAGGTTGACGAAGACGATATGGACGCCGGTCTCCTCATGGATGCGGACGGCCAGGCGGAAAAGAATCTCTGCCAGCTTCGGGTAATATTCATTGGTCACGGCATTGCTGCAGAGGAAGGCGTGAATGCCGAACTCCTCGACGCCCTTCTCCTTCAGGATACGGAATGCCTCGAAAAGCTGCTTCTCTGTCATACCGTACTTGGAGTCTCCGGGGTTGTCCATGATGCCGTTGGAGAGATCAAACAGTCCGCCGGGATTGAAACGACAGCACATCCTCTTCGGGAATTTTCCGACCTTTTTCTCAAACACGTCGATCGCGGTGATGTCATCGAGGTTGATGATCGCGCCGAGATCACTGGCATACTGATATTCGTTCGCCGGTGTGTCGTTGGAGGAGAACATGATGTGATCTCCGTCAAATCCCATGGCATTGGCGAGCATCAGCTCGGTCATGGAAGAGCAGTCACATCCGCAGTCATACTCGCCGAGAATGTGAATCAGCGCCGGTGTGGGCGTCGCCTTCACGGCAAAAAATTCACGGAACCCCTTATTCCATGCGAAGGCCTCTTTCACAGCCTGTGCGTTTTCTCTGATGCCCTTCTCATCATAGATGTGAAAAGGCGTCGGAATCTCCCGGATAATTTCTTCCAGTTTCTCCTTGCTGACGAAGGGAAGCTTCTTGTTTGTGCTCATCTTCTGTCCATCCTCTCTGCTACATGATTTATAATATGATAACAGTGTCAAAAGTCATCACCCACGTTGCACTTGTGCAAAAGTGGGTGAATGACTTATTGACACGCCCCTCAGCGAGGGCGTAGTGGGGTGAAGCCACACGAGAGCCCGAGCTGAGGGAGGATCGCGAGAGCGCGTAGCGCGTAGCGATCCGGTTATTATACTTATGACATCTACGTCATAATATGGCATTTATGCCTTCATTAACCTTAACCACAGATAAATTCTCTGTTACCTGATATGCTCGTGATTGTACAGGTGATCCTGGCAGTACTCGTACGCTCCGTTGCACTTTGAGCAGTAGCGGAATTCCAGATTGGGATCATCCAGTTCGGTTCTGCCGCAGATGGTGCAGCGATGCACGGCATTGCGCTTGTCATAGCCTCTCATCCGCTGCTGATTGCCGCGCGGATTCTTCGCAGTCCCGTCACCCCGGCCGCTGTTCTGACCGTTCTGATCCCAGCCGTTATTCTGGCTGTTCTGGTTCCAGCCATTGTTCTGACCGTTCTGGTTCCAGCCGTTGTTCTGGCCGTTCTGATTCCAGCCATTGTTCTGACCGTTCTGGTTCCAGCCATTGTTCTGGCCGTTCCCGTTCCAGCCGTTGTTCTCGCCGTTCTGGTTCCAGCCATTGTTCTGCTGGTTCTGGTTCCAGCCATTGTTCTCGCCGCCAAAAGCCGTGCGGTTGATTTTTTCACCGCGGTTCTGTCCGCGCGTCGCGTTTCTGAAGTTGCGGCGCATTTTCTTCTGCTGCCTCGTGAGTCCGGGACCTTTTCTGTAAAGGAAGAAAAACAGCACCATATTCGCCGCGGAGGCGATGATCAGCGCGCCTGTCAGCACGGATCTGCCCGCGATCAGCACGTAAAGCAGATATGCCGCATAGAACACAACCAGGTACTTGGCCCTGATCGGAATCAGGAACATAAAGCGGAATTCCATATCCGGAAAGGTCAGTGCCAGTCCGAGAAATACGGAAAGCGCGATGTAATACGTTGAGAAATAAATCGCATAGAGCTCCATCTCCGCAGGGCTGACAGCGAAACCGATGAATCCCGCGATCAGCGTCAGGATCAGGCCGTTGAAGATGTAGAAGTCAAATTTAAAATCGCCCCACACATGCTCCAGCATGACGCCCTGCTGATAAATGCAGATCAGCATCAGGATGGTCCAGAAATCGATGCCGCCCGGCGGCATGAGCACCCACGTCACCAGTCTCCATACCTGTCCCCTCATGATCAGGGTCGGGGAAAAGCAGAGAATGCTGAGCGGACTGGTTCCCATGGCTTTCCCCATCAGCTCGAGGATGTAGCCTGTTACATAAGTCACAATGATGAGCGGTGTCAGATGATGAATAACATGCCGCCCGAATTTTCTTTCCAGTCGATCAAGCCAGCTCATAAAATCCTCCGATAAGAATCTGTCTTTCGTTCTCACGCAAAGGCGTACTGAACGTCATTATAAGGTGCCTGATTCTTCATTGTCAACAGAGGAACACGCCAATGAAGGCAATGTCCGGATCTGCTGACTTCCTGTTTACCGGTTCCACGCGCGGCGGATCTGATCCAGATTCGCGGTGGTGCCGGCAAGAAGCGCATCGGCGAGGACGATGGCCGTCATGGATTCGACGACAACGACGGCACGGGGCACGATGACCGGATCATGCCGCCCTCTGATCTCGATTTCCACCTCTTCTCCGTCCCGTGTCACGGTTTTCTGCGGCTGAGCGATGGAAGGGGTCGGCTTGACGGCGCAGCGGAGAATGAGATCCGCCCCGTCGCTGATGCCGCCGAGAATGCCGCCGCCGTGGTTCGTGACCGGCCGGATCTGTCCGTTTTCATCTGTATGGAAGCCGTCATTGTTGTCTTTTCCGCTGGATGCAGCCACACGGAACCCGTCTCCTATCTCCACGCCCTTGACGGCGCCGATGGACATCACGGCCTGTGCGAGGTCTGCGTCCAGCTTGTCAAAAACGGGATCGCCGAGGCCCGGGATCATGCCCGTCGCCACACACTCAATGACGCCGCCGGAAGAATTTTTCTCCGTCATGCACTTTTCCAGCCAGGCCGCCGCTTTTTCCGCCGCGACGGCATCCGGCATGTAGAGCGGATTTTTCTGAATCTCCTCTCTGTCGAAGGAGGAGATCTCCACCGGACCGATCGACTTTGTGTACGCCGTCACATGGATGCCGAACTGCTGCAGCAGCAGCGAAGCCACTGCCCCGGCCGCCACGCGCGCCGCCGTCTCGCGGCCT
>Ga0256406_1004644_pt1 | contig 15468 bp, 15 predicted proteins | sample RumenRJG_03DNA_FD_185986 | JGI IMG/M metagenome (GOLD analysis project Ga0256406, IMG submission 185986) | Bovine rumen microbial communities from Lethbridge, Alberta, Canada - RJG_03 | ecosystem: Host-associated > Mammals > Digestive system > Stomach > Rumen | place: Canada: Alberta | collected... | reverse complement strand
TATGATCAAGCTCTTAGATGTACCAAAGATACAAAAAATCAACGACATACCAAAATATATAGGCAACTAATTTGTCAAATATTGAGAATATTAGCTACGCTGTAGTTCTCGGACAGTCTCCCCCAGTGAATTCTTTAAAATCATAGTGTTATAATTTGTTTGCAATAACTTAATTCTATTTTCTATAAAAAACTTAGTAAGGAATAGCTCACGTGACTGCTTGCCCATCTTTTCAAGCAAGTCATTATTACTAGCAAGTTCTATAATCTTATCTACAAATTCATCGACCTTCAATGGAAGAAGATAACCATTAATACCATCTTCAACACCATCTTTGTTACCTACAACATCACTTGAAATAATGGCTTCACCGACGGACATAGCTTCAATGACTGCCAAAGGCAGACCTTCATAAAGCGCAGTTGTTACGTAGAATGCTGATTTTCTGACATACTCCATACAATCTGCATGACTGACCCACGGCATGAGAGTAATGGTGTCCTCTAAATGAAAATCCTTGATCTTCTGTCTTACTTCTGCAAGTTCTGGAGAATGGTAACCAACACCAAGAAGGATAAACTTTAATGTGCAACCTTTGTCTTTAACTTCTTTGATGACATCAAGAAGGAAAAGAACATTCTTTTGATAGCTTGGTCGCCCTATATAACAGGCATAAGGTTCATCAATATTTACAGGCTTCCCTTTTTCAAGTGAGGCATCAGGAACCGCATTATGCCATACTAAATCGTGTTTTTCATCATATCCAACTTTTTCCTTCGCCAACTGCTGTTCTGACTCTGAACAAGCCATTACAAAAGTCTTAAACTTTGTAAATTTTTCAATAGCTAGGTAGATATTTCTTTTCAGTTTTGATGGAGTGCAAAGGAATGAGAATGCATGTGGTGTATAGCAAGTAGGAGTTCCTGTAATCCATCCTGCCGTTCTGCCTATCACGCCACCTTTGGCACTGTGGCAATGAATTATATCCGGTTTTTCCTTTCTTATAATCTTTATCGTCTGTATAAGAGCTCTTAAATCATTGAATGGATTAAGTCTCCTATATAAAGAAATGTGATATTCACGAACTACTTTGCCATCTCTAATTACCGGCTCATGTTTGTCTTTGTCTCCACAAACAATCACATATTCGTTATCGGCTTTATTGTAAACTATAGAGTTGCGAATGTAAATGTCCAAGCCACCTATCATCTGTCCAACATGAAGTACCTTCATAAATGTCTATTTCTAATTGTCTGTACTAGAATCTTTAATTTCAGGATAGAAATCCTTTGCATACTCTTCATCTATTTCCTCGGAACCGCCTTCTATAATTGCAGGCTGATCTGGAGAAATCTTATCTTTTAGATTATGATTAAGAAATTGTGCTAAAATGTCTATTTCATCAAAGAAAGTGCTATGATTTGTGTTGATGATCTTTCGCATATCAAGATATGACATAAATTCATCTTCAGATTCTATAAAATCTGCAACGACCATCAAGTCAAACAAGGACACAACCCATGTTTCACGATAGCGTGAATCTAACATTCCAGCATTTACAAGTTCATCCATCTGCCCTAACAGAGATGAATAATGTTGGAAAGTTACTGCTATTCTATAAATAGGTTTTGTTTTATCGATATGAACCATGCCTGAATGTGTACCAAAGATTGGATTATTCTGGTTTATTATTGAGTCCATAGCCCTACAGCATTGTCTACAAGCTTCACCAACTGAAGCTTTGAATTTTTCTTTTGCTCCATCAAGTCTTACCCTATCCTTGTAAGATAGTTCATGAGCTTTTACTTCAATAATGTAAGTTGCCTTATCCGAAATACCTAAGATGTCCAACTCTGGATTCTTTTCAACACCATACTCTATTACTTTATAATGAACAGAAGCATAGAAATTGACATAGGGAAGGAAAGATACCATTACGGATTTGACTTTACGCTCAATATAGGCATCTCTACTATTAGAATTTGTATTTTGCTGAAAATTCCTTTGGTAATAAGCATTGTCACGTTTCATAAGATTTTCAGCAATCATAAAAAGATTTCTATGAGGAATCATCGGGGTAAAGCAATAGAATTTATCTCCATCTTTAATGAAAGGCTTTTGAAAAATGCTTCCACCATTCATGATACTACCCTTAAATTCTCCTTCCGCAAGGAAAGCAGAATTATCGCCAAAACTCATGGAAAGAGTGTCCATTATCTTTGTCTCAATATCATTCTGAGGGTAGACCCAAAAAACTTTATCCGATTGACTAAAATCATCATGTTGGCATAACAGGAAGTGATTGCCATCCTCTGAATGAAGTATGTCTGGATTAGCCTCAAAGAAATCTCCGAATAAACCTTTGGAGAAGTCTCTGTCATTTAAAAAATCCTCACTATCAAGAGGTCCGAAATTTGATTCTTCCCATTTCTTCCAACGTTCATGCAATTTTGCTGCACCATATATAGTGCTTTGATCGCCAATCTTACAGACGATTCTATCTTCAAGTTCCATGAAGAAGTCAAATAGCTGTTGAATGCTAAATCCATACTTGTTAATATAAAATTGAGTATGTGGCGTGAACATTTCTTTGAATACTTCATAGACATGAGTTTGATAGCCATCCCCTCGTACAACTATTGTATTCATGTGAATCACCCAATCTATCGACTGCTCAGCATCATTACCTAAAGGCATGTCCAAGAATGTATAAGCTACAAATAAAGCCTTTAGTCTGTTCCTTAAATCTTCGACAACATCTTCTGTTGGGGATTCCTTATGGTCATTTGGCAACGCAAGACCAAAATTAATGGCATATTCTGCTATGGCTTCAGCATTTTCATCTAATTCTAATTTATGATGGGTAAACTGTGCCATGAAATGTTTTTCAAAATTAGGAAGATTGTCTAATAGATACAACCCTATACTTCCAAGTAATTGTATAGAATCATATTTCCGAAAGTACTCTTCTATAATGCTTATATTCTCACTTATTATAGATTTTACCCTTTCTTTATCTTTAAAAGTCTCTAATATCTTTTTACTAATATTACGAATCCGTGTGATGTATGAATTAGAACCTTTCCTTGGCTGTTGTAACTTTTTAAGGGATTTTTTAATTTTGGGTCTAGGCTGTTGCCTCTTTTTCTTTTTGTGCTTTTCTTTTTTTGACATAACATGTAAGTTTGTTTGCGTATATACAATAAATACTTTCGTATATTCTGGTATCAGCTTTTGAGTGTAATATACAGTTTATTATTAGAGCTTTTTTTCATATCTTCACTTGCCCAACTAGAATAGGTTATTGAATCTGCATTTTTATATTTTTCAAAAGTATAGCTTTGCACAACTTTTGGAAATATGAATATCCTAATGAATACTTTTGTCGCTAAATAGTAAAAAGCAATGCTCAATAATTTTGCCTTTTGGATGATGGGAAAGACCAAAAACAAGATGAGGGAAGTCCACTCTATTTTCAAGATAAATATTTTCATCTTTACGCAAATTATCCATCAAAACTTGGTTTACTTTGGCTATTGCGTCATTAATAGTACCGATTAGAACATAACCTAATAAAAGAGTATCTTTTGGATAATGTTCACTGAGTAAGTTGTTTATTCCTGTCTTTATATACCTTCTTACATAGTATTTAGCAGAAGTATAATTGGTATTTTGAGGCTTTTTGAAATTCTTGCAATATAAATTCTTTGCCTCCATATAATATTTAACCCTGCGTTCATTATGAGCCCATTCGAAACCGCTTATTATAATGTCAATTCTTGGAAGATTGTCCACTCTATGAGGTACAGGGGAATTTTCTGCAAGTAGTCTTTTTTCAAGGTTTGCGGAAATATGCAATTGTGTTGCCATTTCGTCATCCTCTATATATTTTGCTATCGCCTCTGATATTGCATTTTCATCCCAAGAATAATCAACGGACTCATTCTTCAGAACTTTACAATAAGCTATATCCAATAACCTGAAACAATGTGCCTTAAAAGAATGAAAGGCATTTTGGACATGTATACGTTCCAATCTTATTTCATTCATTGTCATCATCATTCATTGAAAGTATTTCAGAAAAAATTGATGCAGCATCCTCTATAGCTTGTATCTTCGTCCAATAACGTTTTTGGTTGGGCTTTATTAACGTTATTTTATCTGATTCGTATATTCTAAATATGCGCTTGACAATAATGTTGCTTTTTTCCTTGGATACTTCGCCACTGTATAGTTGTCTCAGAATAAGTTTGTATTGCTGATTATTTAACTTCTCTAATTTCCCTTCTTTTTCGTCAAAATTAATGGTAACCATATCAAAGGCATCATAAGGATTAGGTACGAGAATCGATGGCGACACTTTTGTATCCGAGAATTGATAATAATTGTTTAGAGACTCGCACAACTTCTGAACATAAGATTTTAAATTATCAAATACAGCTGGTTTCAATGTTTCTGACTTATCCTTTTGAATGAATAGCTTTAAAGAATTAGAATAAAGATCTTCTACTACATCTATATCAAAACTCGTTAAGCCAAAAGTCTTGTAAAAAACAGCATCTATTTCTTTTCTTAAATCATCTATTCCGGATTGCAGGGTGTCTCCTTGCCTTTTGCATATTTGTTGATACAAGGATATTAAGCTCTTTTTTAGACTTTCTGACATTATTTCAAATGGAGAGGGCAAATTCATTACTTCTTTTAGGACAAGGCATTCCCGTTCAACTCCCCACGACGAAGCAGTAAGAAAAACATAAATATTTGCAATCTTTGAATTTAAGTAGCATACAAGCATTACCTTTTCTTCATAAGACATGCCATTGAAAATGAAAGTACTTGTTGTTGAAACAGCATCCCTCTTACAAATACTGGCAACTAACCCATCATTACTGGGACTTTGCTTCATAACAACAAAAGGTGCTTTAAATATATCTGTGCTGATCTTCCTATAAGGCTTCTTCTTTTCATTGAGAATAACCAAGCTGTCATCTATGCAATATCTTGAAATATTATCTAGGAAATATTCAGGGATATAATCCTGATGATTTCTATCCGAATTATACCCTTTACTAAAGAGCCATTTGCTATTTTTAAAAGTATCGAATAATTTATAATAGTTATTTAACTTATGTATTAGATTTAAGGAAAGCTCATTCCCCCAAGCTCCAATTTTCCAAATGCTGGTATTGCCACTTTCGCATAATTCCCTTGGAATATACTTTACATCACTGCCTTCTAATAAGATGGTATTTGACATATAAGCTTTCATATAAGTTCTAGGAGCCCAATAAACTACGTTTTCAGATGCAATTTCGGGTCTTTTAGTCTTGTAAAATATTACAGACACCGGAGTGCTCGCAGATGAAAACAATCTGCCTCCATATTTCTTCGGAGCTTTCCTGAAGATAGAGAAATTATAGATTTTTTCAACGTAGGCATCGTTCAGTAACCATTTACGAAAATTATTGTAAGTTCCACTTGTGTTTGTCAAAATCTTCATGTTGACAACAAGAGCGATCTCTCCACTCGGACAAAAGGTTGTTGCCTTTTGGATGAAAGGTAATGACATCTCGTTTGCAAAGTGATGTGCCTTACAATATTTTTTAATGGAGTTTTGTTTGTGTTTGGTGCTATAGGGGGGGTTACCAACAACAAGGTCTACACTTGGTAACAAATTTCTAAAATCAGTTGCTATGGTATCACAACACCACAAATTACCTTCAACTTTTTCTTCTGCATTGTAATGTATTAGATGAGGTAACTTATGGTCAGATCTAGTCCATAGTGTACGTGGATCTAACTCATTAATTAGCGTTAGATAAAGGCTGAATGCAGCAACTGTTATTGCTGTTGGATCAATATCTAGCCCATAGATAGAGTTACATAATATAGACCTTAGTGTTTCAAAATCAATTTTTTTATTATTAGCTTTCTTCCATCTCGTTATAAGACGACTATAACTTTTAACCAAGAATATGCCAGAACCACAAGCTGGATCTAAAACTTTGATGTTCCAACTCGTTGAATCCATTGGCAAAACTCCATCCAAAACTAGATCAACAAGACTAGTAGGTGTATAATATTGTCCTCTTAACGCTTTCGTTTTACCGAGGAAATGCTCATATATTTCACTCAGAAGTTCTATTCTTATTATGTCAAAGCGAAACAGTCTCCAATCACCAAACATTTTAGGATTGTCAGACAAATCTCCATCAAGAAAACATCTTCTGATAAGTTTAAGGTGTTGCGGTTTTACAAAATTTTCTTCCTCTGCATCCATTTGAGCTATATCACCATTAAACTGTTTGCTAAGTATAGAAAAAAGCTTATAAGTTGCTTCTTTATCATTAAGTATGTCTAAATAAGAATTACTGCCAGGCAAAATTGACGAATATATGCCAGCCTGTCCCGTAGCCCCTTTGTCTTCAAGGAAAAGAACAAACAGAGATCTTAAGAGTATTGCATGGATGTATTTTTCTGGTAAACCTTCCTCTAAAAGTTTTTCTTTTGTTTTATCCAAACATTCTACCAAGTAAGCATCTATTCTCTTAGATATGTCAATTTTTATTTTCTTTCCAGCTACTTTCCATAAAGCTCCAGTATCAAGTCCTTCTCTTGAAAAGATTGATGCGAAGATAGTAGAATTAGAATCGTTTAAAGAAGATGAATCTATCTGAGCATCTCGTATTTCCTTCTCATATTCCGAGTCTTTTGATACATAGTATGGCTTTGAGTGGCAATTATAAACCCTTACTTCAAAATCGGAATAAGCAATAAGAAGAAATATTTTATTATAGTTCCATGCTTTGTGCAAAACCTCCGCTATATTTTTTGTGTATTCCTCATCGAATTTATCTGTCTTATAGAAAATAGCAACAGGATGTCCACTCATAAAATAATATTCGTCAACACCCAATGAAGTCAGGTCTTGATAATTCGGATACCGATGAACTACTTCTTGCAACGATAAAATGACTCCGTTATAACCAAGTTGTTCTAATAGCTTATTCATTAAAGAAATGTGAATTGTTTGTATAACAAGATAAACTAAAACAGTTCCTTGTAACTGACATTATGATTTCTAATCTTATCATCGGACGAATACATTAGCCCCATAATTTGAACTAAAATATCTTCTTTCTCTATCTTTTGTCAATTCTGATTATATTTTTTTCGATCTGTCATTAATAATATCATATTAGCGATGCTTAAGAACTATCATGATTTAGCTTGGAAATTCATAATTATATTCTTTCAATTCTTATTTTTCTCCATTCTTAAATCCAATAGCCTGTTCATATAACGATTTTATTTGTGGTATTGCTTTATTCACAAAATCATTATCGGGTTCTATCATGTGCCAAAAGTTAGCTTTGCCGAGTTGAGATAATATATAAGTTGATAAACTCGTTATATCTCCCTTAACCCTAACATCCAATCCGTATTTAATCGTATAGTATATGTCTAATTCATATTGCCTTCTCTTATCTCTTGGTAAGCGCATTTCTCCATTGCGAATGCAAATGCCTGTCAATATTTTGTTGTTATCCTTTTTATATAGTCTTGTCTTCTTTTCATTCAAGGTAAATCCACAATCCTCTATAATTTTCTTTGCATAATCAATAAATTTAGGTGGTATTATCTTGCCAGAAAATGAAATATCATCAGCATAACGTGTGTAGTTATAACCACAAGACTTAGCAAGAAGGAATAACCGTTTATCCATCAACCTGCAAATAATGTTACTCAAACAAGGACTTGTCGGTGCCCCTTGAGGCAATTCTTCATTTAGACAACATAAACGTGAAAGTATAAATGATACCTCTTTGGAGTAACCTATTCCTTTGAATACTTGAACTACCTTATTAATCTTAATCGAAGGGAAGAAGTCTTTCAAGTCTAATTTTAGTAGGTAATCATTATGAAGATGGTATTTGGCATTTGTGACGATTGATCTTTTGTTCTTAAATCCATGTGCACAACCATTAGTTTTTTGAAGTTTCAAAACATTTTCATATATCCAATTCTGAATCACTTTTAAGGATGGATAAGGAGAACATATTTCACGCATGCCACCAGAGTGCTTTTTAATCTTAAAGGTGTAATAGAACTTTTGAGTTCCATAAACCATTGAATATAAAGTATCTTTTTTTATTCCATTCATTAAACAAAAGTGGGCATCGTCCATTATTATACATCCTTTATTCTTTAAAAGATTAGATGCATAGTCCAAATACTCTTTTATTCTATCTTCAGAAACACCTCTCTCTGCATAAAAGGCATTCCATTGTTTTAGAATAAGATCATTTTTTGAGTTAGACATATTTATAAAAAGAGGACGGAACAAAAACTACTTTCTTAACGAACTCACTGCTATCGCCAAAGCGATAGCAGTATTGCAAGGCTTAAAAGCCTTGCAATAGTGTTAGCGCTTTGCGCTAACACATGAGGTTTAAAATAGCATAAGCTACCGAAGCGACTACACTTCTCATTACTAGTTTATGTTACCGTCCTCCTGTTTTTTATTGTTTCTTGTATGATTGGAAGATAAGGCTCGTTGACATTAAGTCTCTTGCGAACCTTTCTACGTGGCCTTTTAGAGTGGTGTTCTTCAATTGATGCTTCATTATCCGTTTTTTCTATTTCATCTAGCCCTTTCTTAGTGATTTTCAATTTATTGTCTGGACTCAAAATAAGTTTACCAGAATGTATAAGCAAGTTAAGGATACATAATATAGCATTTGTAGATACATCATATCTTCTTAACAAACTTATAGGAATAAGATCTTCCTTGCTGGCATCTCGTAAGATTTGTATACTTAATCTTTTAGTATCCATCTTGAACCCTCCTAAAAATAGGTATTCTGCTTTTACCATCACTGCATTTATTCCACCAAAAAATTGGGAAGACATTATTCGGTATATTCCCAAACTTTCTACAGAATAATGCTTCAGCGTGATTATAACCAAAAGCACAGTCTTTAAGTTTAACGTTCCCACTGAGCCTTCCAAGTTTGTTTTCTAATCTTTCCATTGCCCATACTCTCTTCAACAACTCTTTACCGCTATAATATCCAGATATTTCTTTATGCATAACTTTAAAGCAATCAGCAGGAATTGTCCAGTTACGACAGAAACTCATAGCCTTTGCCATACCAGCAAGAAAGTAGAAATGAATAGTAGCTCCTTCCAATTTCCAACACGAGAAATCATAGTATCGTCTAAATGCAGTTTTTCCAGAACCAATAAAGTCATCAACAACTATAAAATGCCTATAGCCCTTTGTATAAAGGCTTTGTATTTCATTAAATGTTGTGGTACAATATCCATATTTGAAATTAGCCTTAATTTCAAGGGGAACCTTCAGAAGGTCTATTATAGACTGTGAACCATCAGACTTTGTATCTCCTTTAACACGCATAACGGATAACGCCGTTTCATCACCTGGTATTTCATTTCTACCAATTGTTTCTGCCATTTTAAACAGAAGATCGTTTGTTTTAATTTCGTCAGCAATATTATTATTCAATTTGCCGATTAATTCCTTTACCAGTTCAACGTCATCATCTTCTTGGCATTCTTCCAATAAAGACACAAGACCATCCTGATTTGTCCATGGTGAAGGAGGAAAAACTTCTGTGTTCTCCAGACTTATCCTCAAAGCTGTATTAAAAGCATCCTCTGTAGACATATACTTTATTCCCCCTCTACAAATAAACAGTGTAAGTAGGCTAAATTCCTATTGCCTCACAGAACCTATTGATATAGTCCTCTGATGAGAAGTTATCACGAATACGCTTTATACCGCACTGTGAATAATCGTCGTATAAGACTTTGTCATTTAGGAGTCTGTCAATGTTTATAGCAATATTCTTAGTTAAATCATCATTTCTATCAAGCACAACCGCGCAATCTCCTACATATTCTGGTATACCACCAGAATTTGTTGTTATTACAGGTGTACCACATGCCATTGACTCTATCATGGTCAGACCAGCAGGCTCATCCCACATGGAAGGCAATACAGAAAGGTCTGCAATATTATAAATTTTGGGGAGCTCAGATTGCGGAATATAACCTGTAAATGAAACTTGATCTTTATATTGTTTTGTCAAATCCACAAGTTCTTGTTGGTATTGATCTTTCACATTTCCAACGTAAACCATCGCTCCTACAATAAAGACTTTCACATTTTTTGTCTTGACATACTCGAGAGACTTTATCAATTTGTCAACACCTTTCTCCGGTGATAACCTTCCGACGTATGCAATAATGTGGTCATTTAATCCAATACCCAAACGCTCCCGTAATGCTTTTTCATCTATCGTTTGCTTTTTGAAGAGGTCTGTTTCAATACAGTTGAATAAAATTCTTATCTTTTCTCTTGGAACAGGTCCTATAGGATTGCTAGGACTGCATATATCATCTCCTACAGACTGACTTACACATAAGTAAGCTGTACAGTTGTCAAATACTTCTTGACACCTTACATTAGTTCTTGGAGTATTATGAAGATGATAAAAGTATTCACCATCATATTTAGACAACTTAATAGCCCAAGCTAAAGGCATGTTATTCTGTAATACGATCTTATCAAACTTATTTTTTTTAAGGATTCTACTAGCTTTCCAAATATACCAGAGTAATGATGCTATGGAGATAAATGATATGAGTTTCTTTTTTGGCATCAGTAATTTTACCGCATGCAAAATAACCCAGTCGCTTATTCTTATAGCAATAGGTCTTTTTACCCATATAAAATGGATATTCGGATAACTTGCAGCAGCTTTCTTTGCAGCCTTTTTATTGTAGTAGGACATTATAGTGAGGTCAGCGAGTTGCTGTTTATTATTACCCTCTACCAAATGCTCAACTAAAGTTGATACAGCACCTCCCTTAACTGCCGGTATTGGATAACAACCATTACTATCGGCTTGAAGAATTAGAATTTTTTGTTTTACGCTCATTTATCGTTCTAAATAGCTTATCCTTTAATGATCCTTCGACTTGCCAACCTAATTGCTTCAATTTTGAAGTATCAAATGTTGCTTTAGTTATTATTGCATTGGCATCATCTCCTTGAATGTCCAAAACGACTTTACAACCAGAATAGGAAGCAACTAGTTCTGCCAACTCACGTATAGTTACATTTGATGATTCATCAGCAATGTTGTAAGGTTCGCCATTTTTACCTTTAAGCAGAATAAAAAACAACGCTTTAACGCAATCTACGACATAACACCAAGAACGGAATTGCTTTCCGTAACTCTTAAGAACTATGTCCTCATTCCTTAATATATTTCGTATAAACTGCGCATAAACCCGGTTGTCGCTTTCCGTAAAGTATGGCCCGTACACATGACTTGGTCTAGCTATAACCACATCCACATTATATTCAAATCCATATGCCACCGTTAAAGATTCAGCGGCTCTTTTAGATGAAGGGTAACATGCTCTAACAGTAGCGCAATTTACATAGCCGCTATAGTCTTCGCTGAACATATCAACATTCCCTTCTCCGTAGATTTCTCCAGTTGAAATGTATAGAAATCTCTTTAAGTTATGCTCTTTACCGTATTCAATTAGATTCGATACTCCGTTAATGTTCGACTTTATGACCTCAACAGGGTTACTCTTAAAGAAATTTGGGCTTGCATTACTAGCTGCATCAATTATAAATTGAAAATCAATATTAGAATTGAGCGGTTTGGTGACATCATACTTTATGAAATGGAATCTCTTATCCTGATTGTAGCTCCAAAATCTTTTACGTGCTCTTTCTTCACTTCTTCCTGCTGCATAAATATTGCATGGAATGTTAGTGTTCATAAGAACATCAACTATGCAAGAGCCTATCAGTCCAGTAGCTCCAGTTATTAGTATGTTACGATTGTGCAATTCACCCCACGGTAGTTCGCAAAAACCTACGTCCTTGATGTCATCCCAATAAGTTCTTACTTCAGCCATTGGTCTTTATGTGTATGCATTAAAGACTTGAGTATCTCAAGGTCTTCTACAGTTGTTATCTTTATATTTTTTTCAGATCCTGGGACAATGTGCATTGTTCGCCCACCGAGCTCAGCTAATAGTGTACACGATGCTACAGAATTAGTGATGCCTTTCTGCTTGGCTTCTTCATGTGCAGCAATAATGTTCTTTAGTTTGAAAGTCTGAGGAGTCTGAGTTCTAATAAGAGTATCACGTGGTATACTCTTGGTAGACTCAAATCCATTCTCACTAACAAGAATAGCCTCTCGACATTGAATTCCTGTTATAGCATACCCAAACTGCTTACAGGTTGCAATATTAGCAGATATAATGTCTTGTGAAAGCAATGGGCGAACTGCATCATGAATTAACACCAAGTCATCGCCTTTAACTCCAGCATCCTTTAATCCATAGATACCATTATGTATAGATTCAAAGCCTGACTTACCGCCTTTGAATATCCATTTTAGCTTACTAACATTAAACTGATTAGCGTAGGCTTGTAAAACCGTTTCCCAGCCAGCTATACAAACAACCGCGATGCCATCAATATCCGGGTGTCTCTGAAAAGCAAGCATTGTATGTATGATAATGGGGCAACCATCTACATGCATAAACTGTTTAGGAATGTCCTGTCCCATACGATTTCCAGAACCTCCTGCAATAATTAAAGCGTAATTCATATTATATAAAAATTAAAAACAGTGTACATTTTTCCAAATACCCTCAAAGCATTTAGTACTATCATGAGATATAATTTTGGCAGGGACTCCTGCAACAACACAAAAATCAGGAACGTCATTTATAACAACAGCATTTGCACCTACTACTACATGACTGCCTATATGAACATTACCAATTATTTTTGCACCTGCAAAGACTACTACATTGTCTGATAGGATAGGATCTCCTGCTTTTTCACCTGCAAAACTTTTCCCTAATGTTACTCCTTGATGCAATGTGCAATTTTTTCCAATTATCACACTACCATTCATTACTATACAAGAATGATGTCGGAACCTAATGCCCCCCCACTTTGGTACCAATGGGCATTTGAATCCCACTTAATAACTCATTTAACTTGTATATTGTTCTTACGAACAAATTTAAAAATTTAATTAACTTGTTATTCTTAGTATTCAGCCACGAGCCTATCCTAAATCAAAAAGTTATCATGAAGGAAGGACTTGATAAGATTGATAACTTTGAATAATTATCATATTGGTATCTCATCAGGTCTTCGTAAATAAGTGTTTTACATTCTTTAAAGTACATCTAAAAAGAGATTATGGTTAATGTTTTAGATGGAACATCTTTTCAGAATTCTCAATATGTTTTTCTGATCCCAAGACGAAATCTCCAGAGATTTTTACGTCTTTGTAATTCTCGAAGTGGAAAAGATATTCCGGAAGTTCTTTCTCTATATATTCAACGTTCTCTTTCTCTTCTGGATACAAGCGTATCAAGTTGGTGTTATTAATAGAACGTTGAGGGTTGAATATTTGTCTTTTACGGACATGTTGACCCAATCGGCAGAACTTTATAACTTTTTGTGTCGTTACCTCATAATTGTAGATTAAATCCTCGAATTGAATAGGAAGTATTCGATCGGTCTGCATGGTGTGTCTCTGTGTATGAATACGTTTGAAGTATTCAACAAACTTTCTGACATTCTCTATAGGGATAAATCTGCCCTCGTTGAAACCATGTTTCTTGACTTCCAAGAACAAGTCACGTGGATCCCTATCAACAATTAACGCTATAGGGTCATCAAAGAACTTGAAACTGTTCTCAGGTGCATTACCTTCAAATGGCTGGTCTAAAACTATAGGCTTGTTTAAATCCGCACCCATAGCAGTCAAAATGTCACGAATGAACTGCTTTGCAGCAACGTAAAAGTTCTCAGGCTCTACACATACATGAATGTCGCGATACGGCCAAATATAACAAGGTCGCTTAGTCCATCTCTCGACAAAAAGGCGAAGAAGCTTCTTTTTCATACCAAGAGCAAAGATATTTCTAAGGACATTGCCTGATATAATGTCGATAGACTCCATACCCTTGAATGTTGTTTGTACAATGCTATTGACAAACTTATTCACAATGCTATGGTACTCTTTTGGAGAACAGGGCTTATGAATTAGTGGCGTGTCAATATAGTTTGCTGCATAAAGGAATCTCTTTATGGCAGCATCACCAGAAATATCTTTGGCATACTGTTTCATTAAATGGTATTCCAAATCCTCAATTCCGTCCACACGATATGTGAACGAAAATTCAAAGTCATCGAATACCTGGATGCCATCAAACTCGCGAATGAAGTCTGTTATAACCGAGGAACCAGTTCCTCCAAATCCACATGATCCTATAATCATAATCTTTTATTTAATGTATACTTGACATAATAATGCCATTAACTGTTTTTTTCAGCAGTAGAAACTACCTTTTTGTTCTCTTAATACATTCATTACTTCGCCTTCATCTACTCCATGTGTTTCACATTTTTCAATTAGTGGACGAAAGCTATTATCATAATCGTCTGATTGCCAATAGTCATCTAACTTTAGTTGATTATGTTCTAGCTTGTTGAGCATCTCATCTGTAGGAATGACGGTAGAGCATACAAGATTCAGCAAGTCCACATCGTTATATAACCAATAATAGAAGGAATTCTCAATTATTCTCTTCAGTTCTGATAAGACGGCAAACAATATAGGAAGCATGTTTTCGAGTCCTTGATACACATATATAGGTCGTAGACAAAACCACCAGAGGCAGACTCTTTTCTACGAGAATCTTTCGAGAAATAGAGATAAGCCTTTTTATCCTTAAAGCTCTCTAAAGAAAATTGACTTCGATCAGTAGAGGTGTTGAGATGTGGGCAAGCCTTATCGCAAAGTCCACAATCCACACATTTACTTTCGTCAACATGAGGCATCAGAAACCCTTCCTTGTTTGGCTGCATAGTTATTGCCCCATGATTGCAACTATTGGAGCAAGCGGTACATCCGCAGCAATCTTTATCAAAATCAAAATGAATCATAATCCTTTCAAGGCATTTTTAAGGTAATCAAAAGATGTTTGGCGCAAAGCCTTTTTCTTATCTCGCACAGGGGTAAAATCGGTAGCCATTATCTTATCCACATCAATATTGTCCTTTGTGACAAGATGATCAGAAAGTCCCAACTGAGCAAGCAAAGAATTCATACGAGTATCAGCCTTACCAGAGACAATAGAAACGTATGGCTTCTCAAAGGTTGTAGAGAAAGCAGTACCATGGAAAGAATTGGTAACTACAAATTCTGCATTTTTTATCATGCTAAGAAATTCGCAAGGTCCTACATCCAATTTTCTAGTGAATATATCGGCGCAAATGTACACCTCGTAGCGGAATGAAATGTACACCCTTTATCGGAATGAAATGTACACCTCATATCGCTAACAAATGTACATCCGTAGCGGAATGAAATGTACACCCTC